>Ga0315905_10000587_pt1 | contig 39336 bp, 49 predicted proteins | sample LakEriMetagenome_5_FD_203522 | JGI IMG/M metagenome (GOLD analysis project Ga0315905, IMG submission 203522) | Freshwater fungal communities from buoy surface, Lake Erie, Ohio, United States - Buoy 4 MA121 | ecosystem: Environmental > Aquatic > Freshwater > Lake | place: USA: Lake Erie, Ohio...
TTGACCTGACCATCCGTATGTTCTCTGAACCTAGCCTATGGCTTGATGGCAATATGTTACATGACCATTTAGGTAGTGTTCGTAGGGCAAAAGAAGTGTACTTAAACAAATACATGAAGGAAGATTTAATGAGCAACGACAAGTTTGCTCAACTTCTAAATTCTCTTGGTGTAACTCCCCCCACTAAAATAAGTCCAGCAACAGGAAAAGAAACTTGGGCATTTGCTAAGACAGACGAAGGCTTTAAAGCTTTGCTTGAACACGAAGAAGAATCGGTTCAGTTACTAGCTTGCTCACGACTTGGAGTAAAGTCCACGCTTGAAGAAACAAGGACTGAACGTTTTATTGAGATAGCGCAGCGAGGCTTATTTCCCATACCACTACGCTACTATGCGGCTCATACAGGTCGTTGGGGTGGTGACGACAAAGTAAACTTACAAAACTTGCCAAGACAAAGCAGACTTAAGGATGCGATTATGGCTCCGCCTGGATCGGTGATTGTGGACTCTGACTCTAGCCAAATAGAAGCAAGAACCTTAGCGTGGCTCGCTGAACAGAACGATTTGGTTGACGCATTTGAAAGAGGTGAGGATGTATACAAAATCATGGCATCGTCTATCTATGTTAAGGCGCAAGAAGAAATTAGCAAAGATGAGAGATTCGTCGGTAAGACAACAATATTGGGATGTGGCTACGGCATGGGGAGTGCGAAATTCAAAGCGCAACTCAAAACTTTCAATGTGGAAATTGAGGATGGGGAAGCCAATCGTATTATCAAAGTCTATCGGGAGACTTATGACTGGATACCTCAACTTTGGAGGCAAGCGGGAGTAGCTTTAGATGCGATGTTTGCTAATCAAACTACTACGTTAGGTCGTAATGGAATATTAGTTGTTGAGGGCACTAAAGGTATTCGTTTACCAAACGGACTGTATGTAAAGTACCCCAACCTACGCAAGATACGCAATGAGCAAGGTAAAGACGAGTATGTGTACGACACTAAAAAAGGTAAAGCCGTTGTCCCTAACAGGATATATGGTGGGAAGGTTATTGAGAATGTCTGCCAAGCGTTAGCTCGAATTATTATTGGTGAGCAGATGTTGCAGGTGGCTAAGAAGTACAAAGTGGTAATGACTGTGCATGATGCGATTGCTTGTGTAATACCTGAGCAAGAAGCGCAGACAGGGCAAGAGTATGTTGAGATGTGCATGCGGATGCGACCTAAGTGGGCACAGGAGTTGCCGTTAAATTGTGAATCAGGTGTGGGTAAAAGTTATGGTGAATGCTAATGAAAACAAGTAAACGTGCGTACGCTACTTCAATCAAAGACAAATTAGTTTGCGCTCATTGCAAAGCTATGTTTGTTGGTACACAAAAACAAGCTGAACATCACGTGTATAAAAATAGCAACTTATTTTGTTCGAATGTTTGTAGGTATGCTTATTTAAAAAACAAATTTAGCAAACCTATACCAAATAGCGTGTGTAAGCAGTGCAACAATACTTTCTTTACACGCAGAAACAATCCGCAGTTTTGTGGAATAGATTGCTACACAAAATCAAATCAGTTTAAAGCTATGGCAAGACTAGCTAGAGAGAAGTCTTACAGTGCGGAGTCAATAGCCAAAAGAGCTATGTTGTTAAAAACTGGTGCTGAAATTGAGTGTTTAGAATGCAAACAATTCTTTTACTTACCGCTAAAACAACTCGGTATTAAAAAGTTTTGCACTCGAGTATGCTATCGCTCGTACATGGATAAGCGTTTTGATAGGCAAATAGCTAACCCCGATAAAATGGCGCTTCCACAAGGCTACGATGGCTTTCTAAATAGACTTGCGCTTAACTGTTTAGTAGAAGGGTGCGAGTGGACAGGCAAACATTTGTCTACGCACATGAATATAGCGCATGGTATCCAAGCGAAAGATTTTAAAAGAGCCGCTGGCTTTAACAAAGGCACTGGTGTTGTATCAAAAGATTTATCAGAAACAATGAGTAAGAGAGCCAAGGTTGGTGTGGCAGTACACAACCCATATAAACTAGAAAACATGCGTAAGATGAAAGGGTCAAGTTCAATAAGATCATACGTATCTAACGAAGCTAAAGAGCATCGCAAAAAAGCTAGGATATTTATTGGTACAGGCCCACAACGTGTATGTAAGGGGTGTAATACAACGTTCACGCAGTCTACACCAATGGGTAGAGCAATGTATTGCTGTGCAACTTGTAGAGACGCTCATTACAGTAACGAAAGAAAGAAAACTACAGTACCTTGGCACTTAAGGGAACGTAACCCCGACGGTACTTTTAAAATATTAACGCAGACAACAGGAAAATAAAAATGAAAATTCACGTGGAGTTTAATTCAATAGCAGAGATGGTGAACTTTAGTAAGTTTGCAGGTAATGACTTAGTACAGGTACCTCTATCTAATAATCAGCAACAATCAGACGATGCGTATAAAGCTAAGTATGAAAGAACGGAAGCTAATCTTGAACGTGCCTACGAAAGGCTCAGAGAAATTAATAGCCACCCAAAAATAGTTGAAATTCTTAAACAAGAAGAGATAAAAAAGAATGCTAAAGCATGGGATGAAAGAGAAAAAATTAAAAAAGAAGCTGTCGAAAACAGTTTAGAATTAGGCGCACGTGCTTTGAACTGCTTAAAAGCAGAGAATATTTTTACTTTAAAAGACTTACTTAGCAAGACAGAAAATGAACTAATAAAGATACCTAATATGGGTAAGCTAACTTTGAAGGAAATAAAAGAAGAGCTTGCTAAAAACAAAATGAAACTTAAAAGACCGAGTAAACAATTATGAACGATCAAGATAAAGAACATATGCGTATCTTATTTGCAGGGTTTATTGCATGTGGGATGATTATGAAATATGAAGATGTTGATCCAAGAACGATTTGGGGTATGGCAGATGCCCTGATAGATGCTAAAGATAAACAAGAACCCGAGATTGGAATTGCAGCAGTTAAACCTAAACGTAGATACAGTAGTAAAAAGGAGGATTAAATGAAAAAAATATTATTACTTACAGGATTCTTGGGGGCATGTTCTTCACCCTATGTAGACAACTCTAAGTTACCTGATACTACGTTATTGGTAGAGAAAGAACTTACACAAATGAGCCGAAACCAAGTCATCATAGCGGTTCAAGAGTGCGAGTCTAGTGGGCTTAGACCTGTTATGGTTATGTCTCGTCGTAAAATAAACGGATACTTGTCAGATGTTCCAGTTGATGTAACTTGTTTACCTAGGTATGGCAAATGAAACAGTTAGATGCAATGGTCAGGGTTAGGATTGATAAGAAAGTATTTAATGATGCTCAAAAAATATTTAAAGCAAATGGTTTGACTGTATCTTCCGTTCTAAGAATGTATTTAACAAAAATAGCAAACGGTGAGATTGAAATTAAATTACAGCAGGTATATAAAAAATGAACAAAAAATGAATGCATGGTCATACAGTAGTTTAAAAACATTCCAACAATGCCCTAAAAAGTATTATCACTTAAAGGTCGTTAAGGATGTAAAAGACGATGGCAGTGAAGCTACAATATACGGCAAGGAGCTACATAAAGCGGCTGAAGATTACGTACGTGATAACGTACCAATACCACCTCAGTTTGCCTTTATTCAAAAAACCATAGATGCGCTTAAGAACATCCCAGGTAAGAAGCATACTGAGATTGAACTAGGTGTATCTAACAAAGGTGGCAGGCTTAATCCTTGTGGGTTCAACGATAAAAATGCGTGGTATCGGGGTATTGCGGACTTACTAATCATCAATGGCAACAAAGGGTATTTGGTTGACTACAAGAGCAGTAAGAATGCCAAGTATGCTGATCTCAAGCAGTTGGATTTATTGGCGGCGGCGGTGTTTATCCATTTTCCTGAGCTTACTAGTCTTAAGTCTGCTTTGATATTCGTAGTTAGTAACGAATTTGTTAATAAAGAACACAGTTCAATGCACAAGCTAGCCTACTTTGAGCATGTGCGGTTTGACCTAGAGCGCCTTGAAACGGCTATGAAAACAGGGGTTTGGAACGCAGTATCAAGCCCTTTATGCGGTTGGTGTCCTGTTAAAACATGCCACAACTATCGGGAGAGAAGGAAATGAGCGAGACTTTTGACGAGTGCCCATTAGAAGTAAAACCTCCAGAATTTAAGCATTCTTACTACGAACCAGCGTCTAACTTAGAGGTTGAGTTTGGAGTTGGTAAGGGTGGGTACAAATATGAATGCGAAAGCTATATAGATGTAAACGCTGATATGGGTAGTGCCTATGAACTACACGTAGCAGTTAAAATAAAGAACGAGTGGCATACCCTTGAATCTACTGCGGTAAGGATAAAGATTAGGGGGGACTACGAAAGGGGTGGATTTATAACGGCATTACAACATACTGGCTTGTTGACTTTGCCTTTTTACGGCAAAATGAAGACTGCCGAAGAACACGAAGAAGAATGGAACAAAAAATATGCCATACGTGAACAAACCTAGACCATACAAAAAAGAATACGAACAGTATCAGGGTAAACCCGAACAAATAAAGAACAGGGCAAAGCGTAATAGTGCCCGTGCGGAGCTAATGAAAGATGGAAAGGTATCAAAAGGTGATGGAAAAGACGTCGACCACTCAAAGCCTCTCAGCAAAGGGGGCACAAGTGCTAAAAGCAATCTCAAGGTTAAATCCGCTAGCAGCAATAGGTCGTTCAGTAGAAACTCAGATCACACCGTTAAGCGGAATGTCTCGAAAAAATAGTATCCTAACGGACTATAACTGGCCTGGAAAATTTAAACCGTTTGACCATCAAAAGCTAACCTCTGAGTTTTTAACATTAAACCGTAAAGCATTTTGCTTTAACGAGCAGGGTACTGGTAAAACAGCTAGCGTAATATGGGCAACAGACTACCTAATGAAGTTGGGTGTAGTCCGTCGTGTGCTGGTTATCTGCCCTCTATCTATTATGAAGTCAGCATGGCAACAGGACTTATTTAAGTTTGCTATCCATCGCACATGCGATGTAGCTCATGGTAGCCCAGCCCAACGCAAAAAGATATTTGCTAACAACGCTGAGTTTGTCATCATTAACTTTGATGGGGTAGATATTGTTAAGCAGGACATCTTGAACGGGGGCTTTGACCTAATCGTAGTAGACGAAGCAAGTGCCTATAAGAATGCGCAGACAACTCGTTGGAAGACACTCAGAGACATAGCGGCCCAAGTTAAGGGTATGTGGATGCTTACTGGTACTCCAGCAGCACAATCGCCCATAGATGCGTTTGGCCTAGCCAAGCTTATTAATCCAACTGGCACACCCAAATTCTATGGTCAGTTCCGTGACCAAGTTATGTACAAAGTCGGTATGTATCGTTGGCTACCTAAAGCTACTGCTCAAGACATCGTACATAAAGTGCTACAACCAGCTATTCGATTTGAAAAAGATCAATGCCTAGACTTACCTGACGTTACCTTTGTAGAGCGTGATGCACCTCTAACTGCCCAGCAAATGAAGTATTACAAATTACTCAAACGGCAGATGACTATGTCAGCAGATGGGGAACAAGTAACTTCCGTAAATGCAGCCACTAACATCAACAAGCTACTGCAGATATCTGGCGGTGCGGTCTATACCGATACTAGAGAAGTCATAGAGTTTGATGTATCCAACCGATTACGGGTCATTGAAGAAGTTATTAACGAAGCGTCGCATAAGGTCCTGGTGTTTGTTCCATTTACTCATACTATAGAACTACTAAACAAATATTTAACAGCAGCTAATATACCTTGTGCAATTATTAACGGGCAAGTCCCTGTAAACAAAAGGCACAACATAATCAACGACTTTCAAACAACAGAAAACATTCGTGTACTTATCATCCAACCACAAGCAGCATCGCACGGGTTAACACTGACTGCCGCTAACGTAATCATTTGGTATGCTCCTATGACCAGCGTAGAGACGTACTTACAAGCTAATGCTCGTATTAATCGTCCTGGGCAAAAGAACCCTATGACCATTGTACATATCAAAGGAAGTGAAGTAGAAGCAAAGCTATACAAAATGTTACAAAGTAACATAGACAGTCATACAAAAATAATTGACTTATATAGACAAGAAATAGAAAATATAGCTTGACATTGTCAAAGTCATCTGTATAATAAAAAGTTCGTAGTTTGAAGGAGCTAAATGATGGAAGATTTTACAACAGATAAACTCGCCGAAGTTTACATAAAGATTCGTGACAAACGAGCAGAATTAAAAGAGCAATTTGAGGTACAAGACGAAGGCTTGAAAGCCCAGCAAGAACTGCTAGCGGAGAAGATGCTAGATATATGCAGGGACAACAACGCTGACAGCATCAAAACACCAGCAGGGACAATCATTCGTAAAGTGGATACACGGTACTGGACGACTGATTGGGATTCTATGTATCAGTTTATAGAAGAACATGATGCATACCCCCTGCTCGAGAAGAGGATACATCAAACTAACCTCAAGCAGTTTCTCGAAGAGAATCCCGAACTGTTACCTGCTGGTTTACAAGCAGACAGAAAATACACCGTGGTCGTTAGAAGGAGCAAATAATGAGTAGCATTTCTATTTTTCAACAAAAATCAGCACCAGTAGCAGGTCGTGAAGTTAGTGATTTATCTAAAGCATTAGCAGGTGCAAACAGTAATACATCCCGTCGTATCACTATGTCTAAGGGTGTATTCCGTCGTATCATTAACGGTAAGGAAGCAGGTAAGATTAAAGACGGTCATATGAACGTCATCGTTATCAATGCCTTACCTAAAGTATCCCGTCAATTCTATGCAACTGCATTTGATCCTGATGCGGCTCCTACTCTGCCAGACTGCTGGTCAAACTTAGGTGATGTACCTGACCCTAAAGCTGCTAATGCACAATCAGCAAACTGCGCTAGCTGCTCACAAAACATTGACGGCTCAGGCACTAATGGCAAAGGTCGTGCATGTCGTTTTAATCGTCGTGTAGCCATGGTACTCGAAGGCGATATGAGTGGTGATATATACCAGTTCAATATCCCAGCTAAGTCATTGTTTGGTAAGGGCACTGGTAATACACATCCGTTTGAAAGCTACATTAAGTTCTTACCAGCTAATGGAGAAAGCATTGACCGCATCGTTACTCAGATTGCATTTGATGAGAACGAGACTGCCGATGTATTAAAGTTTACTCCTGTGCGTCATCTAACTGATGAAGAGATTGATGTAGTAGAAGCTGCTCAGGCAACACCAGAGTCTAAGACTGTAATTCAGTTAACCGTAGCTCAGCAAGATGGTGTTGTTAAGTTACCGCCAGCAGCTAAAGCAGTGCCAGCGTTTGTAGAAACTGAAGAAGTTATTGAAGAGCCTGTTGTTAAACGGTCTAAGAAGGCTGAAGCGCCTCCTACAGCACCAAAGGCAAATCTAGCTGACGTTGTCAGTGCTTGGTCGGATAGTTAATAATGAGTTACGGCTATAGTGCCAAGACTATTCAGTTAAACAAAAGAGCTGATAGCAGTGGGCTTGGAGTTGCGTTGGGTAGGGCGGCTATCAAACTAGGTATATCGGTTGCAGATGTAGCCGCTACGCTTAGGGTTAGCCGTCAGACCGTCTATAACTGGTTCGTTGGGGCGTATACACCAAAGGACAGTGTTACTAAAGACGTAACTAGATTACTCAATAGTTTTAACAAGCACATCAAAGAATCAAAGCTTAAGTAAAACCTATTAACGGAGGTTTGGGGGGAGTAGTCCCCCCTTTTTTCCCTAACAATGAGACAACGATGGCAAATATTGACCTATTAAACAGAGTGCAAAGCCCCGATGGGTGGCTTACCGTGCTCGGCTTAAAGGGTAAGTCTGCTATACAAGAGCTTGTTCAAACACGAGAAGAATTTGATAAGTATGTAGCAGAGTTTTTAGAAAAAGGTAGGGATGTTTATTTTGGCGTAGCTAAGTTTGAAACCAATTTAAACCGCAAAAAGGAAAATGTAAAAGACCTTAAATCTTTTTGGCTCGATTTAGATTGTGGCGAGTCTAAAGCAGAAGTAAACCAAAAGACAGGTCGCCCCGACGGATACATTGATCAAGCTACTGGATTACAAGAACTACAAAAGTTTTGCAAACTAATCGGATTACCCAGACCATTACTTGTTAACTCAGGTAGAGGCATCCATGCGTATTGGCCCCTTACTAATCCTGTAAGTAAAGAGGAATGGGAGCCAGTTGCTAATCGTTTGAACGAGTTGTGTGTATTGCACAACCTTTATGTCGACGCAAGCGTATTTGAAATAGCCCGTGTTCTTAGAGTACCAGGCACACTGAATTTTAAAGATAATCCACCTAAGCCAGTAGAGCTAATCAGTGATGCACCAGATGTAGAGTACGAAACATTTAAAAATTTACTAGGCGTAAAAGAAGCGCCAACAAAACCTTCCGCACCAAAAGAATTAAGTGAATTACAAAAAGCCATGGCTGCTAATACCGTATCACGGTTTAGTAAGATTATGATTCGCAGTGCCAACAACGAAGGTTGTGCACAGTTGTTGTACCAGTTTCAAAATCAAGACTCTGTATCCGAACCTATGTGGTTCAATGCCTTATCTATTGCTCACCGTTGCGTAGACAGAGAAACTGCAATCCACAAGATTTCAGAACGGCATCCTGAGTACTCACCCGAAGATACAGAGAACAAAGCTAGCCACACTGCGTTTGCACAACGATGCGCTACGTTTGAGAAAAATAATCCAGGAGGTTGTGATGGTTGTCAATGGAAGGGTCGTATTGGTTCTCCCATTGCATTAGGTAGAGAAATAGTAAAGGCAGAAGAAACAGAGGTTCACGAGACCGAAGAGTTAGATGACTTTGCAACACACAAGATACCGTCTTACCCCTACCCTTATTTCCGTGGTAAGAATGGTGGCATTTACATAACTGTTAGCAGCGAGGAAGAAACAGAACCTATCTGCGTGTATGAGCATGACTTGTATGTAGTAAAGCGCATGAATGACCCTGACCCTTCTGTGGGTGAGTTAGTACTGTTACGTTTGCATTTACCTCAAGACGGTGTACGAGAATTTACAATACCCCTTTCTACGGTGGCAGTTAAAGAAAGATTGCGTGAAGCTCTTTCTACCAAGGGTGTGGCAGGAATGCCAAAACAAATGGATCAATTAATGGCGTTCTTAATGACGTTCATTAAAGAATTGCAATATAAAAAGAAAGCGGAACTTATGAGGACACAATTTGGCTGGGTAGATAAAGACAGCAAGTTTATTATTGGTGACAGAGAGGTTAGTAAGGATGGTGCATTCCATAGCCCTCCATCCACAGTTACACAACAGTTTGCAGAAAGCATGCATCCTATGGGGACAATGGAGAAGTGGAAAGAAGTATTTAATATGTACGGGGCGCCTGGTCTAGAACCCCATGCGTTCGCTGCGCTTACTGCGTTTGGCGCGCCGCTTCTTAAATTCACTGGTCATAGCGGAGCAATCATAAACCTAATCCACAAGGATTCAGGCACAGGTAAATCTACGGCGTTGTATATGTGCAATAGCGTGTACGGACACCCCGATAAACTAGCGGCTATTTGGAAAGATACCCTAGCTGCTAAGGTGCTTCACCTAGGTATTATGAATAACTTACCGTTTACTGTGGATGAGATTACCAATCTTAGCCCTGCGGACTTCTCTACCCTAGCGTATAGCATGTCACAAGGTCGTGGAGCAAATAGGTCTAGGTCAGACAAAAATGAGATGCGCATTAACAAGACTACTTGGCAGACCATATCCTTAGCTAGTTCTAACGCTAGCTTCTACGAGAAAATGGGTGTGCATAAAAATAGTCCTGACGGGGAGATGATGCGCTTGCTAGAGTATCAAATCCACCCAAGTAATATTATTCCAACGCATGTAGCTAAGCACATGTTTGACCACCAGCTCAAGGAAAACTACGGTCATGCTGGAGATATTTACTGTTCTTATTTAGTCAATAATTTAGAAGATGCTAAGAGCAACATGTTAGCTATCCAACAGAAAATTGATAAAGAGATGCGCCTAACCAACAAGGAGCGCTTCTGGTCTGCAGTTATTGCTTGTAACCTGACAGGAGGTTTGATTGCCCGTATGCTAGGTCTACACGACTACGATATGAAAGCTATCTACGCATGGTCTATGCAGATGTTAACCACAGTACGCCAAGATATTGCACCGCCAGCTAACAACTCCTCTTCTGTAATTGGTGACTACCTTAATCGTCATATACAAAACATGTTGGTTGTAAACAACGATACAGATAAGCGTACCAATATGCATGCATTGCCAATACAAGAACCACGGGGTGAGTTGTATATCCGTTACGAGCCTGATACAAAGCTAATGTATATCGTTGCTAAACACTTTAAAAAGGATTGTGTGGAGTCACAAGCATCATACAAAGACACATTGCATGAGCTTAAGACCAAGGGCATCTTCCTTAAGGGGGATACCAAGCAGATGTCAAAAGGCATGCGGGTTACATCACCTGGAGTCTATGCGTTAATATTTGATTGTTCTGTAACGGACTTTATTAATATAGATGCGATGGTTGCGCCTATAGTTGAGAATGCTAGTAGAGAAGATTAGTTACAACGTTAACTGGAAAAATTTTAAAGTGGGGTATTCGATTTTCATACCCTGCATTGACACCAGTGTAGCTAAGCAGGATATCCTACGTGTTACAAAAAGATTAAAAATAGAAGTAATTACAAAATTAGTTATTGAAGAGGGCGTAAGAGGCTTACGCATATGGAGAATTTAACCTATACTCAAGCACAGAACAGCTCGTCTGTTTCTCCTCGGAAGTTAGCTCCTTCCAACCCTCTTGAACCCCGCCTAGTGCGGGGTCTTTTTTATCTCTTGTCTACAGAACGAGTACCCTCTACTAGAGGATAAACAAATGGAGCTTGTGCATCTGTTACAGATAAGCCTTGGGACGATTTGCCACGGCGTTCCTCACGAGATTGCAAGGAGTTATTAATTGTTTCACCGCTGATAGGTAACATAGAGTTTTTGGTATTAAATTTGTCTACTTGTTCTAGTATTGAATCAACTTTATCATCGTCATCATTACGTACTGCTATATCTAAACGATTAAGCAACGTAGCCTTTTCTTTTTCTATCTTTGTAACTATTTGTTTAGCCATAAAGTTAGACTTTTGTATTTGTGCTACTTCAGTATTTCCAAACCCTAGAGCTTGCGCAGCTAATTTGCCTGTTGTATAAAACTCCGCATCCATAATCTCGTCGCCTTTGGTGGTAGTAGCACCTTCTTTACTTAGCCTATATGAAGTTAAACTGCCTCTAAGCCACGCTGGAGAAAGTTTTTCAAAGCCTCTATTTATTTGCCCATTATTAAAGTCATCAAAAGCACCCGCTATGTTTACACCTATGCTACCTATAGGACCAGTAAAACCAAACACAAAGTTTTGGAAAGCCTCTTTAGAAGTATTTCCAGGAGTATCGTCTCTAAACCATAATCCGTCTAACGAAGTAGATGCACCAAGATTTAAACCTGTAACTGCAGATAGTGGGCCCATTTCAACACTACGAGCTAAGGTTGCAGCGTCTTCTTCAGTCAATCCTAAAACGCTAGCTAGGTTACTGTCGGGACCAAAATAGGTAGGAATAAACCAATTTCTAAACCATAAATCTAAATTACGTTTACCAAGTGGGTTTCCTTCATCATCTTCATCATAGTCTTCATCATCTTCATCCCGCATTAACTCACGTACGCCTTCTGCTACACCCATGATAAAACTATATAAAGGAAATCCTGTAACACCAGCAAACAAACCAGTCATACCTAAAGTACCAAAGAACTTAATTGCTGCTTCTTTTTTTTCCTCTTTATTTAGAAACGGCAACATACCGTAAAAGTTACGTACTAAGTACGATGTCATTTGCAATGGGTAAGTTAAGAACTGTGTAGCTAGCTTAGCTCCTGGGCTACCCTTCATCAACCTAGGCTTGTTGTACTGTGTGTAATTAAACAAAGCATCGTACGTTAGACTTAAGGCTTTTTCAGTAGCAGCATCGAAAGCAGCTTTATCATCCATACCCTTTTGCTTGTAATCAGCATAGGCTAATTCAAAAGATGACATAAACATAATCTCACGAGATATGCGCTCAGCGTGGTGGAATGCACCACCCATAAAATTAAATACACCTCTAGTCGCTTTGCTAACTACATTGTGATACTGCCCAGTAGGAACTGCAGACATTGCAGTCATATCTCCTGCATAGGTAGACATAAATATATCTTTGTCGTTAGCAAAGTTCCAAGCATCTTTTAACGTTTTTCTATACGCTGGATCTTTGTGCTCAGTAACATACTTAGAGTCACCGATAGAAGGCTGCCCCCAGTTAGTAGTTACGTTCCCATTGTCATCTGTTTTAGTTGTGCTAAATTTATTCCACAGGGCACTATACCTAAGAGCAGTTGCACCTGCTTTTGCTACACCAAACTCAGCTCCAAGGGTTGGTAAACCTACTATTGGTAGTTGTGTCATCTGTATTAATGCAGACTTAGGAGAGGTTAGCAACCAATAGAACACAAACTTGTTACCTGCTGCCGCAACTTGATTCCAGTCTATGCCGTCATCAGGGACGCTAGGTGTAATCTCATCAAGCGCTCTAGCGCTAATTTCTCTAATAAGTACGGATAGCTTTAGCTTGTCTGGGTTCTGTGCTATCTCTGCATACGCAGCTGCTATGCCGTTACGAATCTTATCTGCGTAGCTTAGACGAGCTAGTTGATTAGCAGCTGTATGTTGGCTAGTAATAAAGTTGCGGATTACATCGGCACTAAAACCAGTCTTGCCTTGGCGGTGTACAAACTTACGGCGAATGTCCTTATCTGGTAGGGTCATCAGATACATTTGGTAGATATTGTCTTTAACAGCCTCTATATCCGACATTTTATTGCTATCTAGCATTGCAAAGATTTCTTTAAGCATGTCGCTAGACTCAACATGCTTCTCTCTTAGTTTGCGTATGTCATCGCCAACGTCTATATCCCCATCTTCAATCATTTTAGCTAAGCTACGATTAGTACCTCTAGCTTTATTAAGTTCAGCAACACGGGCTTCAACAGCAGCATTGCGGGCAGTAGCGCTTTCAAACATATAGAACTCACCACTTGCGCCTTTACCTACACTATAGAAAAAATTACCGTAACGCATTAATGGAAAGTAAATATCTAACAATCGGGCTTCTTGGAAGGTCTTAGTAATAGCCGCAATCAACTTACCTTTTGGAGTAGATGCATCATTAATATCTCCAGGTACGTTAGAAGATGCAATCTTTTCTTTTAGTAGCTTTTCATGCAAGTCAAACGTTTGCTTGTAGCTATCTCTAGCCATCTTGTATATAGCATGCCCTTCGCCGTTTCCAAATTTACCCAAGGCATCCCAGCCAAGCATAGTAAATTTTTCACCTGTAATAGGGTTATTTAAAATCCCACCCCCATACAATAGTTTTATAGCCTCGGTACGTTTACTTCTTTCACCTTTAAGTCTAGGCAAACTTTTAGGGTCTGTAGACGGGTTAAGAATATCGTTTTCTATTTGTTTTAATTTTGGATCATTTTTTATAGCAGTTGCCGCATCAGAATATTTAGCAGGGTCAACCTGTAAGAGAGTAGCTGCATTTATTACATCAGCTAATGCTTTGCCACCCTTTTTATATTTTTGGTTAAAGTTAATCCAAGCGGGAACTTTTTCTGATAGCTCACGAATCATGCGGGTACGCATACCAGCCATGTCATTTACAGCAGCGTTAATAACTTTTAGGTTGGTAAGCTTATCCCCTGCTATGCGGGTAATATCCCCTGTATCAAAAGCGCGCATTACAAACTTTAACTTAGCTACGCTTATAGTGCTATAAACAGCCTTCATTAGTCGAATAGCATCACTAGCATTTCTAGTTTGCATCATTAACTGACCGATTGAAGTATTCATGTCAGTACTGCTATGAGATAACCTAAGTTTTCTAAGTACGTTCTCCACCGTTTTTAACTGCTTAGGCGCTTTGGGGGGCTTAGGTGCTTTGGGTGACTTAGGTGCTTTAGCCGCTGACGGTTCACCCAGTAATTCATTCAGTTCAATTTCTTCTGGAGTCACAGGCGTACTTAATAACTTATCAGTAACAATTATTAAATCTTGCAAAGCGGACATATGCTCTTTGCCCATACTAAACATCTTACGTAAGCTCTGTACAAATCGAGTAAAAATTTTGCTAATAAACCCAGGGGCTTCACCAGCGTACTCACCAGGGGCTAATAGGAGAAAGTCCTGCATCAAAGGTAAAGACAGACCATATGCTACAAATTCTCTAAGGTCAGTAAATGCTTCTTTTGGAATTTTTAACATCTGAGGAGGAAGCATACCCGCATCAGCAAGTTCGTCGTATATTTTCTTAGCATCCTCCATGGTGTCGTACAGTTCTTGAACAGGAACTCGTAAAGCAGCAGGGATGGGTCGTTTGGCGTTTTTTAAAAAATCAAATGCAATAATACGAGCAACCGTTGCAGCATGCAAAGCCTCGTGTAACACAACAGTATTGTTGATACCGCCTTTACGCAGTACGTAAATAGTGTTTGTCTCGGGATCAAAAAGACCTGCTGAGTCTTTCATAAACCTTTGTAGTTTAGGAGTAGGCATATCTGCCTCGCTGTCTACTATGACAAACTTAACCCCATTAAGAAACGGCGCAAGACGCTTAGCTAGCACTTTTTCAAATGCGTTGCTACTTTTTGAGTTAGCTATGTAATTAACTGCACCTTTAGCAAAAGAAAACTTTTCAAACGCTGCGTTGTCTTGTCCATTAGTGGACTCAATAATTTCAGAACGGCTAGGTGTGCCCAATTTTTGCTTGGCTTCGTGTCTTTGTTTACCAAGCTCACGTTCTTGAGGATCAGCTTTTTCTAATAGGGTAGTAGCTCTTTTACCCGCAGTTTTATTCTTTTGGTCTGGATTTGTAGCTAAACCATGCGCAACTGCAAGAGCGCCTATGCGTTCTTCTCTTAGACCAAACAAAGTATCCTGAGCTTCTTTCTCAGTGCCAGAATTCTCAATAATGGCTTGCTCATCAACTACTCTGTTTAGAACCTTCTCAGCTTTAGTAACTTCAGTAATAGCATTTTTACCTATATCCTGACGTTGTTTGCGATATTCAGCAGCAGCAGCTATTTGCTCTGGAGTCTTGTCCGCTTTTGGTCTACCTCTTGGCTTACCAATTTTAACTGGGGGTGTTGTTGATTTAAAGTCTGGGCTACGAGCAATTTGGCTAATTGGGATATTTACTTCTTCACCGTCAACCAATGCAACAACTTCTCTTTCCCCGCTATCAGATGCAAGTCTTTCTGCTACAACTTGAATAGGTATATCAACACCATCTTTTCTCCAGACAAAACCTGTATCTAATACATTGGGTTTGTTTTCTTCAGTAAGCGCAGCAGGTGCACCCGTATCAGCCGCCATTTGTTTTTGACGTAGGCTTTCTGTGGCAAGAGCAGTTACTTGCTCATCCGTCATTTGTGGATACTTAGCTTTTAGTTCAGCAACTAGTGTATTGAGTTCAGTTCCTTCTCCGCTTCCAGTAGCAGTAGTAGTCGTGCCAGTTGCTGCCAAGTTTCCTTGGGTAGTGTCCGTAGTTCCTGTGTCGGTTCCGCTTGTTCCGCTAGGCACAGAAACGCCTGGTTTATTTGCTCCACCGATAATTGATTCAAGTCCATCTAGTCCACCTTCCTGCAGTATGGCATCACCAGCAAGGGCAAAAGCTTCTTCTTCAGTATAAAGACGTCCAGCTGACCCTTTCTTTTGTGTTTTAGGGTTTATTGTATTCTTTAATCTTTCAACTTCATCGTTAAACTGTTGCCCCAAAGCATCCATAGCCCCAGGTGCATTGAGCTTATCAAGTATTTTCTTTTGATCTTCAACAGATTTAGCTTCCGCTTCTCTTTTTGCAATGGTAGATGGTAAGCGTTCATAGGCTTGTTGCCCGCCAAATGCTCCTGTCTCTAATAAGCTAGATGGACCTTCACCCGCAGCTTCTAAAACTGCTCGACCAGGTTTTTTAACCTCACCTTCAGTAGCAAGCTGTGCAAGTATTTCACCGCCAGCACCACTAACCATTTGCGCAACAGGTTGGGCCACCCCAATATTGACTGCTTCTTTTGCAAATTGATTTTTTATTACCCCTTTAGGTACAAGCATTTTGCTAGCCAAACCAGCAGCGGCGGTATCTGCAATGGCAATAATAGAACCCCGTGCTAAAGCATGTTCATACGCTTTAGCAAATAGTGTAGGATCGTTTAATGCTTTGTTAACCGCTATAGGGTCTCCAGTATTAATTCCGTTATCTTGAAAGTACTCCATAACCCCAGAAGACAACTCACTAGCAAAGCTAGTACTACCCATAGCCAACGCACCCACAGTAGGGTTACGTGTTATAGCACCTAGTACAAGAGCAGGAGCAACCTGTGGCAAGCTTTCTAAAGATACACTAGCCATAACCCCTAAAGGATCAGCTTGGAATGCTTGGAATGCTTGCCGTGCAGTTGTTACATCATTTAATAGTTCAACGGCTGGTCTTTTTTTAATTTTACTAATTTCTGTTTGAACGCCCATTACTTTCTTTTGTGCTTCTGCTTGCCGTGCCTGCAATGATTTAATTGCGGCTTCAGCTTCTTCTGGTTGAAGAGGGGTCATCTCTCCAGTTAGTGGATCCCGTGGACCAACCTTGCCTTCTCGTATTGCATTAATTTCTTTTTGAAGACTAGTAATTTCTAAGTTTGGAACAACAGTTGCTAACCCTTTGACCCCTGCTTTTATTGGATCAGTCTGCCGCTGCAGGAATGGCACTTCCGCTTCGTACTTTGCGGTTGCGTCTGCTAGTTGTTTCTTTTGTTGCTCAGTTAGACCCGCACCTGGCTGCGCTGCAAATGCCCCTCTAGGGGTTTCCATTTGTGAAGTTACTTCTTCAGGGCTGCTTATAGGGGTGACTTCTGTTGTTGCTACTGTAGGGGCAACTGCTTTAGCTACAGGTTTATCTTTTGTAATCAGATGAGTCAATATATCGGTATCAGCAAGACCCGCTTCCCTAGCACCTGCTAGGTTGTATTTGTATTTGTTGGCAAGGTAGTTATTAATCTCAGCATCGCTAAGACCTGCTTTCCTTGCACCTTCGACGTCATATGCCATTATTTAACTATCAAAATCAGCAGGGTTTGCTTTACTACTAGTTTTTGGCTTACTACTGCCCCCACCAGATTGATTTTTAGTCATTATTTCGTCCCTTACCCGCTCTTTAATATCTGCTTTAATTTTTTTCTTTTCAGCGGGAGAAAGGTTTTTGTAATTAGGATCACTTTGTGCTTTTTTAAGTTCAGCTTTAAATCTATCGTTTCCAGGAGTACCCACTTCTCTAATCTCTTTATTAGCATCATCCCTAGTAAGATTTTGTCCAGTAATATTTACTTGTTGCGCTGCAACACCTGCACGTGCCATTTGAGCTTGCTGCACTTTATTTAAATAATCGTTCCTACCTTCAAGAAGAACAATTTCCTCAGGTCTTTTATCACCCTTAGCCCTTGCATCTGCTAAATAACCCCTAGCGTGATTATCTGCTCTATCTGCTACAGAAGCTCTTGTACTTGCAACTTTTTCTTTACTGAGACGTTCTTCCGCTTTCTCAAACATAGCATTGCCACCAGTAATATCACCTAGCTTCATTAGGCGTTCACCTTCAGCAACTTCAGCAAGACCTTTAGCAACACCACCACGACGCTCTCTAAGTCCTTCTTGGCGGGCTATCATTCCAGGCAATGTTGCTTGACCTGCTCTAGCACCTGCTTGCGCTAAAGGGCCTGCTTGAGTAGCTAAGTTAATACCAAAGTTTAACAAGTCATACCCTCTAGCTTGTTTCTCAGCATCTCCCAAGGCAGCTTGTTCTTTTGCATAAAACTCACCTAATGCAGCCTTGGGCGCACCAACACCAGCAGCCTCACGTTGTTTTCTAGCAAAGTTCTCGTATTTTTGACGTGAAAGAAACTCTTGTTGTAAGCGAGCTGCTTCTTCTGGGTCTAACTCAACTTCACCCTCATTAGCAAAAGCTACAATACCGCCACTAGCGGCATTTAATGTATCCATAGCACCAGCAGGTGCGGCAGGTAAACCAGCTCTTTCTGATACTGGAGTAGGCATAGCTTGTTGATCTTGGGCAATAGATTGTTGAGCTTGTTGCTCAGCTTGCGCCCGTATTTTCTTTTCTTGTAACACCTCTAATGCCATAGTGCGTACTTCTTCACTAGAGCTACTTTGAGCCACTTGCTGCAACTGGTCTATAGGCATCATTTCTAATTTAGCTTTAATACCTTGAACCGCTGCGCTTCTAGGATTAGCTTGAGCCAAACCTCGGTTGGCGTAGCCTGTAACACCGCCCTCTGCTAAACCCTTGATAGTTCCCCCTTCTGCAAATAAACCAGCTTGCTTAGCGCCAGCAGCTCCAGCCAAAAGACCAAGACCTTGATTAAGGTTAGAAGGTTGAGCTTGATAAGTCTGAGTTGTAGTTGCTTGTAATGGCAAACCACGAAGCATATTGGACATCATGCCTAATTGCATGAGCGGATATTGTTGTTGTGTTGCGTAATCTTGAATTGATTGATTAATCTTAGCCTGCTCAAGGGCTTGTTGCTGCCCGCCCATTTGATTTTGCAAACCAATAATATCTTTTTGAGCGCCTAATTGAGCACCACCTAACTGACCTAAAGTAGACGCAGCTTGTCCTGCCTGCCCATAACCTTGCATACCTAAAGTAGAACCAAACTGTTGTGCTTGCATTGCTCTATCAAACGCAGACTGTGACCCTTGTGCTTGGATATTAGACAGGTTAGATAATAAATTCTTTTCACGCTCACTTTGCATCAAAGCCTGACGTGCACCGCCGTAAGTACCTTGACGAGCAGCACCTAAGTTTTGAGCGTTTTGTGCCATTTGAGCTTCACGTACAGCAGCAGTTTTGGCAATATCCGTAACACTTTGTTGATACGGCGACATAAATGCTTGCATTCTTGCAGGGTCAGTTACGTTTTGGTTATATTGTTGCCCTGCACCTAACGAACCTAAACCAGCAGCACCAGCTAAAGTAGTAGCATCTCCAAATTGTCCTGGAGTTTGTAACCCTCTCACACTAGTTTGTGCTTGTTGTTGTAATGGAGAAAAACCAGCAAAATAATTGTTTACGTCTGTGCTGTAGGGTCTATACGGTTTAAACCCAGTGATATCAAAACCACCTTCTCCAGTAGGAGTGCCTTCAAATAATTGTTTCTGGGTAGCACCCAGCATTGTGGTTACATAAGGTTTTGCATATTCAGGAACATTAGTGTTATAAGTTGTTGACTGTTGGGGTGCACTACTACCACCACCACCGCCGCCACCACCATAAATACGTCCTCCACTCACTTTTTTAGTGGTAACGGAATCTCCTAGGGGTTCTCCTAAGGCATATAACTGGCGACGTGAATAATTCATAATTTTCCCTTACAACATCTTAGTAAATATTTTATCTGTATGCTTGTACCCTAAATACTCAAACAACTTAGAGTTGTCTAAATGCACTTTAGTATGTATTACAACTCTATTTACTCCACGCTCTTTTAAAACTTGTTCAGCGTATTGAAACAATCTAATTCCTACTCGACCTTTTCTGTATTCTTTTTTAACAAAATACAAATCTTCAAAAGCCGTTAAACAATCTTTGTAATGCAAATGAGGCTGGATATAAAAAATAACATACCCAACTAATTCACCATCTGCCCTACAAGTAATAGTCCTTAATAAACCTGCTTCCCCCATCTGCCTATAAGCATCATAATTTGGATTGGCAGGGTAATCTTTTGTTACACATAACTCATCATAATGCTCAGGAAATAGCTTTTCAAACTCTGGTATAAAGTCAAGCCCATTGACGTCTTCATACGTAAGTGTTGTCATGCGGGCATATATCTATTAGCTTTAACCGCAGGGGCTTGTTTTCTTTTACCAGTTCTAGCCTTGCGAATTTTATCCATCATGCTATATAACTTTTTAGCACCAGCGTCCGTAGAGCCATTACCTAAATGCGAAACAACATCAGCTGGGACAACAAACTCTCCATCAGCCAACCGTGCTGGTTGCTTTCCAGCAATAGTAGCAGGAATAGAATCAGACATACCATCACCAGGTCCTTTAAGCATCCTTCCGCCATCAGAGTACCCTCCTAGGTTGTAACGCATAGTGCCACCAGCAGCAGCTTCTTCTATTTCAGGAGTAGCGCCTCTAATATCGCCTAGACCTTTAATTGAGGTTTTAGGGAGAGCAATTGGCTTAATACCAGCACCCCTACCTGCTTTACCTAAACGAATCATAGAAGCAGTCAATGCATCTTTTTTTGCTGTATCTACATCAGTATCCCTAAAGATACCTGTGCGTGGAACCCCAACACTTTCTGGTAATGGGCTTAATTGCTGTTGCCCTTGTCTATCCAAGTAATCTTGTAACACATTAACTTGACCCTTACTTCTATAGCGCGCAATACCGCCAGAAGCCATGTCGACACCGCTCTCATCATCAAAAGAATTCATTACGCCACCCTCTGCTGCATAAGTGGCTTGATAGTATGGATTAGGTCTTGGAGCTTCGTACGCTTTGTAATCAGGACTCATACGATAGCCTTTTAACTGTCTATCGTATTCATCTTCGGTATAACCAACAGGTGCTTTTTGTTCTTTATTAAGAAATTCAGGAAGAAACGCGCTGCCTATAGTAAGTGCATTATCTTTAGCAAAAGTTCCAGCAGCACTTGGACTACTAAATACTTCTCCAATTCCTTTAGTTACATTACCTGTTGTAGTAGCACCAGCAGCGCCTTGCGCCCTACCAGCGGCACTAATAATATCTTGGGGGTTAGCTCCAGGAGCCTTTAATGCACCTTGATAATCCTGTAAAGTTTGTGGAGTTAACTTGTCAAAGTTATTTGGGTTTTCTAAAAAGTTTTGAGCAGCTTGTTGATAATAATTAGTACCCGCCGCCCCTGCTACTTCAGTGCTAGCTCCTGGTGTTGCTCCAGGAAAATACATCCCAGATTCTGTAGGTATACCAACACCACCGCTACCAACAGGAAGATTTTCAAGTCCTGATGTAACTGCTTGTCGTTGAGTTTCGTTAAACACATTTAAAGCAGCGTCACCCCCTTGAGTTGCTAAAGCTTCTCCACCTAAAGCCCCTAGACTGCTAGTTAACCCAGCACCGCCATAAGCACTCAGACCTGCCATGAGACCTTTGGTAACACTGCCTGTAGCCAAGCCATAGCCACCACCAACTATTAAAGCTGCCATTGGTGCACCTACGCCAGTAGCTGCAAGGGCTGCACCTGCTACCATAGGGAGCATTCTTTTTAAGAAGCCCGCTTCTACTAGACCTGTATCAGGGTTAATTGTGAGCGAACCGCCACGAGCCATAGCTAAAGCTTGGAGACCTTTTATTTCACCTTTAGTCATGTGGACTAATTCGGTATCACCCCCACGACCATAAGAGGCTAAATGTTGTGCTGCAGCATAGCTCATAAACGCCTCGCAAAATAGTTCATACTGTTACCGTTACCGTCCCCACACTAGCTGTGGCAGATACTCCAAATAGATAAGAAATATTAGGTACTACAATCCTTAAGTCTTCCCCAACCTGAAATACAGTGCCGTTTGGCAAATTGTACCCTGATGTTGGTAGATTTAATAGCCTGATCCCGTCTGCCTGTAAAGGCACGTTGGAGTCTAACTGGGTAAAGTAAAGCCGTAAAACCCCGATTAACTGAGACAGTTGCTGTTGGTCGTAATCTGGTGTTGCAAGCGGAAGAGCTGGCGCCCGAAATCGTTGCATTCCCATTATCTGCGCCCATCTGGTCTACCATCCAATCTTGGACTACCTAACTGCCATTGGACATCTAAATCGGTTGATTCAATCTCGATTGCCATCTGCCGTGCCCTAGCCCTCATAAAGATCTGTTCGGTATAGACGTCTACCGAGGTCTCGATGACTTGTTCAGAATCTACGTTGGAATAGGCATTGCCAGGGAAGTTCCGTGGTTTTATGTACATTGTGACCGCAGGTAGGGCGGCAGTCGATCCAGCAAAATTGAGGTCAGGGATAATCCGTTTGGTCAAGATAAACTGATCTCCGTCTACTAGGTCAAAGTCCGAAGACGCAATAAACGAGGTCATCGCATCCGTGCCGTCATTCAGTCCTTCTTCGTGGTTGTAAATAATACTATCAGCCGTTATAGCAGTTGATACGACACTTTGAGAGATATTAACGGTGTAAGTTCCAATCCCGCCAGTGCCAGTGCCTAGAGCCGTTATTGTGGTTCCTACAGAAATGCCTGTGCCAGTAATGACTGAACCTACTTGTAAAATGCCTACCGAGACCGCAGTGACTGTTAAAGTCGTAGAGGTAATAGAACCTGTAACGTAGGTTCCTGTAAGCGCTTGAGGGTATTCCCTTAAAGACGAGTCCGACCACGCAGTACGATCTATTGTGCCGTAGTACCAAATCTTCTCTAAATGGTTGTAAATAACATAGGCGTCATTGACTTGACTAGTTGCCGTTGGATAGAACCACCAGACCTCGTTCCAGCCTTCATTAGTTCCTGAAATAACTTGGTCGGCTTGGTCGTAGTTAAAGTTTTGAAAAACGTGGTTTCTTAGGGTACAAGGCAAAGTTTCAACCCGTCCTGTGTAGGCATAGAACTTATCATGCCCCATCCAATAGGCGGTGTTATTAACGGCTACGACAGCACGAGGACCAATAATAGAAATATTGTCCGAAAGCTCATTAAGACTAAAGACGTCTGTGGTGCCTACGAACTGGAGAGAATTTAAGGTTCCCTCTGTATATACAAGGATTTCTTGACGAGTTGCTACCGCACAGACAATGGCTGAACCACGGGAAACCCGTATAAAACCTGCCGAATTAGTGACTAAAGGTGTCCAGACATTAGGCTGATCTTGGGTAGCCCAGCGGATTAATAGGGGGTCAAATGATCCTCCCCCATAAGGGGTAGCACCAAAACAAATAAGATGTTTATCGTTCTGGGAGACTAGAACCTGCATTGCCTGCGTAGGAACGTCTGCTGGGGCTACGCTGTCTATAGTCGTTGCAGAAAGTAAAGTAGCTCTAACTCCCACACCACCTGAATATTGCCAATAGTAAATTGCGCCATTACGAATATTAGCCACAAGGTCGTTATCAAAGTTCTGCAAGAACCAGTCCCGCTGAGGGTTGACTACAGGTGTAGGATTACCAGAACCCCAAGACAAACGGCTCCATGTGCCCGCACTCCAGCCATATCCTGCCGAAGCATTGTTGTTACCAATAGGTATTTGAATAGCGGCTGTAATTCCAGTACCGCCTCCAGAAGTAGAAGACGTAGCCGCAGTCGCAGCGGTAATCGTAAAGGTGCTTGACGTTACTTGATCAACAATAAACTCTGTATTTAGAGTAACCGCTAAGATTCCGCCTACTGCTACCGCACCCGAAAAAGTAACGTAATCTCCATCTGAAGCTCCGTGAGCCGTTATAGTCACAGTGACGGTTTTAGACCCGTTTACAGTGGTAAAGCAGTTATTTGTTGCTGGAGAAACAAAAGTAGCTTGTATAGGCGTGATGTCGTATAAAGTCTGTCCTGCCTCAATATAAAGTTTTTTTGATGTTCCTAGGGCTAAGTAGTTATCTGAAGCCGTGGTAATCCAGTTAAATACCTGCCGACAGATGCCAGCTACAGTAGAGGTACCGTAACGAAGCCAGCCGCCAATCTTTTGAGGATAACCAGAACGAAAGCGCACTTTATTGCACTCAAAGAACCCACCTTCGTTGGTGTAGTTAGTTTGATCCCTGTTTAAACCTGGCTTAAATTGTAGTTTTTGGAGTGGCATATTAGGCGTATTGTCGTGTACCCATTTTATCGATAATGAGTGCCTGTTGGCGAGGTTTATCTTTGGGTTTATTTGGGATAGATATATGTGTCCACCTGTCAAATTCACGAATAATCTGATCGTATCCGATCCCTGATGCAATCACTGCTTTAACAACTTCATCTGGGGTCATGCCTGGTACTCTAATATCAGCAGCACATCCTATGCGATGTTGTGAGGTGTTGCGACTTCCAACGGCATTATTCACGGCTTCTGACCTAAAGGCGGAGTTAACCATAATTGGCTTACCACCTAACACCTCTTTAACTTGCTCTAAGAACTCTGCCAATCGAGTCAAATTTTCGGTTTCTTCTACATTTGGGGTGTTGTCAAACTCACGATGGTCTGTGTGCGTTAGCTCTTCAAAGGTAAAGTGTTTACTTAGACTCATCTTTTGACCTCTTCATGTCCATAATCTTCTCAAGGGTGCGACCACCAAAGTAGAACGACATAATCAGCATACCCCACTGCCCAAGCAGTTCTACATAGGGTTGATGCACATTCATTTCAAACGCACTCATAATTGCAAATGATGTATATACAACCAAAATAAATACTAGCGTACCTGGACGGATGTTCTTAGACAACCAGCTATCACTAGACATATCAGCTTGCTGGCGTTTAGTTAATTCTTGGGCTTCAATGTTATCGGCATTAAGTTCAGCCAACCTGCCTTCTTGCTGCATCTGTAGCAACTCTTTTTGAGCCTTTGCCTTAGCTTCAGGGTCAGGAACAAACTTATCTAGAACTTTCATCCCAACATCAAACAGTGCCATTAACGGTAACATATTATCTCCATATTCCCCAAGTACATTCGTAAGCAATCCAAGCAGCCAATATGTAACAGAGCAACATTACGCTTTTCATAACCCGCCTGTCATGCTGTTCTAAATACCTATCTTGCCGTTCTTCCCATTGCTTTCTTGCTTTAATACCTTGTATTTCATCCCAAGCCTTACTACCGTATTTATTGGTAATTTGCTCTTGAATCTTTGCTTCTGACTGCCGTGCTATTAAAAGTCGTTGCCATTCGTCTACTGCTTCAATAATCGTTGCGGTATCAGGGTTAACTTGCCTAGCTTTTTTTCTTGTCTCAGTTCTTTCTTTTGCTGCTGAATCTGCTAACTCTAATACCCCGTCAATTGCTTTAGATAATTCTTTGCTTGCCTTTACCGACTCATTAATACTGCTGGTGACAGCTTTAACGCCCTCGGTAATTCCGAATGGATCAGGCATACCTTCACCTTACATTACTCCGCCACCAGCGGCAGGAACAGATGTCGCATGGATGGATATATGTTGTTTCAGGTTTAAGGGAGCGTTACAGTCTGAGCAGACATCGGCTTGCAATTCGGCTTCATCTAAGTCGTAACCACAAGCCAAACACACCACTTCTATTTCGTGGTGCGGCTCAATTAGTCCACCTTCTAGTGTTCGGGCTGGAATAGTCTGTTTCATCCTACCAAAGCCTTTACTTCATCTTCAGTTAAACCAAGTGCAGCTAGTTTAGCTAGTGCAGATGCCTTTGTATCTATTGGGGCTTGAATTGCGTCAATAATGGCTTGTTTTTTAGCTTCATTAACAACAACTTTGCCGTCTACTAATTCCCAAGCATTAAAGTATTCTGTATCAATAGGAAGTTCTGAATTATCAACGATGATTGCACCTGCTGGGCAGTCTTTAGCAAGTACAGCTTCAATGCTAATTTCACCAGTAGGAATGCAAACTGATACACCGCCATTGTCGTTTTTAAAAATAATTACTTGTGACATGATTTATCCTTATGAACTAAATACTGAAACTGCAACATAATCAAAATCAGATAAAGCACCATTTGATGAAGTTCCAGTTACTACTCTAACAAAAGTGGTGCTAATAGCGTTAGAATAAGTTGCATTTGGATAAACAGTTGCCAATCCTTGATTGTCGTTACCACCACTTCTTCTTGTGGTTGCTAATGCTGAATAATTAGCATTAGGCATTGCAGTTGTAAAATTAACTGTATAGTCACCTGTGCCGTTATCTGTAATGCTAGATACATTAAATGCACTACGAATAGCTACCGTACCTGTACCGTTAAAATTTACCCATGCTTTAGCAATACCAGTCATGCCGTTTTGTGTTGCAAGAACGTCAGTTGGTGTGTTTAAAGTTGTTATTGTCGCAGTAGTGCTAGTTAAATTTGTAATAGTACCTGTTGCTGGTAAGTTTTGTACAGTAGTAATACCAGTAGCACTAACGCCTGATATTGTTCCTGTTCCGTCAATCGTAATAGGCATTATGTATTCTCCGCTGGTAATGGTGTGTTGCCTTCAGCTAACCATGCAAGGTAGGCTTGGTAGTCTGTGTTGGTTGGGTCAAAAGGAATGTATGCGTTATCTGTTAATCTTTCAACAACATTTATATCACCAAAACAATTTCTATATAGTTTATACATTTTATAACTCCGCAGATTCGTAGATGCGAGCATTTGCGTTTGCAGTAAATACTGCTCCAGCTTGTCCACTAGTTAATCCACTAGCAACACCAAATTCTATACTTGTAGAAAAAGGAGAGGGTCTATTTTGTGCAATAGATGTTGCTGTTATTGAACCAGCACCGCCACTAAATACAGTCCAATCGCCTACTGTTGAAGATGTAAGCGTAGGAGAAGTTCTCATTGTTACTGGTCTTAAAGCTGAAACGACTGTAGCTGTAGTTGAAGGTGACCAAGCAGTTCCTAACATTTGAGAAGAAGCACCACCCCAAACTTGTAGATAGCGTTGACACAAAGCAAACTCAGTACCATACTGTCTATATTCAAATCCAGTAGCACTACTTCCTACCTCTAGCTGAACTCCAGTTACATACCATGTAGCACCGTTTGTACCGACTACGGATGTTGCGCCTGTGGCAGAAAGATAGTTAGCAGCTGCCCATGCACCAGCAGTTCCACTAAGGGTTGTGCCTGTTCCTAAACTAAATTGAACATTTAAGCCTGTTCCGTTTGTAGCCCCTACCCAAGTTCCAGCAGTATCGCCAACAACAGTAATTGATTTTTGTTCCCAAGTGTTTGCGGCAGATATTGTATAGCTGAATGGGTATGAACGATTGTAGGCACTATTAGTTAATGAACCACCAAAAGTTCCAGTTAAAGAACTGCGCACAAAAAAACTAAGTGTAAATGTTTTAGCTGTTGCTTTTCCAAGGTCTAAGTCTGCCGTATTAAACCCTTCTATTGGCTGGAATATAGCAAACACTTCTCCTGCACCAACAGAATACGCAGACAATGATGTAACGCCAAGATAATTGCTAAAACCTGCTGGTGGTGTAACTGCACCTGCATTTTGTTGAATACTAAATTTAGATGCGGCAGAAGAAACGGATTGCCACCTGTCTAATGTATAAACTGCATTAACTGCTGTAACACTAGCACCAGCGTTTCTTTGGTCAATAACCATTGCACCGTTTATGATGCGGTTCTTTATAGCTGAAGAATCACCAGCACCTAATGTACCACCGCTAGTAGATGTTTGAATTACATCAGCATTGACTGTTCCGTATGGCATTATTTAGCTCCTAATAGTGCTTTAACTTCGTCTTCTGTTAGACCAAGTGCAGATAGTTTAGATAGCGCTGATTCTTTAGCCATTGCTTCTGCTTCAGCTGCGGCTACTTGTGCGGCTATTAAAACATCGTTGGCATCCCATTCAGCACGAATTTCCGCTTCTTCTTCAGCAGAACACTCAACTTCTTGTCCGTTTACAATTTTAGTAAGCATATTTAATCCTCTTTAATTCCGTACAAGTAAAAACGACCTGTGGAAATATTGCCTGAAGTCATTAAAAATCTAATGCCGTCTATTGAATTTGTGCCTGTGTAACCCCCACCAACAACACCAAGCCATGTTGAACCTACATAAAAACCTTGATAAGTTACTTTATGAATATCGGTACTTTGAAATGGCACATTAATATCAATAACCCAGTTTCCACCTTGATTAGCGGTGTTCGCCATATTATCTGCACCTGAAGCGTCTAATGCAATACCTGTTGCAGAACCTGCGTTTCCAGTTACACCTGAACCTGAAGTAGTCCAACGCCAATTTTGCCAGTAATACCCGCTAGTTTGAAATGTTCCGCTTGATGAAGTTCTCATTAACAAACTAACACCGTTTGTGGCTGGAACAACACAATCTAAAAGAATTCTGTAACCACTGTAATCTGACAAAGCTAAACCAGTAAAATCAATAGTTGCTGAACTGCTGGCAGAAGCAGAACCTAAAAGAACCATTGAAGTACCAGTTGTTCCTGAACTTACAGTAGTTAATACCGTGCCAGTAGCGGCTGGTAAGGTCAAAACAGTAGTACCAGCAACGGCTGGTTCTTGTAGTGTTACGCTGCCTGAAGTTGAACCTTGCAATATAAGACTCATAAAATTACCCACCTTTGTCCTGATGTTACCGTTATTGTTATTCCGCTGTTCACCGTGATGGGACCAACTGATAATCCGTTCTCGCCTGTTGCAATAGTGTAATTTACGCTGGCTGCGTCTTTGTTTGTCAATATTGCACCGCCTGCTTGCGCTCCGCTAATACCACCCCAGACTCCATCAACATAACCTTCTATTTGATCTTGGTCGGAGTTATACCGAATCATACCGTTAGCAGGGCTACCTGACCTTTGAGCTGTAGTTCCTGCTGGGAGCTTGACTTGTCCTGTGCCGTTGTAAGTAGAATCTGCCGCAAAAGTCGTAGCCCCTGTAAAGGCTGACGTTCCAGTGACTGCTAAGGTTCCTCCGACTGTAGCGTTTCCTGTAACTGCAAGAGAAACTGCGGAATTTACTGCCTCGACTACGTTTGTACCGTTATTAAAAACAAACATTGACTTACCTGCTGGAACGGCTATGCCTGTACCTGACGTATTCTTAACCGTAACTGCATCGGCTAACCCGTTGTTTATTAAGTATAATTTCTCAACTTGACAGCCTGAACCAAGGATTAAGTTTCTAGCACCGCCTGAAGTCCCCGTAAGGTTTAAACGCAGATTGCGAGCAGTTTGGGAGGCATTGGTGTCGGTTAGAGTGACTGTAACATCTGCACTGGAGAAAGCTACATCTGCCGAACCTGTGATGGCTTCTTGAAACGCAACAGAAAAGTTGCTATTGGTCGTGGTTCCCCACGTACCCGTCTGTTCACCAGTACCGATCAGCTCTATTTTTAGGTCACTATATGTAGATGCCATAATATCCTTATGCTATTTCTGCCCAGTTGGGCGTTTGTACGTCAATAATATCATTCCAAGTACCTGTTTGCGAGTCATTTATAGGTATCCAGCTAGGCGTTTGACTGTCATTAATCGTAATCCAAACCGTCACAGAAGTCACGCTTGCCGTACAGCTAACCCCGACTACAAAGACTCCTACTCCCTCACCTACCGTTACGCTACCAACCTGTCCTAAAGCCTGAAGCCCAGAAACTGGCACATTAGCCCCAGCCAAAACCGTTACAGAGCCTATTGAACCCGTAGCCACAAAGGATACGTTACCTTCTCCCCAAGCCGCATCACCCCAGCCTTGGCTTCCAAAACCACCTAGGGCTATGCTGACGTTCATGCAGCCGTCCTAATAATTACCCAATTTGGGGTTTGAGCATCGTTTACAGCCTGCCAAATCAACACCTGACCTACTTGACCTATGCCCTGAACCCCTATTGGGAACACATTGGCAGAAGCCGCAATCGTTACACTTCCAACACTACCCGTAGCCTGTAATCCCGTAACTGGAACAGGAACACCTGGTTCTACAACAACCGTCCCTAGCTGTACCGTTCCCGCTACGCCTACTAAATTGACTACCGCACTACCTGTTATAGATACGCTACCCTGCTCAACCGTACCTGCTACGCCCGTAACAAAGACCTCTACAGACGGTGTAACAACTACAGAGCCTACATTTCCAGTACCAGAAACGCCTGTTACGTTAACTTCAATGCTGGGTAAAACAGTTGCAGTACCTAATAAAGCGGTTCCAGAAACGCCCGTTAACGTTACAGAAGCTGAGGCTGTAGTTGTTACAGACCCTACTTGACCAGTACCACTTATGCCTGTTACAGATACGTCTGCACCTGCCGCTGCTACTGCGCTACCTAATTGCCCAGTACCCGATACCCCTGTAACTTGAACATTACGGTTATTTGGTCCTAATAAAATTAAGAGGCTCATGTAAGCCTACCTAACTTATAGTTTCTGGTTCTACACCTTCTACTAATGTGCGTGTTGTATGAACAATGCCATCCTCTTCCCAAGACTCGCAAAGCCACAAACCTTCTTCATCTCGGTCAAACACTTCGCCCGTTTTCAATTTCCAACTCCCTTAACCATGACATAACCAAGGGTGGCGCCAGAACCAGCTGACTTAACAAGCAGCCTAGAAAAACGAGCTTGTGCGTTGCTTACTTGAAGAATGTTTGTTGTATTTGCCACCGTTACAATATCAGCGCCTAGCTGTACAAAGTTAACGTTATCGACAGATACTTGTAAGGCAAAAGTAGGTGCAGTAGTAGTAATCGCTCCCATATTAACCAGCACAACTAAATCAACGCAGCCTTCTGTAAAGAAAGACGGGCTGGTACTGTTTAATGTATTTGGCACAACTGTGCGGTCAAAGAACTGACGTTGTAATGGTTGTGCGGTGTTTACAATTAAACGGTTAACAGAGTTTGTAAAGCTAGGTGTTGTACCACCAACAGTACGCACATAACGAACACGATTTCCTACCATTGGAATTAATGGGCTACGGTACTGTCCTGTTGCAGTAATTCTAGGAAATTGATATATATCAAACCAGTTTGTACCTGAGTCATCTGACTCTTGGACTACCACGTCTAGTGTTGGGTTTGTACCTGATACAGCGGTTACGATTACGTTAAACTCAGCCGATCCGCTTGCTGTAGGTGTAAATGCGGCAGACGTAGCAGTAGAAGTTAAGGCGGCACTTGTAATGTCCGTTGCAATTGAATTAATTGGTGTAAACGCAAGCAAGCTACCTGAAGAAATAGCAGTAATAGTGCCGCTGTTTACAACAACAGGAATTGCACTAAAACTATCGTTCTTATTTAATACTTCAACTTTTTCTCGTAGGTACTCAAACAGACGAATATATGAAATACGAGCGTCTGTCCGTTTAATTAAAGCTCCACCGCAAGCCGTTGACCCAAATGGCGCAGGCAGTACTGTTGAGCCAATTGGTTCTAATATTGCAGTTGTTGTTACTACGCTGACTACTTTGTAAACACCGTCAACGCCTAAATCTGCGCCAGTAGAGGCGTCACGGCAACCATAAACGTTTACATAATCACCAACAACTACAGAATAACCTGATACCGTTGTAAGTGTTAGTTGTGTACTAGTTACTGTTGCTGTTTGTAAAGCTGCTCCCGCTCCAGCACCAGAAAAAGCCGATGGTAAATTTCCACCATTAGCTCTTGCAACTAATCCACCGTAGCTAGTTGTTGTTGCTGATGTTCCACCATATACAAGAGTAAAGGTAGTCGATGTTGGTGTTGAGGCGACAGCTACAGCGGTTGTAATAGGTATAAAATCAGTACCGTTTCTAATGCCAGTAATAAACACAAAATCACCAGTGGTTAAACCATGAGCCGTGGCAGTAGTTATTGTTGCGGTTGTAGAGCCTGCTTTAGACGCAGAAACAATCTTAGCAACTGGTACAGTTAATGCTTTGTCGTTGGTAAAGCGGAAACGGATTTTGTAGTTTTCTGTTATTTTTGGTATAACCTGAGTTACGTTTCTACGAGCTGAAGGTTGAGTAGTAGAATCAATAAGAGCGTCATAATAGTTAACTCTGTCAACTTGAAGTAAAGACCTATATTCGTTAGTAGGTACAAATGCGTAACTATAGTTAGCTGCAACAGCTTGAACAGACGCAGTTGTACCAATGGTTACTGAATGATTTCCAGCAAAAGTACCCGATGGGTATACGTCCCCAGAATCTGAACGCACATAATAAGATGATTGATTAGCTGAAGCATTTTCAAATATCTGACTGTAGCCGTTTGGTGCGCCGCCCATAGCGGAACGGAAATACACAAAACCTTGGCTGGTGTATGGTCCAACACTTAAAGAAGTAATCGTACCCATTGGTCCTGCTGTAGCCGTGAATACGGTAGAGCTTGTAATATTAGCCACAACTAAGCATGGGTAGTTTAATCGGCTATCACTTGTAATTCCAAGGATACCAATACGTGCGCCTGCAACTAATCCGTGTGCAGTAGAGGTTGTTACGGTTAGGGTAGTGGTTGCCTGAGTAATACTTGAAATTGCAATATTGGATGGTAATGGAATAGGGGTTTCTGTACTTACGTACTCAATAGATAGCTCTTGACCTAATACCCTTTGAGACATTCCCAAACCAACAATAGTTTCTAACGGTACTGGAAAGGTAGATTGCGTTTCTACATAAGTTTCGGTATCTGCTGTTAGTGGATCTTTTGAGATAACAAGATACGATGCAGATACAGCGTTACCATCTAACTGGACAATGTCTCCAGCAGCTTTTGATTCAGTCCACGTTGTTGCTGTATTGTATGTTTCAAACGATTCACGAAACGATGTGGTAATGTTTTGTGGCTCGACTGGCATTGGGTTTGAGGTAGACACATCCCCGCCGTTGGTATTGTCAGTACCTAACGTTAGCTTCATACGTTGATATAAGACTCCTCCTATATCATCAGCGGCAATATTTGCCCCAGTACCAGGGGTGTACCCAACGTTATCCGCCATAATTAAGCAATCCGAATAATTGCGTTACTTGCGTCTGCGGTTGGGAAAATAATTGTAAACGTACCTGCTGTCGAGGTCTTAGCGCCGCCAAAGTCCAGAATACATACCGAAGGATCGCCAGCTGCTGAGTCGTTATAAATCATTGCGCCAAAAGCTGTAATGGTTGCAGTGGTAAACGATAAGTCCGCAAAGTCAGTAAACGCAGTCGTACCCGTAGACGTTGGAGTTACATTGGTTAAAGTCCCACCGCCAGCAGAATAAGTACCAGAAGCAGCTACTTCGTTTGTGGCTGTATACGCTGTAGTCGCCGCTGTAAAGGACGCTGAGTTGTCATACAGAGCCAGTTTAAACGTGTTACCTGTGCCAGTTGTGAAGTTATGAACTGCTCTCATCAGCTCTACTTTGAAACTGGTGCACATGAAATTGCCTGTAAATGCCATGATTTACTCCTCTAAAAGTTTAATTAATTCAGGATGACCAGCTTCCCGTAGCTTGTGGGCTAGTGTTACACGATCAAATTTTACAGCTTCATTCATATAAAAAACCAACACACTACGAATATGATTACGAAAAGCCAATGCCTGTTCCCGAACCAATGGGTGAGATTGATCTCCTACTTGAATAATCTTATCTAGCGCCCGTTCAGCAACTTCCTCTGTGGTGAACCCACCAAAGTCTTTAGTAGCCACTTGAATCCCGTTGGATTCTCCTAGTCCTTGTACGTTCATCTGACTGGGTACCTTACTTGTCCACTTCGATAGGCATCTTGACGGTTCTTGCCATCACCTAATTGTTTAAGTTCTGTCATTGCATCGTCATAACGGGCTTTATATATAGTCATCGTATCAGCGTCTGACTTCATAAATAAGGCGGCCTCTAGTAAAGCCCCGTAGAGAAGAGCAGAGTCAAAGTTTGTTCCTAACCAAGTCGTTCCCGCCGTCACAATTGATTCTGGGTAATAGAAGTAATGCAGTTCTGTAGCATAGTTGGCGTCTGGAGTAGGTCCAAGAATAAAGGTATTGTCGTCAAATATGGCGTAATACTCTGGTTTGGCGTAGAAGGCTGCGTCCGTGTCTGGGTAGGACTCACGAATAAAGTTAACGTCTTTATTGAGTAAGTAGCTAGTCTCATTCGCCGCATTAATCACCGCAAGGCTAAAGGTCGACAACCAGTCTGAGGGAGTTGCTAGGAACCGATTACCGCTTGTCATGTTACCTGTAACGTTTTTACGGATAGCAGGTAGTTGCACCATGTTATAGATGCGTTGCTCCGCCAACTGCACAAAACGAGCAATCTGCTGCGCAGACGTAAATGTTCCTACGGTTGCTGGAAAATCGTTCTCAGCAAATCCTTTAATTGCAGAAGTTAATTCCGTGTAATTCATTAGCCCATTTTTCCGCTAGTCATACGACCTTTAGTCGCCGCACCAGCACCACGCATTTCCATCTTGCCGTATTGGTTTACGGGTCTGCCGTTACCCTTACTAATGCCGTCAACCGAAATGTTCATTTTTGCCATTTCTTGAGCACCCGTAGTATCTTTAATCTTTAACGGCTTGCCATCCATAGTGTGTGGCTCGGCATAGACTGAAGCATCTCCGACTTCCTTGCCCATTACTTTTTTAGAGAATTTAGGCATTATCGACCCCTACCTGCGGTTTTTTTCATGCCTTGATTGGCAACACGGGCTAGATTACGACCCATTTTCTTCATGTCCATAGTCGTTACACCGCCAGCCTTCATACCGTGCATCCGTTTCTCGTGACCTTTGACGGCTTTCTTAGCAACGGTTTCCATCATCGGCTTGTCCTTCTTAATATCTTCGTGTTTCATATCTGCTCCTAAGTTATTGTTACTGTTACGCTACCTACCTGACCTTCTGGTGCCAAATCATTTGGTGTTAAACCGTCATCCCTAGCACCACCAACAGGGTTCCAGCCCCACTGAAATATTCTACTGCCGCCTTCAGGAAAACCAACACCTTCTAAGGTTGTGTCGTTTGTTCCGTTAATCTGCAAACCACTACTCCCAGATACTTGATAGCTTACATCAGGGCGTGGCTCTAGTACAGCTTGTGGGTCATCTACTGGATACATTCCCAACTGCAACTGCGGTTGATCTGGCTCCCAACAACTTGGACATACTTTGATGTCTACTTGCTTCGTCTTAATCGTTAGCTTTCTAAGCTCTTTTAACTTAAATCGCTGTCCACATCGATCACATTCGGCAATCGCATATTTGCCACTACTAAATTTATTAGGCATAGAAGTTCGCCCTAGGAACGAACCTAGAAGCAGCTTTCTCTCTGTCCTCCGTAGAAGCCATGAGCCATTGCTCCTCGTATTCCTGTTTTAAAAAGGGTAGTCGCATTTGTCCGTCAGGTAGTTTCTGAGCCATATAAAAGGCAAGTCCTGCCACCATGCAAGGCAGTAGTCTAAATGGAATATCAGGCTCTACAGAACCATTTGTGCCAGCGTCTTGGACTCTACGTAGTCTCCAATAGACAAAGGTATATGGACCGCCGCCTGCGTCTGGGGTTAACCAGAGATTAACAGCAGGTAAGTTTTGCACTGTAATAGGCGCCGCAGCAGTGTGTGCCGCCGCAGTCGTGCCGTTCTGTCCACGGTTTACGTTAATTAGGTTATTAGCCGTTACATTAGAATAACTAATCGTTTCAGAATCAATCTTAATAAAACCTGTGGTTGGTAAGTAACTAGCGTTAGAGACTGGAATAGTCGTAGCTGTTGACGTAATCGTACTGGCTAGAGTTGCTGAGGACGTATTAGATTGCCCCGACTGGCGGTTAAACCACATCTGAATAGGACGTCCTTGGGCTAATTTATTAGGGATTGTTGACCAAGTGGACTCTGAAATACGAGTGATATTGATGTCAATTTGATTGCTTTGAACGCCGTTGTTTTGACGCACCACGGCATCTAAGATGTCAATAGTGTCTACAGGCATTGGGTATAAGCCTTGTCCTGTAGTTAAAAGAATTTGGCCTTGCTCAATTGTCCACAGGTTAATACCACGGTTAGCCCATTCAATTGTCAATAAGTTCAAAGACCTACGGGCAGTTCGCATGTCGTAACCTGTACGCAATTCAGTACCTGCTCGCTCAAACGCCTCTTCAATGAGGTTATTAAGATCTAAATTAAAAGCGACTGTACCCGATGTACTCATTTTCTATATCCCGCTGTCTTCTTCGCTATACTTTTTGGCTGGGCTACAAACTGTTTCCCAGCTGCTTTTCCTGCACGTTTTGCTTTAGTCGTTGCTGCATACTCTTTAGAACTTAATGATTGTATTGCCGCTTTCGGTAAGTAGCGCTCACCAGTAGCCTTTGGACCTTGAGTAGATGGCTTGCCCGACTTTGTTTGCCAATCCTGTTTACCCCAGTCTTTTAAAGACGTTTGTGACTTTGCTAATCCGCCGCCTGCCATCTTCTTTTTACTAGCACAATGCGCCTTCTCCGAGAACCCCTTTGGATTCTTGCAGTCAACAGACTTTTTGCGCTTATCTGACCAACTAGTCACGATACCCGCCGCCAGCTTTTTTATAAGCCTGAGCTGTCATCTGTGCTTTTCTCGCACTCCATTGCCCTGGCGCACCGCCTTTACCGCCAGCCTTGATTCTATTAAAGATAGCTTTTCGCATTTCTGGCTTAGTGTAGTTACCAGCAGCGTTTACTGTGGATTTTGTTTTACCACCTTCAGCATACTTGGCTGTTTTAGCGGCGTTAGCAAAGTCACTTTTCTTAGGAGCGCCTGCTGCGCCTTGACTTCGCATCTTCTCACCAGAACCCGAAGCTATGCGTTTTTTCTTTGCTGCGATATTGGCATAAAGACCGCCACCAGCGTACATCTCCACGTCTTCTGGCTTGTCCTTACGCTTAATCATCTTCTTGCCTGGCATCTTGTCAGGATTAATGTCACCCATACCTCTACTTGGTCTCATGCTCTTGTCTTCCCTCTAATAGCAATGCCATCAGCCCGTTTAGAGGCACTAGATACCTTACCGCCAGCTTTAAACGGTTTGTCTAAACCCTTCATACCACTGAAATCGCCACCAGCCCCACCGCCGCCCCCGCCTGCTCTGGATAGACCAGGAATCTTCTTATACTCGTTTCTAGCCTCGTTTAAAGCCTTGCCTTCGTTGACGTACTTCTCTAACTTTTCCGCAAACTGTCTTCTAGTCTCAGGATCGTCATTCTTCATACCCCGTTCCATCCTTTCAATAAAGGACTTCCCTTCCCCAGCTTTTGGGGTTGGGTTAACAGGTTCTACGAGCTTAACCATTACGCTTTAGTCTTTCCACGAATAGCAATACCATCAGCCCGTTTAGAAGCAGAAGACTTAACCCTTCCACCTTTAGCTTTTTTAACGGGTTTGGGTACAACTCCTTTAGCCATAAGAATATCTTTTTGCGTTACTTCACCATCGCCACTTATATCAGGAAAATCAGCCATGATTAGCAAGCCTTTCCCATACCGCCTTTTTTCATAGCGATCATTTTGCCTTTGGTTTTGCCTTTAACTTCAATACCACCACCTTTAGCCATACCGCCCATCATCATTTTTTTAACGGGTTTTTTAGCCATACCGCCTTTTTTCATAGGCATTTCAGCGCCCATTTCTTTTTTAGCCATAGGAGCTTTTTTCTTAGCCATCATAGCCATCATGCCTGGATTCATCTTTTTCATGGTTCCACCTTCTTTAAATGTTTTGCCTTTATCGGCAGTTAAAAATTCCTTCCCTACAGCGGAAGATACACCTGTTTTTTTGGCAAACTTAGGATTACTAGCCACAGCTGCCATAAAATTATGTTGCTTTTTTGAAACACTTGGCATTACTTATCTTTTAATAAGCTGGTCAATTTTGTCTTCAAGTTTGTTAAACCTTGCGTCCATGTGTTCAACAATGCGTTCCACTTCTGCTTTAGTGACGTTATCACGTGCTACCTCCTCACGGGTTTTGTTTAATAAAATATCAATCCGTTTTAGTTCGTTAAACTTCTCATGCATGATGTATCCAATCAACGCCACAAATATGGTTAACCCACCAGTCCAAAGTTCTAACATATTCAACATTTCCATCTTTTCAGTGCCGCAGCTTTGCGGGTTGGTTTACCTTTTTCATCTTTCATAGGTCCTGGCATCCCAGACATACGGGCGCAGAATGACTTCTTCCTTGCACCGCCTTGGGGTTGAGGAGCTTTGAGATTTGATCCAGTAGCAGCATTATATTTAGCACGACCCTTGGCGGTAAGCCCAGCCCCTTTCGAGACTGGTAACTTTTCGCCACGCCCAATAGACAGGGAGGGGGTTTTCTTAGCCATAGTAAATCTGCGCTGAATCTATGGCGCTCATATACGCATAAATCCCATTAGCTACTAACACACCTTCGCCAGGAATAAGCGGAGCGTTTTGGAACTCGTCCGTTGCGTGTGTTTCATAAGTCATTAACCAACGATTGACTCCGCTAACATATAAAGCCGCAGTACTTGTGATTGTGCGTGAGTTAATGTCTGTCAAAGTAAACGAATTTGCATCCACTCTAGTAATAGAATAATTACCGTCCGTTGCGGATACGCCCGTATTTGAGTCAAAGTGGATACCGACCACATCACCTGTAACTAGACCATGAGCTGTTTTACTTACGGTTACGGTTGTACCACTTTGTGCATAAGTAACACTAGAAGATACAGGAGCAGAAGTCGTGTCAAATAACACTAAAGTTCCACCACCACCAAAGAAAGAAACGGCCTTGACACGGTTGCGTCCAAGAACAAAAAAACCACTTTCGTTTAAGTGCCCTTGTTTTACATCATATTGCATACCCATAATTAATCTCCTAAGATGTTGAGTAGACTAGGGTTTTCCCTAGTCCGCTAGATTAATTAAGAAGTAGCAAACGGAGTTGCAACAGTACCAGAACCTAGCACTGTGCCTGTAACCATATACTTTAATGCAGCAATTGCGTAGATCTGTACAAATGTACCTGCAACACCGCCAGTGGTTGTACCATTAAAGTTAATAAAGTCATCGCTTGCGCCTGATACAAAACCTACAGCAGCACCAGAAGTGTCTGTGTCAATTGACAATACAGAACCTACATACTTATCTGTGCCGTCAGTACCAATCTTCAAAGAAGAAGTAGAGATTGTGGTTGGAACCCAAATGGTGTACATCACGCCTTCATTATTGGCGGTGCTTGGGTCTTGACCAGGACCAGAAGTGGTTGGGTTTGCAGATGCGTTAATGGTAGGTAGGGTTAAAGTCAATGCACTAGCTAAAGAACCACCTACGGAGATAATACGTCCGCCGTGAAGCTCTGGGCTTAGGGTAGTGCTGGTTGTAATTTCAACAATAGTAGCTGGACCTTGTTGATAAATGCCGCCCAATGAACGAATTGGACCTTGGAATGTGGATCGTGCCATGTTAATTCTCCATACAAAGTTAGCCTATTAATCGTGTATGCGTCTGCTGGGGCAGTTTAATA
>Ga0315905_10000588_pt1 | contig 39302 bp, 30 predicted proteins | sample LakEriMetagenome_5_FD_203522 | JGI IMG/M metagenome (GOLD analysis project Ga0315905, IMG submission 203522) | Freshwater fungal communities from buoy surface, Lake Erie, Ohio, United States - Buoy 4 MA121 | ecosystem: Environmental > Aquatic > Freshwater > Lake | place: USA: Lake Erie, Ohio...
GGGCTTTGGAAACAGCCTGGATGGATTCGATCTCCAGGCGGAAGGGGCCGGGTTTCTTGTCGGACAGCATGAAGCCGATGCCGATGATTTCGGCGGGATTGACCGGTCCGGCATTGGCGACCTCGCGACCGAATGAGGTGGCGACAAAGTTGGCCAGCGGGGCACGGATCTCGAGCCATTCGCCTTTTTTGGTGGTGAAGGTGGCCCTGTAGGAAAAAGCCATCAACGGGCGATTGATGTAGAGGTTGAGCGAGTAGTCGCGGCCATCGCCCTTGAGTTTGATGAGAAGGGTGTCCGTTGATTTGAGGCCCATGTTGGCCGGTTTGGAACGGATGGACGCGAAGCCGCCGTTGTTTTCGAGGGAAAGAGTGCCGGTGAACTCGAGCAACCCGGCCGGTGTGACCTGGAAGGATCCGCGCGACACGCCGCCCATCACGCCATCATTGACAGCCTGCCAGCGATTGGCTGTGGCCGGCTGGGTGAAATCAAACAGCGGGAGCGCGGGTTCGGCTTGCATGCACAGGGTTCCGCACAGGGCCATGAGGCAATGGGTCATCTCGCTTCTCCATCGAGTGATTCATTATTAGGCGTCTGGATCGGGCCGGACGGTGGAAAGGGTATCTTAGAAGCATCGGGTGGGGACGGGTTTTCGCTTTTTGGCGGGGAAACGCATGAAACTGTTCGCGGTTTGGGTGGTGGGTTTGGTTGGTTTTTTTTGGTGCGGGCCGGTCGCAGTTTCCGCCCAGGGGGTGCTGGAGGTGACCGGGGACACCACGCTGGACCCGGCGAAAACCTATGGCGCGATCATCATCAAACAATCGGGCGTGACGGTGGACGGCAAGGGGGCTTGCCTGGTGGGGGCCAAGGGGGGCGACCCGAAGGGATTCAAGGGGAATGGGATCACGCTGGAGGCTGTTGACGGCGTGACGGTGAAGAATCTGAAAGCCAAGGGTTTTGAGACGGGTTTGGTGGCGCGGAACTGCAAGGGGATCCGCGTGGAGGGGTGCGACTTCTCGGACAATTTCCATGACCCTGAATTCGGCTGGGGGGAAAGCGGCCGGCGGGGCGGAATCGTATTCGACCGGGTGAGCGGATCGACCCTGATCAAGAACCGGGCCAACCGGGTGTGGGATGGGTGCGTGCTGCTGAATTCGGATGACAACACTGTGGAGGGGAATGACTTTTCGCGCACCTCGAACACCTGCCTGAAACTTTGGACGGCCTGCCGGAACACAGTGAAGGGGAACAACCTGAGTTATGGCATCCGCATCAAGCCGGGGGAGGTGCACGCGCGCGATTCGACCAGCGTGCTGATCGAGAGCGGATCGAACGGCAACCGCTTTGTTGACAACGACTGCACGCACGGGGGTGACGGCATCTTCATACGCGTGCTGAACGGCTGGTGCAGCACGGGGAATTATTTCGAGGGGAACGACTGCTCTTATGCCAACAACAACGCGGTGGAATGCTGGGCGCCGCGCAACACCTTCGTGCGGAACAAGGCGAACCATTCGAGCTATGGATTCTGGATGGGAGGTTCGGACCAGTCGCGGCTGATCGACAACGAGGCCTCGTTCAACGGGTTGCCGTCCGGGCAGCACAACTCGCCCCACTTGCCCGGCAAGGGGCATGCCGGGATTGTGTTCATGTTCGGTTCTTCCACCCACACGCTGGTACGCGGAAACCGGTGCGAGGGGAACAACGGTGCCGGGATCGCGTTGATCGGCGATCTGGCCAGCCAGGGGAAGAAATGGCGGGCGTACCACTGGGTGATCGAGGGGAACACGCTGGTGGACAACCGTTGGCATGTCTACGCCAAGCACGCCGACTGGGTGAAACTGCGAGGCAACCAGTACCGGGGCAGCACGGAGCGGGATCTGCTGCTGGACGGGGATGTGAACTATCTGGGCGAGCGGCACGGCACGGTGGATGGATCGGTGAAACCGCCGGTGGCGCGGTTGACCGGACCCGGTTCTGTGCGGGTGGGGCAGGCTGCTGTGTGGACGGCAGAGGGCAGCAGCGACCCGGCTGGAAGGGGGCTGCGGTTCACCTGGGACAAGGGTGACGGGATGCCGAAAGCCGCCAACGAATTGAAAGCGGTGTTCGCCAAGCCAGGTTTCCAGCGGATCGGGCTGAATGTGGACAACGGTGTGTGGACGGAGTTGGCCTGGCGGGATGTGTATGTGGTGCGCGAGGTGGCCGAGCTGGGCACGGAGGGGACGCCCGGGGACTGGGGCATCGAGGATTTTCAGGATCGGGTGCGGAGTGGGCAGCAGACCTCGAGGGCGCGATTTTTTGACAGTGACGAACAGTTGGTGGGCAAAAGCGCGTTGGGGGTGGAGATCAAGCCCTATGCCGGGTTTCGGGCGGCGCTGAACTATCCCAGGGCACTGGACGCGCGGTGGAAGACAGCCGGGAAAACGAAGGTGAGCTTCTGGCTGAAGGCTGTCAACGAGGATGTGACCGGCTGGCAGGGCGGGCCGTTTGTCGTGCTGCACGGGGAAGGCGCTAAGAAGTGTTACCTGGAACCGAAAAAAGGCAAGGACTTGATGCGGGAGATGGACCACAGCGAGGCGCGGGAGGGGTGGCGGTTGTTCGAGATCCCGCTGGCGGGGGATGAACGATGGCAGGTGGACGGCGAGGGACCGCAGACGGTGACCGGGATCTCGCTGTGCTTTGACTCGTGGGGGGCGCCCGCCCTGCGGCTGTGGGTGGATGGGTTGGCGCTGGAGTGAGGTGAACCTGTTTCGCCTGGATTATGATGAGATTCTGCGGATGGAATTCGTTTCGGGTCCGACCCAGCCGGGAATGAACCATGCACCCATCGTTGGAAACCGTCGACCATCGCCCTTGGCCGTTGCCGGAAGGGCGGTGGAATCTGCGGCAGCAGTGGCTGGATTTGCTTTTTGCCCACTGGCCCATTGACGCGGCCGAGCTGAAGCCGCTGGTGCCCGAGGGGGTGGAGATTGAGGAATACGGCGGCACCTCGTGGTTGGGGGTTGTGCCGTTCCGCATGGCGGGGGTGATGTTCCGTGGTTTGCCGGACCTGCCCGGGCTTTCCGCTTTTCCAGAATTGAATGTGCGGTTGTATGTGCGGCATGGGGGTCGCTCGGGAGTTTGGTTTCTCAGTTTGGATGCACCCAATCTGGCGGCCGTGCTTGCGGCCCGTTTTCGTTATGGCTTGCCCTACCATTGGTCGAAGGTGGTGCACCGATCGCATGATGCGGCGGGGGCCGCCTATCCGTTTGAAATGACCGCGGAATGCGGGCGTGCCCGCCCGGCCCTGCGTTTCCGGGCGGGTTATGGCCCGGCGGGCGAGGTGTTTCGGGCCAGTCCCGGGAGCCTGGAGCATTTTTTGACCGAGCGTTACTGCCTGTTCACTCGGGGGCGGGGCGGCAAGATCCTGCGGGTGGATGTGCACCACGAGCCGTGGCCCCTGCAGGCGGGGCGGGCGGAGCTGGATGCGGGCGACCTGGTAAAGCCCTTCGGGCTGAGTCTGCCCGACACCGCGCCGCATCTGCTGTTCAGCTCGGGTGTGCGGGTGGTCAGTTGGCCGGCGCGGGATGTGCGCCGGGAACTGGAACTTGTTGCCGGTGGGTCGGGTCTGAGACCCGCCCTTGGGATGGATGTGCCGTCCGTGGTGCCCTATGGCTTTCCCGGCGGGACGGCCGCGGAGTGTTCGGCACACGGTGCCTCCATGAAAAACAGCTAATAACCGGGCTTGTTGATTTTCACCGGAGTGACCGTGTGGGAGTATGGGAGCCCATGGACGGCATTTGCGGCCGTCTGAACCATGGTGGGGGAGTCAGATGCGCTTTTTCATGGGAATGGTGTTAGGAGCCTCGATTTTTGCGGGCAATTTGTCGGCCCAACAACCGGGGCGCCAGCGGCCGCCGGAATTTGAATCGGTGCAGGTGGGCGCCGATCGGAAGGTGACCTTCAAGGTGCTGGCGCCGAAGGCCGGCAGTGTGAAGCTCTCAGGCGGCGACATCCCCGGCAACAACCAGGGGGCCGACCTGAAGAAGGATGACCGCGGGGTGTGGGAGGTGACCGTGGGGCCGGTGCCACCGGGGGCCTACCGGTACACCTTCAACATCGATGGCGTGCCGGTGGTGGACCCGAAAAACCCGGCCACGAGCGAGTCGAACCAGAACACCTGGAGCCTGATGACGGTGCCGGGTGATTTTTCGGAGTGGAAGGATGTGCCGCACGGGGCGGTGTCGCAGATCACCTATCCCTCGAAGACGCTGGGCAAGGCGCGCCGGGCGCATGTGTACACGCCGCCGGGATATGAGAAGAGCGCTGAATCGTATCCGGTGTTTTACCTGCTGCACGGCGCCTCGGACTGCGACAACTCGTGGAGCACGGTGGGCCGCGCGGGTGTGATTTTGGACAACCTGATCGCGGCGGGGAAGGCCAAGCCGATGGTGGTGGTGATGCCGGCCGGACACACGGGGGTGTTTCAATGGGGCGGCGGCGGCAAGCCGTTTGACAAGCAGATGGAGGAGTTTGGGGACGATTTCAGCAAGGACCTGAGGCCGCTGGTGGAGAAGACCTACCGGGTGAAGACGGACCGGGGCAGCCGGGCGATCGCCGGGCTGTCGATGGGCGGGGCGCAGACGCTGAATGTGGCGTTTTCCAATCTGGGCGACTATGGGTATGTGGGCGTTTTCAGCTCGGGGGTGTTTGGCATTGTGGGAGGCGGGCCGGGGGGCGGCGCGCAGCCCAACCGGCAATGGGAGGAAAGCCGCAAGGCCACCCTGGACAACGCGGAGCTGAAGAAGGGTTTGAAACTGGTGTGGTTCGGCTGCGGGGAGAAAGACTTTTTGATCGAGACTTCCCGCGGAACCGTGAAGATGCTGAAGTCGCACGGTTTTGACGTGGTGAACCATGAGACCGACGGCGGGCACACCTGGGACAAATGGCGCGAGTATCTGAACGACTTCGCGCCACAGTTATTCAAGGAGTGAGGAGGACGATGTCGCATCCCAAACATGGCCGGCCGGATCATCCGGTGCATCCGCTGATCACGCAGCGCTGGAGTCCCTACGCCTATTCGGACAAGCCGGTCTCAAGGGAGGATCTTCTGGCGCTGTTCGAGGCTGCGCGGTGGGCGGCGTCTTCCTACAACGAGCAGCCGTGGGTGTTTTTGGTGGCGACCAAGGACCAGCCAGAGGATTACGCGAAGTTGCTGTCGTGCCTGGTGGAACCGAACCAGGCCTGGGCGAAGCAGGCGCCGGTGCTGGTGCTGGCGTGCATTCGCACGACCTTCAGCCGGAACGGCGCGCCGAATCCGGTGGCTGCCCATGACCTGGGGTTGGCGTCGGGCAACCTGTGCCTGGAGGCGACGGCCCGGGGCCTGCAGGTGCACCAGATGGGGGGCATCGTGCCGGACCGGGCGCGGGTGCTGTTCGGTGTGCCCGAGGGGGTGCAGCCGTTCACGGCGATCGCGATCGGGTACGCAGCCGACCCGGCCAGCCTGCCCGACCAGATGCGAGTGCAGGAGACCACGCCGCGCACGCGGAAACCGCTGGCGGAGATCGTGCACTCGGGCGCATTCGGTAAATCCTGGGGTTGAAAAGTTCACCCGAAAAAAACGCTAAGGCCCCGGCCGCATGGCCGGGGCCTTAGCGTTGGTTGGACCGTGATTCGTTTACCTCGACAGGTCGAAGGCGGCGATTTCGGCATCGTTGCGGACATAGACGCGCTTGTTGGCGAAGGCCGGGGCGCACCAGAGCACATCGCGGCCGAAAGCGTTGTTGGTGGGTGCCAGGAGCTTGGCGCGACTGGTCTCGGTGAAACCCTTGGGGGTGAGGGTGCCGGTGACCAGATGGCCGGTCTCGGTAAAGAAGAAGAACTTGTCCTCGTTGCGGACAATGAAGGCGGTGCCGGAGCCCAGGGGGCGCTTGCTGAGCGGTTCGGGGGTGGTCCAGAGGCGCTTGCCGCTGGGGAACTCGACGGCGGACATCTCACCGCTCTGGTCGAAGCCGTAGAGCGTGCCATCGACCACGATGGGCTGGACATTGACCGGGGAGATGGCGGTCTTGGCCTGATCCTTCCAGACGACCTCGACGGCGGGCTTGTCCTTGGCGAGCTTGAGCAGCAGGTTCTTGTTGCTGTAGCCGGCGATGAACAGGTAGTCGCCGATCACCACGGGGGACATGATGATGGAACCGTTGGTTGCCTCGTAGGGGGTGGTCCAGTATTGCTTGCCGGTTTCGGGGTTGAGGGAGACGACCGAGTCGGGGCTGGGGATGACCAACTGGCGCACGCCGCCGGCGTTGATGATGGTGGGCGGGCAGTAGCCCTGCTCCTTGGCGGTGCCGGCCTTCCAGATCTCCTTGCCGGTGTCCTTGTCGAGCGCGACGACATGGCTGCCCTCGCCGCCGGCGAGGCAGATGAGGCGGTTGCCATCGATGAGCGGGTGGCTGGCGTAGCCCCACAAAGCGGACTTCGTCTTGTATTCCTCCTTCAGGTCCTTCTGCCAGAGGATCTTGCCGTCTTCCACCGCGCAGCAGAGCAGCTTGCCCTCGGCGCCGAGGAAATAGACCTTGCCATCGGCCACGGTGGGGGTGACGCGGGGGCCGGCGGGGTAGGAGATGGCGTAGGTGACCGGGTACTCGTGCTTCCAGAGCAACTTGCCGTTGGCCTCGTCGTAGCAGAGGACGCGCTCGTTGCCGGTGAACTTGCCGCGGGAGAAGTTGTCGACCTTCACATCGTCCTTGCTGACGAGATCGGTGGCGAAGACCTTGCCGCCAGCGACGGCGGGGCCGGCGTAGCCGCCGGCGATGGGTGCCTTCCAGACAGGCTTGAGGTCGCCGGCGGGGAGCTTGTCGAGGATGCCCTTCTCGCGCCAGGTGTTGTCGCGCTGGGGGCCCATCCACTGGGGCCATTCATCGGCGCGGGCCTGGGTGGCGCCCAGGGCAAGGGCGGCGAGGCCGGTCCAGAGCGCGGGGCGGGTTCGTTTCAGCAGGTTCATTTCCAGGTCTCCTTGCGAAAGGGGTGGGGCACCATCTGATTGACTGGACCCAGTCTAACCGGGCTTGGCGGGCAGGGAAAAGGGAGGTGGCATTTCTCCGTGGCAGCGCTCAATGGGGTATGTTGGGCAGCATGGATACTCTTTCCCCGGATCTTTCCAGCCAGTCGAAGCCACCCATGCGGTGGTACCGGTTGCTGTATGTGCAGGTGCTGATCGCGGTGGCGGTGGGGATCACGCTGGGGCACTTCATGCCCGGGGTGGGGGAGAAGCTGAAGCCGCTGGGCGACGGGTTTGTGAAGTTGGTGAAGATGGTGATCGCGCCGATCGTGTTCTGCACGGTGGTGCACGGGATCGCGTCGATGAACGACCTGAAACGGCTGGGTCGGGTCGGCCTGCGGACGCTGCTGTACTTCGAAGTGGTTTCGACCATCGCGTTGGCGGTGGGGCTGGTGGTGGTGAACCTGTTTGAGCCGGGGGTGGGGTTTCAGGCTCCGGAGGTGGCGCAGCATGTGGAGCAGGCGAAACAGCATGCTGAAAAGGCTGCCGGGACGCAGGCGGGGTCTTTGCTGCTGGGGATGATTCCGGACAGTTTTGTGGGGGCATTCGCCGGGGGAGAGTTGCTGCAGGTGCTGCTGGTCTCGCTGCTGTCGGCGTTCGCGCTGGGGCGAATGGGAGACCGGGGCCAGGCGATCTTACGCGGGATCGACCGGGCGCAGGAGTTTTTCTTTTCCATTTTGGGTCTGGTGGTGAAGCTGGCGCCGATCGGGGCTTTTGGCGCGATGGCTTTCACGGTGGGCAAATACGGCATCCAGGCCCTGGAGAACCTGCTGGGGCTGATGGTCTGTTTTTATCTGACCGCGTTTGTTTTTGTGGTGGGGGTGCTGGGACTGATCGCGCGGGTGGCGGGTTTTTCGATCCTCAAATACCTGTACCACATCCGGGATGAACTGATTTTGACTTTGGGCACCAGTTCCAGCGAGACGGCGCTGCCCGGTTTGATGGCGAAAAGCAGGGCGCTGGGTTGCCATCCCTCCACGGTGGGGCTGGTGGTGCCGACGGGCTACAGCTTCAACCTGGACGGAACGAACATCTACCTGTGCATGGCGGCGATTTTTTTGGCGCAGGCGACCAACACGCCGATGACCTGGGGCCAGCAACTGGGGCTGCTGTTCGTTGCGATGCTGACCAGCAAGGGGGCGAGCGGGGTGACCGGCTCGGGCTTTGTGACGCTGGCGGCGACGCTGCAGGCGGTGCCCTCGATCCCGCCGGAATCGGTGGCCTACCTGATCGGCATCGACCGGTTCATGAGCGAATGCCGGGCGCTGACGAACATGATCGGCAACGGTGTGGCCACCGTGGTGGTGAGCCGGTGGGAGGGGGAGGTCACGGCGGAAGAGGTGCGGCGGAACCTTGGTGAACACCCCGATTGAAAAGCAAAGGCCACCCTTTCGGGTGGCCTTTGTCGTGATGGGCGAAGGCCGGTTTGTCAGGCCCCGAATTTGCCCAGGCGGCCGGCGTGGGCCATGGCCAGCAGCATGAGGTGCTTGGCCTCGAACTGGCCGAGGCCGCCGTGCAGGCAGGAGGATTCGCCGAAGGTGGTGACGGCGTCGGTGCGGCAGGTGGGTGCCGACAGGAGCGTCGGCACCGGGTGCCAGGAGTGGCTCTTCATCTTGCTGGGTGTGCTGTGGTCGCCTGTGACGATGATCACGGTGGGATTGAGCGCCCGCACGGCGGGGATGATGGCGTCGAACGCCTCGGTGGCCTTGACCTTGGCGTCGAAGTTGCCGTCCTCGCCGGTGGCGTCGGTGTACTTGTAGTGCAGGAAAAAGAAGTCGTAGTCGTTCCAGGCGGCCTTGAGGGCATCGACCTGTGTCTCGAGGCTGGGGCCGGTCTCGAGGATGGTCATGCCCACCAGGCGGGCCAGGCCGCGGTACATGGGATAGACGGCGAGCGCGGCGGAGCGCAGGCCATAAACATCGTGCATGGAGGCGATGGCGGGGTGGCGGGCGAAGCCGCGCAGGGTTATGCCGTTGGTGGGCGAGTGCCCGGCGAGGGCGCGGGTGGCCTTCTCGATGAACTGGTTGATGATGTCGGCGGTGCGCTTGCTGGCCTCATCGGCCCCGGCGGCGGGCAGGGGCTTGGCACCGACAATCTGCGGGTCGGTGTCGTTGACGCGGTCGCCGAGGTTGTCGCCGCGGACCACCAGCACAAACCGGTGCTCGCGGACCGGTTCGACGAAGATCTCGGCGCCGGGCACCTCGATCTGTGACAGGATCTTGCAGACCTCGACGCAGGTCTCGGTGGAGGGGCGGCCGGCGCGGCGATCGCTGATGGCACCGGAGGCGTCGAGCGTGCAGAAGTTGCCGCGGATGGCGACATCGCGCGGGCCGACCTGAAAATTGATGCCGAGGGCCTCGAGGATGCCTCGGCCGATGCGGAACTCGAGGGGATCGTAGCCGAAGAGGCCGAGGTGACCGGGGCCGCTTCCCGGTGTGATGCCCGGAAGAACTGGCACGGAGAGGCCGGTCACGCCCACGGTGGCGAGGGCGTCGAGGTTGGGAGTCTTCGCGGTTTCGAGTTCGGTCTTGCCACCCGGTTCCTTGGGAAGGCCGCCCAAGCCATCGGCCACGAGGAGGACGATTTTGCTGCTGTTTGGCTCGCGCAGTTCGCGCACCAGGTCGTGGATCTGGCTCAAGATGGTCTCGCTTTCATGATTCGGCAGGGTTTGGTGGCGGCGGGGCACCGAAAGGCCCGGGACGATCCACCGACTGACATGTTAGAAGATAGGGATCAGCAGGCCAAGTAAACCGGGAAGGTGGAGGTAGCCCATGTTCTGTATTTTGGCCATTTTGCTTTGTCCGCCGGGTGCCCAGCCCTCTGCTGATGGTGCTTCGCGGCCCAATGTGCTGCTGATCATGATCGATGACCAGAACGATTGGGTGGGTTGCCTGAAGGGGCATCCGCTGGCGAAAACGCCGAACATCGATGCCTTGGCCCGGCGTGGGATGCTGTTCACCAACGCGCACTGCCAGGCGCCGCTGTGCAACCCCTCGCGGACGAGCCTTCTGACCGGGCTGCGACCCTCGACGACGGGGATCCACGGGCTTTCGCCCTGGTACCGGGAAGTGGAAAGCCTGAAGGGGCGGGAGAGTCTGCCACAGGCGTTTGGCCGGGCGGGGTACCAAACGGCAGTGGCGGGCAAGATTTGGCACGCGGTGCCACCCAGGGACCGGGCGGGGCAATTCCAGACCTGGGGGCACCCGGGGGGCGCCGGGGCAAAGCCTGCGGCCAAGCTGATTCCGCCCACGCCGGGTGGGAATCATCCGCTGATGGATTGGGGGGCTTTTCCGCACCGCGACGAGCAGAAGGGGGACTACCAGGTGGCCTCATGGGCCGCCGACCATCTGAAGAAGCTGCCGGGGGACAAGCCGTTCTTCCTGGCGGCGGGATTTTTCCTGCCGCATGTGCCCTGCCATATCCCGCCGGAGTGGCTGGCGAAGGTGCCAGATGACGACAGCGTGTTGCCGGCCATCCGGGAGGATGACCGGGACGACACGCCGCGGTTCTCGTGGAATTTGCACTGGGACCTGCCGGAGCCACGGCTGAAGTGGGTGCGCGACAACCGCCAATGGCGCAACCTGGCGCGCAGCTACCTGGCCTGCACCCTGTTTGTGGATGCGCAGGTGGGCCGGGTGCTGGAGGCGCTGAAGGAAAGCGGCCATGAAAAGGATACCGTGGTGGTACTTTGCTCGGACCACGGGTTCCATTTGGGGGAGAAGCTGATCACGGGCAAGAACACCCTGTGGGAGCGCTCGACCCGGGTGCCGCTGGTGATGGCGGGGCCGGGGGTTGATAAGACCGGTGCTTGCAATCGGCCCGTGGAACTGCTGGACATTTATCCCACGTTGATGGAGTTGGCCGGGGTTCGGGGGCCCGAGGGGTTGGAGGGGAAGTCCTTGGTGCCGCTTTTGAAATATCCGTTGGCCCAGGGTGACCGGGTGGCCATCACCACGCACAACCGGGGCAACCATGCGGCGCGGGATGAGCGGTACCGGTATATCCGTTATGCGGACGGGAGCGAGGAGCTGTATGACCTGATGGTTGATCCCCGGGAGTGGACCAACCTGGCTGGCGAGGCATCGATGGGGGAGGTGAAGGCACGGTTGCGGGGGCACCTGCCCCGGAAGGATGTGGCCGCCGCCCCGGGAAGCCAGCACCGGGTGCTGGAATATGACCCGGCCACCGGCAGGACGGTGTGGGAGGGGAAGGAGATCCGGCAGGGGGATCCGGTGCCTTAGGGCGAGGGTGCCGCCTTGGGTATGAATTCGATACGGATTATCCGGCAAAATGGCTGATCGGGCATCGAATCCCCTTGAATGTGCACCGGCACGGAAGCGCAGCCCTTCTGGACTGGTATCCGCAGGGTTTGCTTGTTTTGGCCGCCCACGGGGACCGAGTGTGCTCCGGAAACCAGCTTAACGCCTTTGCCTGGATCGGGATTCGCGGTCGGAGAGGTTGGGAGGAGGCTGACCTCGAGCCATCCATCCGCAGAACCGGTGGTCTTCACCAGCAGGGCTCGTTCCATGAGTGCGGAGCGAATTTGGTCGGGGGTATTTTTCCAGGGCGGGGGAACCCATTTTCCACCCGGGGAAAGTTTTTCCTCGCGAAGCAGGCCCTGGACAGACAAGATTTGGGGATCAGCCACCAGGTGGAAAAAGCGGCCTTGGTACAAAGTCTGGCCGCCGGGGCGAATCAGGCTACCTGCCCCCCACACATGCAGGTTGGAGGGTGCCGCCATTTGCGATTGTTTCTGGGAAACGGCCTTCAGGTAGCCACCCCCGGTACCGGCGTCATCGTAGGCGATGGGCAGGCCGCCTGAGAAGTGATTCAGCCACATCGAGTGGAAGTAGGAGGACCAGAATGTGGGGAATGTCTGGTCATGGATCACCACCGTGGAATTGGATGCTATGCCATGCTCATGAAGTTCGCTCAGGGCCTGCCTGACTTCCAGGTGCTCAGTTGAAAGGGATTTTTCTCCGGAGATCCTGGCCATGATTCGCACATGGGAACCAAACCCGGCGAGAAACCACACAGCCAGAAGTGATGCCGCAGCCTTTGCCAGAACGCCTGTGGAACCCGGTGGCTTGGCGATTGCCAGCAACCCGATTCCAGCAATCAGCAATGCGCCATAAGGGCCCGACAGGTACTGGTGGATTTTTTGCCAACCGTAGCCATATCCCGCACTCGCCACCATCCAGGCTCCCCAACAGTACACCAGCAAAATGGATGCGGTCAGCGGCCTGTCGCGTGATTTTCCAGCCAGCGCAATCAGGGCCGTGAGGATGGATGCGGCCAACAGACCGTGCACCCAGGATGGCACTTTATCGCCCAGTTGCGTGGCCAGCGTGGCCGCCGAGGAAAAGTGACCCAGCGGGTTCAGATTGGCGAAAATGCTAAAGGAATTCGCGGTGGAATCCAGCCGGGCGGTTCGCATCATGATTTTTGCAGTCTGAATGGTGGACCAAAGCCGGCAGGTGGTCGGTGGAAAAGCAGCCAAGGCTAAAAGGGCGGCGGCGGCCGGGGTCCACCAACAGGCGCGCCGCAACGCCGAACGGGCAACCAATGCGTCCATGATGCAGGAACCCGCGCACAGGAGCCCCAGGAAGGGAACCATCTCGGGATAGGTGCCAGCCAAAGCGAAAACGGTGATAAAAACCAAAATGCCGTGCCTAATCGCGAAATCACCACATTGGATCGACCGGAACAGGAAAAGAGCGAAGCAGGCGAGTGTGGCACCGAAACCGTTGGCCAGGTTGCCGTTGGTGATGAAGAAGAAACCCGCGGGGTGGCATATCCCCAGCAGGTCCGCCAAGAGCAAGCCGTGGGCCCCGACACGGGCCGGGTCGACAATCCTTCGAGCCAGCAATGCCAATGACAGCGACCAGAAAACAGACTGGGTGGCGAAGAAGGGGCTGTAAACCCAGACCGGATCCTGGTCCATGAGGACTGAAAGGAAGGCGACCGTTTCCTGGGCGCAAATCCGCCCGCTGTGTGGGGTCCAGCCTGTGACAGTGAGTGAAAGCCAGTATTGCGGGTGTGCGGGCTCGAAGCCGGGAACCCGCAGGTAACCATTTTGGCGAACCCACAGGGCATCGGTGGCGAATTGCTGGTTGTCGTTGTTGCCGGTGCCGTCGTACAGGCAGGAGATCCCCTCCCGCATGCAGGGAATGGCCAGGAACAACAAGACAGTGGCCTGAGCAAGCAATCGGGGTGCCAGCCAGGGGAGCGGGATTTGTTTGAAATCCGCCCACATGGAAAGGAGGCCACGCCCCCTGTCGAGCAGATGGCTCAAGGCCAGGGCTGTCACCAGCCACCAGGCCGAGGCCTCCTGAGCAAGCCAGGCGTTGCAAACCAGGAAGGCACTGAATAGCAGAGCCAGGCCAGCCATCAGCCTGAACGCGACCTTTTTGGCTGGAGACAGCACGGGTGCCGGGACCAGGCTTCCGGCGGAAGCCGCCAGGAACAGGGTCAGGAAAATAGTGACCGTAAAGGAAAGCAAAAGATTGCCCTCGCTGTGGGACCTTAGCGGGCATTCCGTTTGATCGGCAGGAATTGCGATTATTGCCAGATTCGCTGGTTTTTTAGATGCCCGGAGCAGGAGGAATTACCGGCATAACCGGCCCAAACGGATCAGGATGGCCAACACACACCCTTTGCCCCTGAATTCCGACCAGAGGCCCGGATCCTACGGCAAGTGGCTTGGGCGTGCGCTATGATGGAGCGTTGGCGAATTGGGCAAGGTGTGCGGGTGGTTCAGGAGAGGCGGGAATCCATGGAAGGTGAGGCTCCGGCAGTCGCCAGTCCGCTCAGTCTGGTGGAGCGGCGGATCTTGGGTGTTTTGGTGGAGAAGGCTCGCACCGTGCCCGACACCTATCCCCTGAGCCTGAACGCGCTGGTGGTGGGCTGCAACCAGAAAAGCAACCGCGACCCGCTGATGGAACTGCAGGAAATCGAGATCCAGGACTGCCTGGAAGCGCTGATCAAGAAAAAGCTGGTGTCCCGAGTGGTGGGCGGCCGGGTGGAGCGGTGGCGGCACCAACTCTACGAGGTGTACGCCCTGGACAAGAAGGAAATCGCGGTCATTGCCGAACTGCTATTGCGCGGGCCGCAAACCGAGGGCGAGTTGCGCCAGCGGGCCAGCCGCATGGAGCCCCTCGACGATCTGGAGACCCTGCGGGGAGTGCTGCGGGGTCTGATGGAACGGAATCTGGTGGTGGCGCTGGTGCCGCTGGAACGCCGTGGGGCCCAGGTGACCCATGGTTTCCATGCCCCCGACGAGTTGGAGGGCCTGCGTCAGCGGGCCGGGGCGGCCGGGCTGGAACCGGATGTCCCCCGCGCGGAGGCTCGTTCTTCGGGTGGGATGGAAGACCTGCGGCAGCGGGTAGCCAGCCTGGAACATCAGGTTGCGGAATTGACCAGCCGGCTGGATGCCATGACCCACCGCGCGGTCTGACAGCGCGACAACGCGCCGGACTTGTTCCGGCGGGGAGCATTTCCCGGTGAGCGGCAAACGATTGAACCAATGGCTGGCCCTTGCGGGGGTTGGGTCGAGGCGGCATTGCGACGGCCTGATCCAGGGTGGCCGGGTGCTGGTGGAAGGGCAGGTGGTGCACGAACCTGGTTTCCGCGTGGAAGACGGGCAGGAAGTGCGCGTGGACGGCCAGGTGGTCAAGGTGGAGGACCTGGTCTACTGGGCGGTGCACAAGCCCCGTGGCATTTTGTGCACCAACCATGATCCATCCGGACGCCCGCGGGTGATCGACCTGCTGCCCCACATCCCCCAGCGGGTTTACACGGTGGGTAGGCTGGACGCGGACAGCGAAGGCCTCCTGCTGATGACCAACGACGGTGAAATGGCCCTGCGGCTGACGCACCCGCGCTATGAGGTGGAGAAAACTTATCGCGTGCTGGTTGCCGGAGCTCCGGGAACCAAGGACCTGGAAAAGTTGCTCGAAGGCGTTTATTTGGCCGAAGGCCGGGTGCGCGCGAAATCGGTGGAGAAACTGAAGGGGCAGGGGGAGAGCACCTGGCTGCGCATCGTGCTGGCGGAGGGCAAGAACCGCGAGATCCGCCGCATGCTGGCCAAACTCGGACACAAGGTGCTGCGGCTGATCCGTCTGCAGATCGGGCCGCTGCTGCTGGACCGTTTGCCGGCAGGCAAATCGCGCCGGCTGGCGCTGGATGAAATCAACCGGCTGCGCAGATTGTGCGACAAGGTGCAGGCGCGGCGGGAAGCGCTGATCGAAGGAACCGAGTACCAGGAAGACGCTGTGGAAGACATGACCAACGAGGAAGAGCCGATCCGTCCCCAGGGCCGTCCCAAGCCCCAACGGGCTGACGGCGCGCGCGGCCAGGGCCCGGCCGGGCCCGGCCGGTTTGACCGCGAGGGGCGACCGCGCCCCGGACCCGGGGACCGGTTCGGCCGGCCCGACCGAGCCGGCCCGCCGCGTGGGCGAGGTGAAGACCGGCCCTACCGAGCTGGGCCTGGCGGGCCACCTCGGGGTCGAGATGGTGATCGGCCGATGCGTGGTGGGCCCGGTGGTCCACCGCGTGGGCGGGATGGTGACCGGCCGATGCGAGCTGGGCCTGGTGGTCCGCCGCGTGGGCGGGATGGTGACCGGCCGATGCGAGCTGGGCCTGGTGGTCCGCCGCGTGGGCGGGATGGTGACCGACCGATGCGTGGTGGGCCCGGTGGTCCACCGCGTGGGCGGGATGGTGACCGACCGATGCGTGGTGGGCCCGGTGGTCCGCCGCGTGGACGGGATGGTGACCGGCCGATGCGTGGTGGGCCTGGTGGGCCGCCACGGGGACGGGATGGTGACCGACCGATGGGAGCAGGGCCCGGTGGTTCGCCGCGTGGACGGGATGGTGACCGGCCGATGCGAGCTGGACCTGGTGGTCCGCCGCGTGGACGGGATGGTGACCGGCCGATGCGTGGTGGGCCGCCGCGGGGCAAGGGGCCTGGTAGGCCGGACCGGCCGGGTACCCTGCGGTTCACCCCGCGACCGGGGGATACGCGCACGCCGCGGGCCAAGATGCCCAGTGGGATTCCCAAGGCCAACACGCCGCTTCCCTCGGGGTACAAACCCCCGGTACGACCGGCGCGCAAGCCGAATTGGCGCAAGAAGCCTGGTGAGGAAGAGTAGGACCAGGCACGCCTGAGGGATTCCAACCGCCATGTCCGCGACCTGCCCGAATACCCGACCCTGCGCCCATGTCGGGGCGACCGTGTTGGCCAATGAGCTGTTGGCCGAGCGCACCTGGCGACTGCGGCTGAGCTGCCCGGAAGTGGCGGCCATGGCGCAACCGGGGCAGTTTTTCATGGTTCGCCTGCCCGGCAGGACCGACCCCCTGTTGGGGCGGCCGTTCGCGCTGTACGACACGGTGTTGGACGGAGCCGGGAAGCTGATCGGCCTGGAGATTGTGCACCTGGTGGTGGGCCGGGTGACCGGGCTGCTTTCGGGCCTGAATCCGGGGGATCAGGTGGAAATCTGGGGCCCGCTGGGGACACGATTTCCTGAGGTTCCCGAGCGTGTGAAGCGGGTGACGCTGGTGGCCGGTGGCATCGGGCAGACGCCGTTTTTGGCGTACACGCGGGAATTGACCGGTCACCGCGGTTTTGGAGGGGCGGCCCCACGCCGCGTGGCGGACCGGGTGGAACTGGTCTACGGGGCGCGCCGCCAGGAACTGTTGGCTGGTCTGGATGCTTTTGTTGAGGCGGGGGCGCAGGTGCTTCCCTGCACGGAGGATGGCAGCATCGGCCTGAAGGGTCGGGTGACCGATGGCCTGGATTCCGGGGAAAAACCCGAGTGGATCGTCGCCTGCGGCCCCGAGCCGATGCTCCACGCCGTGGCGCGTTGGGCGCGGGAGCGAGATGTGCCCTGCCAGGTGTCGCTGGAGACGCCGATGGCCTGTGGCTTGGGCATCTGCTTCAGTTGCGTGGTGAAGGTGGCCTCGTCGGAGCAGGCGAGCGGCTGGGATTACCAGCGGGTGTGCGTGGAGGGGCCGACCTTCGACGCGGCCAGCCTGGTGGACCTGAGTAAATAAACAGATCTAAAAAGGGAAATAAGGCGCCGGCGGCCGGACAGGCTGGCCGGCGCGGCTGTTTTTTTGGAACCGGATTCCTGATAGACCGGGGGCCGGGCCGGCCTTAGGATGCATGCCGATGGCAGATTGGGCACCGGGAGGGATGGTCATGGATCGGCGCGTTTTTCTGGCCAGCGGGGCTGTGGCGGCGTGGGGAGCCCGGCCGGGCTTCGGCGACGAGGTGGGGGGCAAGCCGCCGCGTGTGGCTTTGATCGGTTGCGGTTGGTACGGCAAAAGCGACCTGATGCGGCTGATCCAGGTGGCACCGGTGAACATTGTTGGGCTGTGCGACGCCGACAGCCGGATGATGGACGAGGCCGCCGAATGGGTGGCGCGGCGGCAGCCCGGCTCGAAGAAGCCGAGGCTGCAGAAGGATTACCGCCAGCTTTTGGCGGAAAAAGACCTGGATCTGGTCATCGTGGAGACGCCGGACCACTGGCACGCCCTGCAGGGGATCGCGGCCATGGAGGCCGGTGCGGATGTCTATCTGCAGAAACCGATCAGCGTGGATGTGAGCGAGGGCAAGGCGCTGCTTGAGACCGCCAGGCGGCTGAAGCGAGTGGTGCAAGTTGGCACCCAGCGGCGGAGCACGCCGCATTTGGTGGAGGCCCTGGAGAAAGTGATCAAGCCGGGTCTGCTGGGGAAGATTTCACAGGCGGATATCTATTGCTATTACCACATGCGCGCCCGGGGTAATCCGGCGGACACTCAGCCGCCGGTTGGATTGGACTACGACCTGTGGACTGGGCCAGCACCCATGCGACCGTTCAATCCGATGGTGCATCCAAGGGGCTGGCGGGCCTTTTGGGAATATGGCAATGGGATACTTGGAGATATGTGCATACATATGCTGGATATGGTTCGCTGGATGCTGGATTTGGGTTGGCCCAACCGGGTGAGTTCGACGGGGGGCATCTGGATGGACAAGGCCAGCAAGGCCAACATCCCGGACACCCAGACCGCGGTCTTTGAATTTGACGGGATGTCGGTGACCTGGAACCACCGGACCTGGGGGGATGCGCCAGATCCTGAATATCCTTGGGGTGCAACGATTTACGGCGACAAGGGGCACCTGAAGCTGAGCGTGAACAAGTACGAGTTTTTCCCGTCGGGTTCACGGAAGGCCAAATTGTCGGGGGCGGCGCTGATGGAGGAGGATAAATACCCCGAGGACAGGACGGAAAAGGATTTGGAACGGAATGTGGCCAGTGCGGTGCGCGCCCACCTGCGGGACTGGCTGAAGGCTGTGGCCACCCGGGGCAAGCCGGTGGCGGATATCGAGCAGGGGCATATTTCCACGGCTGCCTGCGTGTTGGCCAATCGGTCGATGGAGGTTGGGCGAACCTTGCGGTATGACCCGGTGACGCACACGGTTTTGGGAGATCCGGAGGCGACGGCCCTGCTGACGCGGGCGTATCGGGGCCCCTGGAAGCACCCCGGCAAAGTTTGAGAAAGGTCAAGGAAACGGGGGATTAGGACGAATTCTTCCCATACGCCGGAAAGCCGGCCGGGCCCATTCTCGGGTACGGCAAAGCTTTGGTGCCGTGGAGATTGGAATTGGTCAGGAAAACAAGCGGATTTGAATGGGGTATCCAATCCACGGTGGCCGGCACACAACTTGCTGATAAATTGAGGAAGATAGGGCTCGGATGACCCGATCCCAAGCGTGAACAGCGGTAGTGGCTGAGAAAAACAGCCTTTCCGCCGTTTGTCGCATGGGTTTGCCTTGCCGCATCGGTTAATCTGCGGTGCAGGTGGATGGGTCTGGGGAGGATGTCCATGGCGCAATTGTTTCCCAAGTTGGCCAACACCCTGTACCGGGTGGCGATAATCGGTGGGGCCTTGGGTGCCGCCGCCTTGGGTGGCGCGGCAATGATCTATGCCCGTTCGCCCTACTACACGGGGTCTATGGACGGGAAAACGCAGCCCATCCAGTTCAGCCACGCCCACCATGTGAATGGTTTGGGCATTGATTGCCGGTATTGCCACACTTCCGCCGAGCAGGTGGCTCACTCGAATGTGCCGCCCACCAAGACCTGCATGAACTGCCACAGCCAGATCTGGGTGGGCAGCGAGATGCTGAGCCTGGTGCGTGACAGCTACAAGAACGAGGAATCGATCGAGTGGAAGCGGCTCCATCGCCTAGCTGATTTTGCCTATTTTGACCACAGTATCCACCTGGCCAAGGGTATTGGCTGCGCCAGTTGCCACGGCCGGATCGACCTGATGCAGGCGGTTTATCAGAAGGGCACGCTGCTAATGGAGTGGTGCCTGGACTGCCATCGGGCTCCCGAGAACCACCTGCGCCCCCGCGACCAGATCACGAACATGGCCTGGAGCGCCGAGCAGTACAAGGATCCGGCCGATCCGGACAAGGTTTGGACCCAGCATGAGCTGGGCACAAAGCTGAAAGAGCAGTACCAGGTGCGTTCCTTGATCGAATGCTCCACCTGCCACCGCTGACAGGCGCACGGCGCCACCAAGAGATTGGCGAAAGCCCACTGGAATCAATTAGACCCGTTCGGAAGACCAGCCAGCCATGAGCATCAAACCGGTTCTTGCCGATGCGCCCAAGGATGAGGCAACCACCGCGCCCAAGATGTGGCGGAGCCTTGAGGAGCTACTGGAGAAGCCTGATTTCCAGTCGATGCTGACCCGGGAATTCCCCTCCCAGGCTGGTGAGTGGGCTGATCCGCTTTCGCGTCGCACCTTCCTCTCGTTGATGGGGGCTTCCATAGCCTTGGCTGGCGCCACGGGCTGCCGTCAGCCTGGTGGTACCACCGTGCCCAATGTGGTGGATGTGGAGGGGACCCAACCGGGCCGTCCGCAATACTTCGCCACCTCCATGCCCTTGGGCGGCTACGCCACACCCGTTTTGGCCAAGAGCTATGAAGGCCGGCCGATCAAGATCGAGCCAAACACCCAGCACCCATCGTTTGCCGGCGCCCCGGATGGGGTTTCGGTTGGCACCGACCTGTTCGCGCAGGCCTCGGTTCTGGGGATGTATGATCCCGACCGTGAATTCGGCCTGAATTTCGAGGGATCGGCGACGACCTGGGATGACTGCCTGCGCGCCTTGAAAAAGTCTCTCGCGGCTCTCGACAAGGCGAACCAGGGGTCGGCCATCCGGGTTCTGACCGGGACGGTGACCTCGCCGACCGAGAAGGATCTGGTTCAGCGGTTCCTGAAGAAATACCCCGGAGCTCGTTGGCACCAGCATGAGGCCTTGGCCTCTGACAACGGGATCGAAGGGAACACCCTGGCTTTTGGCCAGGCTCTGGAAGCCCATCCGTTGCTGCATGATGCCGCCAAGGGCGTGCGGGCGGATGTGATCGTCACGATCGACAGCGACCTGTTGAACCAGGGGCCGGCCCATTTGGCGCTGGTCCGGCAGTACGGTGAGTTGCGGGATGCCGCCAACACGGTAGGCATGACCCGTTTGTATGCCATCGAACCAACCCTTTCGGTGACCGGCACGAAGGCTGACCATCGCCTGGCGGCGCGGCCTAGCGCGATACCTGCCCTGGTGGCCCATTTGGCCCATCTGCTGGGCGCGGCCGGCGGAAAGCCTGCCGCTGGCCTGGAAGCATCGGAGGAGAAATTCCTTCAGGTGCTGGCCGCCGACCTGAGGGAAAAATCCCACGACCACAAGGGTGCCAAGCTAGCGAAGCCCGAAAGCCGCTCTGGCAAGACGGTGCTGGTGGCCGGGCCAAGGCAGCCCAAGGAAGTGCACGCGCTGGTCGCCTCGATCAACAGCAAGTTGGGCAACCAAGGCAAGACGGTCCATTACCGCGCGCCGCTGGCGGCCGGACGCCCCTTGCCGGCGGACAACACGCTGGCCCATTTGACGGACGACATGAACGCCGGACGGGTGAAATTCCTGCTGGTGGTGGACGGCAACCCCGCCTACTGCGCGCCCTCGGATGTGCCCTTCGGGGCGGAGTTGGTCAAGCTCTCAGGCAAGAAGGACTGCACCACCGCCTATTTGGGGCAATATGAGGACGAGACGGCGATCAAGTCCCAATGGCGCATTCCGCAGTCGCATTATCTGGAACAGTGGGGTGACCTGCTGGCCCATGACGGCCGGGCCTGCCTGGTCCAACCGCTGATCGCCCCGCTGTTCCGCGGGCATTCGACCAACGAGCTTCTGGCCGGCCTTCTGGCCGTGGAATCCGACCCGAGCAAGGAAAGCAAGGATGCCCCGCTGGTGGAGCGTCAGGGCTACGACCTTGTCAGGCGGTACTGGAAGGCTTGGTTCGAGGAGAAACGCGGCGCGAATCCCGAGCTGGGCAAATTCAAGGATTTCGAGGCTTTCTTCCGGAACGCGGTGCACGATGGGTGGGTGGCCGGGACGGCTGTCGCTCCCGTTGAAGCCAAGCTGAACGAGGCTGGCTTGGGCGGCTTGGCATTGCCGTCCAAGCTGGGTGGCCTGGAAGTTGTGTTCACCCAGGACGACACCGTCTATGACGGGCGGTTCGCCAACAACGGCTGGTTGCAGGAGGCTCCCAAGCCGATCACCAAGATCACCTGGGACAACGCCGCCTACGTGGGCTACAAGACCGCCCTCGAGGACCTGAAGCTGGACCTGAAGCGCGAAAAGCGCGGCAGCAAGGAATACATCGCGCCAGCCAAATCTTTCGGTATCACCGGCGGCGAGCATGGCCGGGCATATGTGGATGTCATCGAGTTGGAAGTGGGCGGCCAGAAGCAGATGATGCCCGTTTGGGCGCTGCCCGGCGTGGCTGACGGTGTGGTGGTGGTGCAACTGGGTTATGGCCGCACCCGGGCGGGCCGCGTGGGCGGCATGCTGGTGGGCGAGGGCAAGGCCACCCCCGACAAAGTGGGCAATGGCAAGTCTGGCGATGTGGTGGGCGTGAGCTGCTACACGCTGCGATCCAAGAATCGGCTTTGGACCGCCACCGCGACCGCAAAGGTCACCGGCAAGTCCCACCTGCTGGCCTGCGTACAGGGCCACCACAGCATGGAGCAAGACGGCCGCCCGGTGCCGCTTGTGCGAGTCGGCACGCTGGCCGAGAATGCCAAGGGATTCGGCTGGGTGGAAGGCGAGTCCGGAGATCACGCCGGGCACGACCACAAGGATCACAAACACGAGGGCAACGATCACGGGCATGAGCATCGCCTGCCGCTGACGTTGCTGCCTAATGACGAGCACCCGATCTCGGGTTACGAGTACGCGCAGAAGGTCAACCGCTGGGGCATGGTGATCGACCTGAACCGCTGCACGGGCTGCTCCGCCTGCGTGGTGGCGTGCCAGTCGGAGAACAACAGCCCGGTGGTGGGCAAGCACGAGGTGAGCCGCGGTCGCGAGATGCACTGGATCCGGGTGGACCGTTATTTCCAAGTGAACTTCGAGGATTTGAACAAGGCCTCGGAGGTGAAGACCTACCACCAGCCGGTGCCCTGCATGCAGTGCGAGAACGCGCCGTGCGAGCAGGTGTGCCCGGTGGCCGCCACGGTGCACAGCTACGACGGCCTAAACGACATGGTGTACAACCGGTGCGTGGGCACGCGGTACTGCTCAAACAACTGCCCCTACAAGGTGAGGCGGTTCAACTTCCTGCAGTACACCGATTACACGACCCCCACGCTGAAGCTGCTGAACAACCCCGAGGTGACGGTTCGCACCCGCGGCGTGATGGAGAAGTGCACCTACTGCGTGCAGCGCATCCGCCACGCGGAGATCAGCGCCGAGAAGCGGGCCATCGCCCAGGCGGAAGCCCAGAACAAGGGCATAAGCCGCGAGAAGGAAGTGAAGGACCCGAACAAGGTCCAAGTCCGGATCAAGGACGGCGAGGTTATCACGGCCTGCCAGGGTGCCTGCCCGGCCGGCGCCATCGTCTTCGGGGACATGAACGACCCGAACAGCCGGATCCACAAGCTGAAAAACAACCCCGCCACCAAGGGGCTGAACTATTCCCTGCTGGAGGGTCTGAACACCTTCCCGCGGACGACCTACCTGGCGGGCCTGCGCAATCCCCACCCGGATCTGGAGGCCCCCGCCAACAAGGGGTGAGATGACAGACATGGCGACGAAAGAGGCGAAGGTGCCCGAGAAGGAATCACTCTTCACCGGCACCTACAACTTCGGGACAGTCACCTCGAAGATCAACGACATCGTCACGGGGCCGACCGGCAAGGGCTGGATCTTCGGTTTCGCGGTGTCGTTCCTGATCCTGCAGGTACTGCTGATGGCGGTCACCTGGCTGCTGTACGAGGGCATCGGCACCTGGGGCGTGAACGTTCCGGTGGGCTGGGGCTTCGACATCATCAACTTCGTGTGGTGGATCGGCATCGGCCACGCGGGCACCCTGATCTCGGCCATCTTGCTGCTGTTCCACCAGCAATGGCGCACCTCGATCAATCGCTTCGCCGAGGCGATGACCCTGTTCGCCGTGGCCTGCGCGGGTTTGTACCCGTTGGCCCACATGGGCCGGCCCTGGTTCTTCTACTGGCTGATGCCGTACCCCAGCACCATGCAGCTTTGGCCGCAGTTCCGCAGCCCGCTGATCTGGGACGTGTTCGCGGTCTCGACCTACCTGACCGTGTCCTTGCTGTTCTGGTACACGGGCCTGGTGCCTGACTTCGCCAGTCTGCGCGACAAGGCCAAGAACATCTGGGCGCGGCGGGCCTATGGCATCTTGAGCCTGGGATGGCGCGGCGCGGCCCGCCACTGGCACCGGTATGAGACCTCGTACCTGCTGCTGGCCGGCCTGAGCACCCCGCTGGTGCTGTCGGTGCACACGATCGTGTCGTTCGACTTCGCGGTGGGCAATGTCCCCGGGTGGCACGCCACCATCTTCCCGCCCTACTTCGTGGCCGGCGCCGTGTTCGCCGGTTTCGCCATGGTGGTGAACCTGGCGATCCCCGCGCGGGCAGCCTACGGGCTGAAGGACTACATCACCGACAAGCACCTGGACAATATGGCGAAGGTCATGCTGGCCAGCGGCTGGATCGTGTTCTTCGGGTACGGGGTGGAGGCGTTCATGGCCTACTATTCGGGCAGCCCTGAGGAGCGCGACCTGTTCATGAAAAACCGGGCCTTCGGCCCCTATGGCGTTTGGTATTGGATGCTGATCCTGTGCAACGGCATCATCCCGCAGTTGTTCTGGTGGGAGCATTTCCGCCGCAGCATGTTCTGGCTGTGGGCCATCAGCTTCGTGATCAATGTGGGCATGTGGCTGGAGCGTTTCGTGATCCTGATGAGCCTGCAGCGCATCCCGTGGCAGTCCTCGGCGTGGGGACAGTACTGCCCCACCTTCTGGGACCTGACGACCTACTTCGGCACCTTCGGGTTGTTCTTCACCCTGTTCTTCCTGTTCCTGCGGCTGGTGCCGATGATCTCCGCGTTTGAGATGAAGCACCTGCTTCCTGAATCGCACACCCACGCTCCTGGCTCTGGAGGGCACCACTGATGGGCGCCGCCCCGGCAAAGAAGGCCGCTTATGGCCTATTGGCTGAGTTTGACAACCCCCAGGCGCTGGTGGACGCGGCCGACCGCGCCCGCCGCGAGGGCTTCGTGAAAATGGAGGGGTACAGCCCCTTCCCGGTTGAGGGGTTGCGCGAGGCGTTGGGCCAGAAGCGCACCCTGATGCCCGTGGCCATCTTCTTCGGTGGCATCACGGGCACGATGACGGGCTTCCTGCTGCAGACGCTGACCTCGGGCAGCCTGCCGCGCGAGTGGGACCAGTGGATACCCCTGAACCAGTGGTTCAACTACAGGCTGAACATCGCCGGGCGCCCCTTCTTCTCGTGGCAGGCGTTCGTGCCGCCCATGTTCGAGCTGACCATCCTGTTCGCGGCCTTCACGGCGGTGTTCGGGATGCTGGCGATCAACGGTTACCCGAGACTGAACCACCCGCTGTTCGAGGTGCCTGAATTCGGGCGCGCCAGCGTGGACCGTTTCTTCCTGTGCATCGAGGCGGACGACAAGTTGTTCGACGCCGAGAAGACACGGGAATTCCTGAATCATCTGAAGCCCCTGACCATATCGGAGGTGCCGGCATGACCGCCCCCCGGCTGAGCATGGCGCTGTGCGCCGCCCTGGCTTTGGGTGCCTCTGGTTGCTACCAGGACATGGCACTGCAGCCCAAACTGAAACCCCAGGAGCCCACCTCCTTCTGGGCGGATGGTCGTTCGACCCGGCCCCCCGTGGAAGGCACCATCGCCCGGGGCGCGCTGAACGAAGACACCTGGTATTTCACCGGCAAGGTGAAGGAAGCCCCCTCCACCCCGACCACTGGCACGGTGAGCGCGGTCGAGGTGCTTGGGCAGTATGCCGACGGCTTCCCGGAACCGGTGACCGAGGCCACCCTGAAGCGTGGCCGCGAGCGGTACAACATCTACTGCAACGTGTGCCACGGCCAGACCGGCGCGGCAGACGGCACGATCGTGATGCGGGGTTTCCTGAAGCCGCCGGCCTTCTGGGAACAGGCGGATGACAAGCGCGCCCACCTCAGTCGCGGACTGAAATACCAAGGGGCCGGGGATGTGGCCCTGGCAGACGCCCCGGTGGGCTACCTTTTCCATGTGATCACACACGGGTACGGGGCCATGGGCACCTACTCGGCTCAGGTGCCTGTGGCTGACCGGTGGGCGATCGTCGCCTACATACGGGCGCTGCAGGAGGCCAACCGCAAGGGAGGCGTGGCCGCGAACACCGCCGCCGCGCCCGCGACGGAGGGTGCCCGCTGATGGCTGCTGACTCGACGCACGATCTTCTGGAAAAGGCCAAGCCGCGCATCAACAAGGCGGCAGGCACGGCGTTGGTGGTGGGCCTTGCCGGCCTGGGCACCGCGGCTGTGCTGGCCGCTGTGGTTGGGGTTGGCCCGTTTTTCCGCAGCCTGCTGATCGGTTACATCCTTCCGTTCGGTTTGATGATGGGATCATTGGTCCTGCTGATGATCCAGTGGTGCACCGCCGGGTACTGGGGTTATGTGGCCAGGCGCCCGCTGGAGGCCGCCACCCGAACCCTTCCGGCCATGGCGTTGATCTTCGGCCTGATCGCCGCGGGCGGCCTGACAGGCGTCTTCGAGATCGGCCATGGGGACACTCACGCCGAGCACCCGAATGCCAACCTGAACGAAGTGAGCGAGCATCGACTGTGGCCTTGGGCTGACCATGAACTGGAGTATCCGCACCACGAGGCGCTGGTGGTGGACGCCAAGCGCGGGTATCTGAACGTGCCGTTCTTTGCCGCGCGTTCTGTCGTGGCTTTTGTGATCTGGATCGCGCTTATGCTGGCCCTGAACCGAGTGGCGCGCCGCGAGGACGCCGAGGGTAGCAGCCAGAAACTGCGCGACCTGGGCATGCAATTCTCCGGCCCCGGTATCGTGATTTACTCGATCACCATGCTGTTCATCAGCACCGACTGGAGCATGTCGCTGCAGCCCGCCTGGTATTCCTCGATGTACCCGGTGATCTTCGGGTTCAGCCAACTGCTGGGCGCCATGTGCCTGAACGCCGTGGTTTTCGTGTTCCTGCGGAAAGACATTGTCGACCTTTCGAGCGGCCGCAACAAGAAGGTCATGCGCGACCTCGGCAGCCTGATCCTCGGGTTCGTCGTGTTTTGGACCTATATCAGTTTCTCGCAGTATCTGCTGATCTGGTCGGCCAACCTGAAAGAGGAAGTGCCTTATTACATCGCGCGCACGAATGGCGGGTGGCAGTACCTGACTGCCATCCTGGCCTTTGGCCACTTTGTCATTCCGTTCTTCGTGCTGCTGCTCCGCGAGGTGAGCCGGTCTGGCAAGTGGCTGGTCCGGGTTGCCGTTTTCATTTTGGCTATGCGGTATGTGGACATTTACTGGCAATTCAAGCCGGCCTTCAGCCCTGGCCGCTGGAATTTCGCCAGCCTGGAAACGGTGATGGATCTGGGCGCGGCTGTCGGCCTTCTGGGGCTGTGGGGCTTCCTGTTCCTGAAGCAATTGGGCAAGCATGACCTGTTGCCCGCGAATGACAACCGACGGGAAACCGAGCCGGTGCACACGGTTTCGGACGATGTGGAGATCGCCGCCAGCCACGGCTGAGCGGCTTCCGGACCTGATCCGGCTGCGTAGGGCGAGCAAGGGTTTTGGAGGTGGCGTGATGTCGGGCAACCAGATGGATGTGGCCTTCGAACGCAAGGATGTGAAGAGTGGCGTGGCCTACATCTTCATGGCCTTTGTCACGGCCATGATTTTGGGGGCCATTGTCGCAGTCAATCTGCTGTTTTCCTTCTTCACCCATTTCGAACAGGAGCGGAAAGTCCTGACGGATGAGGTGCTGCGGTCCAAGCGTGTGGCCTACCATGAACAGGTGAGGGCCGAGATCGAGAAGAAGTACAGCGACGCCATCCCTGACAACCCGGCCGAGGCCGCCATCCCTGACAACCCGGCCGAGGCCGCCGTCCAGGCCAAGATCGCTTTCGACCGGATCTCTGTGAACGATGTGGTGCGTCCTCCGTTCGCGACGGTGGCGCCGCTGGAAGGGGCCGACATCCTGTCGCCGTTGCACTCTGGCGGGCAGCCGAACGAATTCACCATCGGTCGGGAAAATATTCTGGAAGGCAACCAGCGGCTGGAGAAGGCTGGCATCGTTTCGGTGATGGCCAAGCTGGGCCAGCCCGGTGCCCTGAAGAGCCGGCCCAAGGCGGAGCATCCCGCCATGCCTTTGGAGACCAATGGCGGGCGATAAGAGGCCTTTCAGGGAATATTTGAAGGTTGTTTTTGAGGTAAGGAACGGGTGACGATGCGCGGAATGATGGCGATCTGGCTGGTGATCGGGGTGGCTATGGCCGCCCGCGCCCAGGATGCGCCCGCGCTGAGCAACATTCCGCGAGGTCCGGGCGAGCTGGATGTCAAGGAAGACCAATACAGCAAACTGCGCGAGCAGGTGACCATCGACCAACGGCTGGGCGAGACGGTGCCTCTGGACGCGCCACTCATGGCGCATGATGGTTCGATCACCACGCTGGGGAAACTGCTTTCGGCCGGAAAGCCGGTGCTTTTGGTGCCGGCCTACTACCGTTGTCGCCAGCAGTGCAACGTGGTGCTGATGGGCATTTTCGACTGCCTGAAACGGGTGAAGTTCAAGCCCGGCACCGACTTCCAGGTGGTGGTGTTCAGCTTCGACGAGGAGGAGAGCCCTGAGATCGCCGCGCGGAAACGCGAGGAGATGATGCAGGTGACCGGTCGGCCACTGAAGCCTAACAGTGTGTTGCAAGGGGTTTACGACCATCGCACCGTGGCCGAATGGCATTTCATGGTTGCCGCGAAGCCGGTGATCGACCAAATCTGCGGGGCCATCGGGTACAAGTTCGTCCGGGACACGCGCAACAACGAGTTGCTGCACCCTGCCGGGGTGGTTTTCCTGACACCCGAGGGGAAGATCTCCCATTACCGGATGGGCATGAACTACGCTCCGTGGGATGTGGAAAAGGATCTGCAGTTGGCGTCTGACAACGCCATTGGCGGTCTGGTGGACAAGCTTGGTTTTGTGTGCATGAGATACGACCCGCATTCGGGTCGTTACAGCGTCCATGTGATGCGTCTCGTGCAGGCCGGGGCCGTAGTGACCATCCTGGCCTTGGGCGGATTCATTTTCGGCAACCGATTCTTCGGGAAGCCGAAGGGCGGGCAAGGCCTGCCTGACATGGAGGGTACGCGCTGATGTGGGATTTCCCGATCTTCCCGAAGCAGGCCTCGACGGTGGCGTGGTCGGTGGACGCACTGACCTGGTTCATCCTGGCCTACAACGTCCTGATCACCGCCGGTGTTTTTGTTTGCCTGATCTTTTGCGCGATTTTCTTCCGGCAAAAGCGCAAGGGGGAGGTGGGTTCGCAAACTCATGGCGGCCTGCTGCTGGAACTCACCTGGGCTGTCATCCCGACCATCATCTGCCTGATCACCTTCTGGTGGGGCGTGAAGGTGTACGCCGAACTGCAGGTTCCGCCCGCCGACGCCACGGACGTGTATGTGGTGGGACGGCAGTGGATGTGGAAGACGCAGTACCCCACCGGCCACAAGGAAATCAACACCCTGCATGTTCCGCTCGGCAAGCCGGTGAAACTGACGATCACCAGTGAGGATGTGCTGCACAGCTTTTGGATCCCGGCTTTCCGGGTTAAATCGGACGCGGTGCCGGGCCGCTACACCACGCTTTGGTTCGAGGCGACCGTACCGGGCGAGCACAAGCTGTTCTGCACCGAATACTGCGGTACCGAGCACAGCCGCATGATCGGCAAGGTGGTGGTGCTGGAGGAGGCCGAGTATCAGAAGTGGCTGAGCGAGCAGGCCGAGTTCGGCGACGCGCTGCAGGGCCGCAAACTGTTCACCAAGCTGCAGTGCGTGACCTGCCACGCCGGCGAGAGCCAGGCGAAGGCCCCGCTGCTGGAAGAGCTGTACATGAAGAAGATCCCGCTGGCATTCGACAAGGGCAGCCCGGTGGCCCCCGGGACCAGCGTGCTGGCGGATGAGAACTACCTGCGTGAATCGATCCGTTACCCGAGCGCCAAGATCGTGGCCGGCTGGCAGCATCCCTCGATCATGCCGGCGTACGACGAGAGCCTGGTGAGCGAGGACGACCTGTTCCAGGTGATCGCCTACATCAAGTCGCTGCGGCGGGGCCAGACTCCGCCGCGGATCGAGGTTACCACCCAACCGCGCGCCCTGGGCGCGCCGCAGGGCAAGTGAAACAAGGGTTTGCTGAGGAGGTGACTCGATGAGCACTGCAGTCCATGACACCAAGGTCCAGTCGGGCCCGTTTGTGAAGACCGGTCCCGCGCAAGAGACCTACCTGAACCACGACAACAGCATCGCGTCGTGGTTGCTGACGCTGGACCACAAGCGCATCGGCCTGATGTATCTGGTCTCCATGACCTTCATGTTCCTTCTGGGTGGCATCTTCGCCGGGCTGATCCGGGCGGAGTTGATCACGCCGAAGGGCGACATGCTCTCCAGCGACTTTTACAACCGGACATTCACGGCCCATGGCGTGATCATGGTCTTCTTCGTGCTGATTCCCGCTGTGCCCGCCTCGCTTGGCAACTTCGCGCTGCCGCTGATGCTGGGCGCAAAGGATGTGGCGTTCCCCCGGCTCAACCTGATGAGCTGGTACCTGTACATCTTCGGTGCCATCTTCACGCTGATGGCTCTGCTGATGGGTGGGGTGGACACCGGCTGGACCTTCTACACGCCGCTGTCGAGCACCTACTCGAACGGCAACGTGATGACCGTTGCCTTGGGACTTTTCATCCTCGGGTTCTCGTCGATCCTGACGGGGCTGAACTTCATCGTCACGATCCACCGGATGCGCGCGCCGGGTCTGACCTGGTTCCGCCTGCCGCTGTTCATCTGGGCGCTGTACGCGACATCGATCATCCAGTTGCTGGGTACGCCAGTGATTGCCATCACCATCGCGCTGCTTGGGTTGGAACGGGTTCTGGGCGTGGGTATTTTCGACCCACGCCTCGGGGGCGACCCGGTGCTGTTCCAGCACCTGTTCTGGTTCTATAGCCACCCGGCCGTGTACATCATGATCCTCCCGCCCCTGGGTGTGGCCAGCGAGTTGGTGACCACTTTCAGCCGCAAGCCGATCTTCGGCTACCAGATGATCGCGGGCTCGAGCCTGGCCATCGCCATCTTCAGCTTCATCGTGTGGGCGCACCACATGTTCACCTCGGGGCTGTCACCTTATGCGGCGATGTTCTTCTCGCTGCTGACCTTCTCGGTGGCCATCCCGTCGGGCATCAAGGTGTTCACCTGGCTGGGCACCATGTGGCGCGGGGCCATCGTGAACGATAGCCCGATGTGGTTCGCCTACGGTTTCATCGGCCTGTTCACCATCGGCGGCCTGACCGGTCTGTTCCTGTCGACCCTGGGCACCGACATCCACCTGCATGACACCTACTTCGTGGTGGCGCACTTCCACTATGTGATGGTGGGCGGGGCGATCGTGGGACTGCTGGGCGGGCTGCACTTCTGGTGGCCCAAGATGTTCGGCCGGATGTACAACGAGTTTTTGGCCAAGCTGTCGGCGATGCTGGTTTTCGCTGGCTTCAACCTGACCTTCTTCCCGCAGTTCCTGCTGGGCTACCTGGGCATGCCGCGCCGTTACCATGAGTACCCCGCCGAGATGCAGGTGATGAACCTGTTCTCGACGGCCGGCGCGCTGGTGCTGGGCCTCGGGTACATCATGCCGATTTTCTATCTGACCTATGCCGCCTTCAAGGGCGAGAAGGCCCCGAAGAACCCCTGGGGCGCGACCACCCTGGACTGGACGGCCACCGATTCGCCGCCCACGCCGCACAATTTCGAAGGGCAACCCGTGGTGACGGAAGAGCCCTACCAGTACAAGAGCACCGAGAACAAGGAGCACGCCCTTGCACACTGACACGAAAGCCCAGAGTCAGGCGGCAACCCACGGGGGCGACCACCACGGTCACGCCCCGGACTTGGCGCACCATTTCGAGAACCATTACCAGCAGCACGATGCCGGCAACCTCGGCATGTGGATGTTCCTGTCGACCGAAGTGCTTTTCTTCGGTGGCATGTTCGGCGCCTACACCGTTTACCGGTACAAGTTCGAGAAGGTGTTCGAGCAGGCGAGCAACATTCTCGATCCCTTCCTTGGTGGCATCAATACCATCATCCTTTTGTTCAGCTCGGTGACAATGGCCCTTGCCGTGCGTGCCGCGCAGATGGGCAAGGCCAAGGCCATCGTGGGATGGATGGCGGCGACGATCGTCTTCGGGTTGGCGTTCCTCGGCGTGAAGGCGTTTGAATGGAAGCACGACGCGGCCATCCACGTGTTTCCGACCAAGGATTTCTGCTGGTCCTACGCCCGCGAGATGCACAAGACCCACGAGCACCCAGAATACAAGCCTTACGCTCCCCAGAAATTTTACGAGGAAGACCGGAAGAATCCCGAGGCCAATCAGGGCAAGCTGTTTTTCTTTCTTTACTTCACGATGACCGGCTTGCACGGCCTGCACATGATCATCGGTTTCGGGATCATGGCAGTGATCATGGTCTACGCCTGGCGGGGTTACTACACTCCCAATTATTTTGTTCCCGTGGAGTCGGTAGGCCTGTATTGGCACTTTGTCGACCTGGTTTGGATCTTCCTGTATCCGTTGCTTTACCTTCTCGGCGCACACCTGCAAAGCCACTGACCGCCTGGGGGAAAACCTCAAGGCCTTTTCGGATTGGGAGCCTGACAGATGAGTGCTCATGGACATGAGGAAATGCATCCGCCGGCCCCGGTGTGGATGTATGTGACCAACTTCCTGGTGCTGGTGGTGCTGACCATCGTCACCTACTTCGTGGCCACAAAGGACCTGGGCGCTTTGAGTACCCCGGTTGCTTTGGGTATCGCGGTGGTGAAGGCCGGGTTGGTTGTTTTGTTCTTCATGCATGTGTACGAGAGCGGCCCGCTCACGAAGCTGGTGATCTTCGGATCGTTGTTCATGGTGGCTGTTCTGTGCTGTTTCTTTTTGATCGACTACAGCACCCGCAACCTGAATCTGCTTCCGCCTGACGAGGTGACGCCCGCAGTGGCTCCCAAGAAGGGCTGAGAAACCGCACCATTTCCGAACGCGTGAAGCCCCTCCCTGAAACGGAGGGGTTTCTTTTTTGGGTTCATCCGGCCGGGGTGTATCCCAAGGATCCGAACTGGTCCAAACTATCCAGCGGAGAGGCCTGGTCCACCGCCTTGTGTAGCGCCGGATCGGCGATTGCCGCGACGGTCTTGCCCTCGGGGTTGGCGTTGGTGTTCGCCAGCAGCGCCCAAGACAATCCATCGTGACGGCGAACCAGCAGCGCGCCCGTGCCGGGAAGCGAACCGGTGTGCCATAAATTGTATTTGTTCCCGTTAACCTGGCGGACCTGCCAGCCCCAACCGTACCAGACCTTCGCGTCAGCCGGGGTGAAGGCCGGGCGCGCCTGGATTTTTGCCAGGGTTTCCGTGTCGAGCAGGGCGGGCTTGGCTTTTGGATCCATGACCATGGACCAACGCAACAGGTCCGGGGCGGAGGCCAGCCAGCCCCCGTGCGCGTCCATCGCCTCCAGAAACCAGGCCCCGTACGGTTCTTCCACGATTTCCCCGTCCTTGAACACTGACCTGCCCTTCCGACTTAGGGCGTCCTGGTAAATCACCTCGGCAGGTGCCCGGTTGTCGCGCAGGGTTTTGCCGAGGCGCATGGAGGAGATGCCAAGGGGGCGCAGGATCGATTCCTGAACGGCCCGCCCATACGGCAGGCCGGTCGCCTTTTCGATGATGCGGCCGAGGAGGCAGTAGCCGAAATTGGAGTACGCGTAACGGGAGCCGGGATTGGAATCGAGCGGTTGGCCGACCATGTGCCGGATTATCTGGGAAGGGGTTGCCGGGGTGGTGGATCCGGCCTCACGGGCGATGGCCCTTGAGCGGAACATGGGGTCGTAGGATTTGTCCCTGTCCCACCCGCCGGTGTGTAGGAGGCAGTGCTCCACAGTGATTTGGCGCCAGCGGGAGTCGCTTGGGTTGGGCAGTTGGAGGTAGGCGTGGACGGGGGTCTCCGGGCGGAGCGAACCCTGTTCGATCAACCGGGCTGTCACCAACCCCGTCAGGGGTTTGGAGACGCTGGCGATACGGAACAGTGAGCGAGGGGTGACCGGTTGACGAGCCACGGGATCAGCCCAACCGCTGCACACGGTGTGGACCAGGCGGCCTGACATGGCCACCGCCAGACTGAGGCCGGGGAATTTTTCCGACTCAACCAGGTGGTCCAGGAAGGCCTGGAGCGATTGTTGGGCTTTGGAGGTTTCAAGGGCGCGTGCCCCCAGCAAGCGGTCGAGGGCTGTGGTGGTGCCGACTGCCAACCCGGCAAGAAACGGGCGGCGGGAGAAAAATACGGGCATGGGAACCCCCCCGGAGACCCTGCGAACCTTCAGGCAGGATAAACTAACTTGGAAGGATACGCTCGGGGGCGAAACATGCTTGGTTTGCTGGCGACCTGCCTGCTGCTGATCTCCGACCAGGCGCCGGTCAAGAAAACGCTGGGTGGCGTTGACCTGGTGGAGTTGCCCAACCGAGTGCCAGGGTACCGGACCCTCCAGATCGCAGGTTTTGTGGTCCTGGCCGATCCTGATGTGGTGGAACCACCCGAGACACTGGAGCGAAGTCCCCTGCAGGTGCTGGAAGGGGAACTGAAAACGATCGGTCGCATCGTGCACGCGCAGGCCCTCGCCGAGTTGAGGAAACTGACCATCTGGGCCGAGTGGGATGAGAACCAGGGTTTGGGCAACGGCCGCAGCGGCAAGGCTGTGGCTGTGTACTACGGCGGGTCACAGCGCGGGATGTTGGCCGCGGGCAAAAACCCGCTGAAGGCGAACAACATCACCATCCTCTCCACCCGCGACCTGACCCGGGAGCACCAGCCGGGCCGTGACAGCGGGCGGTGCGTGCTGCTGCATGAGATGGTGCACGCGGTCCACCACAAGATTCTGGGATTCGACAACGCGAGGATCACGGCGGCGTATCAGCAAGCCCTGGAGCGGGGCAAGCTGGAGCGCGGATCCTACGCGGCGACCAATCCGCCGGAGTTCCTCGCCGAGATGTCGTGCGCCTACCTCGACCGGCTGCAGTACTTCCCGCGGGACCGCGAGGAGTTGAAGAAACATGATCCGGCGACTTTTCAACTGATGGCGACGATCTGGTCCGGCGCGGAAAGCGCCGCCAACAAGGCCCGCAAGGCTGACCAGCCCGACACCCTTGAACTGCCGGTGCTGGAAATGGACCTTGCCGATTTCCAGCCGGGCGAGCCGGCCAGCGGGCCACCTGCCCCCGAGCCCTCGCGACTGCGGGGCAAGGTGGTGCTGGTTTTGCTGTTCGCCACCGGCAGTTCCGACGCGCTACAGGCGTTGGGGCGGGTCGGGGCGCTGGAGGCTGAGCTGGGGGAGATGGGATTGGTGGCGTTGGCCAGCCATGCCAGCAGGATGGGAACCAAGGAGGATGCCCGCCGGGCAGCCGAGCAGCGTGCACCCCGCCTGAGCGTAAGCATGATCCTAAGGCTGGCGCGCAACCCCGGCCTGGGGCGGATTCCCCACGCGCTGGTTTTCGATGGCGACGGCAAATTGCGCTTTTCAGGATCCCCCTACGATGGCGAATCGGCCGTGCGCAAGCTGGTGGGGCAACGGATTGTCGACAGGGCGAAGCCTGATCTGGAGGAAAAGGCGGTCACAAAGGTGGTGGGGGCCAGTGTCGAGGCGCTGCGCCGGGGGGAAAAGCCGGCGGCGGTTCTGGTCAGGCTGGAGAAACTCACCCCGCAGGAGGAGCTGCCCAGGGCCGCCCGGGACGCTTTGATTCGGGAGATCACGGCCTATCCCAAGGACCGTCTGGAAAAGTTGCAAAGCGCGCGGGAACTGGAGCCGGCGCAAGTGTTCACCGATTTGGAGGGCATGGCCCAGCGGTGGAAAAACAGTTCCGTTGGCCCATTGGTGAACCAGGCGATGGGGCCGGTCCGGAAAACCCCTGAGGTGCAACGGGAACTGCGGGCAAGGTTGCCCCTGGAGCGAGTGAGGGCGCTGGACGGGCAACTGGCCCGCCGTCCCGGCGCGGTGGAACCTTCAAGCCCCACATTCAGGGCGGCCAACGCCGACTTGTTGAACACGCTCGACCAGACCGTGCGGAAAATGCGGGCGGATTATTCCGGCACCCCGGCGCTTGCCGAGGCGGAGCGGCTGGCCGCGAAATACCAACCTTGATCGACGACCATGGGTAAAAAATGTCCCTTTTGACCGATAAAGATGCCCGTTCAGCCCTGGCGGCGCAGTATCGGGACGCCCTGTTGGGCGATGTGATCCCGTTCTGGTTGCGGCACGGCATCGACCGGGAGCAGGGGGGGTATCTGACCGCGCTCGACCGGGACGGCACGGTGGTGGACACCGACAAATCGATCTGGTTCCAGGGGCGGGGCGCCTGGACCTTCGCGACGCTCTGCAATCTGGTGGAGAAGCGCGCGGAGTGGCTGGAGGCGGCGCGGACCGGCATCGATTTTCTGAGGCGGCATGGCGGGGAGGCCGGTGGCAAGCTCTGGTTCACCGTGACGCGTGAGGGCAAGCCGCTGCGCCGACGCCGGTACGCCTACAGCGAGGCGTTCGCGGCGATCGCGCTGGCTGCTTGGGCCAAGGCGGCGGGCGAGGATGGGGCAGCGGAGGAGGCGGACCTGCATTTCAGTTCTTACATCAGGCAGTCGCTGGTACCGGGGACGGCCCCGGCCAAGGTGGAGGCAGCCACGCGGCCGATGCGCGGCATCGGGGTGCATATGATCGGCCTGGGCGTGGCGCAGGAAATTCGCGCGGCGCTGGGCGAACGGCTGGTGGAGGGCCGGACCTGTTCGGAGTGGGTGGAGTGGAACCTGCATGAGATGGAACGCTGGTTCATCAAGCCCGAGCTGAAGGTGGTTCTGGAAACGGTGGGCCCGCGGGGTGAGGTGCTGGATCATGCCGATGGCCGGACGCTGAATCCAGGGCATGCGATCGAGGCGGCGTGGTTCATCCTGCGGGAAGCCCGTTTCCGGGGTGACGGTCGCTTGCGCGACCTGGGGGTTTCGATCCTGGACTGGATGTGGGAGCGCGGCTGGGACACCGAGCATGGCGGCCTGTTTTACTTCCGCGACCTGAAGGGGTTGCCGGTGCAGGAGTACTGGCACGACATGAAATTCTGGTGGCCGCACTGCGAGGCTATCATCGCCACCCAGATGGCCCACCTGATGGCCGGCGAGGAACGCCACGCCCGCTGGCACCAGATGGCGCACGACTGGAGCTTCAAGCACTTCGCCGATCCGGAACACGGGGAATGGTTCGGCTATCTGCACCGGGACGGACGGCTGTCGAACACCCTGAAGGGCAGCCTGTGGAAAGGCCCCTTTCATTTGCCACGGATGCTGCTGGTCTGCTGGAAACTGCTGGACGATGGCGGGGTTGCGCGATGGGTTTGAGGCGCTGGCTTTTCCTGGTGGCGGTGTTTGTCGGGCTTGTTCCAGCCACGCGATGCGAGGAATGGCGCCGGCTTGCCGACCTTCCGGAGCGGTTGGGTGTTGCCGGCGCGTTTTCCGGGGTGACCGGGGACGGCTTGCTTGTGGCAGGTGGAGCCCATTTTCCAGGCAAGCCACCATGGGAGGGTGGCCGCAAGGTTTGGACCGATTCGGTGTGGTGGCTGGACCGGCCTGAGGGATCGTGGATCCGGGTCGGCACATTGACTGGCGGCTTGGGCTATGGCGTGGCGGTGACACACCGTGGGTGGGTGGTGTGTGCAGGGGGCAGTGACGCGGAAAGGCACCGGTCTGATTGTTTTCGCCTACGGGTGCGGGATGGCCGGTTGGAACGGGAGAATCTGGCGCCCTTGCCTCAACCGGTGGCCAACGCATGCGGGGCCCTGCTGGGGAACACGCTTTGGGTTGTGGGTGGCCAGCCAAGCCCGGAAGGGGAGGCCACCAGTCAGGTCTATTCGCTGGATTTGGGAAAACCAAACGGTGTTTGGCAGGCGGGGCCCCGATTGCCGGGGAAGGGAAGGATTCTGGCGGTGGCGGGGGCCACCGATTCGCTGCTGGTGGTGGCCGGAGGGGCCGCCCTGGAAGCGGTTGGGCAAAAAGCGGCCCGTCGCGAGTATCTGAGGGAATGCTGGGGTCTGAAGCCGGGGGGAGATTGGAATCCGTTGGCGGATTTGCCGAAGCCGCTGGTGGCGGCGCCTGGGCCGATGCCGGTCCGGTTGGGGGAACTTTGGCTGTTGGGAGGGGATGATGGTAGCCAGGTCGGCCGTGATCCCAAGGAACACACCGGGTTTGAACGGGGTAGCTGGCGGTACAATCCGGTTTTGAATATCTGGAAACCAGCCGAACCCATGCCTTTTGCCCGGGTCACAACGCCCGTGGTTTCGTGGCGGGGCCTGTGGGTTGTACCCAGCGGGGAAATGCGGCCGGGAGTCCGATCAGCCGAGATATGGGCCCGCGACCTGAGCGGGCCGGCAACCCAACGGAAATAAAAGCATGTCCGTCCGCCTGGTAGGTCTTGTCGCGGCCACACACACACCGTTCCATGGCGATGGAACGCTGAACCTGGGGGCCATCGAGAAACAGGCGGGGCAACTGATAGGCCATGGAGTCCTGGCCGCCTTTGTGGGAGGCACCACCGGGGAGAGTTCCTCGCTGACGCTGATGGAACGGAAGGCGCTGGCCCAGCGCTGGGCGGAAGTGACCAAGGGCACACCGCTCGGCCTGATCGTCCATGTGGGGTCGAACTGCCTGGCCGACGCGCGGGAGTTGGCGGCCCAAGCCGGGCAGTTGGGAGCGATGGCCATCTCGGCGGTGGCCCCGAGCTACTTCAAGCCGGGCAATCTGGAACTGCTGATCGATTGCTGCGCGCAGATCGCTTCGGCCGCGCCGGAAACACCGTACTACCACTACGACATCCCGGCGATGACCGGCACGCACTTGTCGATGCCGGATTTTCTGGAGAAGGCCGGTGGCAAGGTGAAGACGCTGGCGGGGATCAAGTTCTCCAACCCGGACCTGATGGCCTACCAACTCTGCCTGCGGGTGGCCGGTGGCAAATACGACATGCCTTTTGGCTGCGACGAGTACATCCTTGGCGCCATGGCGCTGGGCTGCGTGGGGGGTGTGGGCAGCACCTACAACTTTGCCGCACCCGTCTACCAGCGGTTGATCAAGGCTTTCAGGCGGGGGGATTTGGAAGCGGCGCGCGCGGAGCAAAACCGCTCGGCACTGCTGGTACGCTTGCTGGCCAGCCACGGGTATATGGCAGCCGCCAAGGCGACGATGGGTTTTTTGGGGGTGGATGTGGGTGGACCCCGGTTACCCAACGGTAGCCTGTGCGCGGATGGAAAAGCCCGGTTGCGCGGGGAATTGGAACAGCTTGGCTTTTTTGACTGGGTGTCTTGACGGTGGCGGGCACGGTTCCGCGAACCGTCACTTGAGGTGGCGGTCGAGAAACCCGATCACCAGGGGACGCAGGTCCCGCTGCTTCGGCTGCAGGTCGAAGGTGTGCGGAGCGCCGGGGATGATCACCAGCTCGTGTTCGGCTCCGGCATCTTTCAGGGCCTTCGCGAGAAGCCTGCTCTGTTCGGGATCCACAGTCTTGTCCGCCGTGCCGTGGAGGATCAGCAGGGGGCTGGCTATTTTGGCAGC
>Ga0315905_10000589_pt1 | contig 39275 bp, 40 predicted proteins | sample LakEriMetagenome_5_FD_203522 | JGI IMG/M metagenome (GOLD analysis project Ga0315905, IMG submission 203522) | Freshwater fungal communities from buoy surface, Lake Erie, Ohio, United States - Buoy 4 MA121 | ecosystem: Environmental > Aquatic > Freshwater > Lake | place: USA: Lake Erie, Ohio...
ATGACAATCAGGTCTGCGATATTGCCGCTGCAATTAAGCCGAGTGCACGGGGTGAGCTCGAGATTACCGATATCAATCGCGCCTATCTTGAAAAGAACGAACTGAGTGTTGAAATTATGGGCCGTGGCTTTGCTTGGCTAGATACGGGTACGCATGACTCTTTACTCGATGCGGCAGGCTTTATTGCCACACTGCAAAAACGCCAAGGTTTGATGGTGGCTTGCCCTGAAGAAATTGCCTACCGCCAAGGCTGGATTAGTGCAGAGGCAGTACAAAAAGTAGCTGATCAGCTCAAGAAAAATAGTTACGGCCAATACCTCAACAAAATCCTGCTCGAGTTAGGCAGCAGCCTTCAGCCGATTTCTTTATCGGCCAAGAGGTAAGTAATGGCTGACTCTAAATTACAGGCAACACCAACGGCTATTCCCGATGTGCTTATTTTGGAACCAAAGATATTTGTTGATAACCGGGGCTGGTTTACTGAATCGTTTAATGCCCATGATTTTGCAATGGCAAGCAATCTGCACGTGGAGTTTGTGCAAGACAATCACTCGTTCTCGCGGCAGTGGACTCTGCGCGGCTTGCATTATCAGCTCATACATACCCAAGGCAAATTGATTCGAGTTACAGCGGGTTCGGTTTTTGATGTTGCAGTCGATTTAAGAAAAGATTCTGCTGCATTTGGTAAGTGGGTTGGAGTTGAGCTCAGCGCTGAAAACCACAAGCAATTATGGATTCCGCCTGGCTTTGCACACGGCTTCTTAGTCCTCTCGGAGACTGCGGAGTTTTTATATAAAACCACCGATTACTACGACCCCCAAAGCGAAGTCTGCTTATCGTGGTGCGACCCAAGTCTCAAGATTGATTGGCCCATTCCACTGGGTAAGCAAGCCTTGCTCAACGCAAAAGACGCTGCTGGCCTAGCATGGGACGCCGCGCCGAAGTTCTGAGCGGGTACCCCATAAAGAATAAAATCAGAGCAGGGCGAAGGCAAACAATACGATAATGGTCCCATGTCGAGTCAGCAGCCAAACCCATTGCCTACATTAACGTCAGCAGATCAAGCGCCGAAGATTCTGCTCGTCAAACTGTCTTCGCTTGGGGATGTACTGCATAACTTGCCAATCGTATGGGATTTGCGTAAACGTTTACCTGAGGCCCAAATCGATTGGATTGTGGAAGAGGGGTATGTGCATTTGCTAGAGCCGCTTCGAACAACGGAAAAATTTAGAGGCATTGATCGAATTATTCCAGTGGCATTTCGGCGTTGGCGAAAAAATTTCTTCTCTATCAAAACCTGGCGTGAATTTTTTGCCATACGTAAATTATTGCAAGCTACTACTTACGATGTCGTGCTCGAGACCCAAGGCCTTTTAAAGTCTGCTTTAGTATGTGCCCTCGCCAATAAATCAGATCAGGCAATCGTCGCTGGCTTAGGCAACGCAACTGAGCATTCGGGCTATGAGCCACTAGCCAGAATGTTTTATAACCAATCAGTACATGTGCCCTTGAGGTGCCATGCGATTGATCGTTCGCGCTGGGTGATGTGCTCTGCTTTTGATTGGCCACTCCTTAATCGCAATGAGGAGCCGCCGCTGTTTTATCCCAACAACTTTGCCGCACAGTTACCACCGCTGCTATTGGAAGGCTTCAAGAAAACAGTACAGGTAACTCCAGCACCCTATGTGCTTTGCTTTCATGCAACAGCCAGAGCAGCCAAGCGCTGGCCTAATGAAAACTGGGTAGAGCTGGGTAACGCACTATCCAATCAAGGCTATCAATTGGTTTTTCCGTGGGGCAGCCCCGAGGAGATGAAAGTCAGTGACCTCATCGCCAGTCAAATTCCAGGGGCGATTGTTCCCAGGGCATTTTCAATTGAGGAGGCATACTCTTTAATAGCTCATGCGGCTCTAACGATTGGTGTGGATACCGGCTTAACCCATTTATCGGCTGTATTAAGTAAGACCACTGTGGAAATCTATTGCGATTCCCCTATATGGAAGACTGAAGGCTACTGGAGCAGAGCAATTGCAAATGTGGGGGATGATCAGAGGAGCCCCTTAGTCGATGAAGTGTTGCAAAAAATGGAGGCAATAAAGCCCGACCCCCTCCCAAAAAAGTAATTCGATCTAAAACTAGAGTAAGGCCGCTTTTAACTCATCAAAATGGAGAAGATAGCGATGAAAAAATACCGATTTACCGAAGAATAAATGACTTATGCCTTACGGCAAGCGGAGGGTGGCACTGCAGTTGAAGACATCTGCTGTAGCCTAGGCATTTCCCAAGCGACCTTTTATATCTGGAAGAAAAAGTACGGGGGTCTAGGTGCCAGCGAAGTGAGCCGCCTTCGCCAACTGGAAGATGAAAATGCTAGGCTTAAAAGGCTAGTAGCTGACCTCACCCTGAATAAAAAGATATTGCAGGAGGTGATTAGAAAAAAGATCTAAAGCCAGTAAAACGACGCGAACTCGCGCTGTGGATCAGGCAAACCTACGGGTTAGCGATTGATACAGCCTGTCATTTGGCGAAGTTATTGCGTTCATGCTGGTACAAGCCCAGAAAAAACGAGCAGTAAGAAGATTTGCGGAGGGAATCGGAGAGATTACCAATGACAAACCTCGCTTTGGTTGCGAATGGATCCATGCTCTGCTTAAGCGTGAATGCTGGCAAATTAATCTCAAACGAGACCATTGCCTATAATATTTAGAGGGTCTACAAGTCAGATGCTCCGGCGTCATAAGAAGAACATGTCTTTGCATCGAAGCAAGCTGCCACCAGCCATCGGCCCAAACGAAAGCTGGAGCTTGGTTTTGTCCATGATCAGCTGGCTAATCGATTGGCTTTTAGGGGGCTTACACTGGTCGATAAAAGGAGTCGCGAGAGTGTGCTAATTGAGACCGGTTTTAGACTGACGAGTCAAGATGTGATTTTGGCTTTAGATCGAGCTACGCAAAGTCGCAGATTATCTGCTTCGACTACGGTGGACCATGGTACGGAATTCACCTTCTTGGTGATGGAAGATTGGGCGAATGTTAACCGAGTGAGTTTGGCATTTACAAGACCTGGAAAGTCAGCGGATAATGGGTTCTGCGAATTATTTAATGGTTGACTCAGGGATGAATGTTTGAATGTGCATAAGTTCAAATCCATTGAAGAAACCAAACATATTATTGAAACTTGGAGATGTGATTACAATAAAAAAGTTCATAGCTCACTTGGAAATCTGACCCCAAGTGATTACCTTAAACAAGTTCAGAGAAATGTATTTAAGATGATGTACGTTCTAATTTGAAACTCTCTACCTTTTTTTGGAGGGGTCACACAACAGAAAACTCAACTTATTAAATGTAAGAATCTAGGGGGATACTCACTTTTAATCTACTGTATAATTTAAATCTCACATAAATTAAAAATAAATTAAATTAAAACTATGCATAGTAGAAAGTTTTTTAGTGAAGTTGTATCTATAGCTCAAAAAATTGACATAGATGCTATCGAAGAGTTGGCTCAGAACTTAAATAACTTAAGAATGCAAAGTGGCCGTCTTTTTGTTATCGGAGTTGGTGGAAGTGCAGGTAACTGCAGTCACGCAGTTAATGATTTTAGAAAATTGTGCGGAATTGAGGCTTATGCACCAACAGACAATGTTTCTGAACTAACAGCAAGAGCAAATGATGAGGGGTGGCATACAATTTTTTCTGAATGGTTAAGGGTGAGTAAAATTACCAACAAAGACGCTATTTTTGTATTTTCTGTAGGCGGTGGAAACGTGGATGCCAATGTTAGCCCTAATATTGTTACTGCGTTGAAACTTGCGAAAGAGCGTGGCCTGAAGATTTTTGGTGTAGTTGGCCGGGATGGCGGTTATGCAAAACAAGTAGGTGATTGCGTCATCGTTGTACCTACTGTCAACGATAGTCATGTTACGCCTCATTCTGAAGCTTTTCAGGCTGTGGTGTGGCATTGTTTAGTCTCTAATCCAATCTTGCAACAAGTTGCTACGAAGTGGTAAAAAATTGTCGAGAAAAGCTATCTTTCTTGATCGAGATGGAGTTATTAATAGTTCAATTATCATAAATGGAAAACCTTACGCTCCAACAAAACTATCAGATTTATTGATTTTGCCAGGCGTAATAGATTCACTCTCACGTTTTAAATCACATCAATATTTAAATGTTGTCGTGACTAATCAGCCAGACCTTTCAACGGGCAAGCAAACAAAAGAATCTTTGGAAAAAATACATAATTATCTGTACGCTCATTGTCCAATTGATTTGATAAAAGTTTGCGCACATACAGCTGAAAATCGTTGTGAATGCAGGAAGCCCGGAATTGGCATGATCCTCGAAGCAGCGCGTGAGTTAGAAATTAATTTGGTAGAGAGCTTTATGATTGGCGATCGTTGGAGCGACGTAGAGGCAGGCCAAAGGGCGGGTTGCAAAGAAATTTTTTTTATTGATTATGGCTACAATGAGAAAATACCTAAGGGTAAATTTACCGTGGTTAAGTCACTGAAAGAGTGTGCAGATAAAGTTTTTGGTAGTTGCCAGCTAAATTAATTTAATAAGGGGGCTTAATGAAGCTTGGGGTAAAGTTATTTGCTGATGGTGCTGACATAGTAGGAATTAAGGAAATGGCAGCAAATCCAGCTATTTCAGGATTTACGACTAATCCGACTTTAATGCGTAAAGCCGGTGTTTCTAATTACAAGAGCTTTGCAAAAGAAGTTCTGAATATCGTTTCCAATAAGCCAGTATCTTTTGAAGTTTTTGCAGACGATTTTCCAACCATGGAGCGTCAAGCTATGGAAATTGCCTCTTGGGGTCACAATGTTAATGTGAAAATTCCCGTGACAAATACCAAGAGTGAATTTTGTGGACCGTTAGTTAAAACGCTTTCAGATGCAGGCGTTCAGGTTAATGTTACAGCAATCATGACGCTCGACCAAGTTCAGCGGGTCACAGATGCTCTAAATCCCAACACGCCCGCGATTATTTCGGTCTTTGCCGGTCGTATTGCAGATACGGGACGCGACCCAGTGCCAATAATGATAAAGTCAATTGAGATTATGAAAAGTAAACCAAAGTCTGAACTTATTTGGGCCAGCCCACGAGAACTGCTCAACATTTTTCAGGCAGAAGAAGTAGGTTGTCACATTATTACTGCAACCAACGACATTCTTAAAAAATTGAGTCTTGTCAATAAAGATTTAGATCTTTATTCGTTGGAAACAGTCATGATGTTCTATAAGGATGCTGATGCGGCTGGTTTTAAGATCGATGTTTAAGCAATATTTCTAATTTCTAATAGGGGTTTTATTTTGAAAAAGTTAGCTATTTTTGGTGGAGGCGGTTATTGTGCAAGTGTGCTAATTCCTCAGTTACTGAATGAACAATGGGATGTGACTGCCTTTGATACTTTTTGGTATGGTACTGACCATCTTCCTAAAGTTCCAAATCTAAATATTGTAAAAGGTGATGTACGCGATCTTAAAAGAGTCAAAGAAGTGCTTGTCGGAAAACAATACGTTTTGCATCTGGCTTGCATTTCAAACGACGCAAGCTTTGTGCTTGATGAAAAATTGTCGACATCTGTCAATTTAGATTCTTTTGAACCACTGGTAATTGCGGCCAAAGAGGCTTGCGTTGAAAGATTTGTTTTCGCTTCTTCCAGTTCTGTGTATGGCGTATCGGATTTGCCCAACGTTACCGAAGATCATCCCTTGCTTCCACTGACCCTGTATAACAAATATAAGGGCATGTGCGAACCTCTACTTTTCAAGCATACCAACGATAACTTTGAAGGGGTAGTATTCCGTCCTGCTACCGTTTGCGGCTATGGCCCAAGACAACGTTTGGATCTTTCAGTCAATATTTTGACTAACCATGCCGTTAACAAGAAGAAGATTACTGTTTTTGGCGGGGATCAATTGCGTCCAAATTTGCATATTCAGGATTATGCTGACCTGTGCAAGCTCTTGTTGACAGCGCCTAGCAATAAGGTCAAAAATGAGGTCTTCAATTGCGGTTTCCAAAATATGAGCATCATGAATATTGCTCAAATTGTGAAAAAAGTCGTAGAAGAAATCTTCCCCCAAAATGGTGCTATACCTATTGATGTTACCACTTCTGATGATCCACGTTCTTACCATATAAATTCTGAGAAGATTGAGCGAATGTTGGGCTTTAAGCCGAAATATACGATCGAGGATGCAGTAAGAGATTTGTGTAACGCATTTAAAGAAGGCAAGTTACCAAATAGCTTTGATAATGATGGTTATTTCAATGTGCGAACTATGAAGGCAATTGGTGCAAAATGAGTTTGCCGATAGCAATCGTTACTGGAGGAGCTGGTTTCATTGGTAGCCATACGGTTGATTTATTGGTGAACGAAGGATTCCGTGTGCACGTCATTGATAGTTTAATTGGTGGGCGCCTTGAGAATATAGCGCATCACAAATCAAATCCAGATGTCCTATTCGAAGAGCGGGACATTCGAAGCTATCAAGCCAATGATTCATTTTTTAGCAATGCAAAGATTTTGATTCACTTTGCTGGTATCGGAGATATCGTTCCTTCAATCGAGAAGCCTTTAGACTATATGTCTGCAAATGTGCTGGGTACAGTGCATATGCTCGAATGTGCCCGTTATGCAGAAGTCCACAAGTTCGTCTATGCGGCATCTTCCTCATGTTATGGATTGGCTGATGTGCCAACAAATGAAAGCCACTCCGTAGATACCAAGTATCCATATGCACTATCCAAATATCAAGGTGAGCAAGCAGCCCTTCATTGGTGTAAGGTGTACAATTTGCCAGTTAATTCTGTAAGAATATTTAACGCTTATGGAACACGTTCTAAGACGTCGGGTGCATATGGTGCTGTGATCGGTGTTTTTTTGAAGCAGAAGTTGGCTGGTAAGCCATTTACAGTTGTGGGTGACGGTAGTCAAATGCGTGATTTTTTGTACGTTACGGATGTTGCACGAGCGTTTTATTTGGCAGCGCTGACAGATCGGTTTGGTCAAATATATAACTTGGGTGCGGGCAAGCCGCAGCCTTTGAATCGACTGGTAGAGCTACTGGGTGGCGAAAAGGTTTATATCCCGAAACGTCCAGGAGAGCCAGATACTACATGGGCAAATATTACAAAAATTACTCAAGAATTGGGATGGCAGCCAGAGATCTCTTTTGAAGAAGGTGTCGCAAAGATATTAGCTAATATTGATTACTGGGAAAGCGCGCCTCTGTGGGATTCGGATTCTATTTCCAGCGCGACAAAGACGTGGTTTGAATTCATGGCAGCGGAAGATAAGAGATGATCGACTTAGCAAGCAAAAATATTTACTTTCACAAAATAAAAAGTGCAGAAGAAATCTCCCAGCTTATTGGGGTATGTCCTCGACAAAAAAAAGTCATTATGTGCCATGGCACTTTTGATGTTGTACATCCTGGGCACATACGTCATTTGCTGTATGGAAAAACTAAGGCTGACATTCTGATTGCAAGTCTTACTTCAGATATTCATATAAAGAAAGGGAATATGAGGCCTTATGTTCCAGAAGAATTAAGAGCACTCAATCTTGCCGCCTTAGAAATGGTAGATTACGTGGTCATTGATCGTGATTCGACCCCGTTACGTAATCTTGGAATAATCAAACCCGATTTCTTCGCTAAGGGTTATGAATATACAGCGGGACAGGTGCACCCTAAGACCCAGGAAGAAATTGAGGTTTTGGATAGCTATGGTGGTGAAATGATCTTTACACCAGGCGACGTTGTCTATTCCTCGTCTGCCTTGATTGAACTTGCACCTCCATCAATTGGTGTTGAGAAATTGCTGACGTTGATGGAAGCAGAGAGACTCACATTTGTGGACTTGAGAAATGCGATTAAAAAACTTAGCGGTATCAGGGTTCATGTTGTTGGTGATACCATCATTGATTCTTATACCTACTGTAGCATGGCTGGCGGTATGAGTAAGACCCCCACCATGAGTGTTAGACTCAACAAAAAAGTCGATTATGTAGGCGGTGCCGGCATTGTCGCAAAGCACCTTTGTGCTGCAGGCGCAGTGGTTACATTTTCTTCCGTCTTGGGCGATGATGATTACGGCCACTTTGTTCAAGAAGACCTTAAGTCGTCGGGCATTAATTTTTTGCCAATTATTGACTCAACCCGCCCAACGACCAACAAGAATGCAATTATTGTTCAGGACTACCGGCTTTTGAAGGTTGATACATTGGATAATAGGTCTATTTCAGACAAGATTCTTGCAAAAATAAAGGATCAAATTATGGAAATTGATTCCGATGCGATTGTATTCTCTGATTTCAGACACGGCATCTTTAATCGGTCAACCATTCCTGAGCTAACCAAATCAATACCAGATAGAGTTTTTAAAGTAGCAGATAGTCAGGTGGCCAGCCGTTGGGGAAATATTCTCGAATTTCAGGGGTTTGATCTCATTACACCTAATGAACGTGAAGCAAGATTTGCCCTTGGTGATCAGGATTCAGTTTTAAGACCGTTGGCATTGGAGTTACATGAGAAGTCAAACGCCAAGACGCTTATCCTAAAATGTGGTGATCGAGGGATTATCACCTATCGATCGACCCCAGTGGATTACAAAGCCTTCTTTAACATTGAGAGTTTTGCTGATCAGGTTGTTGATGCGGTTGGTGCGGGTGATGCTTTACTATCCTATGCCACTCTGATGATGGTCGCAACGGGCAACGAGGTTATCGCGTCAATTCTTGGTAACTTAGCCGCGGGAATAGAATGTGAGCATGATGGTAATTGGCCAGTGACACCAAATCTCCTTCTCAAGAAAATTGATGACATTGAGAAAAAAGCCAGCTATGCCTAAGGTAATTTAGATGAAAATCATTATTGTTGGGATGGGCGTTCAGGGACATAAAAGGCAAAATATAGCGGGTAAGGATGTTGTTGCAATAGTGGATCCGGTGTTTACTGAGGCAACGTATGACCATATTGAAGACGTCCCCTTAAGAGACTTTGATGCCGCTTTACTTTGTATACCTGATGAACCAAAGATCTCTATTATTGAATATCTGCTACTAAACAAGAAACATGTCCTTGTCGAAAAACCTCTTTTTGCAGCTAATCCGAGTGATCTATTAAGATTGAAAGTGCTTGCGGAAGAAAATTCCATAACATGCTATACAGCATACAATCATCGTTTTGAACCACACTTCATGAAAATGAAGGATCTCATTGATTCGGGTTTTTTAGGGAGGATCTATAGCGTACGTTTGTTCTATGGTAACGGTACTGCGCGTCTTGTTCGTGACTCAGCCTGGCGAGATCAAGGCGCAGGAGTTTTGCCTGATTTGGGGTCTCACTTGCTTGATACTATCAATTATTGGTTTGGCAAGTACTTTGATGGATTCACAATTCACTCTGCCAACTGCTTCGAAAATATTTCATACGATCACATTACGTTCGGAAGTAACGCTGGTCCTTTGATACAGTTTGAGTTGAGCCTCTTGTCTTGGAGAAACCACTTCTACGCAGATATATTTGCAGAAAATGGTAGCGCTCATATCAATTCATTATGTAAGTGGGGTCCGAGCACCTTCACCGTTCGTGAAAGAAAGCTTCCTAGCGGTCGGCCAGTAGAGGAATCTGTTACGCTAGTTCAGTCAGACCCAACCTGGAATCTTGAATACAAACATTTTAATAAATTGTGCGAGTCTGGACTTAATAATCTTGAAAATGATATCTGGATTAACAATACACTACAAAAACTCTCCCCCATTAGCTCAATTAAATAAAAGACAACATGCTGAAGCATCTAAACACAGAAGAAAAAAAACCGAAACGCGTTGTGATTTTGGGTAGCTCAGGATTCATAGGCTCCGCTATACATAATTTACTAGAGAGGAATCAGATACCTGTTTTAGGGATAGCAAGTAAAGACCTAGATTTGATGAGTCCTGATGCTGGAAAAAAGCTGACAGAAATAATGAAGACCGAGGATGTGCTGGTATTCATTTCCGCAATAGCACCTTGTAAGGACTCAGGGATGCTGCTGAAAAATATACAGATTGCAAAGAGCGTGTGTAATGCTCTTGAGGAAAAACCAGTTGCGCAAGTTGTTTACATTAGCTCTGATGCAGTTTATGGAGATTCTGACAAGCCGATTTCAGAATTTTCATGCGCCGAACCCGGTTCTGTTCACGGCGTAATGCATCTAGCCCGTGAGATTATCTTGAAGCAAGTCTACCCTGGCCCCCTAACTATTGTTCGACCAACTTTGGTTTATGGCCTTAATGATCCTCATAATAGTTACGGCCCTAACCGTTTCCGCCGATTGGCAAGAGCTGGCATGGAAATTGTTTTGTTTGGCGATGGTGAGGAGCGCCGAGATCATGTTGACGTAGAAGACATTGCGGAGCTCGTTGTAAAGATTATTTTGCGAAAAAGTACGGGATTAATAAATGCTGTATCAGGTGAAGTTGTGTCGTTTCGAGAACTAGCTGATCTCATGTCGAGGTTCTTTGAGCCTTCAGTTGCTGTCAAAGCTAGCCCTAGAAGCGGACCTATGCCACATAATGGCTATCGCGCCTTTGATAATGCGGCACTTACTAAGGCCTTCCCCGGACTTAACTTTAAATCTTGGAGACAGGGCCTAGCGCAGGTTAATGAGCAATTTAAAGCACAGGTCAGTAAATGATTTTGCCTACCATCGGATTTGCTGGGATGACGCACCTAGGTCTTGTATCTGGTGTATCAGCTGCTGAAAAAGGTTTTAATCTAGTCTGCTATGACCCTGACACAAGTCGAATTGCGGATATCAATCAACTTAAATTGCCTGTATCAGAGCCAAAGCTTGAGGATTTGATCAAAAAAAATCGAAAACAAATCATTTTTACTTCAGAAATCTCTGAGCTCAGGAATTGTGATGTCGTGTTCGTTGCTCCAGATGTTGCTACTGACGATCAAGGGCAAAGTAAACTGACAACAATTAATATTTTGTTGGATACTGTGTTTGCTGAGACTCGACTCGATACAGTTATAGTAGTTTTATCGCAAGTTCCACCAGGATTTACTCGCAGCAAGCAGAATTCAGGTAGAGCCCTCTATTACCAAGTGGAAACTTTGATTTTCGGTCTGGCTGTAGATCGTGCTCTCCACCCTGAAAGGTATATTATCGGATGTGCCGACCCTAAACAACCGCTCCCAGAAAGCTACCGTATAGTTTTAGAAACCTATAGCTGTCCTCTGTTACTCATGCGCTATGAAAGTGCTGAACTGGCAAAGATCTCAATCAACATGTGTTTGGTGGCATCAGTAAGTACCGCTAATACCTTGGCAGAGCTTTGTGAAAAAATCGGTGCTGACTGGTCAGAAATCATCCCAGCTCTTAAACTCGACAAGCGCATTGGGCCACATTCATACCTTTCCCCGGGCTTGGGTATAGCTGGCGGTAATCTGGAGCGAGATTTAGCCACTGTCTGCAATTTTGCAGATCAGTATGGCACAGATGCGGGCGTTGTTCGTGCTTGGTTAGTTAATAGTTGGCACCGTAAAAACTGGGCAGCTAAGACCTTGCGCCAAGCCCTACCCATTAATAAAAAGGATGCTGTCGTTGCTGTGTGGGGCTTAGCTTATAAAGAAAATACCCATTCTACTAAGAACTCACCATCGTTAGTAGCCATCTCTCAGTTGCAAGATATGCAACTGCGCATTTATGATCCAATTGTTCTTTGGAATGAGGAATGGCACTCGAAAACGGTGGTTTGTTCATCTTTAATGGATGCCTTAGAGGGCGCTGATGCACTGATGATCATGACACCATGGCCTGAATTTAAACTAATAAATCCAATGGAGATTTTAGAGAAGATGAAGGGTAATCTAATTTTAGATCCTTATTCAATATTGCCATTAAATGTAACCTCAAATGTTGATATTGACATTTATACGCTTGGCCGTAGTCCGACTAACCTTAGCAGTTCATCTAGTTAAGTTAGAAAAATATGCCTGAAATTGATCTTCTTAAAGCCCTCCCAAAAACTAAACGCAACATCCAGAAGCGATCTGACGCAAAAGACCCCGCAGTTGTTGCTATTGCAAAGCAATATGGTGAAATGTATTGGGATGGTCCGCGCGAATACGGATACGGCGGTTATCGTTATGACGGTAGGTGGCGCCTTGTTGCAAAAGATCTAATTGCACACTTTGAATTGAAGCCGGGCATGCGTGTACTTGATGTTGGTTGCGGGAAAGGTTTCCTTGTTAAAGATTTGATGCTTGAATGTCCTGGACTGGAAGTTTTTGGGTTGGATATATCTCTTTATGCACTTTTGAATTGCGAACAGGAGGTTGTTGGCCGAATTCATTTAGGTACGGCAGAAAAAATACCTTTTCCTAATGGAAGTTTTGACTGCGTAATTTCTTTAAATACAATACACAACTTTTCTAGATCAAGGGCAGTTAATGCAATGAAGGAAATTCAGCGATTATCCAATGGCCGTGCTTTTGTTCAGGTCGACAGTTACTTTACCCCTGAGCAGAAGGAAATTTTTGAGAGCTGGGTTTTAACAGCCGAATTTCACGATTATCCTGATGGTTGGCTTAAGGTTTACGAGGAGGCAGGATATACAGGTGATTACTTTTGGACAATTATCGATTAATAAATGAAAAGAGATCTTCTATGAAAACTTACGTGATTCTTGGTGGCGGTGGTTCATTTGGCATACACGCAGCGAAATATTTGTTGGATTATGCAAATCCAAACCGAGTAATTGGAATAGGTCGAAATCCTTTGCGCCCTGAACCATTTACTCTTGGAATTGAAAAAAAACCAAATTATGAATACTACGCATACCATTTGACATATGAGATGGACCTGTTGCTTGAATTACTTGATAAGATTAAGCCAGATATCATTGTTAACTTTGCCGCTCAGGGTGAAGGTGCTGTGTCATGGAAACACTCTTGGCGTTTCTTTGAGACTAATTCAATGGCGCTTGCAAAGCTTTGTGAAGAGTTAATGAAGCGTGATTGGTTAGAGAGATTTATCCAAATAGGAACATCAGAGATGTATGGCTCTGTAGCTCATGCAACCAAAGAAGATGAGCCAATCAAGCCCACAAGCCCATATGCCGCTTCAAAAGTTGCATTTGACATGTATCTTATGTCCGTTCATCAGTTCCTCAAGTTTCCAATGAATATTATTCGACCGTCAAATGCTTACTGTCCGGGGCAGTTGCTTCATCGGGTAATTCCTAAAGCAATCATGTGCGGACTTACCGGAAAAAAACTTCCGCTACAGGGCGGTGGGCGTGCTGAGAAGTCATATATACATGCAAGAGATCTTGGTCGTGCAATTCATCTTGTGGCAGAGAAGGCGCCGCTAGGTAGGATATATAATGCTGGACCGAATCATCCAACTAGTATTCGTAAAGTAGTGGAGTTATGCGCCGATGCCCTCGACATGCCTTTTGAGCAATTATGTGAAATGGCCCCGGACAGATTGGGACAAGATTCAAGGTATTGGCTCGATTCAAGTGCGATAAAGAATGATATTGGTTGGCAGCCTATAATAGATTGGAATGAGGGACTGGCCGAGATGGTGGAGTGGGGACAACGCTACAAGGATCAGTTGATCGGATGGCCAATGGATTACACGTTACGTGGTTAATATAATTTTAGAAATTTCTAATGACCATGGCTAATTCTATTTTTGATGTAGTCTCTTCTAGACAGCGCTGCATAAAATATCGGCGAAGAATTCTTGACATATCGCAGAAGGTGAGTGCTCTGCATGCAGCACCCGCCTTTTCTTGCGTCGAGATGACGGACGTCATTTATCATGGGCTAATGTTCCGTTATCAAGGAAATAATTATAGAGACGTGTTCTTGATGTCTAAAGGACATGGGTGCATGACCCAGTATGTTCTTCTCGAGGATATTGGAATCCTTGATGAGGAAGAGCTTAATCGATATTGCACGCCCGAGGGTTTGTTGGGCGCACATCCAGACCGCGGTAATCCAGGGATTGAAGCTTCTACTGGCTCTCTGGGACATGGTATGGGCATGGCTGTCGGTATGGCTTACGCTGAAAAATTAAAACAAACAGAGTCTAAAGTATTTGTAGTGCTTTCTGATGGTGAGTTACAGGAGGGCTCTTCATGGGAAGGGGCCATGATGGCTGCCAACCTGAATCTTGATAACTTACTCATATTTATTGATTTAAATGATTTTGGTGGTATGCATCGGATGAGCGAATACCATCAAGCTTTTTACCCCCTAAAAGAAAAATTTGAAGCTTTTGGATGGGAAGCAATGATTGTAAACGGCCATGATGCAGAAAGTATTTATAAGGCCACTTGTTCTCGTTCAGGTGCAAAACCTTTTGTATTAATTTGCAATACGGTTAAGGGTCGAGGTGTATCTTATATGGAAAATGTCCCAATCTGGCACTATCGATCGCCCACCAAGGAGGAATACCTAAAGGCTATTAACGAACTAACTGAGGTTTTTGAATGAGAAATACTTTTGCAAAGACCTTTTATGAGGCAGCTCAGGCCGACCCTCGTTTATGTGTGGTGGTTGCTGATATATCACCAGCTGGTGCCATGGACCAGTTTCGCCAGCAGTTTCCAGATCGCTTTATAAATACCGGAGTTGCTGAACAGATCATGATTGGAATGTGTGCCGGTATGTCGATGAGAGGGCTAAGACCCTTTGCATATACGATTGCAACATTTAGTTTGTATCGCCCCTTTGAATTCATTCGCGATGACCTTTGCTACCAAAACCTCCCTGTAACGGTAGTTGGTATCGGCGGGGGTGTTACCTATTCGACTCTTGGCTGCACCCATCATGCTCAGGAAGATGTTGCAGTAGCCAGCGCAGTTCCAAATCTTAGGGTTGTCGCGCCATGTGGTCCGGACGAAACACGCCTTGCTACACTGTGGTGTATCAATCAGGATGAGGGTCCCGTTTATCTGCGACTTGGCAAGGCGGGTGAGCCTAATCTTTCGGATGGCACTTCCGAGCCATTTGAGTTTGGCAAGTTACGCTATCTTCGGCGCGGAAAGGATGTATGCGTAATTGGATACGGCCCCATCTTGAAAATAGGGTTAACACTCGCTGACATTTTTCAGCAAAAGGGCAAATCAGCATCTGTGATTTCAGCTCATACCTTAAAACCGCTGGACGATACAGGTATTCGTCATATGCTGATGAATCATAAGCAAATCGTGATACTTGAGGAAATGGTGCCACGAGGCGGTCTTGCAGATGCTGTGCGGATCGCTGCATGGGAACTTGGGGCTCGTTGTCAAATAGATTCTTTTGCACTCAAAGACGAGTTTATCCATTGTTACGGAACGCACGAAGATATTCTCGCCGCCCATGGTTTGGCCTTGCCTGAAATCATTTCTCGTCTAAAAATCGCTTAATGGATATTGAGGACCTCGTTGGGCGCATCAGGGACCCTAAACCTGCCATTGAGGGAGGCCAAAAGGTACGCCCTTATCCCATGCCGACTAGACAGGCTTTTGGAAAAGCTGAATATGAAATGCTTAAAGAGGCTATCCACTTTTATAGTAATCAAGGGGCCGACCCTGGCTATCAGGGGCCGTTTGAGCAACGCTATTGTGAGGATTTTGTCGCAACCATGGGTGGAGGATATGCCGATGCTGTTGCAACGGGAAGTGGTGCCGTTTTCCTTGCATTGGCAGCATTAGCTTTGCCAAAGGGAAGTGAGGTAATCGTTTCACCGATTACTGACCCAGGATCTATTGCCGCCATCACCATGAATGGGCTCAAGCCACGTCTTGCCGATGCGCGATTAAATGATTACAACATGGGAGTCGAACAGTTTCTTGCTCGTATTAGCCCCAATGTTTCAGCCGTTCTGGTTGTGCATTCTGCTGGTCAGGCAACGAATGTAGACCGAATTACCCAAGAGGCCTGGAAGCTGGGTATCCGCGTTGTGGAGGACTGTAGTCAGTCGCATGGGGCACAGATCATGGGTCGGCCAGTGGGGACTTTTGGTGATATTGCCGCATTCTCCACTATGTATCGCAAGATTCACACGACAGGCGGCTCCGGTGGCGTGGTTTATAGTCGTAACCGAGATCTTTTTCGCCAGGCGCTCGCGCACGCTGATCGCGGTAAACCAAGATGGCTGGAGGGATTCGATGATCGTAATCCCGAAACCTTCCTTTTTCCAGCAATGAACTGGAACACAGATGAGCTTTCCTGTGCAATTGGGATTGCATCGCTTCGCCGGCTGCGTGACACCATAGTGCGGCGACAAACTTTCGTCGCTGAACTTGCGGCACTAATAGACGAAATGGATACTATGTTTTCTATGTTGCCTTGGACTCCAGCTAGCTCACCTTTTATTATTCCAATATTTGTTGATCCTAACCGAAGCAATAAGCCGAAGCGAGAGGTTGCTGAAGCCTTGCGTGCTGAGGGTATTGATCTTAATCCTCACTATCGATATGTTGTTGCAGAGTGGGATTGGCTAAAGCCGTATCTTGCAGATGATTTTGGCACTCCAGAAGCAGTATCTAGTCGAAATCGAAGTTTTTGTCTTTATTTGAATGAGAACTATGGTAATCAGGAAGCTGAAGATGTTGCCGTGGCGATGCTTAAAATTCAGCAAGCTTGGGGCAAGCCGCAGTCCTCGGTTGTCAGAAAAACCATTTCAATTCGCAGTGCTTAAATGAGCGTGTCAATAATATAGGAGTCTTATACGTGATTGTTCTTGGACTACATGGTGGGGTTACAGTCGGGCAGCATGAGCCAGCCGCAGCACTATCGATTAATGGCAGAATCGTTGCTCTATGCGAGGAGGAGCGTTATCTAAGGATCAAGTCATGCTATGGTTACCTTCCAGAGAAATCAATCAAGGCGTGCCTGGATATTGCTGGTATCGATTTCAAGGATATTGACTTGGTAGTCACGCCTGGAATCACTTATAAAGATTTTCCAGATCGCTGGCGTAACTATTTACAGCATCTTTTCGGTAGCTGTCCTCGAATCGAATCTGTAAATCATCAGAAAGCCCACGTGGCAAGTGCCTTTTATGGTTCCGGAATGGAAGAGTCCCTTTGCTTGTCTCTTGATGCATCGGGAGATGGGCTTGGGGGGCTTGTTGCCTATGCAACTCAAACAAACGGGATCAAGGTCCTAGAAGAGATACCCACGCTGAACTCACTGGGGTATTTTTACACACTCATGACCTATTACTGCGGCTTTGCCGATGGTGACGAGTACAAGCTTATGGGGCTAGCACCTTACGGGAAGCCTGATATTGACCTAACGCGGATTATCCATCCAGTACCCGGGGGTTGGGAGTTTGACTGGTCATTTGTACGTGATGATCCAGCGCCACGTTCGCCATTTGAGCCGCAGTATTCACGCCAAATGGAAAAAGTCCTAGGCAGGCCGAATCGACTTCCCAATCAACCATTCGATGATTATTATCGGAACATTGCAGCGAGTACCCAGGCGCTGATGGAAAAGTGTTTGTTAAGCTTGGTTGATAGCACGAAACAAAAGCATCCACAGAGTCGTAATCTGTGCTACGCGGGCGGGGTGGCACTGAACTGTTCGGCAAATCGATCTCTATTGGGTAGGGGTTATTTTGACAATATTTACGTCTCTCCCGTCTCTTCCGATAGGGGATTAGCACTAGGTTGCGCCTATCTAGGAGCGACTATGCTGGGTGATAAGCCTTGGCCGCTAGTTGACGCTTATTTGGGGAGTTCTTATACCGCAGGGGAAATAGAAAAGGAACTCAAGGCAAACGGGGTTATTTATCGGGTTATCGATGATCCGGCTGAAGAAGGTGCAAAGCTTTTGGAGCAAAAAAAAATTCTTGGCTGGCATCAAGGGCGTTCGGAGGCGGGTGCGCGAGCACTTGGTAATCGGTCGATCTTGGCAAGCTGTGTTGATACTGGCATGCGTGATCTTGTTAATGCGCGTATTAAATATCGAGAGGAATTTCGTCCATTCGCACCAGCGATACTTCAGGAGGAGACCCCGAAGTTTTTTGATACTCAGGGGATTGATGATTTCCCCTATATGACCTTTACGCTAAACGCACGACCTGAAAAAAACCAATCTATTGGTGCGGTAGTTCATGTGGATGGGACATCTCGCGTTCAGACGGTTCGAAGCTCAAATAATGAGATCTATTACGAATTAATACGCAAGTATGCAGCTAAGAGCGGGACCCCAGTGATCATGAACACTAGCTTTAATCTCAAAGGCCAACCCATTGTTGAAACCCCACGTGATGCGCTAATGACATTCTTTGGTTGCGGCCTTGATGCATTATTTATTGGAAATTACCTCGTTGAAAAAAAACTATAAATATCCAAAAAAGTCTAAGGTAATCGTTGATTAATCTAACCACTAAGCTCGGTAACCTCGGCATACCGCATGACGCCCCCATCCTAGTCCATAGCTCATTTAAACAAATCGCAAAAGAAGGTTTTACCCCGGAACAGGTTATAGAAACCCTATTAGATCATTCGTCAGCAGGCACTTTACTAATGCCCACGATGTCATGGCGTTATGTAAAGTCCGAAAAATCTCAATTTGATGAGTTAAAGACACCTTCCAATACTGGGATTCTGTCCGAAGTTTTTCGTACTAGATACGCAACTCGTCGCAGTTTGCACCCAACACATTCTGTTGCAGGCTATGGATGTTCAGTGGATTGGTTTCTTAATGAACATCACCTTGACCTTACTCCCTGTTCAGCCCGAAGCCCCTTCGGAAAAATAGTGGAGTCTGATGGCTGGGTGTTGATGCTAGGGATTGGATTTGACTGTTGTACTCTTATTCACCATTGCGAGGAGCTAGTTGCCCCGCAAATTTACCTAAAGCCACTTACGGAAACTGAAACCTACACCTGCATTGACCGGTATGACACTCATTACAGTGTAAAATTACAGAGACACCTTCTACTTCATAGAGACTACTGGCAGTTTCAAGATCAACTCGCTTTTTCTGGACTTCTCAAACTAGCCTATTGGGGTTCTGTTACATGCAGGGCATTTCGGGCTCGTAACCTTTTTGATGTAACCATGAAAACCTTAAAAAATCATGCCGATGCCATACTTGCCAAGCCTGGTCAACGATACAGAAGAATGTAATGCTACCTATTAATGATGCAGTAGCAGCTATTCTTGTATATGAAGACGGCAAAATTTTGATGCAACTTCGAGATGACCGTCCAGACATCTGGTACCCGAACCACTGGGGGCTCTTTGGTGGAGGTGTTGAGGTGGGGGAAAGTCCTGAAGAGGCGCTTTGTAGAGAGCTGTATGAAGAGCTGGAATTGGTAAAGCAACCCACCAGGCTTCTTGCAAAATTCGATTTTGACTTAAGTCCGATAGGGTATGGCAAAGCCTTCAGGAGTTATTTTGAGGTGCAAATAGATGCTGCCGATATGACCAAAATTTGTATTCATGAAGGCAAAGAAGCCAGATTATTTGAAGTCGGAGAAATATTATCAGAAATTCGTATTACGCCGTATGATGCATTTGCATTAAAATTGTTCCAAGATAGGTAAATAAAACGGAATTGATATTTAATAAATTAGCTTATATTTATAAATTACTATTAATTATTAGTAATAGAAGATCTCTCTAGTGGCAAAGCTAAATTGATAGCAGTTCATAATTTGAGCAATATTACGAAACCCAAAAATAGCCATAGGTCAATCGGCAAGCATGCTTGGGACGAGAACCCTGCCACCTTATATATTGCGAGCGAGCACTCGGACATTGGTTGATTTAAGCCGGTTCATAGGCTTTGCTATCTGGCTTTGTTTTTTCCATATTTTACAAGGATTTAATTCTTATACTGCTTCGTTATAATAGGATGTTGATCGATTAGGACGGCTTTAACTGGATAATTAGAAGCTTTGGATACTTAGAAAATCGATAGTCGCTAAGCCTAGTTATTCAAAGTTGCACTTTATAGTTAAACTTATCAAAGGAATTAAATTGAATCAGTCAAATTTAACTATAATAATTCCAACATATAATAGATCCGAACTCTTGGAACGGACATTGAGATTTTTATACAGTCAAACTAAAATATCAATAATAGTTGCTGATGGAAGCAGTGGCAGTACTGCATATAAAAACTCGGAAATATGCAAGCGCATTAGCAGTAGCATTTTCTATTTTTGCATGCCACAGGCCGATAATTTGCCCGGAAAATTCAAAAATGATTATGCACATAGATATATCAAGGCTTTGTCTCATGTCGATACCCCATACGTTGCATTTTGTGCAGATGATGAACTACTTTTAACTAGTTTCGCCCAGCGATGCGTAGATTTCCTAAATAATAATTTGGATTATATTGCCTGTCATGGCTCTTATTTAGGATTTGCAGAATCGTCAACTGGTGGCTTAGATATAACTACAATTGTTTACGATGCTCCATCTATTGATGGCTCTGAAATCTCAACGCGCCTCATGCAACTATATTCAGAGTATGAGGCAACTTTTTATGCTATTTATCGTACTGAAATTCAAAAAAAAATATTCGAATACATGCCAGTCGGTGAGCCCATGTTGATGGGAGAAACTACTCAATCAGCTGCTTCTGTAATTCTCGGTAAAGTAAAACGACTTGAAGGGGTTTATTACTTGCGCAATCTCACTATTGCTCCTCATGCTAGGGACATTGATGGATGGAATCAGTGGATGGCAAATGATTTTTCTGAATTCTTTGAATATTATATAAAGCATCGAGAACGTATGCTTTCTTTATTAAGAAGCCAAAATGAAATAAAGATTGATGCCGTCCGAATAGGTCGCGCCCTTGATATGACTTTTTTAATTTATGTCGGACGTGAGTTTCACCTAGGATTTTGGCATGAAGAGTATCTACGGAAATTAATAGATAATGAAAATGAAAGAAGTAACATGAGGTTGCGTCTTCAAGGGTCAAGCGCTCAATTTGGTCATCAACCAATTAGTATTTCAGAGCAAATTCCAGGAGTAGCAAGACGCATTGCTCGACGTATTATTTCAAGTAGAACCGTTCGAGCGCTTTTAAATCAATTTTTGGAAATTTTGGTAATAAAAATAAATCGTTTAATTCGATTTAAAAAACCTTTTAAAGATAACCTCTCAATAAGCCATGAAATTTATCGTTTTCCTCATATAAAAATCAGTACTTCGGTTTGGGAGCGTTTTTCGCTCGAGGAATGGAATAAGATTGGCCCCATTATTACCAAATTTGTAAAGTAATGGCACTAACCCCCCCCTTATTTTTGATTAATTCTTTAAAAAATTTAAAGAGATGGCTTTGTATCAAAAGAGACAAGATCTTTGTAAAATATATTTTATTTGCTCGTTATTTGATTTGGCTAAATACTGAGAGTAAAATTAAAAATACAAATCCTAATGGTATTAAATATTTTACAAAAGATGATTTCCCATTTGTTGTGGACCATGAACTAGGAGTATGGAATCGACCAAATCATCACTTTGTTAAACGCACAAAAATAAGGGTTGAACCTGAATTAGTTACAAATGTTTATTTCGACCCTAATGGTATAAGAGTGGGTAATAAAAATGATGAAGTCAAAAATCAGGTCGACATTTTAGTTCTTGGTGAATCAAATACTTGGGGGCAAGGAGTAAATTACAATGAAACATATGCGGCCATTGTGGGGGAAAGATTGAATATGAATGTTGCCAATTTAGGTTTAATTGGTAGCAACGGAGTTCAAAGTTTACTTCTTTTACGAAGATATCTAAAATTTAAGCCCAAGCTGATTATTTACGGTTTTTGGGAAGAACACCTACTCTCAAATATTCAACGATGCCCTAATATTGATTCCCCAGTATGCTTGGGTAGGCCAATAATTAAGAGATTTCATAGGAAGACTTTACAAGTAAGTCTTCCAAAGGGAGCTAAATTAGCACTAAAACAATATTTGAATTGGTACCGCGATTCCTCGCTTGGGACAGACTTACCTTTATTAAGAAAATGGTATTGGAAAATACGTTTAGCGTTTAGAGTGATTGCTGAACGACATATTGATAATCTAAAGCGCGGTTCTGGATATCAAAAATTAAATTCCTCATCAAAAAAATGGAACTACGCGATAGATGCCAGTAAATATGTTGTTTCTGAAATGAAAGAACTTGCTGATTCTGTGGGTGCTAAATTGGTTATTGTTTATTTACCTATTTTTTTTATGGAAGAAATTAATTCACTGCCTATAGAACTGCAAGCACATATGAAAAATTTAGATGTAATTTTTGTTGATATGGGGCCAACCTGGTACACAAAAAAAAATAATGGAGAGAATTTTTATTTTACAAAAGATTTACATCTTAACCAAAAAGGACATTCAGACGTTTCGGAGCGTATTGTATCTTCGCTTAAGAGTATTATTAATTAATAGAAATATTAATTTCATAAAATATGAAAGATTGTGATTGTAGTAAATAATTATATTAATTTAGAGTATCTGAAATTGTTAAGCATTATCTAAAAAATAGAATCATAATGTTACCTTTCTTGGAAATATTATAAATAAAGACTGTCATACTTGCAGGTGGTTTGAGTATTCGAATTTCTGAAGAAACGCACCTTTAGCCAAAGCCAATTTTATGACATATCATGAAAATGTATTCAGGAAATGTGTGAACGACTTTATCGTTTCCTGTGGTTATCGTGGCTATCTAACTAAAGAATTTTTTGAAGAGTATTTTTTGCATATGCAAGACGTAACTTTTGACATGTCAGAAAATAAAATGAGATTTCAGCAAAAAATGCCGAGTCTTGGAAAGTTACGCTAATTGAAACTGGGAAAGAGACTTTAATGGGCGGGCGCTTAAAGGGAGTTTTTGAATACATTCAAAATGAAGAGTCTTTTTGCTTCACCTATGCAGATTGTATGAGTGATGTTGATATTGCCCATCCATTCTTTTTCATAAACAACATGGCAAACGTACAACTATTACTGCAGTAGCTCCTCCTAGTCTTTATGGATCTCTCCAATTCTCCAGGGATCAGGTAACAGTGCTTTCTGGTTTTAAAGGTCCTTAGCATGCACTTTGGCTCCGAAGACTTGGAGCCAAAGTGACTGGAATAAGTCTCCCGGAAAATACCATTCACAATTTTTTAATATTCGCAATTTTAAGCGCTAACTAATGCCTTTCATTCGGAGCGGCCTGAAATTATTTTTCACTTGGCTACTCAGCCATTGGTTAGAGCAAGTTATCGAGATCAAATTGAGACATTTTCAAGCAAAATACTGGGGTAAGTAAATATATTAGAGGCTTGAACTGACCTGATTTTCAGTACCACTGCAAAAGAGAGGATTTGATAATCTCTCTCTTAAAGGAGTGCTAAATATGGCTAAAGGTCTACGTCTCAAACCCGAGAAAATCAGAACCTTATTGCGTCAAATCGTTGTCCTTACAACGAATGGCAATAAACTGGCCCATGACCTGTAAAGAAGTGGGAATGGTCGAGCAAAGATACTACCGATGGTATAGGAACTACGGAGGCATGAAAGTGGATCAAGCTATAAAGTACATAGCTTTCTATTTTATCGATGAAATCATTCTTAGAATTTCGGAAGGTATAGAATTTTTCAAATATATTATTAAGGAAAAAGGTCTTCATTATGTAGTTGCCGATCAGATTGAAGTTATATCTCGCTTCATAAAATGTGGCTAACTTGCTAACGCAACAGATATATTTAGGATATTCAGTGAGTCGCCATTCCTCTGTTTTGAGTATGTAAAAGAGTTGTGAGATCGACATAAAGAAGAGGTTGCCGACGCTATCCTCTTTAAAGATGTAATTGATAGATGTGGCTTTGAATTATTACGCTTAAAGCGCTTGAGAAATCTCATGAGAAAGGCAATGATAGGCATCGTAGTAAATTATGTAAACTTTATATCCGAGAACACTATTACCAATTTAAAATTATCAGATCAAAAAATACCGGAAGAATTAAATCGAAAAACCCTAAGACTTACGGTTGATAACCATGAAGACTTCGATGCATGCCGTATTGTTTATGGTGCATTTAAAGAGCAGGACCATAAAATCCCAATTGCTGAATCATAAAGTTTTTAGATAGAAATCCAAAATTAATATAGCATATTGCCTCCTTTACTAAAATAGGCTACTCTACAATGTAAAAATGAAGGAATTTAGATGATATATAAGGGTGAATTCAACTACGAAGTGCAACTTTGATAAATGCCTAGTGGCTAAGGATGTTTTAGCATCCAAAGCTTGTAGACCTGCAAGTCAAAGTCGCCATGACCTATCAACACCTTAGCCAAATTGAACGATATCAGATTTATATTCTCATGAAAGACGGAAAAACCCAAAGCCAGATAGCAACACTGATGGATCGGTATAAGTCGACCATTAGTAGGGAGCTGGCGCGCAATACGGGGCTCAAAGGATATCGACCTAAACAAGCCTGCCTGCTAGCAGAGGAGCGTTCCTTAGGCTCTCGCAATGCAGTTCAAATCAATCCCAAAGACTGGGATATGGCGGTGACCTGCCTGCATAAAAAGTGGAGTCCAGAGCAAATCGCAGATCAAGTGGGTATTAGCCATGAAACGATTTACCGCCATGTGTACGCGGATAAAGCCGCTGGCGGCAGTCTTTGGGAGCAGTTGCGTTGCCAAAAGAAACGCAAGAAGCGCTATGCCAGTGGCCGGGATCGACGGGGCCAGATTGTAGGCAGAAGGCCGATTAGCGAGCGACCCGAGCACATTGAAGCCAGATCCCAAATCGGTCACTGGGAAGGCGATACGGTGATTGGCGCAGCCCATAAGCAAGCCATTGTGACCCTGGTGGAGCGCAAGAGTGGCTATGCGTTAATCGCTAAAGTAAGCAACAAAAACTCGGATCTGGTGAGCCAGGCCATTATTACTAAATTAAACCCCGTGACCCCACTCGTTAAAACCCTGACTTTTGATAATGGCAAAGAATTTGCTGAACATAGGCGAATCGATACCGCCCTTCAATCAACGACGTACTTTGCGGATCCGTTTGCTAGTTGGCAACGCGGATCCAACGAAAACTTCAATGGTCTATTGCGGCAATACATCCCCAAAAAAAGACCGCTATCGACTGTGTCCAATCAGGAGCTTAGAATGATCCAAGCAGAACTCAATAGTCGCCCTAGAAAGCGCTTGGGATTTAAAACCCCCAATGAAGTATTTATGCAGTCTTTAAACCGTGTTGCACTTCGTGTTTGAATCTATGAAGTTAAATAAGGGTCGCATTTTTTTCGAATTTTCTAGTATATTTATGAATAAATTTTAACGAAATTGAGTCACAAGTTTCCTAGATGGCTTACCAATGAATTAGATATATTTTCCGCTGATCCTGATTAGTGAAATTTCTTAACGTTACTGACCCAAATCCTAATTAAGAAGAGGGTTTGATATTAGTATATTCTCTTAATTTATTGTTACTAGAGCATACTGATACTAATGTAATAACATTCTATTTAAATAAATTTAAAACATAATTATGAGTGCAAATAAATTTTATGATGCATACTTTAACTCAATTAATAAGGCCATTCAGTCGCTAGATTATTCTTTATTAGAAAAAATATCAATTTTGATAAGATCTTGTAAAGATCGTGGGAAAAAACTAATAATAGTTGGCAATGGAGGAAGTGCGGCTATATCAAGTCACGTTGCTGTTGATTTTACAAAGGTAGCCAAAATTAGGGCAATTAACTTTAATGAGGCAGGTCTAATCACTTGTTTTGCTAATGACTATGGATATGAAAATTGGGTAACTGAAGCCCTCAAGGCATATGCTGATCGAGACGATATGGTAATTTTGATTAGTAGTAGCGGCGAATCTTTGAATTTAGTAAATGCTGCTAAAACAGCTAAAAAATTGGGCCTGACCGTTGTTACGCTTACCGGTTTTTTGTCAAGCAATAAACTAAGAGAAGCGGGTGATATTAACTTGTGGGTTGATAGTGAATCTTATAATGAAATCGAGACCGCCCACCAAACTTGGCTTTTAGCGCTTGTTGATTATGCCATCAAGTCCAATTCAGCGAAAAATTAAAATGAAAATTTTTTTAACTGGTAATTTAGGTTATGTGGGGAGTGTTCTCGGACCACTTTTGCAGACACAAGGTCATTTAGTTGTTGGTTATGACATTGGATACTATAAGGATTGCTTGTTAAGCTCCTTTGATGAAAATTATCGACAGATAACAAAGGATGTTCGTGATATTGAGTTAGTGGACTTAGAAGGAATTGATGCTGTTATTCATTTGGCGGGACTCTCAAATGATCCTCTCGGAGAGTTGTTGCCAAGTCTAACAGAAGAAATCAATCTTAAGGCTACACTGAAAATTGCAAAGATAGCTAGAGAAGCAGGAGTAAGTAGATTTATATATGCTTCTTCTCAGAGTATGTATGGCGTTTCGGATTCTGATAGTGATCTGGATGAAGATCTAAGTAACAAAAATCCTCTTACCACCTACGCTAAAACAAAATGGGAAGCAGAATTAAAGCTAAAAGAGTTGAATACGAAATTTTTTACGGTATGTTCCTTTAGGCCTTCTACTGTCTTTGGGGTTAGCCCTCGACTTCGGTGTGATATTGTTTTTAACAATTTGGTTGCGTGCGCATACACTACAAATAAAATTGAAATTAAAAGTGATGGGACTCCATGGCGACCTGTGGTTCATATACAAGATGTTTGTGCAGCATTCATCGCCGGAATCAATGCGCCTAGAGAATTAATAGGGGGACGTACTTATAACGTTGGGATACCTGATGGTAATTTTACGGTTCGAGAGCTAGCTGAGGCAGCCCAAAGATCTGTGCGTGGTAGCGAACTTATATTTACTGGTGAACATGGTAGCGACTCAAGAACGTATAGAGTGAGTTTTAATAGAATTCTTACAGAGTTAAAGGATTACTTTACTCCCACATGGAATCTCGAAAAAGGTGGTATTGAGTTGGTAAATTATTTTAAAGAAATTAACTTTAGTGAACAAGATTTCCGAGGATGGAAAACAATCAGATTGAAGCAGCTTAACCGGCTTAATGAGCATAACAAGCTTGATGAAAATTTAAGAATACGAAATTGAAAAATATTAATATGAATAATCAAAAGAGCGTTAAAATCTTCACCGAAATAAGTTCATGTAGAGTGTGTGATTCAAGGGATTTGAACAATGTCTTAGATCTTGATGACCAGCCCCCAGCTAATAGCTTAAGAGAAGAATTAGAAGATGTGCTTATTAGTGTGCCTTTAAAGCTTGTGCATTGCGCTAATTGTTTTACAGTCCAATTAACTGCAACAGTAGAACCTGATTATTTATTCAGTCATTATGTATGGGTTACAGCAACCTCTGCAACAGCTCGAAGTTATAGTGAAATTTTTTGCTCTGAAGTGCTAAAAAGGACTAAGCAGTCACTTCCTTTTGTAGTTGAGATCGCCAGTAATGATGGCACCTTTCTAAAAAAGTTTCAGGATAGAGAATGCACTGTTCTTGGTATTGATCCTGCGCAAAATATTGCTAAAAAAGCCGCCGATAATGGCATACCTACAATTGCAGATTTTTTCAATGTAGATATTGCAAGAAAAATATTGAAAGATCATGGCCATCCAAGTGTAGTAATGGCTAGGAACGTTATCCCCCATGTGAAGGAAATCCATTCAATTGTAGAGGGTTTATCAGAACTAATAGACTCAAGTGGTATCGTCGCGATAGAGCTCCATTATGCAAAGAAGATTATTGAGGAATTGCATTATGATTCGATTTACCATGAGCACCTCTTTTATTTTTCAATTAAGTCCATAGAAGGGTTATTTGAAAAATATGGACTTTACTCATACGATGTCTTTTCAAGTCCAATTAGTGGCGGTTCACTTGTTATATTTTTCTCCAAAAATAAGATTAAAAAGACTGAAGACTTGGAGCGGATGACAAAGAGTGAGGATGAGCTTCGCTTGAACACATTGTCAAAATGGCAAGAATTTGGAGAAAAATCTATAGTGCATTCCAAAAATCTCAAAGAGATTGTCGATAAATATGCAAGCAAGGGAGCATTGGTTGCATATGGCGCATCTGCACGTAGTTCAACCATGATGAATTTTTCAGGAATTACCAATTATCAAATAAATTACGTAATAGATAAGAATCCCCTTAAGCAAGGTTTATATACTCCAGGAACTGATATCCCAATTGTTTCCTACGAAGATGGAATAAAAGATCTCAGTGAAAAGAATATATTGCTACTAGCTTGGAATTTTGAGAAAGAGGTAGTACATGACCTTAGATCTAGTGGTTTTAAGGGGGATATAATTGTGCCCTTACCAACGATTCATATTGTATGAAGTTTACCAAGCAATTAATTGATGGGTTAGTACTCATTCAGCCGAATATTTTCGAAGATAAACGAGGTTCCTTCCGTCGAAATTTTTGTTCCGAAGAATTTAAAGTGGTCGGCTTAAATATCAATGTTTGTCAAGGAAACATTTCAGAAAATATCAAAAAATATACTATGCGTGGATTCCACTATCAAAAATCCCCTAGCGCTGAGTCAAAAGTATTGACCCCAATTATCGGTGGTATTCATAATGTAGTGATTGATTTGCGTATTCAATCGTCAACATATTTAAAATGGGTGGCTTTAGATATCTGGTCGAAAGATAAAGAATCTTTACATGTACCCGCTGGATGTGCAAATGCATTCTTGACATTATCCGAAAATACTATAGTTCAATACTATATGGGGGACTTTTTTAAGCCTGAAACTTATTCAGGCTTCCGCTATGATGATCCTTTCTTCAGCATTCCATGGCCACATACACCAATGGTAATTTCAGATAGAGATGCATCTTTTGAAGATTTTTCTATAACTCAACAATGAGAGTATTGGTAGCAGGAGCCTCTGGATTTATTGGTACAGCGCTTTGTACTGCATTAATCAAAGACGGGCATGAAGTTTTAGGTCTGCATAGGTCTAACTTCAAAAAGTTTCCCCAAAAAAAAGAACGATTTAACTGGGTCATCTATAAGTTTGGAGATAGTCTCCCAAATGAGGTGATTAGATTTGCGCCAGAGATAATTATCAACTTGGTGTGGAAAGGAATTCCCAATTTTTCATATCAAATTTGCATAGAAAATCTAAAGGATCAACTAGCATTTATAGAGGAAACGAAAAAATTGACAAGTGTAAAAAAATTTATTAGTGCAGGTACATGTAAAGAGTATTCGGCTAGCCATGGACCATGTCTTGAGGCTGATAGATTGGCCCCAGATAATTATTTTTCTTGGACCAAACAAACCCTTGCTAACTACTTGCGACTATCTTGCGAGGAGCGGAGTATTAAATGGATATGGCTAAGAATTTTTTATGTTTATGGCCCCGGACAACGACCTGAATCATTAATTCCAACGATAATTAAAGCAATTAAGTGTGGCGAAATACCATCAATTAAAAATCCTCAAGCTGTAAACGATTTTATATATATAGATGATGTTGTGAACGCATTTCAACTAGCCGTTGAAAATCGTGAGATGCAAGGAGTTTTCAATGTGGGATCTGGAAAACTAAGCTCAGTTGGACAGATTAAAGAAATAGTAAATAAAATAATGATGAATGATGAGGGTTGGTTGGGGCCGCAAAGTATTAATAGTGATGAAGTTAATTCTGTTTGTGGGATATGGGCGAATACAGATAAAATTGAAAAATATTTAAAATGGCAAGCAAAGTTTTCTTTGCGCGAGGGTCTAATTGAGACTTGTAACAAAACCAAATTACGCTAATGTTGAAAATAAACCAAGCGGTAATACTTTGTGGTGGTCTTGGTACGCGTCTGCGCCCATTAACCAATAATTTACCCAAACCAATGGTTGAAGTTAATGGCAAACCATTTCTCCATCATCTAATAAACCAGTTATCTGAGCAGGGCATTAATGAATTTTTATTGCTCACAGGCTATTTATGTGAAAAAATAGTTGAGTATTTTGGGGATGGTTCTCGGTTTGGTTTTTCAATACTCTATTCTCATGGTCCAATTGAATGGGATACTGGCCGTCGAATATGGGAGGCACGAGAGTATTTAGATCAGCAATTTTTACTTATGTATTCTGATAATTTTGCTCAGTTTAATTTAAAAAAATTACTTCAAAAACATCGAGATTTATGTGTTCCCATAACGCTTCTGGTAGCCAAAAAAGTAAATGGAAATATTAAGATATCTAAAAATGGAAGAATTCAGGCTTACGACAAAGCTCGCAAAGAGGATGGATTTAATTATGTTGAGATTGGCTATATGACCATTAATAGAAATGATGTAATAAACATATTTCCGGAAATAACAAATTTTCCAGATTTTAATTTTTCATTAATTCTTGAAAAATTGGCGCCTATAAATAAAATAGGTTGCGATGTAGTTAATGATGATTACCATAGCATCTCAGACCCTAAGCGTTTAGTTTTAACGTCAAAATATTTGGAACCCAAAAAAATTATCCTGATTGATAGAGATGGGACTATAAATAAAAAAGCCCCAAAAGGTGAGTACATTAAAAAATGGAGTGAGTTCGAGTGGAATATTGAGACTTTAGAGGCTATGAAATGGCTTGCTCACCGAGGATATAAGTTTATTGTGATTACAAACCAGGCTGGAGTTGCACGTCAAATGATAAGGCCAGTAGATTTAGAGGAAATCCACTCAAAAATGATTGCTTCACTTGCCCATGAGGGTATCGAAGTATTAAATGTTTATATGTGTCCTGACCACTGGAATGACGATACATTTATGCGGAAACCTTCACCAGGCATGTTTTTTCAAGCCGCAAGAGAATTTTTCTTAAGATTGGATCATTCTTTGTATATCGGTGATGATGAGCGTGATTGTGAGGCCGCATTAAATGCGGGATGTGGAATGATTTATGTTTCCGAGGAAAAATTGGATCATCGTTTTAAAGAAAACCCAGTTTACTATGATCAGGCAAATAAGCTGATGAAGATGGTCGAAAATATTCATCGTCTATATATGGAATGGAATAATTCATAATGACTATACGGCGACTACCTAAAACTGTGGCAACGATTACTCCCCAGCGCTTAAGTTTTTTTGGAGGAGGTACGGATTTACCGGCCTATTATGAGAAATATGAAGGGGGGGTAATTAGCGCTGCAATTGATAAATATATTTACGTAACTGCCAAGCAGCATAGTCCATTATTTCAAGAAGCTTATCGACTAAGTTATTCTAAAACTGAACATATAAATTTAATCGATGAAATTGAAAATGATATTGCGAGAGAGTGTATACGCCTTGTGTCAGTTGAGCCTCCTTTGTATATATCTACAGCGGCAGATTTGCCCTCATCTTCAGGGTTAGGCTCATCAAGTAGTTTTGCAGTAGGACTTCTAAATGCGCTGCATCTTTTAAAAGGTGAAAGAGTGACAGCCGCACAACTTGCAGAAGAGGCATGCGAGGTAGAAATAAGAATATTAGGTAACCCGATTGGTAAGCAAGATCAGTACGCAGCAGCTTTTGGAGGATTAAATCATTTTTCATTTAAAAGAAACGGGCGCGTTGAAATAGATCATTTGGTGCTGATGGATAATTTAGTGAACACTATTTTCAAAAATAGCCTTTTAATTTGGACGGGCATACAAAGAAATGCTTCAATTGTTCTAAAAAAACAAAATAATAATTTGGAAGAAAAACTGGCAGGATACAATCAATTAAAGCGTGATGTTGATATGTTTAAGAAATTTATTTTAAATAAATCAGATAATTTTTTAAATGAGTTTGGTGGTTTGTTAGACTCATCGTGGCAAACTAAAAAATCACTAGAGGGATCAATTAGCTCTTCTGAGATCGATGAAATACATAAAAAAGTAAAATCTTTGGGCGGATTAGGTGGCAAATTGAGTGGCGCTGGCGGGGGTGGATTCTTCTTCGAAATTGTTCCGAAAAATAAACATCAAAATATATTAGATTTATATGGCCAAACTAGGGTTTTGAATGTTGATTTTGAACCTTTGGGATCAAGGTTGTTATATGAAATGTATTAGCGATTTGCATTAAGTAGTGATTGATTAATAAATTTTGTAAATGTAAAGGACGCACATGAAGCCTGACGAAGTCGAGTACATGAATGCATATGGCCCATATGATCATGGTATCTGGGATGCAGTCGGTTCAGATGGAGCATCTGTGACCTTCGGTAATAATTCGCTATTTGCTACTAGGGCTGAAGTAATGGCCGATAAAATTATTAAATATCTTCAGCAAAAGTTTACAAGTGAAGAGCTACATAATGCCAGTATTGTGGATATTGGTTGTTATGATGGCTGGGTATTATCTAAGATTTCAAAGTCGATTAAATTTAAGCGTGCTGTAGGAATTGAGCCAAGACAAAAGAATATTGATAAAGGTAAGTTCGCAAGAAAGATATGCGGTGTTGATACGGCCTGTCAGTTTTATTGTGGAGGGTATCAGGACTTGGAGAAAGTATTTCCTAGTGAAATGTTTGATATCGTTTTGTGCTTAGGCATGGCGCACCACGTAAATTCCATTGAGCATCTAATTAAAACAATTTCTTATAAGTCTTCTAATTTGCTAATTGTTGACTCGATGATCATTCCACCTCTTGATGAGGATTATCAGCGAATTGCAGCTGTAATAAATCCGGTTGATATTATTTATCGAAAGAAAGAAAAAATATGGGGCTTAGCGGCATATAAAATGGAAAGCCCATATTTTGATGGAAGTGCTGAAGATGTATCGCTCGTGAATATTCCACAAGAATCGCTTATTAGAATGTGTCTTCAAAGTAGTAATTTTTCTTCAATTGATACTTTGATGTCTGAGAAAGATTTTTACCCAAAAGATTTTCAAAAAATAAGAGGGGTAAATGAGATAATGCTAGGAGCATTTCGAGATAGCGCTGATAAAATATCAAGCGATAACTGGTTTGAGAATGCGAAAGCTTATGAAGAATTATTTTGCTTATATACATCAAGTGACGATTTCATGGCTCACCTAAATGCTAACTTTAATTCTGATGAATTGAGCCAATACTTTATTAAGTTGAATGATTTTTCTCAGATAAATAAAAGGGGTATTGACCATAGTTACGCAATGACCGAAGAAGAGCGGGAGATATTGGAGAATATACCTAGAGCTCCTTTTGAAAAAGTTTTAATTGAGCTTGCTAAGTATTGCATGCATAAAGATAATAATGAACTTGCTAGAATATTTCTTGAGGCGATTACAAAGAAGAAAAATTCAGATTGGAGATCTTTTTACAGAGCTTGTTTTTTACTTTCAGTAATTGAGAAAGAGGTTGGCAATGAGGATAGACTAAATCACTACCAAGGTCTTTTATTGATAAGTAATCCACTCTTCCCAAAAAAAATTGGAGGGCGATTGTGAAAATAATTGGACACAGACATACGGGAATTATCGTATGCAATTTAGAGGAGATGGCTTCATTTTATGTGGCTCTAGGCTTTAAACAAACTAGGCGTGATCTTGAGCAGGGTGACTTTATTTCGCACTTAGTTGGTTTGGAAAACTCAACACTTGAAACTATCAAGCTTGCACTTGAAAATGGATACATTATTGAGCTTATGAAATACATAAGTCATGAGCCATCAACTAGGTCTAACGAAGATAAGTATGGAAGGCCCAAATACTACTTTGGATATGATCATATTGGCTTTACGGTAGATAATATTGATGAAGTAATTGAAAGAACTCTCTCTTTGGGTGGTGAGCTGGTATCGCTCCCGATATCTACAAACCCAGGTTTGCCATCAATTCACGCATATATAAGAGATCCGGAAAAAAATATTATTCATCTTGCGCAAAATATATATACTTAAATTATGCCTCTGACTATTCTTTTGAATTCCGATTTTAATAAATTGAGAGATATAAAAAATAAGATTTGATAAAAAAATGAAAAGAGTATTAATTACAGGATCATTAGGCTATATTGGTAGCGTATTAACAGGCTACCTGACAGATCGAGGATTTGAATGTATTGGATTTGATACTGGTTTTTTTGAGGATTCACTTTTATATCCCCCTTCCAAAGGCAAAACTATTATTCGTGACGTAAGGACTCTTACGGAAAGCGATCTAGATGGGATAGATATTCTTGTTCATCTTGCGGGCATTTCAAACGATCCAGTCGGATCACTTGAAGCTTCAACAGTATATGACCCAACTCGAGTATATAGTTTAAATATAGCTAGAATGTGCAAGAAGAAGAAAATTCGTTTTATATTTGCCTCTAGTTGCTCGGTTTATGGGCTTGGACAGAATGATCTTCTCTCTGAATCTTCAGCTACTTATCCTCAAACCTTATATTCATTAAATAAGCTCCAGATTGAAGAAGATCTGCAGTCGATTAGTGATGCCGAATTTTCTCCAATTGCATTACGTTTTGCTACTGTATATGGCCCATCCCCAAGAATTCGGTTTGATGTTGTAGTAAATATGCTATCTGGGATGGCAGTATCAAACAGAATAATCGTACTAAATTCTAATGGACTTTCATGGCGTCCAAATATACACATCTTAGATGCATGTGAGTCAATACACTGTGCAATAAACCTTGACTATTCAGCTGGCAAGCTTTTGGTTATGAATGTAGGTGCTGATCAAGATAATTTAAGGATAATTGAGATAGCTAAAATCATTGAGGCAGCTGATCCTAGTTATGAGATTAAATTCCTATCTACAAATCTAGACCTAGATAAAGAGGGGCTAATAACGGATAGAAAAGTTAAGGAAGGTGAAGACACAAGAACCTATAAAATTTCATTCGAAAAAATTAAAAATGTTATGCCTGAATTTGTATGTAAATATAATATGGGGTCTGGCGTAAATGAGATGTTATCAATTTTTAGAAAATTACTATTAACACCAGAAGTTTTTAAGTCTCGTGGTTTCTATCGACTTCAAAAACTTGAGGATCTTTATGCGGGCGGATTTCTTTCGCCCGATTTGTTTTGGTTAAAGACAAAGGAGTAGCAATGGATGTAAATTTAATAGCCGAAATGTCACAGGATGAGATTGATAAAAACTTTGTAAATGCAACAAACTCATATAGAAAAAGATTCCCAAAAATCCTACATAGTCCTGGGGATGAAATTAATCGTGTGATCAATTTCATCACAAAAGATTCATATATGCAACCGCATTTACATCCCGGAATTGAAAAGATTGAAATGATCCGCATTCTTCATGGAAGTGCCGCTGTAGTTTTTTTTGATAATTCTGGCGTTATATGTAAAAGTACAATTTTGAAAAATGGCGGTCTAGAATCTATTGAAGTTCCTGCTTTTACATGGCATACATATGTAATGCTTACCGATTATGTAATTACATATGAAACAATGATGGGGGTTTATACGCCAGATACTTGGAAGCATTTAGCTGACTGGGCGCCAAAAGAGGGTTCAGAGATAAGTTCTGAATACTTATCTCTATTAAGACATGATGTATTAGAAATGCAACAACACCGTTTAGTTTAATAGAATGGTATAAATTGCTAATGAATTATGCTTAATACAAGAAACTAATATGATCAATCATTGCACTTCAGAATATGTTGAATTAGTCCGATTACGTTATTATCAGCATAAAATCAACGAAATGCTTAAGGCTGGTCAATTTAAGCAAATTCCAATACATTTGGCATTTGGTCATGAGGCTGCAGCTTTAGGTATGGATTTGACCATGCAGGAAAATGATGTATTGTGCCTTTCTCACAGGAACGTTGCATATAACTTAGCAAGATCTAAGTCCTTAATTTCAATTTTAAATAGCTATATGATGGACCATAAGCCAGGTGAAATACCTAGTATGGCTTCAATGAATCTTGCTAGTCAAAGTTTAAGTATCCCTTATACATCAAGCATTCTTGGAAATAATTTAGCGGTTGCGGCAGGAATTGCTATGAATAGAAATATTTCTAAGCGTCCGGGTATTATTTTTGTTGTTACAGGTGATGGGGGTATAGAGGAGGGGATATTTTGGGAAACAATGATATTTGCCCGTAGCAATAATTTGGGATTAGTTATTGTTATAGGGAATGATAATTGCTCGATGTCTTCAACGATTGAAGAACGTCGTTGTCAAATTAATTTGTCTTTGATTTGTGATGGTCTAGGTGTTGGTTATAGGGAGCTAGATGGCGCCTCTTTAGCAGCAGTAAAGAGCGGGCTTAACTGGGCTAGGGAGCTAGCAAGCAATGGAAATACAGCTATAGTAGAAATGCATCTAGAAACTTTCTGTCAGCATGCTGGGCCCACCCCTGGCTGGCCAACTGACCCACTAAGAATCTCATTGGAAGATGGCTTAATTCTTGGGGATAGCCTCAGAGATCCATTGGTACAACTTCGTTTGAATATAGGTGCTGATATATATGAAGCCTTAGAGAAAACCGTAATTGAAGCGCCAATACAATGAGTACTTATATAAACCATGTTCTCGAGCAAGTTAATTTAGTTACTGAGAAATGCGGTCCAATTTTATTATTTGGTGAAAATATTGATACGGGCTCATGCATTGGCGGACTTGCGCGTGGGATCAAGGTAAATAATGAAGGCCGCATTCAAAATGTTGGAAATCATGAGCTAACTCATTGCGGTGTTGGGCTAGGTATAATGCTTGACGGTGGAAACGCGACATTATTTGTAAAACAATTAGACTTTATGCTGTTGGGGTTAGATCAGATATGCAATACATATAATTTTATTCGAGCATATTCTCCGCGAGACTGCTGGGGGAGTTTTACAATATTTTCAATTGTATGTGATCAAGGCTATCAGGGTCCTCAGTCTAGCTTTAATGGAGCTGGAGATTTTTCTTCCATTGCTAATATTCCTATATATTGCTTAAATGGAACTGCTGATGTATCTAGGGTAATTTCCCAACAGTTTGTAAAGCCAGGATTTAGAATTATCTGCCTGAGCCAAAGACAATTTAATGACGATAAACTAAATACAATCCCTCAGTGGATCGCTGAAGATAGTAGTTTATTTAAATATAAGACTGGCGATCATGGAACAATTGTTAGTTATAACTTTACATTAACCGATACCTTATCGATAAATGAAAAACTGATGAATACTGGGTTGGGCTGCGATCTGTTTCAAGCAAATTTTGTGCCCAAAATGGATTTAACACCTATCATTGAGTCTTGTGAGCGAACTGGTAAATTAATTATAATTGATGATTCAAAGACGGTAACAAAATTTAGCGATCAAATATTAACTCAATTATGCGTCAAAGATATAAACGTAAAATTGCTAGAGATAAATCGTCGCGGTCTTTATGATGACCAGTATGGTGCAAATCAGGATCAGATTGATATAAGTATTGATAAGTTTTACAATTTTCTCAAGTGAGAAAAAGTTGAACTTAGCTAAGTGAAGCAACTTTTGAGAATTTAGATAGCCGATTAATTTTGCTATGATCTTCGGTCTCTTGGGATGCATCATGGATCAGGTCCACCCTGCGATCAGTAGGGGGTGAGCCAATATTGATTTTAACCACAAGTAGCCCAATCCAAGAATGGTAAGTAAATCAAAACTTCAAAATTTTTCAATGCCAACAGGTATAAAAAAAGAAGGTTAACATTTACTATGATGGATAGCAAGCTTATAAAAATCTGCGAAAAAATAATCGATATAAAAAATTAAATATAGCCGATAAGAAAGTTTCTATAAGTATTATGTGCTTTGTATTTAGAATTTATTTTAATCGAAAATCAGGATATATATGCAAGAAAATAAGATGGAAAGTATTGCCAGAATGAATGCCGATGATAACCTTAAGAATAAGAGTATCGAGTGGTTTTGTGACACTGTAAAATATAAATATTCCTATAACTTCGAGTGGCAGGGTCTACCAATCATTCAGTACCCACAGGATATGATTGCAATGCAAGAGTTGATATGGAAAATAAAACCAAATTTGATAATTGAAACTGGAATTGCACATGGTGGATCGTTAATTTTTAGTGCATCTATGTTGGCATTACTTGACATGGCTGAGGCGATTGAGCGCGGAACTGTCATTGATCCAAAAGTCTCGCAGCGAAAGGTGTTGGGTATAGATATTGATATTCGCGAACATAATCGTAAAGCGATAGAAGCACATCCAATGGCCAATCGAATACAGATGATTCAGGGATCTAGCATAGACCCAAAAGTCATAGAACAAGTTTCATTAGAGGCTAGAAAATTCTTAAAAATCCTTGTTTGTCTGGATAGTAACCATACTCATGAGCATGTTTTAGAAGAGCTAAATGCTTATGCTCCTTTAACTAGTGTTGGTAGTTATTGCGTAGTATTTGACTCTATAATTCAAGATATGCCAGATAATATGTTTCTGGATCGAGAATGGGGAGTGAATAATAATCCAAAAACTGCGGTCTGGGAATATCTTGAGGCCCATCCAGAGTTTGAGATCGACACCAATATTCAGAATAAGCTATTAATCACAGTTGCACCCGATGGCTATTTGAGAAGATTAATTTAATAATAGAAGAAAACTATATTGTTTTACGAGATGGTTAAGGTATTAATTCTTTTTTATATAATCACCCCGACTATCTAGTAGTAGCTTAAATTTTATTGGAGTGAATATAGTGATCCCCTAATTATTATTGATGGATCTGTTGTGTTGATAAAAAAGCGAATACCTAAAAACATTGTGTACCTGCATTGTTTAAGCGTTGGAATGTTAGCCCGTATTCGCGTGATGTCTGAGAAAGTTGTACAAGCTAAACCGTCCTAATTTTTAGTATCACTCCAGAAGATAGGATTTTTTATAATCTCTGACCTAAGGGAGTGCTAAATACGGCAAAAAGCCAATGTCTAAAGCTCGAGCAGATAGTTAACTTATTACGTCAAACCGATGTCCTTATAACGAATGTCAAAACCCTAGCCCAGGCTTTCAAAGAAGTGGGAATGGTCAAGCAGAGCTGTAATACCCCCATATAAGTAAACATTTTGTAAGTGGAATTTTCTGTTGTTTATGGCAGTATTTACAACAGGAGGTTTTATGAAGAAATCCAGGTTTACAGAAAGCCAGATCGTGGCGATCCTCAAAGAAGCAGAAGGAGGCATTGCCATTACTGAGGTGCTGCGGAGCCACGGCATTAGCGCTGCGACTTTTTATAAATGGCGATCCAAATACGGCGGCCTTGAAGCGTCTGAGCTCAAACGGGTCAAAG
>Ga0315905_10000590_pt1 | contig 39202 bp, 27 predicted proteins | sample LakEriMetagenome_5_FD_203522 | JGI IMG/M metagenome (GOLD analysis project Ga0315905, IMG submission 203522) | Freshwater fungal communities from buoy surface, Lake Erie, Ohio, United States - Buoy 4 MA121 | ecosystem: Environmental > Aquatic > Freshwater > Lake | place: USA: Lake Erie, Ohio...
AGCTAAATTAGGTAGTCGAGTTAGTTTTGCACTGGTAGATCATCGAGATGTGGGATTGCTGTATGAACGAGCTATTAAAGAATTACCTAGTGAGATTGAAGGTAAACAATGGACTGATTTACAGCGACATTATACTCCAATAGCGATCGCTGAAAGAATGCTGGAATTATTACCTTTAGAAAGGTTACGTCCCGAAGAACGAATAATTTTTGATCCGGCTGCTGGTTCAGGTAGTTTGCTATTAGCTGCTACATCACGTCTAGCAGGAATGTTTGATATTCCTGAAAACTTAGAAGCAAGAAAATCTTATCTTGCAAATCATGTAGTGGGTAATGATTTAGATCAATATGCGGATTTAGTAACACAATTACGATATACCCTAGCAAGAGAATCACTAGGTCAAGGTATTCCATTTCCTTTTCCTGAGCATTTTACCCATGAAAATTATAATGACTTAAACAAAGGAAATATGGGTATTCAGCCGCGTGTTATTATTGCTAATCCTCCTTTTGCAGAGGATGGTAATACTCAACGGGCTGCAAAATTTATAGAAAAAGCATTAAGCTGGCTAGAAAAAGATTCTCAATTTGCTTTTGTATTACCTCAATCTTTTTTGTCAAGTACAACTCATGGCATCCCAAATGCACGTAGTTTATTAACTGATAATTGCCAAATTTTTGAAGTTTGGCAACTTCCAGCGGGGAATATTGGTATTGATGCTAAACAAGATGTATGTATAATTTTAGGAAGTGTAGGTAAACCAAAAATAAAAATTTCTCTAGCTGGAAAAGCAATTTTTTCTCAAGTTAGTATTCCCGAATGTCGTGATGGTGGTTTCCTTGGTGCAACATGGATATCACAGTTAAATTCTGATTCTGAAAATTGGGAATCACTGACAACCCCATCAATAGATATTAATGTTCCCACCATAGCATTAGGAGATCTGTTTTTTGTTTTTAATGGAGTAACTCCTAGTAAAAAGTATAAACCGCTTAATCAATGTCCACCAAATACTCAATGTAAGAGAAACTGGCGTATGAAGTGGCGGGATACAGATAGACTTTGGGCAAATCCAAAAGAAGTTAGTGAAGATGAACGCTGGATTAGATATGGAAGAGAATATCTTTCAAGTGCCAGATTAAAATACGAACCACTTTTTGATTTACCAAAAATTTTTGTTGGTCGTAAAGTAAATAGAGGTTCGTTATATCCTCTCGCTGCTCAATTAGATACTACAGGTCTTTGTCCTGACAATAATATATTTTGTGTTCTTCCTGCACAACAAGCTGGAAAATCTCCTCAACTACCTGATAATCAAAAATTTGTACAAGAATGGAATCAGCTAACTTATGAAGATCAAAGATTATGGTTGTTGGGTATTCTATCATCTAAAATTGCCAATTCACTATCTTTAATTGGACGCAAAACACATGAAATAACAAGTGATGAGTTATGTAAACTTCCCTTACCTCAGAAAATAGATCCGCGAATAATTAAAATTACCAGTCAAATTATTGAGAGAGATCAAAAACATCTTGACATTCCTGAACCAGATAATCTACGAATTCAATTAGATAAAATCGTAGAAGAATCCTATGGAAATCCTCATTGGATAGAAATTAAACGAACTGGAGAACCTCCAGAATTAGAATTATGGAAATCAGAACAAACAAAGCCTACATTAACTGTGATTGGTCAAGTTTTAGAAATTTCTCAAGATAATACCCAAATACTTCTTTATTTAAGTGGTTTGCTAGACGATAACGAAGAAGCATGGCTTCCTATCCTCCCAGAAATGCCTGGTTGGGCGCTTGATGGTACAGTTTTTGAAGCTGAACTAAGTGAAGATGTAGAGACATTTGAACAACTTTCAGCACATCCTTGGGCAATTAGACGTTTTCGCCATACGCCTTATCCATACCTAACTAATGAAGAATTAAAACAAAAGCTAAGGATAGACAGTATGGAGGAGCGTTTATGACCTGTGAAATTGCATTTTTACCTGTAGGTAATGCGGATTGTATAGTTATAAGTGATAACAGTGATTCAGCAGTTGTTGTTGATATCGGGAAACCACGTTTACTACAGCAATGGCTTCAAAACAAAAATAAAAAAAATATTAAGCGAATTTATATTACTCATGCACATGATGATCATCTTCCACCGCTAGTCAAGCTTGTAGAGTTTCTTGATATTTGGTTAAAACAGGGAGAAGTAGAAACATTTTGTCTTCCTCACTCTTTTTATAAAATCTCATTTGAGAAATTAATAGCTTATAGAGGAACAAGCCCTAAATATGACAGATTAGAATTGGCTTTAAATCGTCTTGATGATTGGGATAGACTGGGACGTATTCGCTTTATTCCAGCTTCACGTGATTCAAACTCATATACACAGGGAAATTTAGAAATTCACGTTTTACATCCAAGACAATTATTTATTGAAAAGCATTTAGCAAACTCTCACACCAAACTTAACGAAATTTCTCTGGTTCTGCGGGTCATTTATGGTGATTTTGCTGCAATATTACTTGCCGATATTGAAAATGTAGGATTGAAAGAATGTGTAGATATTTGTAAACCAGATGAACTTACATCTAACGTTGTTAAAATTCCTCATCATGGAGCATATCCAAAGAATGGGAATGATTTGAAGCAATTATTGGAAACAATTAATGCAGAAATAGCCGTTTTATCTGTAGGTAGCACCAATATATTTGGTCATGTCGTCCCAGAATTGTTTAACTTATTGATAACTCTACAAAATGATGATTCTAAGCAGTTAAAACAATTTGTTTGTACAGAAGTTACTCGAACCTGTGTTCACTCAGCAAGCGATATTTCAAATATGAAAAAATCAGGTTTAGCGAAACAACAATTATGTGCAGGGGAAATTACCATTCTTGCAGAAACTTCTGGAAATTGGGTTTTGAGGACTCAAACAAACCATAAAGATGTAATTTCTACATTACCATATCCAGCTTGTCAAGCAGCGCATTTTCATTTTCGGGGGTAAAAAAGAAAGGATAAAAAATAAAGAAGTAGCCGGAAAGTTCTCCTTATTAGTAACACTAATTTTGAATGTTTACAGAAGTTGTGGTTTTATACAGCAATTCCCGGTGTTATGAGGTACATATTTAGCGGGCAAGATGCCCGCACTACAAGAGTTTCATCATTCAACTTTGTACCTCATAAGAGCAGAAACCGCTGTATCAATAAAAGATGGACAGTTATGGTTAGGAAAAAACTGGGAAAAAATGTTGTTAGTTGACGGTTTTGATGGTAGTTAGAAAACATTTATTGCCAAAAATATCGAAGACAAAAAAATAAAAAAGACCTGAACTCATTGTATATCAAGCAATGAGAGTTTTTTTGCTGTCAAAATAACTAGGGAATACTTAATGATAAAATAAAATAATTGCTCAATAGATTATAAACGGAAAAAAGAGCGAATAATAGTAAAAGTTTCGCTCTTTCTTTTGCTATAATGACAACATACAGCGGTTTCCGCTCTGATGAAGTACAAAGTTGAATTATGAAACTCTTGTGGTGCGGGCATCTTGCCCGCTAGATATGTACCTCATAACACCGGGAAGTGCTGTATAATCAGTCACTTTAAAAAACAATATGGACGGTATTGGACTCGAACCAACGACCCCATCGATGTCAACGATGTACTCTAACCACCTGAGCTAACCGTCCGTAATCACACAGATTAATAATCTATCATCTAAAATATCATCTGTCAACCCCTAAAACCAAAATTTTATTTTAGATATATTTTAGATATATTATTTTACATATATCTAGTTAACTGCACCCGATAACGATCCTTTTTTGTCACCGCAATTTCTCCAACTTCTAACCGCCCTTTTCCCCGAATAGCAATTAAATCCCCCGTTTTGACCTGGGAACTGGCTTGATTGACTTCCTTCCAATTAACACGCACATCATTGGAGTCTATTAAATCTACCATTTTACTGCGAGACATCCCAAACCCAGCAGAAGCCACCGCATCTAACCGCAAAGAAGCTTCCACAGTCGTTAATTCTTTTTTCTTTGGTTCGCGGATTTTTAACTCACTAATATCAATGCGTTGAGTTTTCACCGGTACAGAACGCACCTGTTTTAAACTCATCTCTAAAAATTCTGCCAATTCCGGGACAACAATCACCTGCGCCCCTCTTTCCCCCAAAACAATCACATCTCCCGTTTTTTCCCGGACAATTCCCGTTCCCAACATCGCACCTAAAAAATCTCGGTGATTCGCTGTATCAAATAGGAAATTACCAGCAATTTCTAAAGCCATGATAGCAACTTGAGACTGATCTAATGGTAACTCAGCACGAGCGATCGCTATTCTTTGTCTTTCCGCTTGGGGATATCCACCCCAAGTCACTAAATGCACCTCTGTTAATCGGCTAAATACCCGGTTAATTTCCGCTAACTCTGGCGGAGACAAAAAATCTGTTAATACCACTTCCCAGGTCTTTATAGCCTGGTCTGCTTGATCAATTACACGGGCAATGGTATCGCGGTTTTCAACCCCTTTTAAAAGTTCTTCTCTAGGTAGCATAGAATTATAGCAGTTACAGGAGTTCGGATTGCGAAGTTCACAAGTGTTGTTATTAATTGTTATTTAGAATCCTGATTAATCCTTAAATCCTGGATATCTTGATTCAGACAACAATTACCAATCAATTATTTTCAGCATAACCTTGAATATTTTCCGGGTCAAACTGCCTTAAAATCCGAGTAGCTTGGCGGGTCAGAGTTTCCGAACCTTGGACGACAATTAAATACTTACCCGCATCTAAGCGATTACGATAGGGTAAAGCATCACCACCACCCTCAAACAAACCAACACCACCCCCCACAAATATACTACCCATAGCCCCGCTACCAGCGCCCAAAATTCCGCCAATTACGTGATTACCGATTTCTCCAGCCCAAGCAAAGGTATCTAAACCAGTAATCAAACTGAAGGTAAAACCCGAAAAAAAGCCAAATGGGACTAACCAAATCGCCATTAATTTTACTTGTTTTTTTGCTTCTTCTTTGGGATCAATTAAACCAAATTCATCAGCACTTTTATAACCTCTACCAAGAATAGTCCCATTTATGCCTTCTTTTTCTAAAGCTAAATCGGCGGCTTCGGCTTGGATACGATCTGATAATACAGCAACAAGATAATTCATTAATCTTAAACTATTTTTTAAATTCCAGTTGACATCATCAGTATATTCACTAATCAGGATTGATCTGATTTTAGCAAGTCTAGAGGCTCACAAAAATTATTTACACCTTGTTTAAGAACATAAATTAAAACCGGTGTGGCCAGACTTCTAGGAAAGGTCTGTATTGTCCTCAGATGTTCTATCATCTCTTGAATTGACCCATTTAGCAAGTCTTCTCGATATTCCTGTTCACAAATTACAGCCCGCCATTTTTTGGCTAAGGCATCTAACCATTCAGAATTAGTTTGTTCTGGTTGTTGTCCAGCTTTAATAGCCAGAGTCATTACCGCGTCTTCTAAATCTCCATCGCAGTCCTCTATCAAGTCTAATGTTTCCATTGCTTGAGAATCATCTACCATCAGAGAACGAAATTTTGCAATCTCTTGTGATGTAACTTTAGTCATGATCATGAGTTTTTGACTAGTTTAGCAGTTGCAACAGTTTTGAGAACTATTTTACAGCATTGAGAATTATCAATATCAATTCATGCCCTGTCCATTTCTTGTAGGTTGGGTTGAGGCACGAAACCCAAGGCTGATGTTGGGTTTTGCTTCGCTTAACCCAACCTACGAATCTTAACTCTTATTTGACTCCTGATTCCTCTAACTGTTTTAATCCTTTGGCTGTAACATACCTTTGTAATTCTGTTAAGGCTCGATTGTAGTCTAATATGGCTTTGACTCGATTTCCCTCGGACCGTGTTAAATCATTTAATGCGTTAATTACATCGGTTTGAGTACCTACCCCTGCTTGGAATCTTAACCTCGCTAACCGTAAAGATTCTCTAGCTTGTTCTAAGGCTACATTAGCAGTTTGTACGTTCTCTAAACTTGATGCTTGGGTGGAATAAGCTTGTTCTACTTGAAAGCGAATCTGGTTTTTTTGTTCGGAAAACTGAGTTTCAGCAATCGCAATACTGGTTTTAGCTTGGGAGGATCTTGCTTTTGCTGCTCCCCCATTATATAAATTAATGCTGGCTTGTAGTCCCAATGAATAACCATCGCTGACACTAGTTCCGTCATCAAATTGATCTAATAAGTTATATCTCCCTACTAAACTCACCTGTGGACCAGAGGACGCTAAAGCCTGTTTTATCTGTGCTTCTCCAATTTTTCGCTGCGCTAAAGTTTGTTGTAGTTCAGGACGGTTTTGATAAGCTAAAACAATGCTCTGTTCTAGTGGTTGCTGCCATAAACCTGCTAATTTTACTGGATCAGCCGCACTAATGCTCACTGACTGAGATAAATTTAACAATGGCGCTAATTTGCGACGGGCAATTTGTTGTTGAGAAAGAGCATTGGTTAAGTCTTGTTGAGAATTGGCTAGGTTTACTTGCGATCGCAATACATCAAAACGAGTACCAACACCAGCTTTTTCTAAGGCCATGGCATCTTTTAAACTAGCTTGAGCATTTTCTACCGCTGACTTAGTAATTCTCACGTTTTCATCTGCTTGTTGCAGATCATAATATGCCTTGGACACATTTAAACGAATTTCTTCAGATTGTTTTTCGACATCCAACTCTTGTACACGTATCCTTTCTTCAGCTTCCTGAATAGCCCCATTGCGTCTACCAGAGGTATACAAATCATATTTTATCTGTGCTGTCCCGCTGAAATTTGTGTTCGCCGGAGCATCATCTGCCGGAAATCCAGCATTCCGTCGTCTTTCAACAGCCAGTGTGTCAGCGGTACTGCGACTATTCGTTACATCTGCACTTAAATCTATACTAGGAAATAAAGCCGCTTGAGCTTCCCGCAAAACTGATTTAGTCCGTTGCAATTGTAACAGGGACACTTGTAAATCATTGTTATTCCGTTTAGCCAGTTCCAAAGCCTCTGACAAACTAATTGGCCGAGTTGCCTGTATTTTTACTTCCTCCGCTTGTCCTGGAAATAACAGTGGATTCGGATTAGGATTTAAGTCATTAGGAGTATTAGTAAAATCTACGGACTGACTAACTTGGGATTTTACATTACCAACAGAAAAGGGTTTGCTAGGTTCTGATGTAGTAGAGGTAGTTGTTTGCGCTATCCAATCAGAAGTTTTTTTAGGTAAACAGGTGTTAGAAGCGAGTAGCAAAGCTGCTTGACTCTTCTGCTGTGGGCATTTACTAGATTCTAGTAATTCTGATACCCTAGTATCAGTGCGGGTAAATTGCTGCCCAGGATTTGGATTATTAACAGCCAGGAAGTTATGATTGGATAGATCAGAAAAATTGACAAATCTACCATCATCTTTTTTAAGTATTTTTACTTCCTGAATATCAAGATTGTTGTCAGTAATCATGATTGGTAGACTGTAGTTAACAGTGTATTTTGCCATACTTTTATGGAAATAACTGCTCAGTAATAATCCTGATTTACTTGTAAATTGACTCTTAGGAAATAAGCTGTTGTTTGTAAATGAATTGCCAATCAAAACATTAGGATAAGACCCTGGCTGTACCTCACTCATGTTCACAACAGTAGCCCAAGCGGGCTGAGTTGTTAATACTGCTACCGTAAAACCGGGTAAGAAACTATGGAATAATTGCTGTCTTTTCACCGCGTCCCCTCACAGAAAAAAATATATCAATTTAGCGGCAGAATACTTGTCTTCACCACAAAATATAGCATGATCCATAGATTTGTGAAGGAATATCGCACTCTTCCTATTTTAAGCATCAGAACTCTGTTTGTCTTCAAAACCTCTGACAATGCGAGAAAGTTCTGCTTTTTCATCTATAATAACGCGAGTAGGCGCACCGCTAATAATTCGCTCGTAGTTACGCAGTGAATCTTTAATATCTGGTCCGTCTGCTGTGATATTATATTCACGAATACCTTTATCATGCCAAGAACCTCGCATTTTAAAGACGTTAATTGCCCGCGACATTTCTCCCCGAATCTCTACATACTGCAACATCAAAATTGTGTCTGTAATTGTGGAAATATGGGAGTCGGTAATAGAATGAGAACCGAGAAACTGGTCTGTAGTATTGGTAAAAAAACCAGTGATTTCTTCTTGTTTAGCATAACCTGTAACCCCAATGACAAATTGACGAAAAGCGTTATTACTAACACCTCTAGCCATGGCTGAAAGTGAATCAATGGCAATGCGAGCAGGTTTAAAATGAGATATTTCTGATTTAATAATTTGTAAATGATCTTCTAAACCAGTTGATTCGGGATAGGTACAAATTATTTTTAACAATCCTTGATGTTCTAATTCCTCAAAATCAATCCCCCATGAATAAGCATTACGTGAAAGTTGAGCGCGAGATTCTTCATAGGCAAATAATATCGCTCTTTCACCATTAATACAGCCATCTTGGATAAACTTGCTCACTAATAAGGTTTTACCAGTTCCCGTCGCTCCTGTGGCTAAAATAATCGAGTCTTTAAAGAAACCACCACCACACATCTGATCAAGGATTTTTACCCCAGAAGATACTCGCACATTCGAGGATCTTTGTGTTAATCGCATCGCTCCCAAGGGGAATATATTAACTCCTTCGTTGGTAATTGTAAAGGGATATTCACCTTTCATGTGGGTTGTTCCCCGTAATTTGAGAATTTCAATAGTCCTTCGTCTTCGTTCTCCTTCTAAAACGTTGCGAACAATTACTACATTATCGGAAACAAATTCTTCAACGCCAAAAGATGCTACTGGTCCATATTCTTCACCTCTTTCAGTGGTAATGATTGTGGTGACGTTTAATTGTTTCAAACGCGCTACTAAACGAAAAATTTCCCGTCGCACTACTCCTACAGCTTCATATTGTTGAAATATCGCTGTCATTGAATCAATGGAAACTCTTTTGGCTTTATATTTACGAATTGCATATTGTAACCTTTCAATCAGGGCAGATAAGTCAAAATTACCAACTATATCTTGACCTTCAGGATCAGGAGAAGCGTCGAGAATAAATAATTTACCTTGATCAATTAAATTTTGCAAATTCCAATTAAAAATATGGGAATTTTTAATAATGTCACTGGGGGATTCTTCAAAGGTGACAAATACTCCTGGTTCGTCAAAGTAGGTAATGCCATTATAAAGGAATTGCAGTGATAACAATGTCTTTCCTGTCCCGGAAGTTCCACTCACTAAGGTGGTTCTACCAACGGGTAAACCACCATGACTAATATCGTCAAAGCCCTCGATCATTGTCCGAATTTTTTCTACGCCACCAACGGGTATTTTTTTTTGGTCAAACTGCTCTTTTTTTGTCATGGTTTATCTAATAAGGATATTCAACCTGGTTTTTTAAAATCAAGAAAGTTTTTGATCATTTTTCATAAATACGGCAGAATTTACGCAGTTAGGAGTCTTTTGGTAAAATCCGCTTGATAATTAATTTTTTATGAAAATTTTGTACTTCTTTTACCCCCAATCTACTGTATTTTATCCTACTCTTTTTCGTATTCTTCGTTCAATTCTTCATACAACAGATCCAATCCAATCAATACTCTTTCTCGGTCCGTGAGATCACCAATAATTTTCCGCACTGGCGGTGGCAAAATTTTTGATAATGTCGGGGTGGCAAGAATTTTATCTTCTTCGGCTAATTGGGGGTTTTTCAGAACATCAATTACTTTTAAGGCATAAACACCTTTAAATTCTTGCTCTAAGATATCTTTGAGGGTTTTTAAGGCTCGCACTGAATTGGGGGTGTTCCCTGCTACGTAAAGCTTGAGAACATAGGTTTTTTTGGCTTGATTCATACAATATAGACTCCTAAAAATACGCAATAAATGTGACAAATAAAAAAAGCAAAGGTTTTGGTTTTATCTATACTTTTAGTATTTACTCACGATCCATGAAGATGCAAATTCTCCTTGGCCACATTCAGTTGATTTTAGCAACAGTAGAACGATAGATCTCACAAAGATGTGCCAAAATATCTATTAAGGTTAAACGGTAATCTAGTAATGTTTCATCGCTTCTCCCTTCTAGTCTTAATTGTTTGGCAAATTCGTCAATGATTTCCATGTGTATTTCTATAATTTGTGGCACAGGAATATTAGCATAAAATAGGGCGTTGATAAATTTATCAATTTTTTCTTTTATTGCTTTGTCAGTTAGAAAATAATTTACAATAATTTGCCGATAATCTGATTTCAGTTGCTCTAATATCTCCTGTTTTTCGGTAGTAGTCATATCCTGAAAGTTTTGCGCCTTTCTCTGCTGGGCAAAGGACAGAAAATAATTATTTTTCTTCTCTAATGTCTGATTAGGTAAATGGTATATCTGATCAGCTGTAGTCGTCATTGGCTGCCAATACCATTCGCTGATGAATCGGTAGTATTGGCTCAGGAATTTATTCATTAAATTCCCTCTGTGAATCAGTAAACCTTTGTGCCTCTTTTGTGCAAATGGTCTACCCCAAATTTGTTTTATATTTTTTTGTAAAAGCAATATAGGTACTAACATTTACGGTTGATAAATCATGGGTATTATGTAGGCAAGGCATATATAAGTCAGTAAATAAACATATTTGTCTGGCTTAAACAGGATAACTTATATCCATGGGCGTAGTTAGGAATCATTGATAAGTGCATTAACAAATCAAACTTGGACTTAGGTTACATTACTTTACTCCTTGATAAGATACTTAAATAAACTTAAAGAATTGTCGCATTTTAAATCATTATAATTCCTCAAGGTTCTAAAGCGAATCTTTGGAGTCATAATTATTGTTGTAGTTGTCACTCTCAAAAGTAATGACTTTCAATACAAGTAATAATCTTGTCAAGATGGTTACTTGTTGACTATGAAAATTCACATCTCGCACCGTGAGGGGGAAAATAATCCAAGATTGGCTTCAAGTTCATGTATTTTCAGTCCATGGACTGTGCCAAAGTCATAGCCAAACCCCCAGGCTCTTGATAGCCTGTAGCTTACGGCTTATTTACATATAGATGGTATCAAACTACTGACCGTATGTAACAGCGATGAAAATACCAAAACTATTCAATATTTATTTGGTTTGTCTGGATTTATCTGGTTTGAGGAAAATTTTTCAGCGCGGTTTGTCAATATGAGGACTTACCCACGAGTTACGAAACAACTAACTACGAAAGCATGAACCAGAAAGCAGCGTTCCCAAGGCACCCTCAAGGGATAGAACAGGAAGGAAAGAAGGTTTCTCCATATATTGTGCGTAATTCCTAAATATGTCACCGGAATCCCACAATAGCGTAGCCATTCTCAATATTCTGGCCGGATATTGCTTCAGGCTTGAAGACCATCTCAACTAAGGCTGATGGTGAGGCCGGGGTTGATCATCAGCAGAATGACCACTGAGGAATTATATCAATGCTACAGTACCCGCTTTATCAATTTCTAGCAAATGTACCAATCTGCTTAGAAACAAATACTCTAGCAACCGTGCTGGATATTTTTACCAACCAACAGTGCGATCGCTTGATGGTAGTCAATTCACAACAAGTCCCAATTGGTTTGTTATACTCCACTCGGTTACTGCCACAATTATTAGCAGCAACCACTGATGACTACCTTTTAAATTTACAGCGACCACTCTCACAGCTGGATAAATCGCTCCTAGAACCAATACAAACCATATCAGCAGCACAGAGTCTAGAACATTTCCGCCTATTTTTACAATACCAAGAAACTCAACAACAAAGAAATTTAGATTGGGCATTGGTTGACTCAGATGGTAAACTTCTGGGAATAGTGGACACTTTACGCTTATTGCAACTCTTAGCTCAAAACAAAAATCCTATTAACTCAATCATCAATCAGGAAAAAGAACCGCCAAAAATACACACATCCATAGTCCATTTGTTAGGGCAACTGCCTTGGCCAATTATGTTACAAAATAGTCATGGCAAAGTAATCACCCAAAATCCTGCTTGGTGGCAACAATTGGGAGCATTAAAAGACATCGAAGGTGTTAGAAAACAGGTAGAGACCATACTTGCCCCGACTCACTCTCAAAAATCTGCTTATATTTATGCTAATGAGTCCGAAAATCTGAAACCAGATCCCTTCACGAGTCCCAAAACAACTATCCCCCCAACAGTTTTTTCACCTGAGTCATCATCCGCTTTACCATTTCTGGAAGAGTCACCCGTTAATGTCAATAGTGGTTCTGATCGCTGTGTTTTAGATACCCATCTGGGTATTTGTACTTGTGTGGTCGAAATCAAAAATGGTCAAGAACGGGTTTGGCAATTTGCCAAAATCCCTTTGGATAGTAGGGAGTTGCAAATTTGGGTTTCTGAGTCACAAGTGCCAGCAACTACCGATGACCTATGGCTGATATTAGCAACAGATGTCACGGAACAACAACAACTTTGCAAGGAATTGGCAACAAAAAACGCCGATTTGATTCAACTCAATCGCTTAAAAGATGAATTTTTAGCTTGTATCAGTCACGAATTAAAAACACCACTAACGGCAGTTTTAGGACTATCTCGACTACTTGTAGACCAACAGTTGGGACAATTAAATGAGCGCCAAGCTCGTTATGCTGGGCTAATTCACCAAAGTGGCAGACATTTGATGAGTGTGGTTAATGATATTTTAGATTTGACTCGCATGGAAACTGGACAAATGCAACTCACTTTCACCCCAGTACAAATTCAGGTAGTCTGTGAACGAGCTTTGTCAGATGTAAAAAATATCTATCAGCAAAATAACAAAACTCAACAATTATCCCCAGCAGAAAATCACAATTCGTCTCACCGTCAATTTAGTCTGGCCATTGAACCGGGTTTAGAACAAATGGTAGCGGATGAATTACGCTTGCGTCAAATGCTGGCACATCTACTTTCTAATGCCTTTAAGTTCACAGAAGTATCTGGAGAAATTGGGTTACGGGTAAGTCGTTGGGAAGGTTGGATTGCTTTTACTGTCTGGGATACAGGTATTGGCATTCCTGAACAACAACAACATTTAATCTTTCAAAAATTCCAGCAATTAGAAAACCCCCTCACCCGTCAGTTTGAAGGAACGGGTTTAGGATTAGTCCTCACCAGAGCTTTGGCTCGCTTACATGGTGGTGATGTCAGTTTCCTATCTCGTGAAGGTAAAGGTAGTCAATTTACTCTGCTTTTACCTCCGAGTCCACCAAAACTCAGTTTTAACGACTGTGAAGATATAAAACCAGAACAGCGGGAAATAGGCAACACTACCAATTCTGTCCGTCAAAATCTCCACAATTCTCCACAATACCAGCCAAATTCCTCCCCCAGATTGGTGTTGGTAGTGGAAGCAGTAGCCCAATATATTGAAGAATTAACTGAACAACTCAAGGCTTTAGGTTATCGTGTTGTCATTGCTAGATCAGGAACAGAAGCTTTAGAAAAAGCCCGACGTTTACAACCAAAGGCTATATTTTTAAACCCTTTATTACCTTTACTCTCAGGTTGGGATGTTTTAACTCTATTGAAATCTGATGCTTTAACTCGTCACATTCATGTTGTTGTCACGGCTACAGCCGCAGAAAAGGAACAAGCACTTACTAAACAGGCTGATAGTTTTCTAAGTCTACCCATTAAACACCACCTATTGACTACACTATTATCACAATTATCTACATCTCCAAAGGTTCAACATTCAGCGACGGAAAATAATCACCATCCTCAGATTGTCCCTCTACGAATTCTCCGCTTAGTAAATCCAGAGTTAGAAGCGGTTAATCTCTATCCTTCCCTTCGAGAACATCGAGTTATTGAAGTAGATGATTTAGATCAAGCAGATTTGTTAGCACGAGTCTGGCAGTTTGATTTGATATTACTAGATATGGAAATTTCTACGGCTCGCACTTATCTACAACAATTAACTAAACACCAGCGATTAGCAACTTTACCATTGGTCACTTGTGATGTTGCTACTACTTTAGCCGCTTCCCAAATACCCGGATTGTCTGTATTTCCTTGTTTAAGTCCCTTGCATCAGGAAAATGATCCCCACAATTACCAGGGAAATGCTTTATCATCTGTATTACAAATTGCCGCCGGCATCAGTTGTCCACTCAATATTCTCGTTGTAGATGTTACTATGTTGCATGATTTACCCAAAATAAATCGCAAACCAGTCAAGAATTATCAGTTAATTAAAAATTCTACTCTCAATCTCAAAAATCAGCCCGGTAATAGAGGCTATGAATGGTTTCAAGCTCTAATTCAATACTTACAAACTGCTGGTTTTAGAGCTTCTATTGCTAGTTGTTGGTCGGAAGTTTTACAACAAGTTAGTCATAAAAGTGTTGACCTACTATTAATTTGTTTACAGGAAACGCCGATGCATCAAGAAGTACACAAAGCTATACAATCCTTGGGGGATTTATCCTTTAAATTACCCCCAATTTTGGTACTTGACCAAAAATTAAACCAGCCTAATTATGAAAATAGCTCTCAATCCCGTAAGCACAGATATACATCTTCTGTAGAAACTGCGGTAAGTGAAATTGCTACCCAGATATTGCCCCGTTCTATCTCTATGGAAGAGCTATTAACTCAGATAAATCAAGCTTTATCTAGGGTTTGCTCATAGCCAGGGTACTATCATACTGATGTTGTTTTTTGTATAAATTGTTCAAAAAGATTTGCATCCCTGGCGGCTGTGGTATGATGATAGTGCGTAAATAATCGGATGTTGATACTTATATAAATACCCACGCACTACTATTACAAAAATACCATCCCCCCAGGCGAAAGTCAATAGGCTTAACCTAAAAAAAGAAAATTTTTTAATGTTAAAATTAATACTAAATTATTGATAATTTTCAGATGGAGCGCGAAACCTTTATTGCAGCATTCTTTGGCGATTTTCACGTAGTTAAGTCAGAAAATAAGGTAAACTAGAGATAAATATAAGGAGCTATCAAGATTATCCACCATTCTCAAAAGAAACCATCTTGACAATGTATGATTTAGCGAGTGATTTAGTAGGATAATCAGGATTACTGAAGGAATTTCATTGTCTATAGGAGGTTATTTGCAAAGTCTAATTTACTACTTGTCTTAGCGACTAGAAGTCGTGTCTATACAGACAAAATCAATTTTTATCGCTTTAAAATCCACCTGGATGGAATTTTTTACGTATTAGCGATTTATAATCGCCGATAGCCTGGGTAACGTAGTTATATATCATATATCTTGAAAGCAACCCCTTAGTGGCATAATTATTTTATCCTGGGATGGACTTGTTTCATCTGTAGCGACATCAGTTTATGGATTTGCTGTCAATGGAAGTAATACGTTTAGATAGTGTTTCATTGTGGAGAAGGACTCAAGAGGAATTTTCCTATGATTTGAAAAAAACGCTCCTATCTGTGGTAGAGGGTAAATATCGCCAACCTGCGAAAAAGCTAGTGTTAAATAATGTTAACCTAGTAGTTGACAAAGGCGAGAAAATAGGTATAATCGGTGCGAATGGTTCTGGTAAGTCCACGCTGTTAAAGATAATTTCTGGTATTCTTAGGCCGACAACCGGTAATGTCAGGGTTCGGGGTCAGGTCGCACCTTTAATTGAACTAGGAGCAGGTTTTGATCCAGATATTTCTGTCATGGACAATATACTTCTCTATGGCGTATTATTGGGTTTTTCTAGGACGGAAATGAAAGCAAGAGCGCGTTCTATTTTGGAGTTTGCTGAATTAGAAGATTATGCTTTAGTTCCAGTTAAGGGTTTATCTTCGGGTATGGTGGCTCGTTTGGGTTTTGCTATTGCAACTGATGTCCAACCAGATATTTTGATTTTAGATGAAGTATTATCAGTGGGAGATGAGGGTTTTAAGAATAAGTGCAAGCAAAGGATGGATCAGTTTTGGGATGATCATGCTACTGTTTTAGTTGTTTCTCATGATTTAGAGTTTGTCAGCACATCCTGTAAAAAAGCGATTTATTTAAATCAAGGAAATATTAAATTTGCTGGTGACTCACAGGAGGTGGTAGATTTCTATTTAGAAACTGTTAAACAATCTGAAATGATGACTCATTCAGGGTAGATATAGAGAGGTTTAAAGATGGAAGCTAAGGCTATAAACTTAAAACAACTGTATGAACGAGATTATTTATTGTGGTTAGAGGAGAATGTTAGATTATTGAGCGATCGCCAATTACAAGAGATAGATTATGATCATTTGATAGAGGAGTTAGAATCTTTGGGTAGAAGTGAAAAAAGAACAGTAGAAAGTTTGATGAAACAATTGTTGATTCATCTATTGTTATATCAATATTGGGCAACAGAAGATCAGAGAAATGTTAATCATTGGAGTCTAGAAATTCTCACTTTTAGAGATCAGCTTAATGAAGAATTAGCTGCCAAAACAATTTATAATTATCTGGTGGATAACCTCGATAAAATATATCAAAGTGCTATGAAATTAGCAGCCCAAAAAAGCCAGTTAAGTTTACCTCAGCAATGTCCATATACCTTGCAAGAAATATTAGATGAAAATTGGCTACCTCAACCAAATATAATATAGTTAATTATCATCTATAAAGATTGTCATATAAAAATTGTCAGATGCTAGGAATTATCACTTAAATAGGAGATATGACAATGATTACAGCACAACTAAATGCAGCGTAAGCTAGAATTTTATCAGCAATATGGAGTACAGGAGTATTACATATATGAGCTTGAGTCCTATAAAATTGAAGGTTGGATCAATAATAATGGATCTTTAGTACAACTTGAACAGATTAATGCTTGGATTAGTCCCCAGTTAGGAATAAAATTTGATACATCTCAAGGAGAATTAATTGTTTATCGTCTTGAGGGAGAAAAGTTTTTAACTCCCGTTCAATTAAGAAGAGAGTTAGAAGCACAGCGTCAATATACTGATATAAAACGTCAACGTGCTAATGAAGCAGAAGCTAGACTATATTAGCTCAAAAGTTGAGAGAGTTAAATATTGATCCTGATACCTGATAGTTAATAACTAATGATCACTAATTATGATATAATCTCTAAAAATACTCCATTAACTCTAAATATTCAGTAGAAAGATTGATGAAAGTATTATTATATATCCCTTATATCTCTAAAATTAAAATGTGCCTTTTATTACCTATCAAGATTTCCCTTTTACCTAAAACTAAAAAACTTTGTACCTCATGGACATGAGAACTGCTATCTTAGTAAGATGAGAAAAAAGTACAATCTGTAAAGATTTATTTTCAGCAAAATCAAATTTACTTAGGTCAGTCTTATGTGAATTAAAAATTTCTCAGTAAAATCAAAGCTTGTGGTTTTTGCGTTTGTGGTAGTTCCCATATCTATGAACAAGACTAGGCTGTTTCATTGTCTAACTTACACAAAGTTTTAAGTATCGTAATTTATTTTTAACATTTTGAATGATGATTGAAAACAATAACCCTGAAATTAATGTCGATGAGTTAATGGAGAAGATTCGTCAAGAGATCCTTAGTCGTCAAGGTTATTCTTCCGGCGCAAGTATAAATAATAACAATATAGATACATCAGATTTCACGTCAAATATTGGCTCAAGGATGGGCTATATTGAATCTTTACTAAAAAATGCCGAATCTAGAGCTTATATTCGGACTAAATGGCCTGAAAAACTGAATCGCTTTCCCTTTAATTTAATATCGAAATTACAAACATTGATTCTAAAAGGCATCAACTTTTTATTTAAAGACCAAAGAGAAGTTAACTTCAATTTGATCCTGTCTTTAAAAGAATCTCTAGTGATTAATCACCAACTAATAGCGGAAATGAAAACTTTAAAGTCACAAATAGATGATTGTCTAATTACTGGGGATACTCATTTTCAAGGAATAAATGAACGTCTGAATATTCTAGACAATAGTATTCAAAAACTTGATAACCAAATAACTGCTGTAGATAATCGCTTTCAAGGAGTAAAGGATCATTTGAATATTGTAGATCATAATATTCAAGAACTTTGTAAACAAATAATTAATGTAGATAATAATATTCAAGAACTTGAGCAACAAATAGTTGCTGTAGATACTCGTTTTCAAGGAGTAAACGATAATTTGAATATTTTAGATAATAGTATTCAAGAACTTGAGCAACAAATAACTGCTGTAGATACTCGTTTTCAAGGAGTGAATGAGCGTCATTTTAGAAATGATAGTTACCTGAAAAATGATTTAATGCAGCAGAAGCGATTGATATCCTTATTTTTAGAAGAAGCGCGACAGCGATTACCAGAACCTTTTAATCAAGAACAACTGCAAACCTTTGTCAGTGAAGATCAACATCTACTAAATGCTTTCTACCTTGCTTTTGAAGACCATTTTAGAGGTACTCGTGAAGACATTGTCAACAGATTAAAAGTATATTTGCCCTTAATTGAAAAAGCAAATGTTGGTACACCAGACGCACCTATTTTAGATGTAGGGTGTGGACGGGGTGAGTGGTTAGAACTGCTAAGGGAATCGGGATATACCGCTAGAGGTTTAGATATCAACAGAGTCATGATAGAGCAATGTCAAGCCAGAGGTTTGGAGGTAATAGCGGGAGATGTGATTGACTATTTGGCATCTTTACCAGACAATAGTTTGGGTGCTGTAACGGGATTTCATATTATAGAACATCTGCCATTTAAGATGTTGATGAGGTTATTTTCTGAAACAGTTAGGGTGATCAAACCCCAAGGATTAGTTATTTTTGAAACTCCAAATCCAGATAACGTATTAGTCGGAAGTAACACCTTTTATCTAGATCCAACTCATATTAATCCATTACCTAGCCCAACAATCAAGTTTATGGCTGAAACCTGTGGTTTATACAATACTCAAATCATCACACTGCATCCCTACCCAGAAAATGCGAAAATTAATGGTCAAGGTGTAGCTGAACGCTTTAACGATCTTTTCTATGGTCCACAGGATTATGCTGTGGTAGGGTATAAACATGAGTAGATATAAGATTGCAGTGGTAGTACCACGCATGATTACCGGAGAAATTGGAGGAGCAGAAAGATTTTTTGCAGGTCTTATAAATTCTTTGAATACTCCAACTACATCTGCGAATCTTGTTGAAGTTTTGGTTGATGAATCCAGTTTTGAGACAATACAAGAATCATATTTACGTTGCTACGATTTAGATCTTTCTGATTACGATGCAGTAATTTCTACGAAAGCTCCTACTTTTTTGGTGCGTCATCCTAACCATATATGCTATCTCGTTCATACTATTAGAGTATTTTATGATATGTTTGAACAAGAGTTTGGTGATGGTAATCAAATTCTCAAAACTCAAAGGGATACTATTCAAAAGCTAGATACAGGAGCATTAAGTTCACCAAGAACTAAGAAAGTTTTTACAATCGGTAACGAAGTAAGTCAAAGACTACTTAAATGGAATGGTATTAAAAGCGAGGTTTTGCATCCAGCATTAGTATTGAATAATTTCCATGAAGGTAACTATGAATATATATTCATGCCAGGAAGGTTACATCGTTGGAAGCGAGTAGATTTAGTAATTAAAGCCATGGGTCATCTTCAGTATCCTATTCGTCTGAAAATTGTCGGTACTGGTGAACAGGAGGAGGAATTACGCGCACTTAGTCCTACAGATGAGCGGATACAATTTCTAGGTAGAGTTTCGGACGAGGAACTTTTAAATTTGTATGCAAATGCTTTAGTCATACCATTTGTACCGATACGAGAAGATTATGGCTACGTCACTTTAGAGGCTTTTGCCCATGGAAAACCAGTAATTAGTTGTCACGATTCTGGAGAATGCTTACAGTTCGTTAAAAATGGGATTAATGGTTTTGTGGTTGCTCCTCAAGCAAAAGAAATTGCTAAAGCCATAGAATATTTTATCAATGATCCCGAACAAGCAAAAGTCATGGGGAAAAGGGGAAGGCTTGACATAAGCCACATTAATTGGTCAAATATATCTCAGAGATTATTGGGTGTTCTGCGAGAGTGAAGTTAATAAAAATGAACGAAAAACAAATCTTTCAAGTTACTGTCTTAGATATGCAGCCCATAGATCCACCTATTGGGGGGGGTAGACTGCGGTTACTAGGCTTATATCACGGTATGGGTGAGTATCTTCCTACTACATATATAGGATCTTATGATTGGCCGGGAGAAAATTATCGGCATCATCGGTTGAGCAAAACCTTAGAAGAAATTGATATTCCTCTGAGTGACCAACACTTTTATGAGTGTGCTGAATGGCAGTCACGCTTAGGTGGTAAAACTATTATAGATTCTTGCTTTAATTTGCTAGGCCATCATTCCAGTCAATTTGTGGAAACAGCTAGAAGCAAAGTAGCTGAATCAGATATTGTCATTTTTTCTCATCCCTGGGTATACCCCTTAGTAAAAGACCTGTTAAGATCACGTCCCCAACTTGTGGTTTACGACTCTCAGAACGTCGAGGGTTTATTAAGAACGAGTTTATTAGATGATGGTAATTTCGGAACTGAAATTGCGAAAAATGTAGTTAGGATAGAATACGAACTTTGTCAAAATTGTGATTTAATTCTTGCCTGTTCCCATGAGGATAGAGAACTATTTCATAAACTCTATAATATTCCATTTAGTAAAATCGCTATTGTTCCTAATGGTGTATTTACAGATAAAATTCAAAATTCAAGTGATAGCAAACGGAGAATAGCCAGAAAAAAATTAAATATAAATATAGGGAATAGTCCACTGGTTATTTTTATGGGTAGTTCTTATGTACCCAACACTGAAGCCGCAAGATTTATTATTGATAAATTAGCGCGAGAAATGCCTGATGTTAAGTTTGCTATTTGTGGTGGTGTGGGCGATCAATTTAGTCAAGAGGAACTGAGTGAAAAAAATATTACTAATGTAATCTTAACAGGTTTTTTGAAAGAAAGTGAAAAACTTGACTATTTAGCTGCATCTGATTTAGCCATTAACCCAATGTTTTCAGGGTCAGGTACAAATATCAAGATGTTTGATTTTATGGCTGCTGGCTTACCAGTAATATCAACACCAATTGGAGCCAGAGGTATATTTCAAGGATCAGAAACAGCTATCCATATCTGCACAGCAGAAGAGTTTACCAATAGTATCCAACAAGTTATTAATGATAAAAACTATAATCAGGTTCTTGGTCAATCAGCTAGAAGTTTAGTAGAAAGAAAGTATGCTTGGCAAAGAATATCCAATAATTTAGGGCTGTTACTTCATAGAAATAGACTCAAGTTAGGTGATCATATACCATTTTTTAGTGTGATTATTCCTACCTATGAAAGACATGATAAATTAGAAGTTTTACTAGGTTGTTTACAAAATCAGACTTTCCAAGAGTTTGAAATTATTATAGTTGATCAAAGTAAAACATCATGGACACAAACAGAAAAATATTCTAATTTAGACATCACTTATATTCATAGTGATATTAAGGGAGCAGTAATAGCTAGAAATCGAGCATCTTATTATGCTAGAGGAAAAGTTTTAGCCTTTACTGATGATGATTGTCAACCAAAGCCCGATTGGTTAGAAAATAGCATAACATATTTTCAAAATAATGATGTAGTTGGCGTAGAAGGACTAATTATTTCCGACAAACTCAAAGATGAGAATTACCGGTCTGTAACCAATTTAGGGTTTGAAGGAATCGGTTTTATGACAGCGAATTTGCTAGTTAGACGAGAAGTATTTATGGCTGTTGATGGATTTGATGAATCTTTTGACAATCCACATTTCCGTGAAGATACCGATTTAGGTTGGAGAATTTGCCAGCATGGACAAGTTATTTTTGCTGAAGACGTTTGTGTTTTTCACCCTCCTCATCTTCGTACTGACCAAGGTGAAAGTATCGAGGAAAGAAACCAGTTTTTTGAGAAAGATGTTTTGTTAATGCAAAAACATCCAGAACGTTACCGAGAACTATTTTTTATGGAGTCTCACTACAAAAATACTCCAGGATTTCGGGAAAACTTTCTCAGAGGAATTAAGAAATATAATGTAGAAGTTGACAAGTTTTATTTAGATATTTTAGCAGTTGATGATGCAATGATGAAATTTGAAACCCAGTTTAGCGAGACTATACCTGACTTATTTTCTGGTAATAGAAAAAATTTAAATTCATTAAGAATCAACAACATTGAGAAAGAGAAGGAAGAAGTTTCTCAAGATCAGGATATTGCTTTGGTAGAACAAATTCTTTTACATTCTCAAATTAGTTCCTTATTATCAACAAATATCCCACAAACCATTCAGGCACATTTGAAATCTGCCGAAATTTTGTTAAATAAAGTCAAAGATATAGTTGGTATCCAGAGTCATGGCGACTATTTTAAAGCGTCAGTTCCTAGATATTTGCATTACTTGGCGGCTGCAATGACACTAAAAAAGAAGTCAAGAATTTTAGATGTTGGTTCTGCTCCTGGACATATTGGTATTGGCTTGCACTTACTCGGTATGAAGGTTGTTGGTGTCAATTTAAATGAAGCCTGGCGTGAGACATATCCTTCCCTTGACTGGGTAGAAAAGTTAGGTGTCATAGAACGTAATCTTGAGCAAGAAATTCTTCCTTATGATGATAATGTTTTCGATGCAGTATACTTCACCGAAGTTTTAGAACATATAGCAATAAAGAATCCGGTAGAAATATTATCAGATTTAAGAAGAGTATTAAAGACAGATGGTTTATTGATTTTATCAACACCAAATATATGCAATATTTCTAATATATATGCACTGTTGAATGAATTTAATATTTTTTGGCAGCCTGAAATATTTTATGGTAGTTTAGATAGGCATAATCGTGAATATACCCCAAAAGAAGTTTACAATCTTGTAGAGAAATCTGGTTTTAAGGATATCCAAATCTACGGGATTAACAGTTATTGTAACTGGCGTTCTGGTACAGATGATTATCCTTATAAAATAATTAATGCACTTGGGGATAATCATCCGTTATTAAGAAATACAATTATTGTTTTAGCTAAAAAATGAAAAAAATGATGTATGGCATATTGCAGCTAAATCAATTATACCCTTAACCAATGCACTATGCTTTTAGCTCCTCCCTGAAAACCTACCCATTGGGTATAAGCTATAGCTAAGTGGAGTATTGAGTTTCAATAACAAAACTGAAACTTGCCATAACAGACTTTAACCGCAATTATTCGGCTTGATCAACAGCATTTTTTTATGGTATATTCCCTGTTCCCTGTTCCCTGAGACTTATAATTTTTCTCAACTCCTCTAGAGTTGAGGTTATGGCCGATTTTATCTGAGTCAGGTACACCTTTACTGGTCGAGATGCCTGTAAGCTGTTGAAAATTTAACTTGTATATTGCTTATAAGTAAAACTTTTGTGGGTTGGGTATCCTGTCCTTCCCAATATGGAAATTAAAGGTTTTTAGCTTATTGCAATAGTTTTATTACTCATGTTGGCACCTTATAGCCCCAATCTTCTCCAATTTAGGTGGTGTAAAAAAAAACAGATTTGCCATTCAGCAAATAATCAGCTATAAGGAAATATTTAAAATTATTATAAAATTTTTCTAAAAAAATAGGGTGTTTTAATTGACAAAATATAGATATGTAGTTTACAATCTCACCCAAGTAGCTTTCTAAATGATTTCTTTAAATAAAATCATATTGTCGAAATTAATAGGAAGCATGACGCGCCAAGACGGTTTTATAAGCAATTTATTTCATGGAGTGAACGTGAGACTATGACAGTAGCAAACATTAATTCAATCCAGGGTCTTTTTATTACCCTCCTGAAGGGTCCAGCAAGTACCAAAGAGTTAGCTGATTTGACTTCTCAGTTGAATAGCGGTGTCACTATCACCAAAATCGCCACAGACCTAATTGATTCTCCAGAAGGGAAAGCACTATTTGGTGGATTCAGTAATGGTGATTTGATAGACTACATTTACAGTAATGCTTTCGGCCGAGTTCCTGACAGCGCTGGTAAGGCCTTCTGGATTGGAAAATTAGGAGCAACACCAACCTCAACCACAAAAGCCACCGTCGTTGTTGATATAATTAACTTTGCCAGTCCTGCTGATAAAGGAGTTTTCAATGGTAAGGTTGATGTAGCTAAAAACGCCACTCATCAGTTGGTAGTTCAAGAACTTTATGTTACCCTTTTGGGACGCGCAGCCGACATAGATGGTCGAACCTATTGGGTAGGAAAGTTGAATACTGGTACATCCGTCGCTGATGTCACCAAAGAAATTATAGCTTCCGAAGAAGCTCAGGATAAATATGCTGGTTTAATAAACAGTGACTTTGTTGCGAAACTTTACAGTAATGCCTTCGGTCGGGCAGCAGACGCAGAAGGTCTAGATTACTGGGTTGGGAGACTAAATAGTTCAACAAGAGCAGCAGTAACACTAGAGATTCTGGGCGCTGCTAGTGATACAGATAGACAAACTTTGAACAATAAAGTGGATGTTGCTCAGGGAATTACTGACAACTTCCAAACACAGTTTACTTTAACCACGGAAACTGACAACCTTACAGGTACAAGTGGCAAGGACTTGTTCATAGGCGACAATGGTAACCAATTCTTTGCCACTGTTCAAGCGGGGGATAAACTTGACGGGGGCGCTGGTATTGACACCTTTAAATACTACTACAGTGACAATGGAATATTGCCTACTCTCCTCAATGTTGAAAAGGTAGAGTTGATTAATTTGCGGAGTAGTAATATTGACTTCAGCCCCCTTGCTGGTTCTGGTTTGGAGGAAGTCACTCTCAAATTTAACCCACAATTCACGTTCACTACCGTCGCTGGACTACGAGATATTAAGCTTGGTATTGACAACGTTACCTATGGTGGTGGTTCTATTACTGGTAATTTTGGTAATGGAACAACTGCAAGTGTTTCTCTGACAGATTCTACACTCAATCAACTGAACATTCAAGGTAATAAAGTCACTACCATTAACCTTGACCTGGCAAGTGAGTTTACAGACGGGGTTAATAGGATTGACTTCCTAACTATTCCACTATCTTCTAGTGCTACCGGAGGAACACTGAATATTACTGGAGATGCTGGACTAGGTGGAACAGACATTAATGATCCCAACAGTTCTACAGTAGTAGCGTCAAATCCTAATGCAATAACAACTGTAAATGCGGCAGAAAACACTGGTGGTGTGAAATTGTCCTTTACCGGTCAAGGTAAGGTTAATTTCACAGGCGGTAAGGGTGATGATAGTGTTGGGTTTGCATTCAACCAATTTGACGATAAAAGTATAGTTGACGGTGGTGATGGCAAGGATACATTGCGACTGACTAGTGGTGGTAACATTAATGCTACTACAGCCGCCGCACTTGCTGCTATCAACGGTATTGACAACGTTGAGGTCTTAAGTTTTGACGCTACCACAGTCACAGTTGATGCAGCTAAGATTACTGCTGTTAAAGAGTATGATTTTGTAGCCGATACGGTTAATCTCAGCGGTGCGACTACAGTTAACAAATTCACCTTGAATAATACTGGAGCTAACACTTTAAACTTGAAAGGAAAGGGTCAAAGTGTAGATCTAACATTGAAAGGAAAAGTTCAAACCCTGAATCTACAATCTGAAAAGGGTACTGACACTGGGACTGAGAAAAATGAGATCACCAACCTGACTACAGATGATACAGGGGCAATTAATCCAGATCCTCTTCTTCCTAATACTCCCGCATTGACAATCAGTATCACGGGTAACAAAGAACTGAAAATCGCCTCCCCCGTCCTCCCCAACAACGCAGTCCAAGGGGTTGATATTGATGCAGAGGATTTTGATGCAAAACTAGATATTACTGGTACTGATCAAGATGACACCTTCATAGGTGGTAGTGTTGATAACATCTTCATAGGACGTAGTGGTAATAACAGCTTCACTGCTGGTGACGGCAAGAATGACTTTACAGGTGGTAAGGATAAGGACACCTTTATCTTTGATTTTGCCAATTTTAACACTAGTGTTACTGACATTGATAAAGTTGATGGTGGTGATGGCAAGGATACATTATTACTAATCAGTGTGCCATATTTTAGTAATGGAGTCATTACTGTTGATGACATTGATGCTACTACAGCCGCCGCACTTGCTGCTATCAACGGTGTTAAAAACGTTGAGGTCTTAGGTTTTAACGCTCCAGATCCTGAGCCTAATAACCCTAACGTAATCATACCCATAGTCACAGTTGATGCAACTAAGATTACTGCTGTTAAAGAGTATGATTTCCTAGCCGATATTGTCGATCTCAGCGGTGCAGCTACAGTTAACAAATTCACCTTGAATAGGACTAACGACAACAATGTTGATTTAAACTTGACAGGAAAGGGTCAAAGTGTAGATCTAACATTGAAAGGAAATGTTCAAGGAAATGTTCAAACCCTGAATTTAGACTCTAGCGCGGGTACTGACACTGGGACTGAGAAAAATGAGATCACCAACCTGACCATAGATTTTGCTGGTTTAGCTGGGACTCCTGGGACTGATGCATTAATAATCAATATCACAGGTGACAAAGAACTGAAAATCGCCTCCCCCGTCCTCCCCAACGACGCAGTCCAAGGGATTAATTTTAATGCAACCGCATTTACTGCAAAACTAGAGGCTACTGGTACTGATCAAGATGACACCTTCACTAGTGGTACTGGTGATAACATCTTCATAGGACGTAGTGGTACTAACACCTTCAATGCTGCTACTGGCAATGATAACTTTACAGGTGGTAAGGATAAGGACACCTTTATCTTTGATTTTGCCAACTTCAACACTAGTGCTACTGACATTGATAAGGTTGATGGTGGAGATGGCATAGATACATTGCAGTTCAATGGTGCTGTAAACGTAACTACAGATGCTCGAGCTAAAGATATCAACGATGCTGCCAAACTTATTGAAGTGTTACGCTTGAACAGTGGTACAGTAGATGTTGCGAAGATTACTGCTGTTAAAGATTATGAAATTAGTGGTAACGTCACTGTTATCGGTGCAACGGAAAGTAACAAGTTCACTGTATTGACCAACAATAGCACTGTGGATATTAGCGGGGCGGGACAGAAAGTTGATTTGACATTAAAGGGTGCAACAGTTACAGCCCTAACTTTACAATCCAGCAAAGGAAATGCTGATCCTGTTCCAACCAATACAGTAACTCAACTTAAAGCTGATGGTAGTCTGACTTTAACAATTGATGGTGTTGGTGGTACTGATAGAGATCTCGTACTGGCTGCCCCAACCCTCACGGAAGATTCAGTCTTTACTCTTATTGCAAATACCTTTACTGCGAAGTTAACTGCCACTGGCGGTGCTGGTAATGACACCTTAACAGGTGGTACTGGTAGTAACACTTTAACAGGTGGTGCTGGTGATGACAGCTTAACAGGTGGCGTTGATAAGGACAGCTTAACAGGTGGCGCTGGTAAGGACACCTTAAGAGGTGGTGCTGGTGCTGACAGCTTAACAGGTGGCACTGGTAATGACATCTTCGCCTATGACGCATTGATTGATTCTAATGCAGATACTTTGATAGGTGCAAACTTAACCTTTGATACTATCACTGACTTCACCAAAGGACAGGATACAATCAACGTTGCTGGACTAGGATTAGGATTTGCTAGTGTAGTTTCTGCACAAGCAGCAGTTAACGCAACAGGTATAACAGACATTAGCACAGCACCAAACTTCACAACAGTTTTAAATGCTGCTTCTACTGCAATTGATGTAGATGAATTAGGTTATTTTGTTCTAGGAGGTAACACATATATCCTTAGCGACGATGATAATAACAATCTTGCTACAGGTAATGACTTACTGATTAAACTTAGTGGCTTCAGTGCTGGTCTGGCTATTACAGACTTTACAGTCTAATTGCAGGCTAGGGAGTGGTTGTTAAATACAATCACTACCATCATGCACAGGATATCTTTTCCATAATTTTCTGTAGGGGGCATAATACTTTTATGCCCTTTTTTGTTTTAATAATGAATAACTGAATTTTTTTGAATCTATTTCAAACTAAAATAGATTTGACTCCTAAATATTCTTGGGGAAATTTAGTGGGAATCATGGTAGATCATGATCTAAATGAATTAAGTAAAAATGATTGATAATTTGTTCAATGTTTAAAGTTGTTGTTGATGTTACTCCGATTGATTCTCAGCCCAGTGGTGTGGGTTTATATGTTTTTAATTTAGTAGAAGCTTTATCTAAATTAGAACATACAGAATCTTTTGACTCTTTTGAATTAGGATTAGCTTATCAACCTGGATTAAAAAATTGGTTGAAAGGAAAATTGGATTTCCCAGAAAATTTGCAGCATTATTCAAATCTTTATCAAATTCCCATACCCGTTCGTCTTTCTAATCTTTTTTTAGATTATTTACCTCAAATTTTTCCTCATTATCTTCAACCAATTTTAGAAAAACCTAATATTTTTCATGGGACTAACTATACAGTTTATCCTTATCAAAATATTCAGAAAATTATGACTATTTATGATTTAAGTTTTATCCGATATCCAGAATATGTTAATTCTGTGGTAAAACAATATACAAAAAGATTAATTAAATGTCTTGAATGGACAGATTTAATTATTGCTATTTCCGAAAGTTCTAAACAGGATATTATTAATTATTTGAAAGTTCCCTCAGAAAAAGTTATTGTCACCCCCCTTGCTAGTCGCTATAATGCTAACTTTTTATCTACTTTAAACCTAGAAAAAGAAGTTCAAAATATAAATTATGATTTATCTAAACCTTATCTTTTATTTGTTAGTACCATAGAACCCAGAAAAAATATCAATGCTATAATATCAGCATTTAATTTCTTAAAAAAGAGATATAAAATAGAACACCAATTAGTATTAATTGGTAGAAAAGGATGGAATTATGAACCAATATTTACAGCCATTGAAAATTCTCCTTGGAAAAAGGAAATACATCATCTTGACTACTTATCTAATGAATTAGTAGCATTATTTTACTCAAAAGCGGAGGTGTTTCTGTATCCTTCTCATTATGAAGGATTTGGTTTACCAGTTTTAGAAGCAATGACTTTAGGTAGTCCTGTCATTACCTCTAATATTTCTTCAATTCCTGAAGTTACAGGAAATGCAGCTATACTAATTGATCCTAATGATTATATGCAATTAGCTGAAGCTATACTACAAGTAATTAGCGATTCTCAACTACGACAAAATCTGATTAATAAAGGAAAAATAAGAGCAGATTTATTTTCTTGGGAAAGAACAGCAGCAGAAACTTTAAAGGCTTATAAAAGTATTATTTAATCAACATGATAGATTCTCATCAATTAATCATCAATTTATCCATTATCTTCTCTCAAGCAACGGGGATAAGCAACTATGCTAAAAATATTTTCCCCTACTTAACATCTCTCAATCCTACACTATTAACATCAGAAAAATACCCTAATTATAACTGCTATTCAGTCCCCAATAATCTTACCCCTGCGGATGGTACAAAAGGACATTTAAACCGTTTAATTTGGACACAGTTCCAACTACCGAAAATTTATCAAAAGCTGAAATCGCAACTTTTATTTTCTCCTCTCCCTGAAGCACCTTTATATACTAACTGTCGTTTTATTGTCATGTCCCACGATATGATCCCATTACGCTTTCCGAAACGGTTTTCACCGCTGACACCATATCATCTTTACTATGTTCCCCAAGTTCTTAATCAAGCACAACATATTATTTGTAATTCCCACGCAACAGCTAAAGATTTAGTTGATTTTTTCCATATTCCTAGTAATAAAATCACACCAATTCCCCTAGCTTATGATTCCTCACATTTCCAATTTCTTAATCTTCCTACCCGCAATTACTTCCTATATATCGGTCGTCAAGATCCTTACAAAAACCTGCAAAGATTAATTACCGCTTTTTCCGCATTACCTAATAGAAATGACTATGAACTATGGTTAGCAGGACCTGATGATCAACGTTATTCCCCATTGTTAGAAATCCAAACTCAAGAATTAGGAATAAATCATTTAGTAAAATTCCTCAACTATGTACCTTATGACGAATTACCAATAATTATTAATCAAGCAATTGCGCTAGTTTTCCCCACACTTTGGGAAGGTTTTGGTTTACCTGTTTTAGAAGCTATGGCTTGTGGTACTCCGGTTATTACCTCTAATATTTCCTCGCTTCCAGAAGTTGCGGGAGATGCTGCTATTTTAATTAATCCCTATCATATAGAAGAAATTACAGCCGCAATGAAAATGATCATTCATGATTCAGAAACTAGAAAACAACTTTCAAAACAAGGTTTAAAAAGAGTAAATCAATTTAGTTGGGAAAAAACCGGACTGGCCACAGTTGAGGTTTTGAAACAATATCTTTGATGATATCTGAATATCTGAAAACATTTAATCCCTACAGGAGGAACTTCGACAATGGATAAAATAGAAAAGTATAGACAATTTATCACCCAAATTTTAACAGAACACGCCCAGATTTGTACCACCAATGATACAGTCAAAGCACAACTAATATTTGATAGTCAACATGACCATTACCAACTCAATTATATCGGATGGCAAGGCGATAAACGAGTGTTTGGACCAGTGATGCACTTTGACATTGAAGACGGCAAAATTTGGATTCAGTACAACGGAACTGAGGAATCTATAGCTGAAAGATTAGTGCAAATGGGTGTACCAAATTCAGATATTGTCCTTGGCTTTCATTCTGCTTTTAAACGGCAATTTACACCTTATGCAGTGCAGTAAGAGAAGGTTTTGGTTTACCTGTTTTAGAAGCTGGGGAAACAAGAAAGTTCAGTTTCCTTCTCTGTGTGGGAGAGAGGCTGTGAAATCTCCGTTTAAGTGAAGATGTTACGGTTTTTTCTGGCAGAAATAGCAAAACATAATTATATTAATTACAGTTCTCTTATTTAATGGACTGATTATGACCACATTAGCAGCAGCAAATCCCTATTTACAGGGTAATTTTGCACCCATAAACACGGAAATTACCACTGATACCTTAGAAGTAATTGGAGAATTACCTCCAGAATTATCAGGGATGTTTGTCCGTAATGGTCCCAACCCCCAACGAAATCCCATTGGTCAATACCACTGGTTTGATGGTGATGGAATGTTGCATGGTGTACAGCTTAATCATGGTAAAGCTACTTACAAAAATCGTTATGTGAGAACCAAGGGATGGAATATTGAACATGAAGCGGGTAAGGCTATATGGACTGGAATGTTAGAACCACCACAATTAGACAACCCCCACGGTATCAGTAAAAATACTGCTAATACAGCCCTTGTATGGCATAATAAACAACTTCTAGCATTATGGGAAGGAGGTGCGCCCCATCATATTAGTATTCCTGATTTAGAGACTATTGGAGAATACACTTATAATAATAAACTAGTTTCTGCTTTTACTGCCCATCCTAAGGTAGACCCAGTGACAGGGGAAATGATGTTTTTTGGTTACGGTTTTAGACCGCCTTATCTACAATATGGCATAGTTTCTGCCCAAGGTGAGCTATTATCAACAGTACCAATAGAAATACCAATGGCTGTAATGATGCACGATTTCGCCATTACGGAAAATTATAGCATTTTCATGGATTTACCTCTCACATTTAGCGTGGAACGAATGCAGCGGGGAGAACCAATGTTAATGTTTGAGAAACATCGCCCCAGTCGCTTTGGTATCATACCTCGTCATGGTGACAACAGCAATATTCGCTGGTTTGAATGTCCTTCTTGCTATGTCTTCCACACCCTCAACGCTTACGAAACTGGAGACGAGGTGGTACTTATTGCTTGTCGCATGAATTCTACTAATGTCCTTATTTCTAATGATACATACAGTGATCCCCTAGAAGGTATCCCTTTTTTACACCGTTGGCGCTTTAACCTTTCCACGGGTACAGTCACAGAAGAACAATTAGATGATGTACCTGGAGAATTTCCCCGTGTTAATGAAAACCTGTTAGGTAGAAAAACTCAGTATGGCTACCTGGGAAAAATAGTATATTCTCAAAATCCCTTATTTGAGGGTGTGATTAAATACGACTTGGAAAAGGGTACATCCCAAACCCATGAATTTGGTAAAAATCGTCATGGTGGAGAATCAGTATTTGTACCATCTCCTAATGCTACCGCTGAAGATGCAGGATGGTTGATGACATTTGTTTATGATGAAAATTCCCAAAGGTCGGAACTCCTAGTTATTAATGCTGAAGATATGACCAGCGAACCCATAGCGCGGGTAATTATTCCTCAGCGTGTACCCTATGGATTTCATGGTACATGGATTTCCTATTAGGAGGATAGCAACAGGAAGCTTTTTAACTAATTACTAAATATTCACTAAGGTAAGGGTACGTTTAAGTTAGTCTTACCTTTTTTTTTGAGATTGTAAAATTATCGGTTTGTGATCATTAGACGTATAACCAGATAGAATTTCTACCCCAAGCTGAGTGAACCTCAATGTTAAAGAAAGCCGTAATTTACCGCTTTGATTACGGATAGAACGATGTATAAGGTTGTCGGTAAATAACACAAATTCTCCAGGTTTTAGGACTACAGGAATAGCTTTTTTTTCAATTTCATGAGGGATATCAAAAAAGTGATTACCACTAAAAGGATCTGTCATTTTTATCTGACATTTTTGAGAATAACTATCAGGTATATATTCAAAACCATTATATTCATTAACTTCTGTCAAAGCTATATAAGCATGAATAGTTTTACCATTTCCTTTGAGTAATTTGGGATAAGAATCTTGGTGCCACAAAGGAATTAATTGTTGGGAAGGATAATTTACCCACAATTCTGAGCGCCATAATACCAAATTTTCTCCTAAATATTCAGTCAGCTTTTCTAGTAAGCTTTCATTGTGACATAATTGCATGATTATGGGTGAATCTAAATGTCTTTCCATGTAAAAAGATTTTTTAAAACCTTGAAGTATGATCAGCAAAAAAGATCCAAGATCAAATTTTATTAATGATAATAATAGTTGAGTAAATAATATTTTCTTGGGAAATTTCGGCAAGACTTTATTTAAAATATGTTTTGTAATTTCCTCCAGTTCCCTGTTATCTAAATTTAGGGAAATAGGTCCCCAAATACCATCATTGCCATCATAATTAATTGTTTGTAAATTCTGCTGTTGATTGCAACCAGTCCATAATAAACTACGTTGCCATAATTGCTGTAATATTGCTTGATTTCGCGCGATTTTCGGTAATGGAATTTCTTGGTTATGACGGTCTAAAAACTTGCCACTAATATCTTGATAATCTGGAGAAGTAGTACAAATCAGGGTACTATATGCTCCAGCTTCTGGGGAAATACCTAAACCTAAATATTTACTAAAATGATGCCAGATAGTAATATTTGATTGCACAAAACCTGGATGAATTGCGTTAACAGTAATTTGAGAATTATTTAATCTTTGAGAAAGTTCTTGGGTTAATAGCAATAAGCAGAGTTTAGAAATGGCATAGAGATTGAGAAAATTTAAGGGTGTTTTTTTGACTAATAAATCCCAGTTAATACTACTTGGAGATAATGCTAAATCTGAAGAGATCATAATAATGCGACCTGGGGCAGATTTTTGCATTTTTTCTAATAATAAATAAGTCAGTAAGAAGTGACCTAAATAATTAGTTCCCCAAATAAGTTCAAACCCTTCTTTTGTTGTACCTCTGCGGTTAAATATCCCTGCATTATTGACCAAGATATGCAGGGGTAAATTTTTGCTATTGAATATACTAACACAGTTGCGAACTGAATCTAAGGAAGCTAGGTCAAGGGGTAAAAATTCCACATTTTTATTCCCCGTCTTTTGCTGAATGTATTGTATAGCTTTTGCTGCTTTAGTTGCACAACGACAAGCAATAAATACATGATTACCTAATTTGGCTAAACCTACAGCCGTCATTAAACCTACACCAGAATTACCACCTGTAACTAGACAAACTTGCATCATTAAACCTCTTTTACACCCTGATTTATTATCTACATTATATAACACAAATTGAAATTTTATCCAGCTTCTAATAGACAATCTGAAAAAGTTAAGTTATTAGCAAGGAACTAACTAAACTTAGAGTTTTTAAAGTTCCTTGCGATGATTATCTCACGGAAAACGCCTCGCTAAAACGTCGAGTAATAGGTTCAAGAATAAAGGTCAAAACCGATTTTTTCCGAGTGACAATTTCGGCGTTAGCAACCATTCCTGGATTAAATTCTACCTCTTTTCCGCGCACATTTAAAGAATGTTTACTTAACTTGATTCTTGTGGGAAAAACCAAACCTAACTCTTTATCAATTGTCGCATTAGGACTAATTTGTAATACTTGACCTTCAACTACACCAAATTCTTGAAAGGGAAAAGTAGCGATTTTAACTTTTGCTTTCATTCCCTGATTAATAAAGCCAATATCACGGTTAAGAACTTTTACCTCCAAGAGCATTTCTTCCCCTTCTGGTAAAATTGATAATAGTTCTTCTCCAGATTGTACTGGACCTTTAGTAGCTTTAATTTTGTAAATTGTACCAGCAACTGGGGCTTTAATAGTTTCTCCGTCTTTTTGTTTTCTAGCTTGTTCTAATTGACCAGCAACGGTGGTTAATTCTTCTTGACGTTTATTGATTTGGGTGAGAATTTCACTTTGACGTTCTGAGGTTAAACGAATACTTTGATTACGTGCTGTTTGATAAGCTTGTTCTGCTTGATTAATTTCTTGAATTTGAGCAGCAATGTCTTTTTCTAAAGATGTAATTTTATCCTTAGCTTCTGTGAGATTATTTTGAATTTTTGTGATTTCATCTGCACTTCTGATCATCTCTGTCTTAGCACGATTTAATCTTTCCTGAGCCTCTAAATAATCAACTCTGGGTAAAGCACCTGGTTGAAATAAAGTCCGCAGATTTTCTTCTCTTTGTTGAGCAATTTGTAAATTACTCTCTAACATAGAGCGCAGATTTTTTGTATTTTCTAGGTTTTTTTGAACATTGCTAAAAGTGATTTTAGCATTGGCCAAATTTTCCTGTAAACGACTTAATCTCACTTGGGCTTGATTCATAATTGATTGTTGTCGTTTGGCTTCGGCTACTGCTGCTGCTTGTTTGGCTTTATAGTCTAATAAACGGGAGTTTAAAAGTTCATCTTGGATGATTGTTCCCGCAGTTTTTCCCCCAGAACGTTCGGCTTGTAATCGTTGTAAATCATCTTCGATTAATTTACTAGATTTAGCTAAACGGTTAACATCTGTTTGTTGAAAATTGGGATCTCGTTGAATTAAAATTTGATCTTTAGTAACGCGATCGCCTTCTTTCACTTTTACTGCTAAAATAGAACCATTACCCAAAGCTGTCACCGGTCTAACTTGGGTAGAAGCAATTAATTCTCCTGTTGCTGTGGCTACTTCATCAATTTCTGAAAAATGCGCCCAGGAAATTGTTCCCAATACAATAACACTAATTGTTCCCGCTAACAATCTTGTGTAAAGTGGTGGTAATTCCTGTACAGCTTTACCCAATTCATAAGACAATTTTTCTTCTGGTTTAGCAAATCGCTCTTTTGTCTGACGTGCTTGTACAGCATTTGCAGCTAGGGAAAATTTCATATTCATAATTACTGGGGTTTGTTAGTTGTTTTTTATTGAGTTATCCCAATTTTATCTCAGGCCTATAAAACTATAACGGTATGCACTTACATAAGAAAATATTTTCCTCCTCGCTGACGGGTTCTGATATCTGGAATTAACAAAAGAACCGCTATAAATTCTTAATGAGAAAACCCTTAACCTAATAATTTCTATGACCAATAAATAAAGACTAAATGACTAAATAACTAAATATTTAATAGTATTCTATGGGAATATAAAATACTGTTATCTATGTCACCACTTTTATCATATTCAGATCCTCAACTTCTCCCACAAGTCAAGGATTTTAAAAACATGAGAGTTTTTAGAAAAATTATCTGTATTTCTTTCTACAGTTAGAAGCAATTTTCTCTACAATGTATTTTAATCAGCTAGTAGCTTACTAGCCAAGGAAATAACCAATTAACTATATGATCTACCACAGCGACGCGATTGCATCTCGCCAAGAAGGCAAATTTTCAGGTGTGGGTGGGCTTGACTTATATTACCAAAGCTGGCATCCTGGGGGGGAAGTCAGGGGAATATTAGCCATTGTACATGGGTTGGGAGGACACAGCGGACTTTACAAAACCATAGTTGAGTATTTGTTACCCAGAGAATATGCGGTTTATGCCTTAGATTTACGTGGTCATGGACGTTCATCCGGTCAAAGAGGTTACATTAATACTTGGACTGAATTTCGTGATGATTTGCAGGCTTTTCTCAAGTTAATTCAACAGCAACAACCAGGATACCCGATTTTCCTGTTGGGACATAGCTTGGGGGGAGTAATTGCATTAGATTATACTCTCCATTATGTCAAAGATCAATCTACATTAGCCGGTGTGATTGGTTTTTCACCCAGTATTGGTCAAGTAGGAGTACCACTGAGTCGCGTAGTTTTAGGTAAGTTATTTTCCCGTGTCTGGCCGCGTTTTTCCTTGCATATTGGCTTAGATTTTAGCGCAGGTTCACGAAATCAGAAAATTTTAGATTCCTATACTCAAGATAAATTACGTCATACTCTCGCTACTGCTAGGTTATCTACAGAGTTTTTCGCTACAGTAGATTGGATTCATACCCACGCAGAAAAATGGCAAGTACCACTATTAATTTTACATGGTGGTGCTGATAGAATCGCTTTACCAGCAGGAAGTCAAATGTTTTATGAAAAGGTGAATTATCCAGATAAGTTAAGAATTGAATACCCTGGTGCTTATCATAATTTACATGATGATATTAATTGTGTTGAGGTAATTACTGATTTAGTTGATTGGATGAATAAACATTAAGCTGTCACAAAACCTAAATAAATTTCAACAACAGTATCCCGGACTTCTCTCACAAGTCCGGGTTTGTGAAATCTCGACCTTCAAACTAACCATGAACACGAAATAGATAAAAACCAGCAAGTACCAAAATAAAAATCATAGTTGCTGAATAGACAATTACATCTTTCACCAGAAAAGAAATCCAATCTTTTCTCAATTCTTGTTTAAACTTGAGTTCTCGTAATTTCCGCTCCAGTTCTATATCTTCTTTCTCAGGTAATCTAATGTAAGGACTAATCTCTAAATCATCAATAATCTCCTCCGTCGGCTCTGGATTTTGCCAATTATCTAATGTAGAATTAGATCCAGTAACGATGATTGGCTGATGATCCTGATTTTGATTTTTTATCTCTTTTCTAATTACCTTTTTGACAATTTTTGTAATTAGAGTTTCTAAGTTTTTATCCGCCATATTGAGTGAAATTCAATTTATTTATACCATTTCCTACTCCACCCAGGTACAGATTTATCTGTGTTTATCCGCGTTTATCTGCGGTGAACTTCCTCACCTCTCTCCTTATCGGAGAAAGGTTGATAAAACCGCTATTCCCTAGCAGAGAATGAGGTTTAAATTATAGTTCACCGATAATTTCCGGCTGATTTAATTCATCAGACATTTCAATAATTGCTCTCAGTACGGGCTTCATTATTGAATCTTCGTTATTTTCAAAATCTTCATAACGTCGGCGTTTAGCACGGTTTGCAACTCGCACCGTAATGCGGTAGCGATTTGAGGCCGCACTAATCAGTTCTTCAGCACGGTGCATGATTTGAGACTGAGTTGTCTCGAATTTAGAACGCTTAAGCATAATTGACGACTCTGGAGATTCTATCCTAGTTTACTCGGATTTTTGAATTTAGGATGATTTTTATTTTTTAACCAATATCCTGTGGAAATTTGCCTAATTACAATGATTAGGCTGATAATTTGCTGTATTTGTTGGATTTGCTGTTGCAGTATCTGATTTTTGAGGTTGAGGTTCTGAATATCTTCTTCAACTAGATAAATATTATCTCTTGCTGTATGTAGTGCTGCATAACTAGCGCGTTCATATTGATTAAATAAATCTGCTATCAGTGTTAGAGCATCCTTTGCTTGCCATAATTTTTGAGCTAGACAAAGAAGCAGGAGGGAAATGATAATGTTAATCAGGACAACGATAGTTACCATTTTTTATGTTGTTTGCCACTGATTTACCATATTATATAGCCGTAACACACCCCACTCAATAATTTACTCTTAAAGATTAAATTGGATTACTGTAGAATTTTGTAGATATTACTTTTCCCGTCACTGCCATGACCGTAAACACAAAAACTATCGTTATATTTGATATAGATGGAGTTATCCGTGATGTTAGTGGGTCCTATCGTCGGGCGCTATCAGATACAGTAGAATATTTTACCGGACAAGCTTATCGTCCCACAGCAATGGATATTGACCACCTCAAATCAGAGGGAATCTGGAATAATGATTGGGAAGCCTCCCAGGAGTTAATTTACCGTCATTTTGTCAGTCAAGGACAGCAGCGGGAACAACTATCATTAGATTATGAAGAGATTGTTACTTATTTTCAAAGCCGTTATCGAGGTACAGATCCTGAAAATTGGAATGGTTATATTTGTCATGAGTCTTTATTAGTACAGCCTAGTTATTTTCAAGAATTAACACAAACTGGTATTGCTTGGGGTTTTTTCAGTGGTGCGACTCGTTTGAGTGCTAAATATGTGTTAGAAAAACGGTTGGGTTTAAAAGCTCCTGTACTAATTGCAATGGAAGACGCACCCGGTAAACCAGATCCTACGGGGCTTTTTGCTAGTATTAACCTGTTAACAAATGATAAGGATCAGAAATCAACAGTTGTGTATGTGGGAGATACAGTAGCAGATATGTATACCGTGGTCAAAGCCAAAGCTATAGATAATTCACGGACGTGGTTGAGTGTGGGAGTGTTACCTCCTCACGTTCAGGAAACAGCAGCGGAACGTGAAAATTATGCACAAATGCTAATGAAATCTGGGGCAAATATCGTATTTAATAATGTACAAGAACTCACAATTA
>Ga0315905_10000592_pt1 | contig 39200 bp, 29 predicted proteins | sample LakEriMetagenome_5_FD_203522 | JGI IMG/M metagenome (GOLD analysis project Ga0315905, IMG submission 203522) | Freshwater fungal communities from buoy surface, Lake Erie, Ohio, United States - Buoy 4 MA121 | ecosystem: Environmental > Aquatic > Freshwater > Lake | place: USA: Lake Erie, Ohio...
CCTCCGCCAACGTTGGACCGGAATTTACTGCATCTGTGGCGCTTGTTCCCTCTACTGTCACTGGCGCAGGAGCCTATCCTGCTCCCGGCAACCCTGTGACGCTCACGCTAAACAATGTGCCTGCTGTGGCGGCTACCGTTAACGTCCTCATCGCGGATGCCAGTTACCCTGCCGCCCCGGCACCTGTGACGGTCGCAGTGGCCATTCCTGCCGTGGCCGCTCCTGCCCCGGCAGTCGTGGGCCGCAAAGACTTCGGTGCCGGACTGAGCGATGTCGCTGGCGGGTTGATTCAGGCGCCCGAGTGGGTTCCGTTCCCTGGCGGCCGTCAACTCGTGATGACTGCCGGCCTTGCTACGGACAGCGTCTTCGAATCAGAGGATGTGAACATTTCCGGGGTTGGTGCGGTTTCCTTCAGCGCCAAGCTGCGCGCCCGCGATAACAGCGCAGGCTCCAACTTCGATGTCGGCGATCTGTTTAAGGCTGAACTCGTGGTGGATGGTGGCACAAGCGTCATCCCGCTGATCACGTCCGCGATGGATACCGGCTCGGGTGCCTCTTCCACTGTCGCTCCTGGCGATGCCGGTGGTGCCAATGGCTACCTCAATGGTTATACCGGAACAGCAGGAACGGACCTGATCACGAATACGGTCTATGCCACTGCCGCTCTGGAGTACAACGCCAACAAGTCACGCGACGAATTCAATACTGCCGGACAGGATGCCAATGTCGCCATGGAAGGCCTGATTAACCTGACAGCCACGGTTCCTGCCGGAAGCAGCACGGTTAAGCTTGTCGTTTACGGTGCGGGTGTTACGGGTTCGGAAGCCTTCATCGTGGAGGACGTGCTCTTCGGCCTGTCCTCCGGTGGCGGCGACGGCGACACGGATGGCGATGGCGTCAGCGATGCGGACGAAGGTATCATGGGCACGAATCCCAATGACGGTAATGACGTGCTGCGCCTCAGCCAAAATCCGGCGAACTCGAATCAAATCCAGTTCCCGACCAAGGCCGGCCGCTACTACCGCATTTATGTGTCTGACGATGCCAACGAAGCGAGCCACCTGCAAGTCTGGCAGGATTCCGGTATCGCCACCATCGCTGGTGACGGAAACAGTGCCTCCTTCAATGTGGACGTGCTCCCCGGCGAAGCCCGCCGCTTCTACCGTCTGCATGTCATGACGACCGATGGCGTGGGCGGCAACTGGCCAGCCACGATTCCGTAAGCGGTTTCTAAAGACACCCTTCAATCAGCCGGTTGTCTCCCCGTGAGGCAGCCGGCTTTTTGTTGGCGCACGGCGCACGGAGTCTCACAATGTGTTCTGTAAAATTGCGTTCTGGTATTAAAATTACAGTAATCCCCAAAAGTCAGGGCGTGAAGCCTGAGATTTTTCCTCATTGCGGTGATGAATCTTGACGGCACGACGGGAATTCCCCTAAATGATCGTGGTTGATCAGCATAATGTTGTGAAACCAATCTCAACGATTGACCCGAAATCAGCCATGAAAAAGAAACTCACACTTCTTTGCCCTACGCTCATTGGAGCCCTGGCGCTTCCACTGAATGCCGCGATCTCAGTACCGGGCAACTTCACTTACACTCAGGACTTTAATTCCCTGGGCACTGCTTCAATCGCCTTCGTCAATGATTCCACAATTCCAGGCTGGTATGCCCAGATCAACAATGGCACCACAGCAAATGGAAATGCGCAAGCTTCTGACGGAAGCGCCGCCCTGAGCGGAATTTTGAATCTGGGGATTGTCGCCGATGTGGACCGGTCCTTGGGCTCCAAGGCTACCAGTACTGGCGGGTTTGCCAACATCAGCTACGCGGCTTCGTTCCAAAATACGGGGACCAAGCCGGTGCGTCTGTCCAGTCTCAAGTATAACGGAGAATTGTGGAGGTCCAATTCAGGGACGGCTGGCGTTGCGGAAACCTATGCCCTCTTCTACCAGGTTTCGAGCACTCCGGTGACGAATATTCTTTCCGGAGGCAGTGCTGCCACGGCCGCTGCGGGTACAGGATTTACCGCGCTGGGTGCCGCAGCCGCCTGGGCCTCTACGTTCAACCTGCCAGCAGCTGCGCAGGTTAATCCCGCTGAAAGTATTCCCGTTAATTACGATGCCGCCGCAGATGGCAAGAACATCGTCATTCTTCCAGGACAATACCTGACAATCAAGTGGACGGATCCGAACATCGCCAATACCGACGGGCATCAGGGAATAGACGATGTGGAAGTCACCTTTGTTGAGCTGGACTGTGCCATACAGCCTGTTGTCAATTCGCTCATCCGGAAGCCAGGTCCCGATCTTGCATCCCCCGCAGATGACCTGGTGGACCTCAGTCTTACCGTCACGGGAACAGGCACCGTGAGTGCCACGGGCTGGAAATTCACCGCCCCGCTCACCAGTTCCCTCTCCGGCCAGGGCGGAGCCTATGGAACCCCGGTCACATTCAGCAATATTCCCTACACTGAATTCACCGGTGGATTGACGCTCACCGCCACGGATAACGATGTGTCCGCCTGTGCGGCAGACTTGCCATTAACGGCTCCGGTTGTGATCGGAACCAACAATCTCACAACTGCCGGCGAGCCGCTGTTCAGCGACGGAGCAGCTCTCCTTAACTGGGTGGTGGATGACAATTTGCGGGAGTCACTGCAGAATTCATCCGCCCAGGGCGACAGGATAGTGAATTCGCAGGTGATTGACCTTTCTACCTTTGGTTACGCAAGTGTTACCGCCACGCTGGACGCTATCGCTGGCACGTCCTCCGGGTTTGAAGATGCCGACTCATTCACCATGCAGGTGATCATTGACGGCGGAACGCCCATTAGCATTTTGGGATCTACCAATGACCTTGACTCCAGCGGCCGCCTTACCGGAGCTGCTGCTGGAGCAGGCGCGGAGCTTCCGGATAATGGGGTGACAGATTCCACGAAGACTTTCAACTTCAGCTACATCATTCCCGATACGGCGAACACCGTGCAAATTCGCTTTATTGGTAACAGCAATTCCCCCAGCGAGACATATGTCGTCAAGTCTTTGCAGATCGGCCCTCCTCCCCCAACAATCTTTGCGAGCCTGGCCGGCTCTCCAGCCCTGAACAACCAGGGAACCGCAGATGCCACTGACGATACTTTCTCCGTTGGCGTCAATGTGGTTGCGGTGAACCTTGGCATTGGGAACACCGGCTGGACCAGCACCGAACCACCCCCGGCCGGCGGTCTCTACACGGATGCGAATCCGGTGACGTTTGGTCCGTATCTCTTAACGGGTGGAGCCAAAACGGTAACCCTTACGGACACGATGGATCCGGGCATTACTGCGACTTTTGCGGTTACTCCTCCCACCCCGGCGCTGACAGTATCAGCTCCTGCGAACATTGTTCGCAATGAGAACGGGCCTGGTTTGAGCGATGACACTGTTTCTTTTGACGTCGTGGTCACCGCGGCCAATGCTGGCCCTGGCTGGGCTGCGACAGGGGCAGTGACGGCCACTGGTTCGTATGGACCTGGTATCGTAACGCTGACCATTCCAGCTCCGCTCGCCGCCCCGCCGGCCTCTGTCACCTTCACTGATGCGAGCTATCCTGCGGCCACACAGACGGTGTCCATAGCCTACCCGGCCCGGTCCGTCGTTGGGCAGGTGTCCCTGGGTGGGCCTATTGCCGATTTGTTCACCCCAATCGAAACGCCCCCGGCTGCACTGTGGGTAAATGATGCCGCCCTGCGCACGCTTACCATGACGGCTGGTGTTGCTGCTGACAGTCTTGTGACCTCCTCGGTTGTTGATCTTTCCACTGTAGGAAAGGTGTATTTCTCCGCGAAGCTCACAGCGGCAGAGACCAGTGCCGGCAGTAACTATGAAACCACGGACCGCTTCAAAGCTGAACTGCTGATTGATGGGGGGCTGGTGCCGGAAAATGTCATCAACCTGATTGATGCCTTTGATGTCGGTGATGGCACAAGTGCGACGGCGGTGGCCACCAGTGGTCTCAATGGTCCCAAGAATGGCTACATCAACGGCTACAATGGCACCGCCGGTCTCGACTTGGTCACCAACACCGATTATGCCACAGGGCTTTTGGAGTATAATGCGAACAAAGCGCGGGATGAGTTCAATGCGAAGGGCGAGGATGGAAATATTCAAATCAGCAACGACTTCGCTCTGGCCTACGAGATTCCAGAAGGGGCCGGCAGCGTTCAACTGGTTATTTACGGAGCAGGTGTGGCGGGAACTGAGGCACTTGTCGTTTCTGATGTTCTCTTTAGCACCACTCCTCCCGCCCCCCCCACTGCGGACTCTGATGGCGACGGTGTGAGCAATGCCGATGAATTGATCATGGGCACCCTTCCGAACGACGGGACGGATGTGCTGCGCCTCACCCAAAACCAGGCCAATCCCTCGCAGATCAGCTTTCCGACAAAGGCTGGCCGCTTCTACCGCGTGTATATCTCTGACGACGCCAACGAAGCTTCCCACCTTCAGGTGTGGAATGACTCCGGCATCGCCAGCATCGTTGGCGACGGCAATCCGGCCAGCTTCAACGTGGATGTGCTCCCAGCGGAATCCCGCCGCTTCTATCGGCTCCATGTGATGCAGACAGACGGCCCATGGCCTGCATCCACGCCCTGATCTGAGTATCTGACCAGGATTCAAGCCCGGCTGTCTTTGCAGGCAGCCGGGCTTTTTTGTTTAGGGAGTATTTTAGAAATCAGCAGAGCACCCAATCAATTATGAATGAGAGAGTTAGAGCGGCAGAGAAAGTTTCTGCGAGTTGATCGTAACGGGTCCCCGTCCGGCGCATGCGTTTCATTCTCTGAAAGGCGTTTTCCACCAAATGCCGCTTTCGATAGATTGATTTCGAGACGCTGTGCTGCACGTTGTTGCTTTTTCTCGAAAGGATTTCCGCGCGCGACTGCAAGGTCTCAATCTCCCGGCGCAGCGCCGCCGCATCATAGCCGCGGTCCGCCACCACAGTCACCAGCGCAGGCAGTTTGATTTCAAATTACAAGTGGAACGCGTAACCTTTTGATGGTGAGCAGTCACTTTTTCGGAAAAACGCTGTTCCCGCCTCGTGCTGCAGTGTTTTTCCGGTAAAGTGACTGGGGGCGCGGAGCCGAGGCCTGTTCCACTTGGAACTTGAACCGCCGGTTTGAGTTCGATCAGGAAAAAGAACTGAGGTTTGCCACCCCGTATGAGTTCCCGCACAAAAGCGAGGGGCCGCACTTGTCACTGTTCAATGTCATCCTCGCTAAGGCCAGTCTCATAGCGGAACTCGCGAAGCACCTCCTGCACCACGCAGGCCACCAGGTCTGTTAATTCCGGCAGTTGATGCGGTTCCGGGATTTCGCCCTTCCGCTGCATCTCCGCCTTCCGCTCCTCAGTAAGCGGCGGCTCCTATGGAGTTCACCATGAGTGATTGGTGCAGAGGCTTCAGGTTCCCATCCCCGTCAATATCCCTGCTCCTCAGCGTACGGCGGACCTTGTCATTGAGCACGCAGTCCAGCGTCAGGTTGGTGCGCACCTGATCAAAATACCCGGCGCGCGGCAGGGCTGCATACCAATTGGCGCCATCTGCGACCGGAGTCCGTGATTTAATGCGCAGGATGGGGCCATCAGTGGTGCCGGATTTTTTCTTGCAAAACGCCTTCAGATTCGTGCCGGTCCATGCCGCGATTTCAGGATCCATCCGGTAAGGTTCCGCCTCAAGCCGCGCGTCAATCTTCGCCTCGGGATAGCGAATGAAACTGATCTCCTCGCGGTAGGGCAGCTTCACTTTACGGTCCTGACCCGCACGTTTGAGGATGATCTGACGGGCGTCTTTTTTATAATGCTCGTCATCCACTTTATAGTTGATCCACGGAGAGGGTTTCGTCTCCACCTTCCACGAATAGAGCATCGCTTTGACGAGGCTTTCCTCGACGAAATAGCGGTTCACTTTGATGTGCCGCAGCCGTCTCGAAATATAATCGCCAGCATTGAACAACCGACGCATCAGTTTCTCTTTTTGTTCCGGGCTCAGCTCGGGAAAATCAGGTGCGTTTATAGTCAGGGACGGGGGATCGTTTTCCGTGCATTCTGCAGCCGGCCGGAACGAATGGAATTCTTTTCTGCGAGCGTTTCCGTAGCTACAGAAGGGTGCTGGCGTCGTCGCGGTCGAGGCGGCCGATTTTCTTTTTGATGACCTCCAGCTCGACGGTGAGCTGGTGGAGGGCCTTGAGGATGTCGGCCTGGGTCTCGGGATGGGCGAGATGGGGGACGGCGGGATGGATTTTCATGGTGAGCCTGGCGATGTCACGGCAGGCGTCGCGGATTTGCTGAATGGCGGCGGCTTTTTTCATGGGAGGGGACGGCGGAGGGACGGTGAAGTGAAAACGGGTTAGGAGAGCGAGGCGAGGGCGGCCTTGATGTTCCAGGCGCAGGCTTCCAGCGCCACGCGGGCGGCTTCGGGAGTGCTGCGGGGGTGGAGATCGCAGAGAATGCGGACGGCGCGGTCGCGAAGTTTGGCGTTGGAGGGATGGAGATCGACCATGAGGTTGCTGATGACCTTGCCGGTGCGGCTCATGGCGAGGGTGGTGAAGAGATTGAGCAGAAGCTTGGTGGCGGTGCCGCATTTGAGACGGGTTGAGCCGGTGAGGACTTCGGGCCCAAGGTCCGGCGCGATGATGCGGCACAGGGTCGCGCTGCGGTGATGGCGGAGCGCGGGGTTGAAGGTGATGAGCACGGAGGTGGCACCTGTTTTCCGCGCCGCAGCAAGTGCCCCCCAGACGAAGGGCGTGCGGCCGCTGGCGGCGATGCCGATGACGACATCTGCCGGGCCGGTCTGGCGGTGCTGCATGGCGGCGGCCCCGGCGCGGGCATCATCCTCTGCGCCTTCCACCGCATTCCACAACGCAGTCTGACCGCCCGCGATGATGCCCTGCACCTGCTCGCGCGGACTGCGAAAAGTGGGCGGGCACTCGCTGGCATCCAGCACGCCCAGACGACCACTGGTGCCGGCGCCGACATAGAGAAGCCGGCCGCCGGCGCGGAAGGCGGCAATGATTTTGCGCAGCGTCCAGACGATGGCCGGGCGCTCGGCGCGGAGGGCGTCAGGCACGGTGCGCTCCTCATCGAGCATGAGGTCCACAGCATCGGCGAGCGGCATGGTGTGGAGGCGCAGCGAGCGGGGATTGCGCTGCTCGGTGGGAGAGGTGGCGAGCTGGTCGAGACGGGGAATGTCCACTGCGGAAGCCGCGGAGGCTGCGGGCCGCCGGGGGCGGGCTTTGCCTGGGGCTGGCGTTACTTCAGCGAGGGCGCGGGCCAGTTCCACCGCGCCCCAGACACTGTGGCGGCTGAGGGGCGTAACGATGGCACCCGGACAGCCCGCGCAGAGGCCTCGCTGGACGATGGCAGCGAAGTCGGGGTTCTTTAGCAGGGTGCTGCCGTTGAGGATGAAGTGGACGCGTTCCCCGGGCCGGGCGAGCTGGCGGGCACAGCGGAGGCCGTCCTCGACGAGGGCGGTGGCGGCTTCGCGGAGAATAGTGCGCGCGATTTTGTCGCCCTTCGCCGCGGCATGGAAGACGGCGACAGCGACAGAGGCGATCTCTTTTTTCCCTGCGTCGATGGCCCAGGTGTCGAGGTCTTCAGGTTCATTGAGCGCGAGCGTATCCAGAATGGCAGCGCCGAGACCAGGCCAGCGGCCGTTGTGGTCGTAGTGACGCATGAGGGCGCGCAGCGCTCGCTGCCCGATGTCGGTGGCGCTGCCGCGGTCGCCGAGAATGTGGCCGCGGCCGCCGGACTTGGCGGTGCGGTCGTCGGCGGCGCGGCCAAAGCAGCAGGAGCCGGTGCCGCTGAGGACAAGGACGCGCGCCGCCGCCCCACCGCGCACGGGTGGCTGAGCCGCGAGCGCGGTTTCCAGATCATTCGTGGCCACACAGAGGATGCGGGGCCAGATGCGGGCCGCGATGCGGAGAATGCGTTCGCGGTGCGCCTGCGTCCGCGCACCGGCCAGACCGACGCCAATAGCCGTTAGGGAGGGGGCGGCCGCGGCGGTCTTTAGCGCGATGCCGCGGAAGTGGTCGGCGAGTTCGCGGTCAGACATGAGGCGGAGGTTGGCCGCGGCGTCATCAAGGGCGAGGAGTTCGCAGCCGTGGCCGTCCGTGAGAAGGATGGTGGTGCGCGTGGCACCGCCTTCGATGCCGAGGAATCGCTGGCTTTCTGCGTCGGGGTATGGAGTGCGGGCAGGCATGACGCCGGTTCGTTAGCCGCGGGGGCCGCGCGCTCCAGGGGGAAGTTAGCGCACATCCCCCCAGCCGGAACGCATGGCGGCAGTCATTCATCCCGCCCGCTACCGCAGCCGCGGAGCCTGCGATGCGCCGCCGAGATAAGGGTTAAATTCCCTTTGACCGCCCCCGCGACTGCGCGGAGTCTCCGCGCTCCTTTTCCCGGGCAGTCCGGGAGCAGCGACTGTCACTCATGACTCTGCATACCATCTCCGTTCTCGTCGAAAACAAATTTGGCGTGCTGGCCCGCGTGGCCGGCATGTTCAGCGGCCGCGGCTACAACATTCACACCCTGAATGTCGGCCCCAGCCATGACCCGAAGATCAGCCGCATGACCATCGTCGTGCGCGAAAAGGAAAACGTCCTCAACCAAATCATCAAGCAGCTCGACAAGCTGGTCGATGTCATTCAGGTCATCGACTTCCGCGAAGGCGACTACGTGGACCGCGAACTCGTGCTGCTCCAGGTGAAGGTGGACCGCAACACCCGCGCCGAAGTGATCGAGCTGTGCCAGATTTTCCGCGCCAAGATCATCGACGTGGGCCGCCGTGCCGTCACTATCGAGATCACCGGCGACAGCGGCAAGATCGACAAGTTCGTCACCCTCATGGACAGCTTTGGCGTGCTCGAACTCACCCGCACCGGCCGCATTGCCCTGCCCCGAGTCTCCAGCGATACAGAGGAGAAGCCCGAATGGAAGGGCCCCGCCACCACCGATTACTAAACCGACTCACCCACCTACAGAAAGACACACCACATGCCAGCTAAGATCTACACGGACAAAGACGCCGACCTCGCAGTACTCAAAGGCAAGACCTGCGCCGTTATCGGATTCGGCTCCCAGGGCCACGCCCACGCGCTTAACCTCAAGGAAAGCGGCGTCAAAGTCATCATCGGCCTCTACAAAGCCAGCAAGTCCATCCCGGTCGCCAAAGATGCCGGATTCGAAGTCTTCGACACAGCGGAAGCCGTGAGGAAAGCCGACGTCATCTTCGTCGCCGTGCCGGACACCAAGATCCCCGCAGTTTATGAAGCCGACATCAAGCCCAATCTCTTGAAGGGCAAGACGCTCCTCTTCAGCCACGGATTCGCTGTGCACTACAAGACCATCGTCCCCCCGGCCGACATCGACGTCATCCTCGTCGCCCCGAAAGGCCCGGGCCACATCGTGCGCCGCCAGTTCACCGAAGGCAAAGGCGTCCCCGCCCTCATCGCCATTTACCAAAACCCGAGCAAGAAGGCCAAGAAGACCGCTCTCGCATGGGCTAAGGGCGTCGGCGGCACCCGTGCCGGCGTGCTCGAAACCAGCTTCAAGGAAGAAACCGAAACCGACCTCTTCGGCGAGCAAACCGTACTCTGCGGCGGCACCAGCGCTCTCGTTCAGGCGGGTTTCGAAGTCCTCGTCGAAGCCGGCTACTCCCCCGAGATGGCCTACTTCGAGTGCCTCCATGAGCTCAAGCTCATCGTGGACCTCATGAACGAGGCCGGCATCGCCGGAATGCGCTTCTCCATCTCCGAAACCGCCAAGTGGGGCGACGTCCTCGTCGGTCCGAAAATTATCGACGCCGGCGTCAAGAAACGGATGAAAGCCGCCCTCAAGGACATTCAGAACGGCAAGTTCGCGAAGGAGTGGGTCGCCGAATACAAAGGCGGCTACAAGAATTACAAGAAGCTCCTCGCTGACGGCGAAAAGCACCCGATCGAAAAGACCGGTGCTAAGCTCCGCAGCATGATGCCGTGGATCAAGAAGCGCGACATCAAGGGCGCTCAGGCCAGCTATAAATAAGCCCGGGATGCCGCCACTCCGGCGGCCTTAACCAGGGATCATTCGAAAGGCCGGATCAGCAATGATCCGGCCTTTTTTGTGCGCTGCTGACAAGTACAGGATTCTCATTGCATTAGCCCGGGCAGCCTGCACCATCGCGGCGACTCTGCTCCTGACACGATGGAAAAAATCGAATGGCTTGTGTTTACCTGCCGCGCCTGCCGCCGGGTAATTAAACTGCCGCCCGCCATGGCCGGCGGGAGTGTTGTGTGTCCGTTCTGCCGCACTAAGGTCACCGTTCCGAAAGATGCGGTCGTTATTGAGGAGCCCGCCACACACAATACCATTCCCCAGTCCCGCGAGCAGGAAACCTCAACAAACTTTCGCGGCCGGGGGCGTGAGGAATGGGAGGTCGGCAACCGGCCCATCGGCGGCGACCTCAGTTTCAAAGACCGCCTCGCCTCCACCACGCAGCCGGTACTCCAGCCGGATGCGCCAGGCAGTGAAATGCGCCGCGCCAATTTCAAACGCCGCAAGCTCCAGGAAGTACAGGGTGACTTCGACGAACCGGACGAATCCCGCCGCCGCCGCCGCCATCGCCGTTCCCACAACAAGGGCACCGAATTCGCCCACACCTTTGTGCGCGGCCTCGTCATTGCCGTCATTCTCATGGCCGGCGTCGCCGCGTGGATGGGCTGGAAACTCTACCAGCAAAAGCAGAAGCCCGTGCAGCTGCCCACCTACACACAGGTGAAACCTCCGGCACCAGCCGACGGGCCCGATGGACCACCTTTGGAAACCCGCAGCATGGCCGACTACGGCCCTGCTCTGAAAGACACCATCCAGCGCTTCACGTCTGCAAAGTCAGTCGATGACATCCTTCCGCTCATCCGGGACCGGGAACGGCTGGAGCCAAAGATCCGCGCTTTCTACAGTGCCACCAACCCCTGGCGGCCACTGGAAATCCGCAATAAGCTGGACAAGGACGAGACCTTTGCCGTCGATGGAAACTTCATCGTGCTGACCCTCACGCTGGCCAACTTCGACACAGCCCCGATCAGCCTGGAGCGCAAAGGCGAGTCGTTTCTCGTCGATTGGGAATCCTTCACCGGCTACGGTGAACTGTCGTGGAGCGAACTGAAGGAAAAGCGCCCCCGGGAGCCAGTGCTCATGCGTGCCGTCATCGACCGCAGCATCTCCACTGACTACTACAACGGTCCGTTTTCCGATGCCGAAGCATGGCGCTGCTATCAAATTCATGACCTGGGCTCTCAGCATCTTCTGTCAGCCTATGCCGCCAAAGGCTCGCCGGTGGATGTCAAAATCCGGCAGCACCTCAAACCGATGCCGGCACCCGCCAATGGGCTCGACCGCACAATGACCGTCATCCGCGTACGCTACCCTGAGGAAAGCAAAGGCCCCCATCAGGTGGAAATCACCGAGTTTCTCGAAGACGGCTGGGTTTTCCGGCCGGACAAATAAACCCTTCGCCCGGCGCATTCCGGCACACGGCTCACAGCGTGAAGTGCTTGTCCCGGACTTTCTCAGTGCTCCGGAAGCTCCCGGTCAGGGTGCCGAAGCCGCTCTTCCCCGTCGCCACATAGGTCAAGCCGGCGACTTTCCCGTCCCGGTAGAGCGTCGCCTTTTGCTCACTCAGGTCGATCGTGATGCTCAAGGCCCCGGCATTCCATCGCCATGCCAGGCATAGAGCGTCGTTGCCGTCCCCGCCGGTGAGAGCACTCCGTCCACCGGGCGCAGCGTTTTCTGATCCACTGCGATCGCCTTCCGCGGGGTTTCGCACGGGAGAAACGGTGGATCTGCGTGACGGCAGGAATTCAAAACCAACGCTGCGGCCGCCGGCAAAACTGCCAGCCCGGACCGCAGCCATCGATTCATCTGGGCTCGGAATATCGTGAGTGGGGGAGCTAAAGTGCGGCCGATCATGCACTCTGGCGGCTTCCGCTGTAAAATCCAGCACTTCTGTCCAAACTGTCGGCCTCAATAGCCGGAAGGCCCGGCTCCTTCTGCCAGGCGCAGCGGGCCGCTGAACTTCATCACACGGGAAAGAAAGCGCCGCGCCAGTTCCGAGGAGGGCGCCTCCAGCACACGGCCGGCCGGACCGCATTCATCCACCCGGCCGGCGGCGATCAGCGCCACATGACTGGCGACGGCCAGGGCAAATCCCATTTCGTGAGTGCTGAGGATGATATGCTGCCCCGCCGCAGCGAGTTCCCCGATGAGTTCCAGCACTTCGGCGGTCATTTCCGGATCGAGCGCAGAGGTGGGCTCGTCGAGGATGAGGATTTCGGGTTTGGAGGCGATGGCGCGGGCGAGGCCGACGCGCTGCTGCTGCCCGCCGGAGAGTTGGGCCGGAAGCTTGTGCGCGTGACTGGTGAGACCAAACCGTTCGAGACACTCGTCCGCCGTACGCGCGGCTTCCGCAGGCGACTGCCGGTGCACTTTTTCCAGCGGCAGCGCGATGTTCCGGTGGGCACTGAGGTGCGGGAAGAGATTGAACTGCTGGAAGAGGAATCCATTGCGCTTCCGCCATGCCAGTGCCTGCCCGCGCCTGCCGGGCTGGCTGCCGTTGATGGAGACTGTTCCGCCATCGGCTTCCTCAAGGCCACCCATGACGCGAAGCAGCGTACTCTTCCCGCCTCCACTGGGACCAATGAGCGCGAGGACACTTGCCCCGGTGAGGCTGAGGTCCAGCGCATCCAGCGCGGCCAGCGCACCGTAGCGTTTTGTTAGTCCCCGGGCGTGAATGTCCATGTGTTACATTTGATAGCGGAAGCGCTTTTCCATCCAGTGGGCAAACCAGGCGATGGGCAGCGTAATTAGCAAATAGCCGGCTCCGAGCAGGAGAAATGCTTCCAGTCCGCCATAGGTGGCGGAATTGTAGGCACGGGCCGCGTAGGTGAATTCCTCAATGCCAATGACACTGAGCAGCGAGGAGTCCTTCACGAGGGAAACAAACTGTCCGGCCAGGGCGGGCAGCACCCGGCGCAGAGCCTGCGGCCAAACCACAAACCGCAGCACCTGAAAGCGGTTGAATCCGACGGCGCGGGCACTGTCGATTTGTCCCTGAGGGATGCTGTCGAGGCCGCCGCGAAGGATTTCACTGAGGTAGGCCGCCGTGAAGAGCGAGAGCAGCGCGATGCCGGCGAAGAGTTTGCTGCCGAGGCCCGTGGAGTCAAGCAGCTCAGAGATATTGCGCTGCGCGAACACAACGAAGTAGCCTATGAGGACGAGTGTCAGCAGCGGCAAACCGCGCACCAACTCCACGAATCCGCGCGTGAAAATACGGACGGCTTTCAGTTTAGCCCGGCTGCCGGCCACCAGCAGCGCAGCCACAAGGCACGACCCCGGGAGCGCGCCCGCGGAAATGATGACCGTGCCGAGCCAGCCCTTCCAGAGGGACTCACGGTACTGCCACACACGTGCCCACTCGAGGGTGCTGTCGAGATGCGCACCGATCCACCAGACAGCCATGCAGAAGGCCGAAGCAAGAAATACCGCAGCGGTGATCTCCCATACGAGCCTGAGGCGACCTGAGCTGGCGGACATCAGGATGTGATGTTAGCGGAAATACTTTTTGGAGTCCACGCGCTTGGGCTCCTCTTTCCTCTCAGTGGCATCCTCCTTTTTACCGCTATCCTTTTTCTTGCCGCCTGCCGTCTCCTCTTTGGAGGCGCTGATGACTTTGACCTGCTCCGGACCGGTGAGTTTGATTTCCGGCTGCGGTGAACCTTTGCCTGTCTTGCCGCGGTATTCGAAAATCTCACCAGTCACTTCAATTTCCTGGCCCTTGTAAAGCGTTGCGGGACTCTGGCCGCCCTCGAACTTGCTGTAGCTTTCCTTCCAGCACACGACGGTGAACTTCCCGCCATCAAGGTCTATAAATGAGATGCCGGACTTCTCCACTTCGCGGCTGCTCGTGACTTTGCCGTAAACGACAGCCTTCTTGCCGACGAGTTTCTTCACCCCCTCAATGTCCCCAGCCTTTACACGCGGCAGGTCGGCGGCCGGGGCCTCCACGGCGGGTGCGGCTTCGGCTTTCTTGTCGTCATCCGCAGCCCGGAGCACGGCGGTGAATGTCAGGGAGAGACAGCTGAGAAGAATGGGCAGTTTCATATGGGGAAGAGAATAGAGAAAGAACGGCCGCAAAGTTCCATGAGCGCGCGGCGGCGCAATCTGCATTTTCCGGAAGCCGTCGCGGCTGGCTTACAGGCGCGCCGTGATAGCCGCGGCCATTTCCTCTGTGTTGGCGAGGGTAATACCGGCTCCTTCGGTGTAGATGTCACGTGTGCGGAAGCCGTCATCAATAGCCTGACGCACGGCCTTCTCAATGGCAGCCGCCGCGGCTTCCTGACCAAAGGAGAAGCGCAGCATGAGGGCCGCAGAGAGGATTTGCGCGATGGGGTTGGCCACGCCCATACCGGCAATGTCCGGCGCACTGCCGCCGCTGGGCTCATAGAGACCAAAATACAGCCCACCGTCTTTCTGGCGGCCCAGAGAGGCGCTGGCCAGCATGCCGAGGCTCCCGGCGATCATGGCCATCTCATCGCTGAGGATGTCGCCAAAGAGATTCTCGGCGAGCACCACATCAAACTCCTTTGGCCGGCGAATGAGCTGCATGGCCGCGTTGTCCACGTAGAGGTGGGCCAGTTTCACATCCGGATAGGACTTTGCCACCTCCTCGACAGTGGAGCGCCAGAGCAGGCCGTTTTCGAGGACATTCGCTTTGTCGATGCTGGTGACGAATTTGCGGCGGCCCTGAGCGGCCTTGAAAGCGACATGCGCGATGCGCTCAATCTCGCTCTTCTTGTAAACCATGGTGTCGATGGCGGTCATTTCGCCATTCACTTCGCCGCGGCTCTTGGGCTGCCCGAAATAGATCCCGCCGGTGAGTTCGCGCACGCAGAGGACATCAAATCCGCCTTCGATGAGTTCATTCTTCACCGGGCTGGCGTGCGTCAGGGTCGGGAAACAGACACTGGGACGCAGGTTGGCGAACAGTCCGAAGTGCTTGCGCAGCGGCAGCAGGGCTCCGCGTTCCGGTTGCTCGTTCGGCGGCAGCGTTTCCCACTTGGGCCCGCCCACAGAGCCAAAGAGAATGGCGTCGGCAGCCTCGCAGGCGGCGATTGTTTCCGCCGGCAGGGCTTTGCCTACGGCATCAATCGCGGCCCCGCCCACCAGCTGGTGATCGAAGGCAAACGTGAGTCCGGATTTCACTCCGGCAGCCTCAACGACTTTGAGAGAGGCGGTCATGACTTCGGGGCCGATACCATCGCCAGGCAGAACGGCGATTTTTAGAGGAGAAGAGGTGCTCATGTGGGAAATGGGAGCGCCCCCATAAGCACGCCCGGCCGCAGCGCGCAAGCCGCACCGTAATTTCTCAGCCGGCCGCGCTAAATGTAGTCTTAAGCAGCACAGCGCCAGCGTCGCTGACGAGGCTCCGGCCCTCCGGCGGCAGACACGCGGGAATGAGCCGGAAGTCCCCGGTCTTCAGCGTCTCGTCGCCAGCCGCAGCACTCCCCTCCACGACCGTGAGGATAGAAAACTCGCCCGGCTCCCCCCAGCACATCCACTGCCCCGCCGTGAGGTTGCAGCGCTCCACTTTAAAATAAGGACAGGATACGAGCACAGGCCCGTCCGACTGGCCCATCTGCGGGGCGGTATCGGTGTAGTCGATGCACTGCAGCGACTCCTCGACATGCAGCGCCCGGGGTCTTCCATCCAGGCCCATGCGGTTCCAATCGAAGACACGGTAGGTCGTGTCACTGTTCTGCTGGATCTCGATGATGAGCAACCCGGCCCCGATGGCGTGAAGCCGGCCACTCGGAACGAAGATGAAGTCACCCGCGCGCACCGGAAGATGGTGGACGGCATCCGCCACCGTGCCCTGGGCAATGGCCGCGGCGAAGGACTCACGGTCGACTCCGGGCTTCACGCCGACATACAGCGCGGCGTCCGGATCCGCCTGGGCGATGTACCACATTTCCGTCTTGGGTTCGCCCCCCAGCTGCGGTGCGAGCGACGCCGGGGGATGCACCTGGATACTGAGGGTGTCGCGGGCATCGAGCACCTTGACCAGCAGCGGAAAGCGTGGGCTGCCCGGCGCAGCATGTCCAAAGACCTTCGAGCGGTGCTGGTGCCAAAGTTCATACAGCGTCATGCCGGCCAGCGGTCCCTCTGAGACAATGCTTTGCTCGTCCGCCCGGTCCACCACTTCCCAGCTTTCACCGATGGGACCGGATGATTCCGGCAGGCTGCGGCCGAAGGCGGATTCCATGACACGCCCTCCCCAGACCCGCTCCATATAGAGCGGCTGCAGACGGAGCGGAGCGGTGATTTCAGGCAGCGGATACATCAAGCTCCCAGTGCCCCGCCCCGGCAATGGTGTCAATCCCCCTCCTCGCCCGCATGAGGTTGCTTCACGGACCTTAAGCAAAATTCTCTGCGTCCGTGACTTGCATTCCCTCCGCCGAGTCGCTAAAGCCGAACGCTGTATGTCATCCCGGAATCTTCCTTATCGCCTCGTGGAGGGCGGCGTTACTGCACCTGCCGGCTTTCTCAGCAATGCCGTACAGTGCGGCATCAAGAGCGCGGCTAAACTGCGCCTCGACCTGGGACTGATTTATTCCGAGCGGCCGGCAGTCACCGCCGCCGCTTTCACTTCCAACAAGGTAAAAGCAGCACCGGTGAAACTTTGTCAGGCTCACCTGCGGAGCAATGACATCCGCGCCGTCATCGTGAACAGCGGCAATGCGAATGCCTGCACCGGCCCGCGCGGCATTTGCGATGCCAAAGCCATGGCTTCAGCCGCGGCCGGGCAACTGGATCTCAACCCCACGCAGGTGCTCGTCGGCTCCACGGGAATCATTGGGTTGCCCATGCCCATGGAGCGCATCACGCCCAAAATTCCGGAACTCGTGAAGGGCCTGAGCCGGTCGAAGAATGACGACATTGCGCGGGCCATCATGACCAGTGACACGAAGCCGAAGTCCATCAGCATCGAAGTGCCCCTGGGCAGTAAAACCATCCGCATCGGTGCCATCGCCAAGGGTGCCGGGATGATCTCCCCCAGCATGGGCACCATGCTCTGCTACATCACTACAGATGCGGCCGTAGGACTTGCCGAACTGAAGAAATGCGTCAGCAGCTGTGTGCAGACCACTTTCAACCGCATCACCATCGACGGCGATACCAGCACCAATGACACCGTGGTCGTCATGGCCAATGGCGCCGCCGGAAACCGCAGCATCAAGGCAGGCGGCTCCCAGTGCGAAACGTTCCACAACGCGCTGGAGTGGGTGATGCTCCAGATGGCCAAAGCCATCGTCGGTGACGGCGAGCGGGTGACGAAATTTGTCGAGGTCATTGTGAAGGGAGCGGCCACACACATGGACGCCCGCCGGGTCGCGGAGACGGTGGCCAATTCCCTGCTCGTAAAGTGCTCCTGGAATGGCGGCGACGCCAACTGGGGCCGCATCATGCACGCCATCGGCTACAGCCGGGCCCGGATTCGTGAAGACCTTATCGATATCTTCTTCGACGGCCACATTGCCACGCGTAACGGCATCGCCGCGAATACTCCGGTGGAAGTGCTCCGCAAGGTGGTGGCTAAAAAGGAGTTCACGGTGACGATCGACCTAAATATCGGAAAAGCCGGCTACAACGTCTATACCAGCGACCTCTCGCAGGAATACGTGGACTTTAACCGCACCGAATACGCTGCGCCGGTGAAGGCCTGAGCCTGCATCAGGGAACCGGTCCCACTTTGAGCCGCGAGAAGAGCCGTCCGCCGGGGGGCATCGGCAAATCGTATTCCAGCCGCTGCGTTGCGTTGCCTGTGGCCACGACTGCCGTGGGCAGGTACGGCACCCCGGGGGCGGGGATCAGCTCCAGCGTCGGGCCGTAGTCCATGACATTCATGCCGCTGCGGCGCTCATAGGCGAAGCGCACTTTGCCGGGCTCAGGAAAGCTGACGCTTACCGCGTGGCTGGAGCGTTTCCGCGGATTGGACTTGGTGGCGTATTCCACGAGGTTCTCCAGAGAGTCGCCGTCAGGATCGGCGTTGGGATCGCCGAGTCCGTCAACAACCTCCGCGGCTGTAAAGAAGTCACCGCGCCATTCGGCATAGCTCAGTGTGGCGGAGACCGAGCCCGGCATCGGGGCTGCAGCACGCCAGTTGCTGGATTTGTCAGGATTGGTAGGTTCCATCGGTGCCAGCAGATGAAGGCTGGAACCGCCGCCATCCGCCGCCGTCGGCCAGTCACCGCGGTCGTTGCAGGAGAAATCAATGAGCACTGTGCCGTCATCGCGCACCACTTTGATCTGCTCCCCGCTGTTGGAAAGCCGTGTGCCATTGGCGAAGACGCCGTGCGGCGCGGAACCGTAGCGCAGTTGAAATGCCTCTGCATGAGCCGCCAGCACGATGGAGCCGTGCGCGGGGATAACTTTGACGCTGGCATTCACTGCGAAGTCAAAGTCGATTCCCGCAGCAAATCGGACACGTTCGAGGCGCAGTGGCAGAGGCTCCCGGTTCGTGATCTCGATGAACTCGAAGGCATCCGCATCACTTAAACCCAGCGCGGCAGCCTCCTCCGATGTCGGATCGACCGGGTGATAGTGCAACTCGGTGATGGCCAGCATACCTGGCTCCGGCACCGTCTGCGCAGCAGTGTAGCGCACTTCGGTGAGTGTCGACCATTCCCCTCCAGAGAGGGCCCGCACTTTGACCACCGTATCTGCCGCAGTATTTGCCGGACCAGGAAATGGCCCCGTGTATAGTGTGGCCACGGGTGCAGGACTCCCGCTGAAGGCGGTGCGCGGGTCGCTGCCGTCCACTGTGTAGTAAATGTCCCCGGCGGGGGCAGTGAGGATAATGGAAGTCACTCCACTGGCGGGACCTGACGGCGGACTGATGACAGCAGGTGCGGTGGCAGGATACAGACTCCGAGCTTTGAGTTGGTTGATCAGAATGTCGCCGCGCTGAGCCGCAAAAGTATCGCGCAGCCACGCAACTTCCGGCCGCCAGTGGGTGTCGCGTTTCAGCAGTGCGTTGTCCCAGGTGCGGTAAAGCGTGCCGCCAGAGAAGATGAATCCATAGCCTGAAACTCCGCCCCACCGCGCGGACTCGGCAACGATCGCAGTATCAAGCTCATCAATCATAAGCTGAATCCGGGCCGCAGCACTTGCGGGGGCGAGAAGGCCATCATCCTTGAAGAGACGCTGCGCACGGTCGGCAACTTTAAGACGAAACTCAGGATGGCTAACCAGCGCGGCCCACGGAGCGGCCGGCGTACCCGCGCGTGAGATGCCAGTGAAATCGAGATTCAGTTCCCGCTGATGCGGGAAATCGAGTCCGGCAGGCGTGGGAAGATTGTCGAAGAAGCGGAACAGCAGGTGGTTGCCCATGCTGATTTCGCCGTCCCACGTAAAGAACTCCCATGATCCAGGCATGAGGGCCCGGGAATTCCGCAGCGCGTACCAGTTCTTGCTGGAATAGACGGCCACATTCCCTGTGGTGCCCTGAGTGCTGGACGGCATATAGGCCGGCCCCAGCCAGTCCTGATCGCCGCCCCACATGCGGATCAGCAAATGGTCGATGTAGCGGTCCGGACCGAGCCGCTGCGCCAGGGCAAGGTAGGCGGCATCAGAATTCACCGGAAGGCTGCTGAGCAGCTGGAGATCATTCCAGGCGGTCAGATTCCCATCCAGCACCTGAGGCGGATCGCTGCTGCTGATGTTGTTGTGGTGAATGACATCCCAGTCCGGGGCGCTGCCGCCTTCGTGGGCGGTGGAAAACTCAGCATTCGGCCGCTCATGGAGATCATAGAGGCCCCAGTAAAGCCCGTTGATGCAAAGGTGCACATAGCGGCCGCGCGGGGACAGCAGGCCGGACTCAGTCTCCGTCCGGCGGAGAAACTGGTCCCGCAGATAGGAGGCGTGAAAGGCGATGTCGTTATTGTCAGGATTTCCGCCCCGGGTGCGGGCGGTGAAGCTGTCATGACCGCCCGGCCGCAACACCAGTTGATCGAACGACTCGACCGGGGAGCCCGGGAATAGCGGATAGCGCAGCGGGCCGTCGCCAAAGGCTCCGGTGAAATCGAGGCGGAATCCTTTTTTGGCAAACTCCCGGACAGCACCGCCGTGAATGTTCAGCGCCCCGCGTGCGGCGAACTGCGTCCCCGGCGAGCGGGGATCGAAATACTCAATGCCAACAGGCACTTCCGTGTCGGTCTGGCGCAGATTGCCATGCAGTCCGTTGTCACCGAAGATTTCCTCCGCCGGTCCAGTCACACAAACCACGGGGAGAGTCTGCGTCATCGCCGGGATGATCAGTGAGGAATATGCGGCGTCGTTCACGATGGCGGCATTCATGCCATAGTCAGCGCGCACTTTGGCATTGGCGTCGAACTGCCCCCACGAGACGGAAAGGCCTGCGGGAAAATCCGGCTGCGTGCGCCATGACTGCGCAAAGATATACGTTTGGGTATCCGTGTTCGATGGCACCCATCCCGTGCGGAAGGCACGCGCCCGCAGCACCGTGGTGTTGGCGATGTTCACCGGCCCCGTGTAGAGAATGCCGGCATTCTCCGTGGGAATACTGCCGTCGAGCGTATAGCGGATGGTCGCTCCGGGCGTCTCGCAGCTGAGCGTGACGGTGAAGGGTGCGGTGAAGAATCCTCGGTCCACACTAAACCGGGTGTCCCTGACATAATCCGTGAGGGCTTCAAAAGCATTGGATGCGCCCGGCGTGGGCGTATCAAAATACCCCCGGCCGGTTCCTTCATGCACAATGCCATAACTGATTCCGGAAAACTGCAGCGGATACGGCTGCCAGCAGGAGGTGCAGACCTGCGCGGGGGAATAAAGGGCGAGGAACTCCCCGTCGCCTGACAAACTGAAACTGGTATGCAGCGGGTTGTCCGGATTTCTCAAGTCCCGGCCGGACACCCTCACCACGAGGTATTCCCCCGCACCCACAGACACCGCGGGAAAGACCCATTTCCCTGGATTATCCGGCTCGTCGGTCAGCGACCATCCGGCCAGATTTACCGGCTCCAGGTCTGGATTATAGATTTCTATCCAGTCAGAACTCCCGCCGAAATCATCGATATCCGTCCCGTGATTCACGGCAAGGAATTCACTGATTACCGGAGCCGCCGGCAGCGGGGCCGCCAGCAAACTGACGGCGGAAAGGAGGAGGGGAATGGGAGACTTCATCGCTGGGGAGGCGCTGGACGCAGCGTCAGCATGCCAGCATCCGGCTTCCGGAGCAATCATTACTCTGCACGAAGTCTTTTGACGCCGCAGGTGCCCCGGCCACCTTCGCGTCATGCGCCTCTGGCTATTCCGCATTATTGCCACTCTGCTGCCATTCGCGGCCGTTGCTGAAACGGACGGACAATCCCCCGCGCGCCCCGCAGTGGAGGCGGCTCTGCGCTCGGGGCGGGCGCTGTGCAAGGTGGTGTCGCCCACGGATGCCGGCCGCAGCGGCAGCCGTCAGGGAGGGATTTATCTGCCCAGGCAGGCATGGCGCGCGTTCAGCTCGCGGCCGCCGGTGGAGGAGGAAAATCACCGCGAGGCGGTCACGCTGCGCTGGGCGGACGGACTGACCTCGCAGGCCATGCTCCACTGGTATGGCAAAGGCACCCGGAGCGAATTCCGCCTCACCCGCACCACCAGCCAGATCACGGAGCAGCATGTGGGCGACCTGCTTGTTCTCATCCCGCAGGGAGCGGCGCAGTTTTCTGCCCATCTGCTGAATACGGATGCAGCGATGGAGGAATTCTACAGCGCCCTCTCCCTTGAGCCCGCCACTCGCTGGAGCGTGTACGAAAAAGGCACCGCCGCCACCGCGGCCCCAGGCTCTATTGAAGCGTGGGCGGCCCGCGAGGCAGAGAAACACGCGGCATTTCCCTCCGGAAAAACGATGGCCGCGCTCGCCCGGCAGGCCGTGACCGAATGCCGGCCTGGCATGGAAAGCCAATCGGCTGACGAGCGTCTGCTCGCATGGATGGAAGCCGAGTATGCCATCTACCGTGCGATAGAGTCCCGGCTTTGTGCCGCTCAGGTGCAGCAAAAGTTTGCCACGGTGGAGGAGTTCCTGAATGCAGCTGCGACCATTGCCAACCGCCGCAAGTCCCGCGCCGGCCACAGCCTGGAGGCTCATGTGGAGCATCTGCTGCGGGAAGCCGGCATCACCTTCGAGGCGCAGGCCACCATCGATGGCAGTGTAAAGCCGGACATTCTCCTGCCCGGCCGTGCAGCCTATGAAGACCCGGGCCATCCTGCGAATGATCTCGTGGTGCTGGGGCTCAAGACCACCTGCCGCGACCGCTGGCGCCAGGTGCTCAACGAGGGAAAACGCGTGCCGGTAAAGCACCTGCTCACGCTGCAACCCGCCATGTCGCAGGCTCAACTGGAGGAAATGCGGGAGGCACGGCTCCAGCTCATCGTGCCGGCACCGCTGCACAGTGGCTACGATCTTCCTCCCGGCAGCCGCCTCCTGAGTGTCGCGGAGTTCGTGCAAGAAATGCGCCGCCGCTTTCCCCGCTGAGGGCACGGTCCCCCTTGCGCGCACCATCCCCGCCGGGCACATACCCGCGTGAACGATACTGCCCTCCTCCGCTACTGTCCGGACCTCTATCACTACCAGCGCCGCCGCACCCGTGTGGTCACGGTGGGCCACGTCGCCATCGGCGGGGACAATCCCGTGCGCGTGCAGTCCATGCTCACCAGCGACACACGCGATACAGAGGCCTGCGTGGCGGAAGCCCTCGGGCTCGCCTCCGCAGGCTGCGAGATCATTCGCATCACCGCGCAGACCCGCGTGTTTGCCGCCAACCTGGAGAATATCAAATCCCGGCTGTTCGCTGAAGGCTGCACCGTGCCGCTCGTCGCCGATATTCACTTCAAGCCGGACGCCGCCATGGAAGCCGCACGCTGGGTGGAGAAGGTGCGCATCAATCCCGGCAACTTCGTGGACAAGAAGAAGTTCGAAGTGCGTGAATACACGGACGACCAGTATGCCGAGGAACTGGAGCGCATCCGCGAGGCCTTTGTGCCGCTCGTACAGCTGTGTCAGGAACGCGGCGTGGCCATGCGCATCGGCACCAATCACGGCAGCCTCAGCGACCGCATCATGAACCGCTATGGCGACACCCCGCGCGGCATGGTGGAGAGCGCTCTCGAGTTCGCCCGCATCGCCCGGGAGTTGAACTATCACAATTTCCTCTTCAGCATGAAGGCATCGAATCCCAAAGTGATGATCGAGGCCTACCGGCTGCTCATTGCCGCACTGGATGCCGAAGGTCCGGACTGGAATTACCCGCTGCACCTTGGCGTCACGGAAGCCGGCGACGGTGAAGACGGCCGCATCAAGAGTGCCATCGGCATCGGCAGTCTGCTCTCCGATGGTGCCGGCGATACCATCCGTGTCTCGCTTACAGAAGACGCCATCTACGAAATCCCTGTCGCCCGCACTTTGGTCACGGTGACCCGGGAGGAAGCCGAACGCCAGCCGCTGCCCGCGCTCACGGACGGCCCGTGCTGCGATGCCTTCAGCTACCGGCGGCGGGCCAGCGGACGCATCACCGTGCAGGGAGTGCCCCTCGGAGGCGGTGAAACGGTGCGCGTCTTCACCACCCAGGAGAAATGGGATGCGCTCGCCCACAAGCTGGACTCCCTCGGCGAATACCAGCCGGAGATTGTCGTGGAGCGCAGTGGCGTCCTCGTCGTCGATCCGCTGGACGCCCGCACCATCGCTCAGCTCAATGCCATGGCCGAGCCCGTGCTCGTCACCATCCCGGATGGGTATTCCCACCCGGTCATTGCCAGTTACCGCCTGCTCGCCGCCCGCCTGCACGAGCGCCATCCGATCCTGCTCAAGGACACCTTCCACCCGTCCACCGACCCTCACAAGGACTTCACCGGCACCCTGCTGGCCGCCGCCGCGAATGCCGGAAGCCTCCTCTGCGACGGCATCGGCGACGCCATCCTCATTCAGGGCGAACACGGCCCGGGGCAAAGTCTGCGCCTGGCTTACAATATCCTTCAGGCCGCCGGCACCCGCATCTTCAAGACCGACTATGTCGCCTGCCCCAGCTGCGGCCGGACCCTGTTCAATCTGCAGACCACCACGCAAAAAATCCGCGCCGCCACCGGCCACCTCAAAGGCGTGCGCATTGCCGTCATGGGCTGCATCGTAAACGGCCCTGGAGAAATGGCTGATGCCGACTTCGGCTACGTCGGCGGCGCCCCAGGCAAGATCAACCTCTACGTCGGCAAGACCCCCGTGAAGTTCAATATTCCGGAAGAGGAAGCCGTGGAACGCCTCATCGACCTCATCACCGAACACAGTAAATGGGTGGAGGCACCCGCTGCGAAATAGCCCCTCAGCCTCCGAGCCTGCCGCACCCCTACGCGTGGGCCTCGAACCAGCTGCGTCCTGAGCCGGTCTCGACGACGACGGGGACGCTGAGTTTGAGCGCGTGGATCATCGTGTCGCGGACGAGGGTTGTGGCGGCGGGGAGTTCTTCCGCGGGCAGCTCGAAGAGCAGTTCGTCATGCACCTGGAGGATCATGCGGGCGCGGAGGCCCGACGATTTCAAAGCGGCGTCCATGTTCACCATGGCGATCTTGATCATGTCGGCGGCGGTGCCCTGGATGGGGGTGTTGATGGCGGTGCGTTCGGCGGCTTTGCGCACGGTGGCGTTCGCGCTGCGGATGTCGCGGAAATAGCGGCGGCGGCCCGCCAGCGTTTCGACATAGCCTTTCTCACGGGCGACTTCGATGGTGCGGTCCATGTAATCCTTCACGCCGGGATACTGGATGAAGTACTCATCAATGAGCCGTGCGCCTTCGCTTCTCGGAATGCCGAGCCGCTGAGCGAGACCGAACGCGCTGATGCCGTAGATGATGCCGAAGTTCACCATCTTGGCGGTACGGCGCATCTCGGTGGTGACCTCCGCGGGCGCGACGCCATAGACGCGGGCTGCGGTGGCGGTGTGGATGTCGAGGCCCTGGTGAAAGGCCTCCATCATCGCCGGATCGGCGCTCAGGGCGGCCATCACGCGCAGCTCGATCTGGCTGTAGTCGGCGCTGATGAAGATCATGCCGGGGGCGGCGATGAAGGCTTTGCGGATGGCTCGGCCCTGCTCGGTGCGGATGGGGATGTTCTGCAGGTTGGGGTTGTTGCTGGCGAGCCGGCCCGTGGCGGCACCGGTCTGATGGAACGTGGTGTGAATGCGTCCGGTGCGGCGCGAGATATCGTGCGGCAGGGCGTCCACGTAGGTGCTCTTCAGTTTGCTGGCTTCGCGATAGGCGAGGAGGTCGGCGACGATTTTGTGCTCGGACGCGAGTTCCGCCAGAATGTCTTCGCCCGTCTGATACTGGCCGGTCTTCGTCTTCTTCGGCTTCTCGATGAGCTTCATTTCATCGAAGAGGATTTGGCCCAGCTGTTTCGGGGAGTTCAAATTGAAGCGCTTCCCGGCGGCGGCATAGACGGCGGTTTCGAGTTCGGCGATTTGCTTTTCCAGAACCACAGAGGCGTCGCGCAGCACCTGCACATCCACCGCAATGCCAGCGGCTTCCATGCGCGCGAGCACGGGCTGCAGGGGCGACTCGATGTCGTAGAAGACGCGCTCCAGCTTTTGCGCGGTGAGTTGCGGGCGGAGTTTGTCGGCGAGCTGGATGGCGAGGTCGGCGCGCTCCATGGCACGGTCGGCACGGGCCTGCTGCGTGCTGCTGTCATCCAGGCCGGGCATGAGAAGCTGGCCGCTCTTTTCCGCCGTGGTGACAGTGCCGGGCGTGTAGCCCAGCAATGACTCCGCCAGGTAGGTAAACGACTGGCGCTGCTCGGGATCGAGGATGGCCTGCGCGAGCTGGATGTCGAAGGTGCGGCTCTTCACTTCAATGCCCGACAGCGCGAGCGTCTGGAGCGCGTCCTTGAGATCGTAGCCGGTGAGGAGAACCCCATCGCTGTGTGCGGCGAGTTCAGTGAGCAGAATGTCAGGATCGGCTCCCGTGAGGTAGGCGGCTTTGCCTGTATCGAGCGAAAGCGCGATACCGGGCACACGGGCATCGCGGGGATTGATGCCGTCGGTATCGAGGCAAAAGCCGGCCTCTTTGCGCTGAGCCAGCGTCTTCAGAACGGCCGCGCGTTTGGCCGCAGTGTCGGCGATTTCATACGTGTGCGGCACCTCGGCGAGCGTGCGGAGCTTCGCCCCGGCAGGCGTTTCCTCGGGCGTGATGGCGGCGAAGAGATCGTCGTCCATCGCGGGAGCCTCAGCGCTTTCCTCACGACGGTGAAACCCTCGCCCGGCCTTGAAATCATTTCCAAAGAGACGCCTGCCGATGGCGGTGAACTCGAACTCCACCATGAGCGCGCGCACGGCTTCCTCATTCATCGGGCGGATGATGAGGTCATCGAGCGATTCCTTCACCGGCACGTCGAGCCAGATGGTGGCCAGCCTGCGGCAAAGGCGCGCGGAGTCGGCGTGGGCGATGAGGTTTTCCTTCTGCTTGCCCTTCAGCTTGTCGGTGTTGGCGAGGAGGTTTTCGATGCTGCCCCATTCTTTGATGAGCGCCTTCGCGGTCTTCTCGCCGATGCCAGGCACGCCGGGGAAGTTGTCCGACGAGTCGCCCCAGAGGCCGAGCACATCAATGACCTGCTCCGGGCGCTCCACGAGCCACTGCGCCTGCACTTCCGGCACGCCGACGACCTCGTGTTCATTGCCCTGACGGCCGGGTTTCCATATGAAGGTATTCGCATCCACGAGCTGCGCGAAGTCCTTGTCCGCCGTAACCATAAAGGTGGTGAATCCCTCCACCTCCGCGCGGCGGGCGAGCGTACCGATGATATCGTCGGCTTCATAGCCGTCCTGTTCGAGCACAGGGATGTTGAAGGCAGCGATGAGGCGCTTCATGTGCGGAAGTGCCTTGCTGAGGTCCTCCGGCATTTCCTCGCGCTGCGCTTTGTAGGCCGGGAACTCCGTGTGCCGCGCGGTGGGTGCGGAGGTGTCGAAGACAACAGCCATGTGCGTCGGCTTCTCGTCGCGCAGGAGATTGAGCAGCACATTCGTGAAGCCAAAAAGCGCCGACGTATTCAGCCCGTAGCTCGTGAGGATGGGCCGCATCATGGCAAAGTGCGCCCGGTAAATGAGCGCCATGCCATCGAGGAGGAAGAGTCGTTTTTCTGCTGCCATGCGCTGCCGTTAACACGACTGCCGGCGTGTGGACAGCAGATTGTGCGGCTTCGGCAGCCGCCAACAGCGGCCAGCGCCATTGCGGGTAAAATACATCTGCACAGCCGCCTTCGCAGTGAACGCAATGTGAACACGGGCCGGCCGTTTCAGGGCGGCGGCAGAATCCGCTGGCGCATTCCGCCCCGGGCCGCATCATGGCGGACGCCGCCTGCGCGGCTTCCATCCCCATGCTAAAGTCTCGCTATATCATGATCGGCGGATTCCTCGGCGCCGGCAAAACAACCACCATGCTGCGTCTGGCCGAACTGCTCACCGGGCGCGGCCTGCGCGTGGGGTTGATCACGAATGATCAGGCCTCCGGTCTGGTGGACACGGTGCTGGCGCGGCAGCGGGACGTGGCGGTGCAGGAAATTGCCGGCGGCTGCTTTTGCTGCCGGTTTTCCTCCCTCATCGAGGCGGCGAGGCATCTCACCGACAGCACGCGCCCTGACATTTTTCTCGCTGAGCCGGTGGGCAGCTGCACGGACCTTGTGGCGACGGTTGCGCTGCCGCTGCAGCAGATTTACGGTGATCAGTTCATCGTCGCGCCGTTCACGGTGCTGGTGGACCCGGTGCGGGCGCGCCGCGCGTTTGGCATGGAGGAGGGCCGCAGTTTTCCGGAGCACGTGCTCTACATCTATCACAAGCAGCTGGAGGAGGCCGAGTACATCGTGATCAACAAGACGGACACTGTTTCCGCGGAGGAGCTGGCGGCGCTGCGTGCGGAACTCGGCCGCCGCTACCCGCAGGCCACGATCCATGCCATGTCGGCGCGCACCAGCGAAGCCGTCGCCACATTGCTCGATATCCTCATGGCCGCAGAGTCGGCGCCTTCCCGCGTGATGGATGTGGACTACGCGCTCTACGGCGAAGGCGAGGCGATGCTGGGCTGGCTGAATGGCGCGGCCGGTCTCAGCGGCGATGAGTTCGACGGCAATGCCCTGCTGCTGGACCTGGCCGGGCGCATCCGCCGGAATCTGGAGGCCGCGGGCGCGGAGATCGCGCACCTGAAGATGGTGATCAGCCCGGCCGGCGAGCCCTATGAACTGGCGGCGTGCAATCTCGTGCGCGGCGACGGTGCGCCGGAGCTGAGCCACACCCTGACGGACCCGCTGGATGAGGCCACGCTGCTCATCAACTGCCGTGCCGCCGGCGAACCGGAGCTGCTGCGTGACGCCGTGCGCACGGCGCTGGCGAAAACCGCCGGGCAGTTTCAGGCCACGCTCACGGCCGGCCCCCTCGAGTATTTCAAGCCCGGCCAGCCCAATCCCGAGCACCGGGTGACCACTGTTTCCGCCGCCTGATCCCCCCTCCCGTCCGTAGTTTCCCCGCCATGCTGTTTTCTCTCTCCACCCGCATCCTCTCCACGGTCGATCCGCGCCTGCTCATGAAGCTGGCGTGGAATTTCGGCTACAAAGGCGCGCGCTCCGTGATGCTCTTCAAGAAGCGGCTCAAGGAGGGCATCGTCTTCCCGCCGTTCCTGTATCTGAGCATTCTGAATTCATGCAATCTGCGCTGTCAGGGCTGCTGGGTGGACGTGGAGGCCCCGCGTAATATGATTTCGCTCGATGAGCTGAACCGTCTTGTGAATGACGCCCGCGCGCACGGCAATTCCTTCTTCGGCGTCCTCGGCGGCGAGCCGTTCATGCACCCCGGGCTGTTCGATTTCCTCGCCCAGCACCCTGACTGTTATTTCCAGATCTTCACCAACGGCCAGCTCATCACCGAGAAGGCCGCGAAGAAGTTGCGCCAGCTGGGCAACGCCACGCCGCTCGTAAGCATCGAAGGCACCGGCGAAGTCTCCGACATCCGCCGCGGCAACAAGGACGTGCTCGGCCGCACCCTGCGCGGGCTGCGCAACTGCCTCGACGAAAAGCTCCTCACCGGCGTCGCCACCAGCCTGTGCCAGACAAACATCGGCGATCTGCTCACGCGGAAGTGGCTCCAGCAGCTCATCGACTGGGGCGTACACTACACCTGGTATCACACCTACCGTCCGGTGGGACCGAAGATTGCGCCGGAGCTGGCCCTCACGCCGGAGCAGATCACGGGAGTGCGCCGCTTCGTCGTCAACATGCGTGCCGCCATGCCCATCGCGATTGTGGATGCCTACTACGATCACAAAGGCCAGGCGCTTTGTCCGATGGCCACGGGCATCAGCCACCACATCAGCCCCCGCGGCGCGGTGGAGCCCTGCCCCATCATTCAATTCGCCACGGAGAATGCGGCGGATGAACGCGGCATTTACGAAACCCTGACGCGCTCCGCCTTCCTCAAGGATTTCAGAGAAACTGCGGCCGCCCACACCCGCGGCTGTATCGTGCTGGAGCGCCCGGATTTGGTGAAGGCCCTCGCGCTCAAACACGGCGCGCAGGACAGCACCATCCGGCAAACGGCGATGAGCGAACTGGAATCCATGACGCCGCGCACGAGCCAGTTCCGCCCCGGGGAAGAGATCCCGGAGAAACACTGGATGTACCGCCTCGCGAAGAAGTATTTCTTCAACGACTTCGGCGTCTATGGCGGCAAACAGCTGTCGGCTCCGGCGTCCCGATAGTTCTCTGCCCTGACAGATCTGACGACACTACTGCGGTGCCGGTGCAGCAGCCGGTGGCGGAATCAGCCCGCGGACCATTGCGGCCTTTTCCGGCGCCTTGCCGGAGAGAACCGCGGCGGTGGTCTTCAATCGCTCCGGATTCCTGTCTGCCATCGCCAGCGCACGCTGGAAGACTTCATCATCCACTGCGGCCAGGGCCTCCGGGTTGCGGAAGGCTTCCTCGAAGATCAACCCGCCGCCGACTTTCTCCCCTTCGGCGCGCTCTGCATTGAGGCGCTCCAGAAAACTGATGGCATCCGCAGGCTTTCCGGCGCGCCACACTTCCGAGGCCCCCCGCTCCATGACCGCACCGGTGACATAGGGCTGATCTTTCTGCTTTTCGAGCCATGGCAGCATGACCTCAGGCGTGCCCAGGGTCGCATTGCGGTGAAACATGTTATCCACGAGCGCATTAAAGAGGCCGTGAAAATCACTGCTGGTGCCGGCTTCCGGAGGGGAACTGTCCAGCGCTGCCTGCAGCGCCGCCTGCGCACCGTCGATGCCGCTGGAGGCAATGGCCTGGGCCATGAGGGAGCCGGCATTCAGCGCCTGACTGCCTCCGTTGAGCGCATAGTGCAGGGCCTTTTGCGGATCCTTGAGGCACATGCCGGTGAGCCAGGCATTGTTGAGGTCGCTGTGAAAACTGGTGTCACTCTTGAGCGCTTTTTCCGCGCCCTCCGGGTCCGCAGAGGCCCAGCCTTCCATGGCCAGCGCGCGATTGAAGATAACTTCGCCGGCCTCGCGGTATCCGGCCTCGCCGAGTACAGAGCCGAACTTGCGCAGCATCAGCGCCCATTCCCCGTCGGTCTTGCGGCCGGTCTTCGTGGTGAGTTCCACGAACCCCTGGTGAATGGCGCGGGCATTCTCCGGCGTCATGGATTCCAGAAGCAGGCTGGTGACGGCCATGCGGCGCACGGGATCGGGGATAGACAGCACCTCCATGGTAATGGCGGTACCATTCGCCGCCGTCACGGAGCCTCCATCCAGCACCCTGGCGAAGACTTCCTGCGCCGCCGGGACCGCAGACTTGCCCCCTGCGGAGGCCATTACCGGAATCCCGCTTCTCGTTTTATTCACCGCACCATCACCCGAATCCCCCCCCCAGAAGTAGCCGGCGGAACCGGCAACCACAGCGGCGAGAGCGGCAGGCAAAAGGCGGGTCGGATTCATACAACGCCGGATGCTAGCAGGGTTAGCGGGAAATGGGAACTGTTTTCTTCACAGCCGCGGCGGACGATGCATAACGGCCGCCACCGGGACCGGAAATCCAGCGCCACGCGGATTCAATCATACGCTGCGGGTCCGTCCACGCAGCCGACCAGCCGAGGGTGCGCTGCGCGAGCGAGGGATCGGCGACGAGCGAAGGAGGATCGCCAGCCCTGCGCGGGCCATACTCGCGCGGCACAGGCAAACCGGTGACCGCCTCCGCGTGGTCGATGATTTCCTGCACGCTAATGCCGGTGCCGGTCCCGAGATTGCACGCCAGGGTTGTGCCTCCGCCGCGGAGCCAGGCGAGAGCTTTGGCATGAGCGGAGGCGAGGTCCTCCACATGAATGTAATCCCGCAGGCAGGTGCCGTCCGGCGTGGGATAGTCGCGTCCGAAAACGGTGAGCGGCGGCGCGGTGCCGGCGGCGGCCATAAGGGCCCGGGGAATGAGATGGGTTTCGGGATCGTGGTCTTCGCCGATGAGGCCGTCCTCAGAGCAGCCGCAGGCATTGAAGTAGCGGAGAATGACGTGATTCAGCCCCCACGCGGCGTGGCAGTCGCGCAGGATGCGCTCCAGCATGAGCTTGCTGTGGCCGTAGGAATTGATCGGCTCCTGCGGGTGCGCCTCATCCATCGGGACGCGCACAGGATTCCCGTAGGTGGCGGCGGTGGAGGAAAAGATGAACTGCCGGGTGCCGTGACGGCGCATGGCATCCAGCAGAACGAGCGGTGCCGCGACGTTGTTGGCGTAATACTTGAGCGGCTCAGCGACGGATTCCCCCACGAGCGCCCACGCGGCGAAGTGCATCACCGCTTCGATCCGGCGGCTGCTGAAGATGGACTCCACGACGGCGGAGTCACCGAGGTCTCCCTCCACCAGTTCCACACCGGGACTCACAATGGCGTCGCGGTGCCCAAGGACAAGGTTATCGAGAACCACGATGGACTCACCGGCTTCGGCAAGGTGACGGGTGGCATGGGAACCAATATAACCGGCTCCGCCGGTGATCAAAATGGACATGCTGCGGGGGACAGGTGGAAGTAGAGAAAACGGGTGCTGGACGGATGGTTAGAGCCGGGACATGGTGCCGGGGCCCATGCGGTTGTAGTGCAGTTGCACGCGGCTGAGGAACCACGCCCATTTGCGGCCCGGGCGGCCGTTATCGAGGAGGAAGTGCGGGCAGTTCTTGTGCGCCGGATCGAGCCCGCGGCGCGGCCAGTGATAGTGCGGCACCACATTGCGCAGAGGGATGCCATGGAGGCGCATGAGGTAGGCGGAAAGCTTCGCGGTGCGCTCCACGGTGGCGGCGCGGTTGTTGCCGCGGTGCTCGCACATTTCGATGCCGATGGAGCAGTTGTTCCCCGGGCCGTCGAAGTCGGCGTGCTCGCCCTGCTCATTGGTAGGAAGGTGCTGCACGGCGCAGTTGTCCTGCACGGTGAAGTGCCACGTGAGGAAGCCGATGCGGTTGCCGCCGCGGCGCTTGGTGGCGCGCAGCTTGCCGTTCTTCAGTGCCTTGGCGTGGGCGAAGGCATCGCCGGCAGGGTTTTCCGTGGCGTGGATGGTGATGTAGCGCGGCTTCATCGGGCGGTGCACGCGGCGGCCGTAGCTTCCCTTGGGGATAAAGCCCGGCACGAGGCGGATTTCCTCGCGCAGCATTTGTGAGGGAGCGATCTGCCCCGTGACCGGCGGCTGCATCTGCGGGGGCGGTATCCACGGAGGCAGTGCCGGCGCGGTGCAGGCAGCCAGGATGAAGGCGCAGAGGAACAGGAGAGTTGCGGGAAAGCGCATGGGCGTTCTGATAGCCGGGATGCGGGGGAAGTTCAAGGTTTCATCTGCCATCCGGATTCCGCGAATCTGTCCCTTCCCTGCCCTGCAGTCTGCGCTACGGAAGGCCCGCATGAAACTCCCCGCCGCGCTCCTCTTTGCCGCCTTCACCGCCGCCCCGGCTGCCGACCGCCCGCAGTGGGGCGCCGCGTGGGACCGCAACATGGTCTCCAGCGAAACCGGCCTCGCGGAGACCTTCGATGTAAAGACGGGCACCAATGTCCGCTGGCGCTCGGCCCTGGGCTCAGAGTCGCACTCCTCCGCCGTCGTGGCCGCCGGGCGCGTGCTCATCGGCACGAACAACGGAAAAGCGCGCGACCCGAAACACGATGGCGACCGCGGCGTACTCATGTGCTTCGACGAAAAGACCGGCGACCTCCAGTGGCAGCTCGTGGTGCCGAAGCGCAGCGAAGATCCCTACTTTGACTGGCCCAGGAGCGGCATCTCGTCTCCGGCCACGGTGGAAGGCGACCGCGTTTACATCGTCACCAACCGCGGCGAACTCGCCTGCCTCGACCTCCACGGCCTCAGCAATGGCAACGACGGCCCCTACAAGGACGAAGGCGCCCACATGACGCCCGCCGGACTGCCGCCGCTCACCACCGGCCCGCTTGATGCCGACATCCTCTGGCTGCTAGACCTGACAAAAGACGCCGGCATCTGGTCCCACGATGCCGCGCACAGTTCCGTGCTCATCCGCGGGCCGCATCTTTACCTCAACAGCGGCACCGGTGTGGACAACACGCACCGCCGCATCCGCACCCCCGACGCCCCCAGCCTCCTCGTGGTGGACAAAGCCACCGGCCGTCTCCTCGCCCGTGAGCGCGAAGGCATCGCGCCGAATATCTTCCACGCCGCCTGGTCCTCCCCCGCCCTGACCACACTGCCGCAGGGCCCGGCCATTCTCTACAGCGGCGGCAACGGCATCCTCTACGCCTTCGCCCCGCTCGATGCCGCCCCCGCGGACGGACTCGCCACGCTGCGGAAGATCTGGCAATACGATCCGGACCCCACCGCCCCCAAGACGGATGTGCACGTCTATAACCAAAACCGCCAGGAGGGCCCCAGCATCGTCCACGGCATGCCCGTAGTGTATGAAGACCGCATCTACCTCGCCGGCGGCGGCGATGTCTGGTGGGGCAAAAACGAATCGTGGCTCCAGTGCATCAGCGCGAAGGTCGGCCAGAAACTCTGGAGCCTCCCGCTGGGCAAACACGTCATGAGCACCCCCGCCGTGCTCGGCGACCTCTGCTTCATCGCCGACACCGACCGCATCGTCCGCTGCGTGCACGCCAAAACCGGGCGCGAACTCTGGCAGCACGAAACCAACGGCGACTACTGGGCCTCCCCGCTCATCGCCGACGGCCGCGTCTATATCGGCTCCCGCCGCGGCGACTTCTGGGTCTTCGCCGCCGCCCCGGAGAAGAAAATCCTGCACCAAACCCACCTCGGGGCCCCCATCAGCGGCACCGTCTGCCCCGCCAACGGCACGCTCTTCATCTCGACAATGACCGACCTCTTCGCCATCGCCGTGCCGAAGCCGTAACCGCCAGGGGCGGGGCAAAGGCTGTGAAGGCGGTTGCATTTTCCCGCCCGGGGAGCCTAGGGAATGGGAAACTTCCCTTTCCCGTCATGACTAATACCGTTCGCGAATTCACCACCGGCTCTGGCTCCAAAGGCACTTATTATTCACTACCGGCGCTCAAGGAGGCCGGCCTAGCGCCGAATCTGGACCGGCTGCCGACTTCCATCCGCATCGTGCTGGAAAGTGTGCTGCGGAATTGCGACGGCAAAAAGGTCACCGAGCAGGATGTAAAGAACCTCGCGGGCTGGAACGCGAAGGCGCCGGGCGAATATGAAATCCCGTTCGTGGTCGCGCGCATCGTGCTTCAGGACTTCACGGGCGTGCCGCTGCTGGTGGATCTCGCCGCCATGCGCAGCGCAGTAAACCGCATGGGCAAAAACCCGAAGATGATTGAGCCGCTGGTGCCGGTGGACCTCGTCGTGGACCACTCGGTGCAGGTGGACTATGCGGGCACGGACGATTCGCTGGCGCGGAATCTGGGTCTCGAATTTCACCGCAACCGCGAGCGCTATCAGTTTCTGAAATGGGGCGAGCAGGCCTTCGATACCTTCAAGGTCGTGCCACCGGGCATCGGCATCGTGCACCAGGTGAACCTGGAATACCTCGCGAAGGGCGTGCTGGATAAAGGAGGCGTCTTTTATCCTGACAGTCTCGTCGGCACCGACTCACACACTACCATGATCAACGGCCTTGGCGTCGTCGGCTGGGGCGTGGGCGGCATTGAAGCGGAAGCCGGGATGCTCGGCCAGCCGGTCACGTTCCTGGTGCCGGAAGTCGTGGGCGTGAATCTCACCGGCGCACTCGCCGCGGGAGTCACGGCCACGGACCTCGTGCTGCGCGTCACCGAATTGCTCCGCAAGACGAAGGTCGTGGGCAAGTTCGTGGAATTCTTCGGCCCCGGCGCGCAGGCGCTCAGCGTGCCGGACCGCGCGACCATTGCCAACATGGCTCCGGAATACGGCGCGACGATGGGCTTCTTCGGTATCGACGAGGCCACCATCGCCTACCTGAAAGGCACGGGCCGCAGCACCGAGCTGTGCGGCACGGTGGAGAACTACTACAAGGCACAGGGCCTCTGGGGCATCCCGCAGGCGGGTGAGATTGATTACACCCAGGTGGTGGAACTCGACCTCAGCACCGTGAAACCAGGCGTGGCTGGACCAAAGCGCCCGCAGGACCGCATTGATCTCGATGCGCTGAAGCCGAAGTGGAATGAACTCATGACTAAGACCGCTCCTGATGGCTACGGCAAGACGCCGCTCAGCGGCCCCACGGACAATGTGGATGAAGTGCCGGATGTCGCTGTGATGGGCGCCCTCTCCGGTCAGGCCGGCGTGAATACCGAAACCCCACCGCCCGATGCAGGCTGGCCGGCATGGGATGTGAAAGTGGACAGCAAGGGCGGCATCCCGGATACCATCACGCACGGCAGCGTGCTCATCGCGGCCATCACGAGCTGCACGAATACTTCCAATCCCTCCGTCATGCTCGCCGCCGGCCTGCTGGCGAAAAAGGCAAACGCGAAGGGGCTCAGGGTGAACCCATCCGTGAAGACCAGCCTCGGACCCGGCTCACGCGTCGTGACCGATTATCTCAACAAGACCGGCCTTCAGGTGGAACTGGACAAGCTTGGCTTCCAGACGGTCGGCTACGGCTGCACCACCTGTATCGGCAACAGCGGTCCGCTGGATACCGGCATCGAAGACGTGGTGAAGAAGCAGGACATCGTTGCCGCAAGTGTTCTGTCAGGGAACCGCAACTTCGAGGCCCGCGTGCATCAGAGCATCAAGGCCAACTTCCTCATGTCACCGCCGCTCGTCGTGGCCTTCGCCATCGCCGGCACCGTGGATATTGACCTCAGCAAGGAACCCCTCGGATTCGACAGCAACGACCAGCCGGTCATGCTCGCTGACATCTGGCCGAGCAGCGAGGAAATCGGTGCCGCCATGAGCAGCGCGCTCGCGCCCGAAGTCTTCCAAAAGCTCTACACCGGCTTCGCCGAACAGAACCCCAAGTGGAACGAAATCCCCGGCAGCGCGGGCCACGTGTATGAGTGGGACACCAAGTCCACCTACATCCAGGAGCCGCCATTCTTCGACAAGTTCAGCCTCACCCCTGGCGACATCACGGAGGTCAAAGGCGCGCGCCCGCTCGGCATCTTCGGCGACAGCGTCACCACCGACCACATCAGCCCCGCCGGCAACATCAAGAAGGACAGCCCCGCCGGCAAGTTCCTCACCGAAAACGGCGTCACCGCTGCCGACTTCAACAGCTACGGCAGCCGCCGCGGCAACGACCGCATCATGACCCGCGGCGCGTTCGCCAATGTGCGCATCAAAAACCTCATGCTCGGCGGCAAGGAAGGCGGCAACACCCTCCTCCAGCCCTCCGGCGAAGAAGTCAGCATCTACGACGCCGCGCAGCAATACATGACCGCCGGTACGCCTACCGTCATTATCGGCGGCGAAGACTACGGCATGGGATCCAGCCGCGACTGGGCCGCCAAGGGCACCAACCTCCTCGGCGCCAAAGCCGTCATCACCAAGTCCTTCGAGCGCATCCACCGCAGCAACCTCGTCGGCATGGGCGTCCTGCCCTGCAACTTCAAGGACAAGGCCGACTACGACAAAGTGAAGGACCTCAGCAGCGCCACCTTCGACCTCCTCGGCGTCTCCAACGACATCAAGCCGATGAGCGAAGCCACCCTCCGCGTACACAAAGCTGACGGCTCCTCCTTCGATGTCCCCGTCATCGTGCGCCTCGATACGCCGATCGAAATCGACTACTACCGCGCCGGCGGCATCCTCCCCTACGTTCTCGCGCAGATCCTGCGCGCGAACGGGGCGGCGTAAGCCTTGAGGTTGCCCAGTCTTGATTCCATGAGATTCGCCGCTTGGAATCTCAATCATCGTGCCGGGTATGTCCCATTTCAGCCTGATGCTGTGGAAGCGGCTATCTCGCTGGATGCGGACATCATTGTCTTCACGGAGTATTTTCCGCGACAGTATGCTGAGGCTTTTGAAGCGCGGCTGGAAAGCGCCGGATGGTGCCACCAGTTGAAAACTCCAGCGCCACCATCCCCCAGAGAGAAGTTCAATCATACCCTCATTGCCTCGCGGCACCCTTTGGTGCTGGAGCAGCTGCCGCTGCCATTCTTTGATCACCAACTCCCGGCCAATGCCCTGCTGGTTCACATCCCTCATTGGGACCTGCGTCTCCTCGGATTGCGGGTTCCCGCCTACACGGGAGTGGACCGTCCGCTCATCAGAAAAAGCTGGGAATGGGTAGAGCAAGCCGCAGCCCTGCTGCGGCAGGACAGGGCCTTGATCGTGGGCGACCTTAACTGCGAGCCTGCGTCACCACCGGGGAAAGGCGGCGACATCTTTCGCCGCGTCCTAAGCACCGGCTGGCACCATGGCACTCCCGCAGGCCCCAGCTTTTTTTCCAAACAGGGCCACTGCACAACCCCGGACCAGGTTCTATACACAACCGCTGTCCGTGTTCACAGTGCCTCGTTTCAAACCGAATTGGGAAACCATCAATTGGCGGGAGGCCAAAAGGCGATCTCTGACCACGCGGCTTTAGTGTTCACCTTAGGATAGCATGTAAAACGGATGCACGAGCCAGAGCCAGGCGATATTGCTGTCGAGCAGCCTCATGAATCGCGCCGCCGGCAGGCGGCGGCCTGCGCGTTGTTCACGCTGCTAGGCTGTGGTATACGCAGCGGTTTCAATGCCGCGCCGTGCGGCAATCCGCTGGAGGGCGATGAACGCGCGGGCACGTTTTTCATCAGTGACTTCCGAGGGGGAGGTGGGCTCCATCTCTGCTTTCACCCGGATGCGGCAATGTCGTCATGCGGCAGGAACCGGCAGATGGATAGTGAGCCTGTCGGGAAGTTGCGGACACGAAATCCGAAAACTACAGACCCCATACTCATGAATACCAAGACCGATAAAGCAGCGGGTGCGGCCCGCACCGGAAAACGTTATGACGAGACCTTCAAACTGGACGCTGTCCGCCTGCGCCAGCAGGCAGGCAGGTCCCGGGCTCAGGTCGCCCGCGACCCCGGTGTCAGTGAGGTCTCTCTCGCTGCTTGGGAGGCGCGCTACGGCACTGAGAGGGCCGGAGCCGTGGCAAGGAGCGCAGCGACGCAGGCCGGCGCAGGGCCTCTCAGTGCCTTAGCAGCACTCGCGGAAGTGGCCCGCCTCAAGGCGGAACTCGAACACATGACCCGTCAGCGCGACATTTTAAAAAAGACTATGGCCATTATGGGCCAGGACCACAAGACCACTTCGAGGTGATCGCCGCCATGCTGAAGAACTATCCAATAGACGAACTTTGTGAAGCCTTCGGCGTGAGCCGGAGCGGCTACTACTCCCACCTGCGCAAGCCAGAAGGTCAGCGCCGCCGCGAAGACGAGGCCCTTCGTTCGAAAATCGCTGCCGCCTTCCAAGAAAGCCGCCAAACCTATGGCACCCCGCGCCTGCGCGAGAACCTCTTCCAGAGCGATGGCACCGTCATCTCCCGTGAGCGCATTGCCCGGTTGATGCGGAAACTGGGCCTTCAGCCGCTCCAGAAAAGATCCTGCATCCCCCGCACCACGCAGGCCGCCCCCAACGCCACTGCTGCGCCCAATCTCCTCCTGAAGCGTCCTCCCGCCTCCGCTCCCGATCAGGTATGGGTCAGTGACATAACTTA
>Ga0315905_10000593_pt1 | contig 39167 bp, 37 predicted proteins | sample LakEriMetagenome_5_FD_203522 | JGI IMG/M metagenome (GOLD analysis project Ga0315905, IMG submission 203522) | Freshwater fungal communities from buoy surface, Lake Erie, Ohio, United States - Buoy 4 MA121 | ecosystem: Environmental > Aquatic > Freshwater > Lake | place: USA: Lake Erie, Ohio...
TGAGTTTCTACTAGTTCAGAGAAATCTACGTAACTAGTACTTTTATCTGAAAAAATAATAGCTTTCTCATTAATGTATTCAATAATTTGTTTGTTTACATCTTCTTTGTTGTGACTTTCTAAAACTTTCATTTTAAAATATCTACATTGAGAACTTGTTTTACCTGTTTCTATATCTTCCAAAGGAGTAGATTCAGCCATAATAGCCACATTAGATTGACGTTGACTACCTCTACCTCGTTTAAGTTTAATTTGTTCTGATATTGCTTGTTCGAAATAGCCTTCATCAAATTCAATCTCTCCATTTAACTGATAAAGGCCATCCCGCTTTCCCATGCCTTCACGTATTTTATGCATTAATCTCCAAATTGTTCCATAACGTTTATGTCCTAACTGACGCTGCATTTCTAAAGCTGAAATCCCTTTTTTAGTACTTGACATAAAAGCCATACACAAATACCATTTATGAAAAGAGAGTTTCGCTGATTCCATAATCGTTCCACTTCGAAGAGTGGTTCTAAATCTGCAATTAGAACATTGCCATTGCCACTTAGATTCAAGCCAATAATGTTTTTGACAGCCACATTTTTTACAAATAATACCCTGGTGTTCCCTTTGAACTTTAAAATGAACCTTACAACTATGTTCATCAGGGAAATCTTGAAGAAATTCTAGTATTGTCATATCTTTTTTTTGCAAAGATTCAATAGCTAGAATTTAAACTATTTACGTTGTGGTATATTTGTGAATACTCAATTATTTAATACTAAAAGATTTGTTACTTTTTTATATTGTAACTTCTGATCCTGAATAATTTTTAATTTTATTTCATAGATTTAATATAGATCCATTTAATACTAACAAAAATGAATGCAAAATTTCAAAATTGAATTAATAATTTAGAATTTAACTATTACCATTAATTTTGTAAATTTATTTGTAAAATATCTTCATGAAAATTCAACTCAGTGATTCATTTGTTTGTTTTCGAAAAAAGCCTATAAACATTTCTATCGATACAGCATATTTATATCATAATGATTACAAAAAGGATATTCCTACTACCTATTTGATTTTTCAATCGCATGTATCTGTTTTGAATGATACTTTATATTCGCACCGAGAAAATCGTTTTTATATCGAGGAAACCCACTTAGAAGGCTCCTCTTTTAATTTGCAAGATAAATTAGAAAGATTCTCCTTATTTTTTAAGCCTTATGTTACGTTGCATAAAGGTGTTTGGATTACCATGAATTGGACAGAAATGTACTACCATTGGATTTGCGATGCATTGACGCGTTTGACTATGTGTTTGCCTTATTTGGCAGGTCATAAAGTTATGTTGCCTGAATCATATCGTCAATTGCCATTTGTTATGGATTCATTAGCATTGATAGGAATAACCCCGTTTTTTTACAAGACGAATAATCGAGTTAAAGTAAAAGAAGTTATTATACCTAGTCATGTAGCAAATTCAGGTGATTTTAATCATACTACCTTGTTAAACTTAAAGAAACTTTACGCTCCTTATTTTATAGAAAATACGCAACGAAGGATTTTTATAAGTAGATCAAATTCTACTAAAAGGAATTTGAAAAACGAACATGTGTTATATCCTGTATTATTAAAGTTTGGGTTTGAAATACTACATTTTGAAACTATTACTTTTCTAGAACAAATTAAAATTTCGAGTCAATCTTCCATAATTTGTGGGTTGCATGGCGCTGGATTTACTAACATGTTATTTATGCCGGAAGGTGCTAAAGTTTTTGAAATTCAAATTGAGAATGAACATAATAATTGCTTCTTTTCGATGAGTTCGGAGTTGAATTTTAATTACTGGTTCCTACAAGCTAAGTCAATAGCATATGGAGTTGGTGAAGTGGATGTGATTGAATTTGAAAACGTTTTACATCAAGTCTTAGCTTCCTAGCCTAGTTTTATTGATTTTTAATAGTTTCTGTTTTTTTTGGTTAAAGCCGATTTAATTCAATTTTACGTATGGATTAGTTATTATATCTCATTTTTCTTAATTTTGCCCTATGAAGGAAAACGATTGGACCTCGATAATCACTCCTAAATCCAAATGGTATCAACTTAATCTCAAAGAGATTTGGGAATATCGTGATTTGATTGGAATTTTCGTGAAAAGAGATATTATATCTATTTATAAACAAACGATTTTAGGACCAGTATGGTTTTTATTAGGGCCTTTGTTTACCGTATTTACGTATACTTTTTTGTTTTCCGAAGTTGCTCATTTGTCTACCGATGGTTTACCCGGGCCCTTGTTTTATTTAGGAGGAACAACTTTGTGGAATTATTTCCAATCCTGTTTTAATGGAGCTTCATCTACTTTTTCCGCAAATGCAGGTATTTTTGGAAAGGTATATTTTCCTAGGCTCGTAACGCCAATTTCATTAATGATTTCTAATTTGTTAAAATTAAGTTTTCAATTTCTTACTTATATTGTATTTTTAGTCTATTACTATCAAAAAATACCGGTGTTACATTTTCATTTAGAATTAATATTTATGATACCTGTCGTTATACTTGTGCTTGCAATGATTGCTATGGGGGCGGGTATCCTTGTTTCTTCTTTTACTTCAAAATATCGAGATTTATCTATGATTGTAGGGATTGGGATGACTCTGTTGATGTACGCAACTCCTATTATGTATCCTGTAAGTGCAATACCTGATTTGTATAAACCCTTTTTACATTTAAATCCTATTTCTCCTTTAATTGAAATTTTTAGGTATGTATTTACAGGAACAGGAACATACACTTGGTTGCAACTAGGTTATAGTTTTGGGTTTGGATTAGTTGTATTGTTGTTGGGTGTTTTTGTTTTTCACCGGACCGAAAAAACCTTTATGGATACCGTTTGATATGAGTACTGTAATTAAAGTTGAAAATTTATCCAAGCAATATCGTTTAGGACTCGTTGGTACAGGAACATTTAAAGAGGACACGCAACGATGGTGGGCAAAGTTAAGAGGGAAAGAAGATCCTTTTATCCATTTAGGCGTAGAAAATGATCGTACAATTATGGATGATTCTAAATTCGTTTGGTCGTTGAAAGATATTGATTTTGAAGTTAACCAAGGTGATGTTTTAGGTGTAATAGGTAAAAATGGTGCTGGTAAATCTACCTTGTTAAAAATTCTCTCTAAAGTTACAGCACCTACTACTGGTTCTGTCAAAGTAAAAGGAAGAATCGCATCCTTATTAGAAGTAGGGACAGGTTTTCATCCAGAATTGACAGGTAGGGAAAATATCTATTTAAACGGTGCAATTTTAGGAATGCGTAAGCATGAGATTACCCGTAAATTGGATGAAATTATTGCTTTTGCAGGTGTAGAAAAATATGTGGATACACCTGTAAAACGCTATTCTTCGGGGATGTATGTGCGTTTGGCTTTTGCAGTTGCTGCACATTTGGAATCAGAGGTATTAATAATTGACGAAGTACTCGCAGTAGGAGATGCTGAATTCCAACAAAAATGTTTGGGTAAAATGGGAGATATATCAAAAAGTGATGGTCGTACTATATTGTTTGTTAGTCACAATATGCCTTCAATTTCAACGCTGTGCAGTCGAGCTATATTTCTGAAAAACGGTGAGATATCAATAGATACAACAGTTGCTAATGCAATAACCAATTATTTTGGTGGGGAAAATAAAAGCAATTATTTAAAAGACATTTGCTTAAAATATAAAGATGATTTTGAACTAAATGAAATTAACATATTCAATATAAATAACTATGAATCATCTGTTATTTTGGATAATAAAGAGATAGTTTTAGAAACTGTATTTGAGCTTAAAGGATTTTTATCAAACTATCATATAACCTACCATTTATATAACGAACAAGGCGAAGGTTTATTTTCGTTTTCAAATGAAAATTTTGATTTTAAAACAGGTACCAACAGAATTTTATTTAATTTTCCAGCTCTTTTTTTTCAATCGGGAACATTCTATCTACATTTTTATTTAATTGAAAATAAAAATACTGCAGTATTAATTGAAAAGGATATATTGAGTTTTCAAGTTATTGATGGCTCAAGAGAGTTGGGATCGTACATGGGAAGAGAACCAGGATTTATTAGACCAATTATTAAATCCAAATTATTATGATACCTGTAACCAAAACATTTTTACCTCCGATTGAGGAGTATTTAGAACAGGTACAACGTGCTTATAATAATGGTTGGTTGACCAATAGAGGTGAGTTAGTTAGAGAATTAGAAGATAAATTAACTCATTATTTAGGTTTAACAGATTCTAAAATACTTTGTGTAAATAATGGTACAGTACCACTTCAAATAGCTATAAAACTACTTGGCAAAGGCGGGGAAATAATAACAACACCTTTTAGTTACGTAGCAACAACTGCATCCATTGTTTGGGAAGGGTGTACGCCTGTTTTTGTTGATATTCATCCAGAGCACCTCACTATAGATGAAACTAAAATTGAAGCAGCAATTACTGAAAAAACCACCTGCATTTTAGCTACCCATGTTTTTGGAAATCCTTGTAATGTGGAAGAAATTGATAGGATTGCAAAAAAGCACAATTTAAAAGTGATTTACGATGCTGCGCATTGTTTTGGGGTTAAGTATAAAGGAAAAAGTGTTTTTGAATATGGGGATGTAAGTACATGTAGCTTTCATGCCACTAAAGTCTTTCATACAGGTGAAGGAGGAGCAATTTTTTGTAAAGATGATGAACTTTATAATAAATTTTTCTATAGTCATAACTTTGGACATAAAGGTCCATATGATTTCCAAGGGGTTGGAATTAATGGAAAAATGTCTGAGCTACATGCGGCTATGGGGCTCTCTGTCTTACCGAATATGAGTTCAATATTCGAAGAAAGAAAACAAGTAACTGATTTTTACTCAAATCACTTAAATTTTAAAAAATTAAAGACTTTTAAATTATATAGTAATACAGATTGGAATTTTTGTTATTATCCTATTATTTTTGATGCCAAAGAAAAATTAATTTCTTTTCAAGAAAAATTAGTTTATAATAAAATTAATACGAGGCGCTATTTTTATCCTTCTTTAAATAAAATTCAGTATACAAATGGCAACAACGTTCCAATCTCTGAATTAATTGCTGAAAGAATTTTGTGTTTACCTTTATATAATTCTTTAAAACAAAACAATCTTCAGAAGATTATTGGAATACTTAACTCTAATGATAAATGAAAATAGCAATTATGCAACCTTATTTCATGCCGTATATTGGTTATTTCCAGTTGATTAACGCTGTGGATAAGTTTGTGATTTATGACGATGTTAATTATATAAACAAAGGATGGATCAATCGAAACCAAATTCTGATCAATAATAAACCTTCTATTATAACCGTCCCTTTAAAAGGGGCGAGCCAGAACAAAAAAATAAATGAAATTTTCGTTTCTTCAGATGAAAAGTGGAAGAGTAAAATGTTAAGAACAATTGAGTTATCCTACAAAAAGGCTCCATTTTTTAATGAAGTTTTTTTATTGTTTCAAAATATTTTGAATTCGAATTATCAAACTATTTCACAACTCAACTTACAATCAATAAAGTTAATTTGCAATTATTTATCTTTAAACACTACTTTAGACTTAAGTTCAAATTTATACAATAACCAAATTTTTGCCGGACAACAACGTATTTTGGATATTTGTATTAAGGAGAACATAAACCAATATATAAACCCTATTGGAGGTTTCGATTTATATGATAAAACGTATTTTGAAAAATCTGGTGTTAATATTAATTTTATAAAGTCTAATCCTGTTATTTACAAACAATATACTGATGAATTTGTACCTTGGTTATCTATTTTGGATGTATTGATGTTCAATGGAAAAGTTAAAACTAAAGTAATTTTGAATAATTTCAGTTTGATATGAATAATATTAAATATACCTACAATTTAGGACAATTATTTTCGGAAATAGTTTATGAAAACCCTAATAATATTGCAATTAAAGGGGAAAATGGAATAATTATAACCTACAAAGAATTAGATGATTTATCAAATAGAATATCTCATTATTTAATTTTGAGAGGAGTACAAAAAGAAGAAGTTATTGTAATATTAAATAATAAATCTTTTATTTCTTATGCCTTGATGATAGCATGTCTTAAGTTAGGTGTAATTTATACCAATATAGACCCTAAAAGTCCCAATGAACGTTTTAAAAAAATGTTGGATATATGTAGACCTGCAATAATTTTTTATTCGGGTAATGATAAACCGCCATTTTTAAATGTGTATGATAGTAAATTTACTGATTATGATTCTGAACAATTTCAAAGTGGTACTAATACATTACCAACTTGTCTAAACAAATTTAACAGTTTTGTACTTTCAAGTAACCCTGCATATATTATGTTTACCTCTGGGTCTACAGGTTTTCCTAAGGGAGTGTTAATACCACATTCAAGTATTATAAATTTTATTGAATGGACTAAATCAACATACAATACAATAAATAAAGATTCATTTACAAATTTGAATCCCATGCATTTTGATAATTCAGTTTTTGATTTTTATGCGTCATTGTTTACTGGAGCAAGTCTTATTCCTCTAAAAGAAAATCTAACTATAAATCCAAGAAAATTATTGAATATTCTCAATGAGTTAAAGCCGACAATTTGGTTTAGCGTGCCTTCATTGCTTGTGTACATGCTCAATATGAGAGCGCTAAAGCAAGAAGATTTATCTAATTTAAGAATTGTAACTTTTGGAGGTGAGGGTTTTCCAAAAAATAAATTAAGAGAACTATGGAAAAGTTGGGGAAAACGTGTTCGTTTTGTAAATGTTTATGGTCCTACAGAATGCACATGTATTTGTTCATCATATGATGTTACGGAAAAAGATATTTTTAATGACGAGTTATTACCTTTAGGACCAATTGCACCTAATTTTAAAGCCTTCATTTTAGATGAGAATAATAAACTAGTTAAAGATGGTGATATTGGAGAATTGTGTATTGGAGGACCGAATGTTGGTTATGGATACTTTAATAATATAGATAAAACCAATGAGGTTTTTATTGATAACCCTCTAATTTCTTCACATTCGGAAAAAATATATAAATCAGGCGACTTGGTTACGTATGATACTGAACTTGAATCCTATTTATTTAAAGGTAGAAAGGATAATCAAATCAAAAGAATGGGTTACAGAATTGAATTGGAGGAAATTGAAAACGCTTTAAATTCAGTTGATTTTATTCATGAATCTGCTGTAATTTTTGTTGATAATAGTAATTATAAGTCAAAGATTATTGCATGCATAAAGAGTAATGAAACTGAAGTTGACAAAATAAATTTTGAAATTGGCAAACAGCTACCCTCTTACATGATGCCTGATATAATAATGTTCTATGAAAATCTACCAAAAAATCAAAATGGCAAGATTGATAGACTTCGTCTTAAAATGGATTTTAATTAAACAATAACATGACTCAAATCAAAAAGCAACTTTTAATTTTTGGGACTGGAAAAATTGCAGAAGCTATTTCTTATTATTTCGATAGAGATTCAAATTATGAAATTTCGGCATACTTGATTGATGACGTCTTTTTCAATCAAGATGAATTTTTATCAAAACCTGTGGTAAAGATTTCTGAAATCGCAACCAATTTTGACCCATCTGATTTTGAAGTATTTGTAGCAGTAGGCTACCAAGGAATGAATAAATTGAGAAGCGAGAAGTACACCTATTTAAAACATGCAGGATATAAATTTGCTTCTTATCGAAGCCCATACGTACAAGGCGATTTTGAAATAGGAGATAATACCATCGTAATGGATGGCGCCGTCATTCAGCCTTTTGCTCGCTTTGGAAACAATGTGTTTGTTTGGGGAGGTGCTATAGTTGGTCATCATGCTGTTATTAATGATAATTGTTGGTTGACAGGTGGATGTTTGCTTGGAGGATCTGTAAATATCGGAGAAGCCAGTTTTATTGGAATGGGAGCAATTGTAGGACAAGAAGTTAAAACTGGGGTAGAGTGTATGCTTGGAGCTGGTACGTTGACTATAAGAAGCATTGGTGATAAAGTAGTGATAGTTGAAAAACAGACTGAAATTCATCGTCTAAATTCGGCTCAATTTACACGAATGTCATCTTGTTTTAGAGTTTAAATATATAATCAAATTATGACTAGAGTTAATCAAATATTAGCTGATACATTTAAAATATCGCTTGAAGATACAGCTAAAAACTTGGGTATGAATGATGTTAATAATTGGGATTCACTTTCTCATATGAATCTCATTGTTACTATTGAAGAAGAATTTAACATTGAACTTTCAGGGGATGAGATTGCGGAGATGGTGACATTTGATCAAATTAAGGAAATCATTCAGAAACACCTATAAAAATGGAATTGTCTGAGGCAAAAATAATAATTACAGGCGCAGGTTCAGGCTTTGGTAAAAGCATGGCTATACATTTCCTAGAGAGTAAGGCATCTGTTTATGCAGTTGATATTGACAAGCAAGCATTGGAGAGTCTTAAGCTTGTTTATCCTGGGATCCACATTTACCAATGTGACGTAGCAAATAATACACAAGTTGAGCAAATAATCGAGACAATTTTCGCTGAAGATTCAGGTGTAAATGTACTAATTAATAATGCCGGTATTATGAAAAATGCTCCTTTAGTTAATTTACTTCAACGTCCAGATAATAGACATAGTTTGGATGTTTGGCAAAAAGTTATGGATGTTAATCAAAATGCGGTTTTTTATACAACCCGATCTTTTGCTTCTAAAATGATAAAAAATAGAAATAAAGGTTTAATTGTTAATATTAGTTCTATTTCTGCAAAAGGCAATATAGGACAAACAGCTTATGCGGCATCAAAGGCCGCTGTTGAAGCGATGACTAAAGTTTGGGCAAAAGAACTTGGTTTTTTTGGAGTTCGTTCGGTTGCCGTTGCCCCAGGTTTTATGGATACTTCGGGCACGCATGATGCATTAGAGGGGAAAATGTTAAATAGATGGATTGATCTTACACCATTGAAAAGGACTGGAAAAATCAAGGAAGTAGTTTCAGCTGTTCAATTTGTTATTGAAAATGATTTCATGAACGGGGAAGTAATTCATGTTAATGGTGGATTAAGTATCTAATTTCGGAATGAAATACAAATCAATATATCTAGGTACATCGACGATTGCATTTGATTTAATTTGCAAACATTCAGATTTTAATATTCAATCCGTTATCTGTGAAGGAAAGAGAATAACTCCAGCGTACGCAAATATTGCCAAGATACATGGCATTGAATTACTTTCCTTTGTCAATAAAGAGGAGTTAGTGATAATTTTAGATTCGGTTTTAGATAAAACGGATTTATTTATTATATATCAATTTGATTATATAATACCGAAGCAATTTTCAAGTTCTGATAAATTCTATAATTTTCATTCGGGATCTTTAAGCACCAATAGGGGTGCACATCCAATTATTAGAAGTATACTAAATGGAGACACTAAAACAGAACTTACTCTCCATAGAATAAACGAACAGATTGATCAGGGTATGGTCGTTGGGACGTTTGAGGTGAGCATTGACCAAACGGATGATGCCATATCATTGAAGGCAAAAACAGAAAAAGGTCTTCAGTCACTTTTAGACAAGTTGATGTTATTTTTGAAAGGTGATGTTGATGCTAATGAAATAAATGGAGGGAAATATTATAAGCCAATTAGTGAAGAAGATTATACAATAAATCTACATTTGGATTCTGAAATACAAATTTCAAATAAAATCCGATCACAAAAACAATATAAAGGAGCTGTATTTGTGTTTAATGGAAAAAAGTACTATATCAAAAATATTGAGCACCTAGACGACCTCTTAAACGATGAAAACACTATTGATTTTAAGGATCATTTTTTTGTCATAAAAAGGTTGGACACTAGTTTTAAATTAATAATAAAAGAGGACTGATGAAGTGGATAAAAAAGGGGCAAATTTTTATGCCTAATGGCGAATTTGATTGGATGAATTCCTATACGACTCCAATTGCCGCAATGTTGCTAGAGGATAGAATCAGAGTCTATTTTTCAACACGTTCAAAATTGGATGTCAATGGGAATTTTATTTCATATGCAACTTTTATTGATTTAGATAAACGAAATCCTAAAGAAATAATTCATATCAATAATAAACCTTTATTAGAGCTAGGTTCTGAAGGAATGTTTGATGAATATGGTATTATGATTGCAAAACCCGTTATAGTTGATAGTACTGTTTATCTGTATTACATGGGATGGCAAAGATTAGCCGGAAAAGCTCCATATCAAGTAATGTTGGGTTTGGCAAAAAGTTTCGATATGGGAATGTCATTTTTTAAAGAATCAAAAGGACCTGTATTAGGAATTGATACCAAAGACCCAATTTCTATTGGGAATGTATGTGTTTTACATGAGGATGGTCTTTGGAAAATGTGGTATACGTCATATATTCGTTGGAGTTTTAACGGAATAAAACCTACACCAGAGTACAATATTAAGTATGCTGAATCTAGAAATGGGGTTGATTGGAATAAAACAAACATTGTCTGCATAGAAGAAGATGAAAAGGGAGGTATAGCTACTCCAAGTGTAATTAAAAAAGATAATATATATCACATGTGGTTTGGATATAGACCGGATTATTCTAGTGATGGAAAAGTAGCTGGTTATAGCATTGGGTACGCCAGGTCTATAGATGGTATTAACTGGAAGAGAGACGATGATAATTCAGGGATCTCGGTATCAAATACTGGATGGGACGCTGATATGGTTTGCTATCCGCATGTAATTGAATGTGAAGGCAATTATCTTATGTTTTATTGCGGAAACGGGTTTGGAGAAACTGGATTTGGATATGCATTATTAGAGGGAGGAGAGTTATGCAACCATTAGTTTCTATATGGTGTCCTACATTTAATCATGAAAAATACATTTCAAAATGTATTGAAGGATTTGTAATGCAAAAAACAAATTTTGACTTTGAAGTTATTATTCATGATGACGCATCTTCTGATAACAATTCAAATATTATTCGAGAATTTCAAAAAAAATATCCTGATCTTTTGGTATGTATTTTTCAAAAAGATAATCAGTATTCCAGAGATAAAGCGTTTTTAATAAAAACGATGATTCAAACAGCTAAGGGTAAATACATCGCAATGTGTGAAGGCGATGATTACTGGACTGACTCATGTAAGTTGCAAAAACAAGTTGATTTTTTAGAACAAAATAATGAAATTGTATTATGTTGTCATAATAATCATATTGTAGATGAAAATAACGAACGTATATATGAAGATTTTTTCATAAAAGAAAATTCGATTCTCAATACTAAAAATTTATTAGGGAATACGTATTACAATATAATTCCTACAGCATCCGTAGTTTTTAGAAATGTTTTAAAAAACATAAATCTTCAATTTATAAGTATATGTCCTTTTGGTGATTTTCCTCTTTATATTGAGTTATCAAGATATGGTAATATATATTTTGATAAAAATGTGTATAGCATATATAGGCGAAATGGTCAAGGAATTTCTTCATCATTAACAAAATTGCAACAATTAAATGATATAATTGAATTTTATACCCTGGTTAAGGTATTTCATCCTGAACATACTAAAACTGCTGTTGAAAAAATTAATTATATTCATAATTTAATTGAAGGTATAAATATTGATAACATAAATAATAGTTTAGAAAAACAGAAAAAAGAATTAGTAGAATTATACACTAGCGACTCTATATTATTAAAAAATATTTCGTTTTGGTATTTATGTAGATTGATTTTTAAAAAGATGATTGGGTTTTTATTTAAAAAAAATAATTGAAATGGAATATCTAAATTTAGGTTGTGGTGAAATTTATCACGAAGACTGGATAAATATTGACTATACATCAAATAGTCAAAGTGTGTTAGAATATGATTTAACGAAAGGTATTCCAAAAGGAGATCAAACTGTTGATGTAGTTTATCATTCTCATATATTAGAGCACTTTACAAAGCAACAAGCGGTTGAGTTTTTGAGAGAGTGTTACAGAGTTTTAAAACCTAATGGTTCGATTAGAATTGTAGTGCCAGATTTACAATATAGCGTTAAAGAATATGAGCTTGCTTACAATGAGTTAAAGTTAGAAAAGAATAGTTTTAATCAGAATCGATATGATTGGTCTGTTATTGAATTAGTAGACCAGTTAACAAGAACATATTCAGGAGGAGAAGTGATGCGTTTTTTAAAACAACCCGTTATCCATATAGAGAAAGAATTAGAACGGCGAGTTGGAAAAGGTTGCTTAAATTACAGAGACCATTTACTCAATTCTGAAAATGAGGAAAAAACATATAGTTTTAAAGAAAAAGTTAAATTATATATATTTAAACTTCTTGGCTATTCGGAATTTGATTATAATTATTTGAATTTTCATAAAATTGGAGAATTACATAAGTGGATGTATGATGATATATCTACTACTAATCTTTTGCAAGATACAGGATTTTCAAATGTAGAAATCATTTCTAATCCTAAAGAAAGTAGGATTTCAAATTGGGAAAAATATTCATTTTTAGATTCTGAAAATAATTTGTTACGAAAACCGGATTCATTAATCGTTGAAGCTTCAAAAATCTAATACCATTGAAAAGTAAAAAAATTTTACATATTTGTTCTTCGGATGTTGGTGGAGCAGCTATTGCTTCTATTCGCATACATACTGCTTTATTAAAACTAGGGTTTGATTCTTCTATTTTATTTTTAACTAGATCATCTTCTGTTCCAATTGTTAATGCTTTTACATTTGTAGTAAAGAATAATCATGAAAGGCCTATACCACCAACTTTAACTTTGAAAAATTACATTCTTGAAAAGCTAACAAAACGTTATCAGAAATCAATGGTAAAGTATCATAATGGCTTAAACAAAAAACAGTCATTTCATAATCAAAATTATTTTTTTACCTCACCTATTTCAAATTATGATATAACCCAAAATGAAGTTTATTTACAAGCGGATATCATTCATTTTCATTGGATAGCAGGTTTTGTTGATTTACCTTCCTTTTTCTCAGAAAATACAAAGCCTGTAGTTTGGACTTTACACGACGAAAATCCTATTCTTGGAGGGTTTCATTACGCTTCAAATGATGTTGATTGTCCTTTAGAATTAGTGGATAAAAATATAGAGTTTAAGGAATTAAAAAAAAATGTATATCGTACTGCTGAGAATCTATATTTAGTTTGCCCCTCAAATTGGTTATTAAGAAAAGTTAATACGAGTAACTTTTTTAATAATTATACTAGTACTATGGTTCGAAATACACTAGATACATCTATATTTCAACCACGAGATAAGAATTACTCAAGAAACATCTTTAATTTACCGATTGACAAAAAAATATTTTTATTTGTAGCAGATAGTCTATCAAATGAACGAAAAGGATTCTCTGATATTTTAGATATAGCATGTAAAGAAAAATTTCAAGATGTGTTATTTCTTGCTATTGGTGAAAATCAGATGGATTATGATGCAAAAAACATACTTTTTCTTGGTAGAATTGAGGATGAGTTAGTACTATCAATGGTCTATTCATCTGCTGATTTTTTTATTTTACCTTCTAAAGAGGATAATTTCCCTAACACAATTTTAGAATCTACTTGTTGTGGAACTCCTATTTTGGCATATGATATTTCTGACTTTAGAAGTTTTTTTGAAGAATATCAATTGGGCTATACTACACAAAACAATACTATAGCATCTATGGGTGAATTAATAAGTGAAGTTATAACGCTAAACATAGAAAATAATAAAATAGCTGAAACTGCGCATCGTCTTTTTTCTTTTGAAAACCAAGGGAAAAAGTACGTTGATATTTATTCTAATTTATGATATCCATTATTTCCATTAATTATAATAACAAATTAGGAATGTTAAACACCTTAACTTCTGTTTTTAATCAAACATTTACAGATTTTGAGTTAATTGTTATAGATGGTTGCTCTGTTGATGGTAGTATTGATGTATTAAAAAGTTATTCTGATAAAATTACTTATTGGGTATCTGAAAAGGACCGAGGAGTTTATCATGCTATGAATAAAGGATTAGCAAAAGCTAAAGGGGACTATTGTTTGTTTTTGAATTCTGGAGATTGCTTGATTACGAAGGATGTTTTAAAAAATGTTTCTGAAGTAATTACTAATACAAACTCTAATTATGACTTATACTATGGTTGTCATATTTGGAGAGAGACTGGTGAACGATGGAATCCAAAAAGAGACTTTAGGATGCGTGAGGTTTTGGATCATACTCCGATACCACATCAGGCAAGTTTTTTTTCCACAAGTAAACTAAAATTGATCGGGGGATATAAAGAACAATTTTCCATCATTTCCGATTGGGGGATGTTATTAGATTTTATGAGAAACAAATTTCGCTTCTATAAATTGGAGCTAGATATTTGTATTTGTGAACCACCTGGTGTAAGTCAGAAGTCACCTCAAATAATATTGGATGAACGAAAAAAATATTTATTTAAATATGCATTTAAATATTATTTAATATACTTTTTCGTTAAATTATTTAAGTCGATTTTTATATGAAAAAGATACTTATTATTACCCACGACACATCCTTTTCTGGTGCGCCACTTTCATTATTACATATTTTTGAATGGATTAAAAATAATTCAACTCATTACCAATTTGATGTTTTATGTTTGAAGCAAAGTGAAGGACTTCTTTCTCGTTTTAAAGCACTGAGTTGTAATTTTTTTGATTTTTCTAAGTTTTCTACTAAGATTGAATATCCTTTCTTGGATAAAGTTAAATCTCGATTCATTAAAGTTGACTTTATATCTGAGCAAGAAAAATTCCTACAAACATTATCCTGTCAATATGATATGATTTATGGGAATACTGTTTTGGCATTGCCAGTAATTAGTAAATTGAAATTTAACAATGCTAGATTAAAAACAATCCTGCATGTGCATGAGTTATCAACTGTCATTGCTGAATTTGCACCGCAGATTAATCAATCTAAGGCTTATGTAGATCATTTTATTGCTGCTTCAGAGTTGGTTAAACAAACTTTAATATTAAAGTATTCTCTACCGAAAAATTGTATTACTCGAGTCTATGAGGCTACAAAGATTGAAAAGATGCCTCCTATTAATAAAAAATCTATCTTTTCAGTAGTTATGGTAGGAGGTGCTTATTGGCGTAAAGGAGATGATTTATTTATACAACTTGCTAATCTGTTAAAAAATGAATCAATTCATTTTTATTGGGTTGGTTTTCAGTCTGAAGAACGAAAAAGAGTAAATTCTTCCGATATTGAAAAATTGGGTATAAGGGATAATATTACATTTATTCAGGAAACAGATAGACCCCATGAATTTATGCAAACCATGGATCTTTTTGTTTTAACTTCCAGAGAGGATCCATTTCCTTTGTCTGTTTTAGAAGCTGGTATGCTAGGAATGCCAATAGTTTGTTTTAATCAAGGTACTGGAATCATTGAACTTCAGGATCTACCAGGAGTTATAGGAGTAGATTATTTAGATTTAAAACAAATGGCAAATCAAATACTTTTTTTTAAATCAAGGATTGAAAATAATCTTTTTGATTCTGAATTTCATTGCACTAGTTTTAACCAATTTTTACCTGAAAATATTTCACCTCATATTTTACAAGTTATTGAAAATTGCTGAAAATAATGAATAATCTATTAATAAGCGTTTGTATCCCTACCTATAATAATGTCAAGAACTTACAAAAAGTGATTGACTCGATTGTCATGCAGTCCTTTATATCCTATGAAATTATTGTTTCCGATGATAGTACTACAAGCGATGTCAAAGAATTAATTCAATTGAACATACAAAATGGCGTATCGATTCGTTATTTCCATCATTCCATTTCCTTAGGTTCACCAAAAAATTGGAATTTTGCAATTCAACAAGCAAAAGGAAAATACATAAAAATTTTACATCATGATGATTGGCTACTAACTTCAGATGCTCTAGCATTGTATTATTCGGAAATTTCCAAAAATGAAAAAAGTTTTGTTTTTGCTGCTGCAGAATCGATACAGAATGGTAGATTATTACATCATGTACCAAGTAAAACAATGTATCAGGATTTACAAACGAACCCTTTTATTATTATAAAAGCTAATTTTATAGGAGGTCCTTCCTCTGTGCTATTCCCTAATAATCAGTTTTTATTTGATGAACGATTAATTTGGTTAGTTGATGTTGATTTTTATATCCAATTATTTGTCAATAATTATACAGTTAACTATGTTTCAAAACAATTGTATTGTACATTTATGGATGATTCTAATATCACAAATAGATGCGTCAATGACTATGATTTAAATATTAAAGAGCTTTCTATTATATATCACAAGCATAAAAATAAACTAAGATTAAGCAAACGTCTTCAACTTTTAGTTTTTATGCATCACTATTTGAGACAAGTACATAAGACAAATTTCATTAGTTCAAGTTTTAAAATACTGTTTCACCAATCTAACTAAGGTTCTTTTATTAAATTTACAAAAAAAATACTATGCTACTAACTAAGCTAAAGAACAAATTATTCTCCTTGATCCAAAAAGAAAAAGTTACAGAACGATTGGATTATATTAATCCACAGAAAATTTCCTACTCTCAGAGTGGAGAGGATTTAATTGTAGATTATATTTTTAAGGTTAGAGGATTAGACAACGTTAGTTATTTGGATATTGGAGCAAATCATCCTTGTTATTTAAATAATACCTACATTTTCTATTTAAAAGGGAGTAAGGGTGTAAATATTGAGCCTAATCCTAAAATGATTGAGCGATTTCATAATCAACGACCAAATGATGTTAGTATTGCTGCAGGAGCTGCTCCTGTTAAAGGAGAATTAACTTATTATGAATTAGATTCTCCCGAATTAAACACGTTTTCCAAAGAGCATGCATTGCACATGCAAGAAAAAGGACATACCATACATCGTGAAACGATTTTACCCGTAATCACCATTAATTATATTATTGAGACATACTTTAACAATATTTCACCGAATGTACTTTTTATAGATACAGAAGGGATGGATTTTGACCTTGTAAACAGTATTGATTTCACTAAATATCAGCCGGAAGTTCTTTGTGTTGAATCCGTTAGTTATGAACTAGATGGCAGTGGGGAGAAGGATACTAAACTAATAGACTTAATTTTGTCCAAAGGTTATATGTTATATGCGGACACTAATATTAATTCCATCTTTGTACGAAAAGATTTTTGGCTTATATGATTGTATCTCAGTTGACAGGCGGTCTTGGAAATCAGTTGTTTCAATATGCATGTGCAAAATCTTTAGCATTACGTTCGAAAGAAGACTTGTTTTTGGATATCACTTCTTTTTCCTGGGATACGCTCCGCAATTTCAGTTTACACAATTTTTTTGTACCTCTTAATATTGCTTCTGATGATGACATTGCGTATGTTAAGGATAGTGTTCCACTAATTTTAGATAGACTTTATTATAGATTTAGCAGAAAAGAACTTCCTTATTTTCGCTCTTCTAGAATTCAAGAACCTTCCTTTCGGTTTGATGTAAATTTTCATAAGTATAGGGCTAAAAATGTGTATCTAACAGGTTATTGGCAATCCGAAAAGTATTTTAATTCTATTAGAACTACCTTACTTAAAGAGCTTAGCATAGATGAATCTACAGCGAGTGTTATGTATAAAGAACAACGCGATTTAATTCAAAAGTATCCGGATTCAATTTCTATCCATGTACGAAGAGGGGATTATATTACTAATTATGAAACACAAGCATATCATGGTTCTTGTGATTTAATTTATTATAAAGAAGCTATGCGGCTGATTCAACAAAGCGTTGATTCTCCAACTTATTTTGTTTTTTCAGACGATAAAGAATTTGTGCGTGCTATGTTTGGGGCTGAAAAAAATGTGGTTTTTATTGAAAATATACCATTTGATTATGAGGAACTGATCTTAATGAGTTTGTGTAAACATAATATCATCGCAAATAGTTCATTTAGTTGGTGGGGGGCTTGGTTAAATCAACATGAAGCTAAAAAAGTGATTGCACCTAAACGTTGGTTTGCGAATGATGCGATGCAAAATTTAACCCATGATTTAATACCAGCTAATTGGATAAAAATTTGATGGATGAAATTAGTTGATTCACCTCTTGTTTCTGTTCTTATGCCTGTGTACAATGGCGAGAAATATCTAAAAGAAGCTATTGATAGTATTTTAAATCAAACGTACACCAATTTTGAATTTATTATCCTTAATGATGGTTCAACGGATGATTCGGAAACTATTATACTGTCCTATGACGATTCTCGTATTGTTCATATCAAAAATCCTGAGAATTATAAGTTGATTAAAACATTGAATATTGGATTTTCAATGGCTAAGGGGAAATATATCGCTCGTATGGATGCAGATGATATTTCTCATCCAGAACGTTTTGCTAAACAAGTTCAATTTTTAGAATTTAATGAAGACTATGGATTAGTTGGCTCTGGAGTTAACCTATTAAATGGAGAGAACAAACGTCAATTATTATACCATACAGATTATGCATCCTTAAAATTTGCGCTGGCTTTTTATTGTCCATTTATTCATCCAAGTGTAATGCTTCGTAAAGAAGTAGTTAAAGGTATGGATGTAGTTTTTGATTCAAATTATGTCCATGCAGAAGATTATGAATTGTGGACACGTCTTTCATTTATTACTAAAATGGCTAATCTTCCTGAATATTTGTTGGATTATCGGATTCATGATGCGCAAATTAGTAGCCTAAATTCATTGACTCAAATTGAATTAGCAAATATAATTAGAGTAAATTATCTAAAACATTACTTCCATAATGAGATATATAACTATTCATTTGTTTTTAATTTGTTATCACAAAAAAAAACGCTAGAAAATAAACTTTTAGAATTATTAAATCTATATCATTTAGATGAAGTAAACAATGTTTTTGGTGGAGATAATCTGAATAGATATTTAATCAAACGTTGGAAAGATTTATTTTTAGAATCTGAGAAACTTACTTTAAAAACGTATTTTTACTTTGTTTCTAGTTCTATTTCATATAGGTCTACGTGGACAATAAAGCAGCTGATTTCTGTTTTAGTTAAAACATGTAAATAGTTAGTTCTTATTACATGTATTATGCCAACATTAATTGGGTTTTTTAATTTTAATCAATCAAAACGAAATGATGCAAGAAGTTGCTAATTGGGGGAATTATCCTGTTACGAACTCAAATATTTTTTCTCCTACTAATGTTGAAGAATTAAGAACAATTGTTCTCGAAAAAAAACATTTAATAGCAAGAGGAAATGGCAGATGTTATGGAGATTCATCCCTTGCTAAGAATATTGTTTCCACATTGGGGTTGACAAAAGTAATTCATTTTGATAAAGAAAATGGAACTTTAGCATGTGAATCTGGGATATTGTTAAAAGCTATTTTAGAGTTAATCGTACCTTTCGGTTATTTTCTACCAGTTACTCCGGGAACAAAGTTAATTACTTTAGGAGGTGCTTTTTCTTCCAATATACACGGTAAAAATCATCATGTTGATGGTTGCTTTAGTAATTTTGTAACATCCATTAAATTATTAGATGAATTTGGTGAAATTCATGATTTGATGCCTACGGATGAGTTGTTTAAAAAAACAGCTGGAGGAATGGGTAAAACAGGAATTATTGTTTCCATTGAGTTTCAATTAAAAAAAATTGAAACTAGTTATATCAAGTTGCGGACGATTCAAGCAAAAAATTATGCAGAAGTGATTCAACTAATGGAATCAAATAAAAATTCCACTTACTCTGTAGCATGGATAGATTGTTTGGCGTCTAATAAAAACATGGGTAGATCGGTGCTTTTGTTGGGAGAACATGCTACTTTAGATGATCTTCCTACTGCTATATCAGATCCTCTTGAAGTTCATAAAAAGGCAAAATTTTCTTTGTTTTTTTATTTTCCAACCTTTATCCTTAATAATTTATTCGTTCGAATTTTTAACTTTCTGTATTATCATAAATCCATCCAATCAACAAGTAAAATTGTTCATTATGATTCTTATTTTTTTCCTTTAGATATTGTAAATAATTGGAATCGTATTTATGGAAAAAAAGGCTTTTTAGAATACCAAATGGTATTTCCAAAGAACCACGCTGAAATTGGTATAAAAAGAGCATTAGAATTATTGACTAACTATAACTCGGCTTCTTTTTTAAGTGTAATTAAAGCATTTGGAGATAAAAGTCCTACAGACTATTTAAACTATCCAATCGAAGGAATTACATTAGGTTTGGATTTGAAAATCAGTAAAAGAGTATGGTCGTTATTAGATGAACTAGATGTTTTGGTAGCAGAATATGGAGGTAAAACCTATTTAGCTAAGGATGCGAGAATAAATAAAATCAATTTTGAAAAACAATATCCAAAGGATTTTAAAAGTTCTATTTTTCAATCACACCAAATGCAACGTATACGTCAAATCCATCAAAATGTATTGCTAGTACTAGGAGCAAACAGTGATATCGCTAAAGCGTACGTATTAAAGTTTCTTTCAAAAAGTACAAACTCTTATGTTGTAATGGCTTCTCGTAATCAAGTTGAAATAGAAGATTTTATTCAAGTAAATGAATTACAAGGCAAGGCACATTTTCAATTTTTTGATGCTGAAAAATTGGAAAGTCATAACGTTTTAGTTAGTTCATTAGAAGAATTTAAACCAACAGAGATTATGTATGCAGCAGGTTTTTGTCCTACGAATGATGCTTGTTTTAATTCCATTGAAATCACACATAAAATGGTACATGTAAATTATTTAGGTCCAATTTCCATATTAAATGCATTAGTGGAAGATGACAACCCATTTTTGAAGCGAATCATAGGTATTACATCCATTGCTGGTGTTAGAGGAAGAAAGTCTAATTTTATGTATGGGTCTACTAAATCAGGTTTCATTTCCTATTTATTTGGCTTAAGTCAGCAATTAAAAGAAAGAGGAGTAGTAGTCCAGTCTATTGCGCCAGGTTCTGTCAAAACTAAAATGACCGCACATCTAAAACTTCCCTTTTTCGCAAGTAGTCCAGAAGAAGTGGCAAACATTATTTACTCGCAAAGAAAAAAATTTCAAGTATATCCTTCTTTTATTTGGTCGTGTATTGCTTTGCTAGTTAGGTTTGCACCTCGTGTAATTGTTTCTAAATTACAATGATAAAAATTCATTGTCATTTGCAATTTGATTCCTTATATTTGAACAAAATTCAAGTTAGAGGAATATGGAGACAATTCAATTTTTATCGAGAGAGTTAGATGTACTTTTGGATACAACTAAGTACAAGTATTTTGATCAATATCCATATCCCTTTGCACAGATAGATAATTTTTTAGATCCAGCATTAATTAATGCCATTTATGCTGAATTTCCTAAGATTAATTCTTCTCAATGGATCAATTACAAGCATTTTAACGAAAATAAGTTTGGAAATACAAAACTTGATTCATTTCCTTCAAAAATTAAAGAATTAGTAATTTATCTTAATTCGGATGTTTTTACAAAAAAGTTATCTGAATTTACAGGAATTCCTAATTTATTATCAGATCCATTATTAGAGGGGGGAGGATTACACCAAACACCTAGGAATGGATTTTTGAATATTCATGCTGATTTTACAGCACACCCCCATAATAAGAGTTGGAGAAGACGCGTAAATCTATTAATTTATCTAAATAAAGAGCTTCAACCTGAGTGGGGTGGAGATTTAGAGATTTGGGAAAAAGACATGAGTAAATGTGTACATAAAATATCTCCAATTTATAATCGTTGTGTAATTTTTAATACGGACTCTGATACGTATCATGGGCATCCAGATCCTTTTATGTGTCCTGAAGGAGAAAGTAGAAAATCGATTGCCTTGTATTATTTTACAGATGAAAAAGAGGATTTAAAAGTGAAAGGTACTGATTATAAATCAAGACCACAAGATGGTAGTGTTAAGCGATTTTTAGTTTTTTTAGATAAAAAAGCACTTGCTATTTATCACTATGTAAAAGTGAAAACTGGGATAAGTGATACGTTTGTGAGTAAAGTATTAGGTTTATTTAATAAGAAGTTAAAATAGGCATACTTTTCTGATAGTCTACATTATTTCTTGTCTTTGACGCTCATAATTCATTATTATACGGTTTTTAAGTGATCCATAAATCTTTGTTCAAAATTTTGAACTAGATTATTGGGACATGCTAAATAATTCCATTTTAGTGGGACAACTTTTAATGATTTACATTTTATTAAAGTTTCTTTTTCTTGTAGATGGTAGAATGTAAATTTATTATCAAATATTACATTTAATTTTTGAGCTACTATATCGTTTAAAACTTCAATAAAAATAAATGCATTTAAGTTATATACTATATCTTCAAAACCCTCCATTACTTCAGGTTCATACATCTCCACATCAATTTTTATTAAATCAATCTCTTCTATATTTATGTTGTTTTTCTTGATGTAATTTTTAAAGGTCATTGTTTGAACTGAATATTTATTGATTTGATAATCCGTCCAGTTGTTAGACATTTCAATGGACATACTTGCACTTGTTTGATTTGAATCAAAACTATCAAAAAAAGTAGAGAAACCATCTGTATTTGACAATGCAATTTCGTTACAAATAATGTTGAAGTTATTTATTTTGTTGTTTTCGCGTAATTTATTGTACGTATTTTTAGAAGGTTCAAAAGCATGTATAATCGAAGTTTTGTTAATCGATTTTGTGACTAGACTATATATGCCTGTGTTGGCCCCAATGTCAAATACTACACGCGCATTTTTAGATAATTTTATCCAAAGCCATCCTGATTCTTTTTCAAAGGTGTTAAAAAGTCCAAACCAAAAGGTTTCACTTTCAATTCTTCCTCCAAAATGTTTAAGTTTAAATTTTGAACTATTAGTTATTTTTACATCAAATATGGCTAAAAATTTTAAGTCTAAGTATATTTTTTTAGAAAGCCATGTGTTTTTTCTGATGATTTTGAAAAGAATTTGATTAAATGGAAGTATAGAAAGTAGCTTTGTTGTGAACCGATATAAAGTTGTTTTTATTTTCATTCAATGTTTTTTTTAGATTGTAGTATTATATAATTTGACATTCTAATTAGTTTAAAATTTTCTTTTTTAACCTTAAAAAACTGTAACAAATAATCTAGGGTGGGTTTATCTTTTTCTTGATAAATGATATAATCAATGTTTTTTGATTTATTGCTTTTGAAGTTTTGATAGCTATAACTAGCGTAATTATAATATTCCGTATTAATCATAATAGAATTTTCAGCTAGAAAATTTCTGTCTAATTGATTTATGGTGAGGATATTATCAGTTTTTTTTATTCTAAGTTTAGATTTTATGTTTATTATATTTTTAAAATGCGTCAAGTAAACTACTTTTCCATTATTAGGTTTAATAAATGGAGAAGTATATACATAAGTCTGTTTGAAAATAAATAAACAGGCGATTAAAATTGCAAATGAAGTTGTAAATAATGGGTGTAAAATTTCCTTTTTAAAACTTAGTGATGATAAAAAATTAAAGATAACAATTGTAGAAAAAATAATAAAAGGAGTATAATAATTCACCCAAGATCCAGATTTCGATGTGGTAGCTACTGCAACAAAGAAATAAAAGATACTAGCTATTGCAAACAAAGCAATTGTATCTTTCTTGTTTTTGAATAAAAAATAAATTGAGCATATAAGTCCTAAAACAAAATGAATCATGTAAAATCCATAGGCCCTGTCAAAAACCCTAATGATTTGTTGGATGGATGAGGTGTTTTTTAATCCTTTAAATACACAGGTATAAAAGTGTTCCCCAAATAGCGATGGGCTAATTATTATTGAAGTAATTAATAATCCTATAGAAATTGTACTAAGACTCAAAAATTGTTTCCATTTTTTCAGCGTAATTAATCTTATTGCAATAGGACCTGCAATCAGTATACCATCTTGTTTGGTGTAAAAACATCCGATGATAAGAAACGAAGTTATACATGTCCATTTGATCCTATTACTTTGTTCCATTTTTAGATAGGACCACATGGAAACACCTAAAAGTAAAAGGAGCGTAGCGTCCGGTCGAACCGTAAAGGCCGGATTTGTGAAGAGTGAAAGAATAAGTAATGCAACTGTTACAGAAGTGTGTTTTGAATTTTCTAAATATTTGAATGAAATGTGATAGAGTATTATAACTAGAAGTATATTCGCAAATAGTTCATACAACCTTCCGTAGGCAGTTACAAAATACACATAATTAACACTTTTATTATTTAATAGTTTTGCTATTCCAACGATAGGAAGTTGAGATATAGGTGTATATTGAAAAACTTCTAAAGGTAATTCCTCCGGATTTGTATAGATTGGTTTTCCATTTGCTACATTGATTGCCTTCCAAATATTGTTTGATTCGCCATTCGATAATTCTGGGAGGTAACTAAAACAAATAGAAATACGATATACAAGTAATACTGTTATCCATATTGCGAATATTACTTTAAACCAGCTTGATGAAATTTCTTGTTTAATTTTAAACATGCTTATTTTCGTTCTCTATTTTTTGGTAATTCGTAGGTAGATGAAAAAATGTTTTGATATACTTTACGCATATCCTTAATTGTTCTCCAAATATTTTTTGGTGAAACAGATGCACCTTTCCCAAATTCTCTAGGAAAGGTTTGTATTCCCATTTCACCAACTCGGTAGCCTTTTAACATCGTTCTTAAGGTAATTTCAGCACCAATAAAAGGACTGTCTGAAATTATTGTTAAGTCATCATATACGGATTTTCTCATTAATCTTAAACCAGTACTAATGTCTCTGTAGTTTGTTCTAAATATTAACCGAAATATTTTATTGTACATACCTGAAATAAAAACACGTAACGTAGAGTATAATTTTACATACCTAAAGGTGATAATTAAATCATAATAGTCTTTTAGACGAATCATTTTCCGGAGGTCTTCAATATCATATTCATCATCTCCATCCGTAAAACAAACCCATTCATATTGCGCATTTTCAAGTCCAGATTTAATAGCAGCACCATATCCTTTATTTTTAGGGTGGTGAATTACGCGAACATACTCGTATTTATTTGCCATTTCATCCGCTACAGCACCACTGTTATCGGGGCTACCATCATTGATTATAATCACTTCATAGTTAGATGCGACTTCTGTTAACACATGAATACATTTTTTAGTCATGTTTGCAATGGTATTTTCATCATTATAAACAGGGAAAAATATAGTTATTTCTGGTTTTTCCATACTAAAAGAGAATAGTTGCGTTACTTCTGAATTTTTCTACCCAATGAAGCCCTTTTTTAGTGAATTCTAAACTACTATGAAAGGAATCTAAACAAAAATCGGAGAAGTAAGTTTTATTTATTTGTGATTTGAATTCTTGCAGTCTTTGTTTTTTAGAAGCATAAATTTCATTTTCTAGATTCACTACCAAATTTGGTACCCAATTTAACGAAGTGGAAGGAGTAAAATATTCTATCAAACTCATTGGTTTAATTCTACACAATGCTGGGCCGAGGTTATTGATTTTTTTATGAAAAAAATGATTGTCGTGGTTACTTGGTGTTAGAATTAATTCATGCTTATCAAGAATGTGTTTTTCTAAATAATTGATAATAACATCTTCTCCTTCTTCGATAGCATCGAAATTGATTATGTGTATAGTTACGTTTGGAATGCCGTTCCAGAAATTCTGCATTTCTTGGTGTCGATTACTCGAACTTGTCTCGTCACAATTACCACCTTTGGTCATACATACTAAATCAAAGTGTGTATCTGGGTATTTTAATATTGTACCTGACATCCCATATTCAATGTCATCTGGATGTGGACTTAAACCTAAGACTTTTGTGAAATTGAGAAAACGGGTACTTGGCGTCATACAATCGATTTTATGGAAACAAATGGATTTCCAGTAAATATTTTAATTCCTTTTCTACGAAGAAAATCACGTAAGTCTTCGCTCAAAGGATGGTTTTCACCTGTAATCTTTTTATTGATTACATCGAATAGTGTTTGTTTGTTATTCCAATCCAATTGAATAGCGTGATTTTCTTTATCGAATGAAATATGAATGTCTTGAATTCCTTTTCGTTCTTCTGTGCTTTGTTTCCAATAGGAGAGCATCGGAACAATTAGGTTTGCTAAAGCCTCTTTGTCTAAGGGCCTTGGGTAATAATTTTCACGTAAAACTCTGCATGGAGATCCAGCGGCCATGGAGTTGGATGGGATAGGCTTGGTAATAATACTACCAATACCAATCACACAATTGTCCCCAATGGAAGTATTTGGCAACATAATTGTTCTTGCGGGTAACCATACATTGTTTCCAATAGTAACTGGACCAAAATCGGAAGGAAAACCTTGCGTCACATCTAACCATGCGCCATGTGTCCAAATCATTACTTCTGTTCCGATACCTACTTCATCCCCAATGGTTACAGGACTATTCGGGTTGATAAGTGTATTTTCAAAAATCCCAACATGTTGGCCTATATGTACAATTGCTTCTTTATTAGTAAAACCCCCTCTTCCGATTTCAACGGATTTTGACATGTACAGGTATTCACCAGCAATAAATTCTTCACATTGGATGGTAGTTCCACTTTTTATGATAGAACAATCACCAATGTCAAAGCGTCCTCTCACGTTAATTTGCACATCGTCCGCGATTTGGCAATTGTTACCGATTATAATCTCTTTAGCAGTTATATTTTTATATTTTTCCATGATCCTTCTTGATAGTCAAAAGTAGTGATTATTTTTTTAGGTAATCTTCACAGAATTCTATGTTTTTGACTAGTAGTTCCAAATCCACCGAAATTATTCGATCTACATGTTCGATTCTTTTTTCTCCGGTTGTTTTTTTTAAAGTTTGGTAGCTTATATCTTTTGTTTTATCGCTTCTACACAATTGATAGGCATAATGAACTTGAACAGCGGATGCTAATTTCCAATGGGGGAATGGATTGGCATAATACGCAAAATCTTTTTCTAAAAATTCTAAGGCAATTTTTTTTGGATCCATAAAGATTACATTGGAAAATCCTGCACCATGATTTGTAAATAAAATATCGGCATTATTCATGTATATTATTTGATCCCAGATAGATAAATTATCAAACGAGACTATTTCAAAGCCGTTTTTTTGGAAACAGTCCCGTAATTCATCTTCGTTTGCAATCGCCCGTTTTACATTTTTCCCTCGTGTTAAATACATTTTTTTCGGTGTATTTAGTAAATTACTTCGCTGCTTCGCTTCTTGTAGCAGTCGATTCCGAACTAATTGTATGTGTTCCGGGTAAAAATAGGAGGTAATTTCTCTAACTTCTGGGAAAATAAGTTTGTCAATAAATAAATGATGTCCAGCAGGGATTCTAAAATGTTCGATGTGAAAAGCTTTAAGACTTTCGGAGATGTAGGGTATGTTATCCCATTCCTCGGGGTATAAAAGCACGATGTTTTCCAAGCCTATTTCTTTTTCAACACGGACTAATCTTTGTAGGTATTCTGTAATCCAAAAACTATAATTTAACCATTTTGAGTGGATTAATAGGTATGTATTATTTTTGAGATGTATCGATGGAATACTTTTCCCAAATTTGCAAACGATATTTTGTTCTAATGCCGTTTTCCAGTAGGACAGATAAAACGTATGATCGTATTTCGATTTAAGGTTTAGTCCGCTTTTCGCATTTAGTATTCCATTTTTTAAAACAAAACCATTGTTCGTTACAAAAACGTTTTTTAATTTTTTAATACTAGGAATGGTTATTGAATAGTTTTTTACCTGCTCAAAAATTTGTTGATTTTCTGCTTGTAAGTTAATAGGTGCTTTAATCGAAATAGTATGTTTCATTTTTCACTTATTTTTTTCGCGACGAGGATACAACTACTACCAAAATTCATTTTTTTTCCATTCGAAATTTTTCTTATTTCCCATTTTAAAAGTTTTTTAACGATGACATCTATTAGTTTATTCGGATTTTTATGTTCCTTTTGGACGGTATGAATGGAGGTGGCTTTTCGTGGCTTAAACTTCCCTAATAGGGTTCTTTTAATCAGTATTGGGAGTGGTAGAAACGAGAAAAAATAACTGGAATACATGATGGAGAATCCGTTGTTTTTTAATAAACTTTCTATTTGTTGTAGTGAATACCTTCGATAATGGCCAGCGAGTTCGTCTTCCGTTGACCATAGAAAAGCATAACTAGGCACGGTGATATATAGCAAACCCTCCTCTTGCATGTATCGATGGATGTTTTTAATAAATGCATCATCCTTTTCGATGTGTTCAACCACATCAAATAGACCTACATTTGGTAAAGAGTTTTCTCTACATCCAGATTCCTCTAGTGTTGCACAAACTACATTTTCGACACCTCTTTTTTTAGCGTTTGCACAACCTTGAATTCCAGGCTCTATTAATATAGGATTCATTCCAATGTTCATTAATCCTTTACTAACATAGCCATTGCCACCACCAATATCAAAGAATGTTTTTTCTGATGTGTAATGTTGCACTAAGGAAGTAATACATGCATTTCTATGTTTAAACCAAAAACTATTTGCTTCCACATCGAAATAGATTTGATTTCCTTCATTAGGATACGACAATGTTGTATTGGTATCTGCAACATAGATTTCATTTTTCTTCGTTAAATTTGAAAAATAGGTGTTTATATAATCCATAAATTATGTATTGATTTTTTTTGCTTTAAGATTCATTGTTAATAAAATATACAAAAAAGGCAATAATGGTGCTTTAAATCGAACTAAAACGCCAAACAAGCCAGATGTATACCCAGCAAAGAAGCCTAGAATTAAAGTGAAAATTGAAGCCATTATTAAAAATTCATTTTCTCGGATACTTTTTATAAACAGCAATATCCCACTTTTGAAGATGAGGCTGATAGTTAGTAACAATAAAACGAACGTTTCTAAAGCACTAATTAAGATAAATAAACTACCTGCCTCCCAGATAAATGGCCGATAAAATGCTGTGAAAATGGAAATAGGCATCGCTTTTAACATCCCTATTGGAGTAAAGTCCGTAATACCTAGGTCGTATTTTGCCCCTCCGTATTCTGAGTTGTTTTTAAGGTCTGATTGAATTACCTGGGCTTCTTGTGTGATTTCCACAGCTTTGGATGATCCGAAAAAGATTGCCATCCCTGATAGGATTGTCACAATTAAAATAGATTGGATAAAAAATCTAGTAAAATTTGAATTTGCAGGTCGATTACTAAATTTAATACCTAGTGCAAAAACGAAAGGAGCAACTGCAGTTAGAAGCATAAAGTCTCTAATATTAGATAATACAAAATAAATTAAGAAAAGTTTTAGATAAAATACAAGGTTTTTTTTGACGGTCGGATCAAAGTAACAAAATAGTAGATGTAATGCATAAATAACGCAGCAATATACAATTGTATCTTTGGAAATCCCTGTACACCAAAAAGCGGTGGAAGGGAGTAGTAAAGCACCGATTGCTAAATTTCGTTCACTACTCGCGTTGTATTTTAATCCTAACTCATATAATTTCCAGCTTGCTTTAAAAGAAATATACGCACAAAACATGGTCATAGCAAAATAGCTCCTAAATGTTATAAAAGTTAGTAAAGCGAAGATTTTCGATGTAAATAAACCTTCCGGTTCATTGTAAATCCATTCAGGCGGAACGCCAGTATGTAAATCAAAACTTAGGTACCGATTGGCAAACGGTTCTGGGTGAAAGAGTTCTACGAAAAATTTACCAATATCGAAGTAGAATAAATTATTGAATTTTTGGGCTGTATCCCAATAAGCAGTAGTATCCCCACCATCATACTTATAAATGTATATAATGGAGAAAGCTAGTGCAGCTAGTAGTTTGGTGTAAAATCCAGTTTTATAGTATTTATAATGGGGTTTATCTTTATTTTTATTGTAGGTGGAATTTACCAAACCGATGAGTATACCAATCCAAATGAGTATGGCTAATCCATCAAAAAATCCTAGAAATTGAAAGGTACCTTCCTGTATCATTAATTAGACTTATTTAACAGGGTAATTTCTGCTTCCGATAGATAGGTTATTAGTACAGCTAAATGCGTTTTTTGTAGACAAAACAAACTTCCTGCTGCTAATGCATCTGCCCCCCATTTTTTTTGCGTGTATCAAATTTTCGATAGAGTTTGCACCTCCGTTTACAACAGTAGGTATAGTTATTCCTTGCATTAATTGATGAATAAGCGAGATATCATATCCTTTAAATGTACCCTCCCGTTCTATATTGTTAATTATTATTTCTCCAACCCCTAAATCCAGGCAGTACTTGATATATCCATCTACTCCCATGTTAACTCTTTGGTTAGCTGAATGAATGTAAGGTACTTTTTTTTTAGTCAACCAGTGTTTATTTAAATCTATACTTGCCACTATGCTTTGCACTCCATAAAGTTTAATTGCATTTTTAATCAACGCAGGATTTGTGTACATTATTGTATTTTCAATTATTTTTTCAACACCTAAAGTAAAGAGTCGCATGATACCTTCCAAGGATTCTATTCCTCCACCGTAACCGATCGGCATAAAACATTCAGCACATAATTCTTCGATGTATGGAAAGTCTATTTTTGACTTTCGTTTCGCTGCATTAATGTAGATAATCAGTAGTTCATCTACGCGTTTTTCATTGAATATTTTAATGGCATTTAATGGATCCCCAAGATACTTTGGTTTTTTATACTTTACAGTTTTAACCAATGTACGATTACTGATTTGTAGGATCGGAATAACTCTCGTTCTTAACATAACTCTATGAAGTTTTTCATTAGTTGTAGTCCAAAAACGTGACTTTTTTCAGGATGGTATTGAACGCCATAAATATTTTCTTTATTAAATGCAGAAGTAAAATTTCCGTGGTAATCTGTTTGGTGTAAAATATCGTTTGAATCCTCACAGCTTACAAAGTAGGAGTGAACAAAATAAAAACGGCTAGGTATTTCAAAATCAGTGTTGAATATATGATTTTTACTTTGAGTAATATCATTCCAACCCATGTGTGGAATTTTTATTTCGGGTTGATTTGGGAACGAAAATTTGGTGGTCGTACCTTTAATCCAATCAAATCCCTTGATATTTCCTTCATCGCTGAAGCTAGTCATCAGTTGCATGCCAAGACAAATACCTAGTATGGGTGTTTTATTTTCTAATACTTTTTTGTTTAATACATTTATTAAATTTATATGCGCTAAATTGATCATCGCTTCTTTAAAATTTCCAACTCCAGGTAAAATCAATTTATCGGCTTTCAAAATGTCTTCCATTTTGTTGGAAATTAATGATGGATAACCTGCTTTTTTTACGATGTTTTGTATAGAAGCAAGATTACTCATACCATAGTCAATGATAACAATCATATTCATTTTTAATTTGTAAAATTAATCAAGAAACTAGTATGAAAGACTAATAATTTGTAAAAATTACCTGAGGAAATAAGTAAAATTTGTTTATTTAAGTTATCAAGTTACTTTTTATGTAGTTTTGTTTACCTTTTTTACAAAATATGAAAGTATTATTATTATCAACAACATCTTTTCCATTTGGTTATTCGGAGCCATTATTAGCAGACTTAATTAAATACACTTCTGATTTTGATCAGGTTATACTATTACAACCAAAGCCAACTTCCTCTCCATTATTATATGATTTACCAAAGAATGTTACTGTTGTTTATTTGGCGGATACGTTAACAACACTTGAAAAAATAAGCGGTCTTAGGTATTTGTTTAATCGATATGTTATCAACGAAATAAGGGTGTCAAAGCAGCGAGGCATAAAAATTAGGCCCCAATTTTTAAAGGTTTTATTTAATTATTTTACGCTTGCTTTAAAAAATAAAAAAAATATTCAATCACTCATAGACGAATATGCCTCTGAGTTTACTTCTTTTTATTTTTATAGTTATTGGTGTACCCAAGCAACTTTAGCTGCTAGTTTAATAAAATCCAAACAGCCTAATTTACACGTAATATCTCGCATGCATGCTTTTGATTTGTATGAGGAAAGGCATGATCCTAATTACTTGCCTTTTAGAGTTTTTCTAAGTAAAATATTGAATAATATTGTGTTTGTTTCAAAACAAGGTATGAACTATTTTATATCGAAATATAACTTTGTGGAGGGGTTTGACCAGAAAAGATGTATTGTTGGAAGACTTGGAGTTTTTAAAGTAAATGAAGAGATATATTCCCCCATAATATTTAACAAAAGAGAATTTGTAATTGTTAGCTGTAGTTCCCTAATCCCTTTAAAGCGCTTACATTTAATTATCGAAGCACTTTCTGAAATCAAGAACCAATCTATTTATTGGGTTCATTTTGGGAGTGGTGCACTTGAGAAAGAGTTATTTACTTTGTCAAAATCGCTTTTGGATAATTCGACTATTCGGTTTGAATTTAAAGGGTTTGTTTTAAATCAAGAGATAAAAAATTATTTCGCTAATAATCCGGTTGACTTGTTTGTAAATACTAGTAAATATGAAGGTTTACCAATTAGTATGATGGAAGCAATGGCTTTTGGAATACCATGCATAGGAACTGATGTTGGGGGGGTGTCAGAAATTATTGAAGATCAAAAGAATGGATATTTGTTACCTGTAGATTTTTTACCGATTGATTTAACAAATACAATTAGCCATTTTTTGGAATTAAACGAAGAGGAAAGAAAACGTTTTCAACGGTTAGCAATAAATACTTGGAAAACGAAGTTTCATGGAGTAAATAATTTAAAAGCTTTAAAATCTTCTCTGCTAATGCCAAAAAAACAATGTATTAGATGTTTGTTTGATGATGAAATGTATGTAAACATTGTTTTTGATAATCAAGGACTATGCAATGTATGTATTGCAAATGAAAAATTAAAGAAAAAAACGATTTTTTCGAACGAATTGAAAACTAAAAAATTAAATGAATTATTAGCAGAAATTCGAAAACGGAAGTCTAAAAAATACGATTGTTTGATCGGGTTAAGTGGGGGAGTGGATAGTTCTTATTTAGTTTACAAAGCAAAAGAATGGGGATTAAATCCTTTGATTCTTCATATTGATAATGGATGGAATTCGGAATTGGCATCGATGAATATTGAAAACATTATAAAGAAAATTGGGTTTGATTTGTACACCTATGTGATTAATTGGGCTGAAATGAAAGATGTACAGTTATCCTTTTTAAAATCATCCGTTGTAGATATTGATTTACCGATGGATAATGCGATTATGGCTGTTCAATTTAAGATTGCAAACAAATTTGGTCTCAAGCATATATTAACCGGTGTAAATACCGCATCGGAAGGATGGATGCCTACCGATTTTAGTCATTACAAATTGGATGCCTTAAATATTCGGTCAATACAACGAAAGTTTGGAACCGTCAAGTTATCTACTTTTACAACCGTAAGTCCTATTTCTTTTTTTTGGCATACGCGCATTCGAAAAATTCAGTTTTGTGCACCACTAGATTATTTAGATTATAACAAAAATGAAGCTAAGGCTACATTGATTCGTCAATTTGGATGGCGCGATTATGGTGGAAAACATTACGAGAATGTATTTACTAAATTTTACCAAGGAGTTATTTTACCTCAAAAATTTCATTTTGATAAACGTATTTCTCATTTGTCTGTATTGATTAGTTCTGGACAATTGACTAAAGCGGAAGCTATAGAGCATCTGAAAGAACCTGCTTATCAAGAAGCGGAATATATGGACGATAAACTGTTTTTTTGTAAAAAAATTGGCATAACCGAATCTGAGTTTGATACAATTATGCGAAATCCACCAGTAAGTCACCTAAGGTACAACTCTTATGTGAAAATTATTAATCGATTGATAAAACTTAAGAAATTAGTATTTAATTAAAAAAATTCTATCTCCTGTTTTAGGGTCAACAATCGAATCTGTAATTGTTTTACTTAATGAAGAAGGTAGTGTAGTTTTTTGTTTAGCTAAGACATACTCAATTCTATATTTTTTGATAAATTTTGAGATTGATGATAAATATTCATTTTTATTCATTGTATGTGGAAATATGTATCGGAGATGATTTGGGCTATAATTATTACTTTGTTGTGAATTATTTGGGTAGTGATAGTTAGGGAAATTTAGTGAATAGAATTGAAAACAATCTTTCGTAAGTAAAAATTCACATGGATAATACCCGTACCAAAATCCAGGGGGTATCGTTTTGAAATCAACATCACTCAAGAAATATCCGAATTTTGGATTTGGGTTTTTAGCTAATAAAAGATCTACTTTCTTTAAGAAATCTTTGTTATGTATTTTTGAAATAGAGATTTCTCTTCTTGTAGTAGTGTGAAAGTAAGTTTGGCAGATGTTGTTTATACAAATAACAGTAATTAGTATCAGAATTATTTTATTTTTAATTTGGTTGTTATATGAACTGCATAATACATATATCAAATACAAATTTACTAGAGGTAAAATGTAAGATAAAAATTGTGGCGTGTTGAATCCTTCAAAAATAATTCTAGTTATAAGTCCACTTAATACCAAGAAAAAAATTAATAAACTTAATGTTTTAGAAAGTTCAATTTGTTTTTTTGGATTATATAGAAAAACATATAAGCTATAGATTAAACAAATGAATATAAGTCCATAGCCTAATTTGTATGCTATTTTTAAAATTTCTCCTTTTACATTTAAGTCAGTATTGAATGTATTTAGTAACGTTTGATTTCCTGTATCATAACCGCCGTTTATTTTGTAGAAAACTAATAGGAATATAGTTGTTAAGATTAAAGGAATTATATTTATAAATGGTTCTTTAAAGTTTTTTAATTTCCATATTTTATAAAGAGTTAAAAGCCCGACACCTCCTACTATACTGGGTACTAATCCTATATTAATTATTGGTGCAAAACCTAGTAGGTATAGTAATTTTTTGTCTTTGGATTTCATCGCCATAATTATGATCCAACAAGCTAGTATATAAAATGGCATGTGTTTTTGTCCATGATAACTAAATGGTAGTGTATTGAAGAAAAAACCTACGTTTTCGAAGATTATTGTGTTAGAAGACAGCAAGTTTCCAGAATCAAATAATTTTCGTGTAAACCCTGAGTCAATAGGTCCTAAAAAAAGTAGTAGAATACTGAATATTATTGCAATGAAACTATTTAATTTCAATGGCTTGATTATGTAGAGAATTCCACTTAATAGAATCGTGAACAAAATTGGATACACAACATACATCATGGTGTAGCCTAAGTATGTACTAGAGAAAATAGTATGAAAAAATGTAGTTAACCAATTTTCACTATAGTGGTATGGATTTTTAGTAGGAGCATAATTAGGATCTAAACTATTTAATGCGGCATATTTGCTTTCAAATCCTTGATTTAGGAAAAAACTAATTTCTACTTGATTGTTTATATCTATAGGTAATAACGTCCAATCTCCCCATTTACTATATAAAAGAAGCTGTATAAGTACAATTGGGGTTGCGATGAAGTTAAGGTAACCTATTTGTTTTAAACTAGGTAATTCAAAATTAACATTCAAATTATTCCCCCTTATAAGAAAAAAGATTGGAATTAAAAGCCCAATAAATATGGTGTTTCCTTTCGTCCAAATTAATGAGGAAATTAAGATTATTGTGATTGCACCAAAGGTTAATTTTGTAAATATTTCGAAACTATTCTTCTGTTTGGTTTTGTAAATATAATTATAGAAAAAATGACCAATAAGATATACAAGATTTAGTCCAATGAAAAAATAAATTATATACGGTATTTGTGGGTGTTTGAATAGTAATTGCATTAAATTATATTTTACACAAACATACAAAAAGAAATTTACTATTCTAAGTATTTACAAGCAATGAGATATCGACTTTATTAGAGTTGTTAAGCAAACAATTAGCGCTTGTTGAAGCTATTTAACGAATATGAATAGATTATTTAAATACTTTCAATTAATTGATTATTTTTGTTTTTGATAGTTTATTTTGTTGATGAAATTGTTTAAATTAAAATTTTATTTAAGATAATAAGTTTTTTTTAATCTAATTGTTATTTTTAGTCCGTATAAATATATAATATTCAAATAAATCAAACATTTTGTTTTAATATTAAAATTTTAATGAAAAATAAAGCTTTTGGAATATTCAAGAATTAATAAAATTGGGGTTGAAATAAGCAAAGTTTCTCTGGGTACTTTAGTGCTTAAGGACAAAATATTTTCATCTACATTGTTTGGTTATGCGCTAGATAATGGTATTAATTATTTTGATACTTCTGATGGTTATCTTGGCGGTGAATCAGAAATTATTCTTGGAGAGATACTTTCCAACTATAAGCGAGATACTTACTTATTAGGGTCTAAAGCCTATTTTTCAAAAGGAGAATCGGTTTTACAACAAGGTTTAAATAAGAAAAATATATTTCATTCTGTTGAAAATTCATTGCGCAAATTGAAAACCGATTATTTAGATATCTTTTATTGTCATCGTTTCGACGTACATACACCTATAGAAGAAACATTAGATGCAATACACCAACTAATGCATCAGGGTAAAATTTTACATTGGGGAGTGTGTGGCTATAGTGTATTTCAATTGTGTGAAACGTATTATCAAGCAAAACAGCGCTTGATTTCATTGCCTGCTGTTGCTCAATATGCCTACAATTTGTACAATCGTTCCATCGAATTAGAATTACAGGAGGCGCTTTGTAAACTGGACATTGGAGTTATTGGCTATTACCCATTGGCACAAGGGATCTTGACTGGTAAATACACCCAAGGTGTTCCTAGTGATTCTAGAGCGAGTGTTATAGAATTTAAAAAAAGTATGTGGGATTTTACGCCAGAGAAAATTTTGCAATCTTCTCGTTTTAAAGATTTTGCAGAGAGCAAAGGCTATACACCTGCTTCATTAGCTCTTTTTTGGTGTCTTAAAAATAAAAATATTAAAAGTGTAATTACAAATGCTTCCTCGCTCGAGCAATTTGATGATAATTTAAAATTTCATCAAATTAATTTAGTTGAGGATGAACTTATTGAGTTAGAAAAAATATTTAATAACCAACCTGTAAATCCATATACGGGTTTAAAATTTTAGTAAAATGGGAGTTAAGAAAATTTCTTATATAATTAATGAAAAAGAATTTACTTTTTCTTATTCAGGAGAAATGGAAAAAGGGATGGATGAAACATTGTTATTGAATGATGATAATTTGTTACAAAACACCCCTTGGGATGAAAGTGGATTTACTATTCAAAATTTCTTATCTGAAAGTGATAATAAAGCATTTAAAAAAGTGGTAACGGAGGTAATAAAAGGGTTAATCCTATCCTCAGGAGGTGTTATCGATGCGGATTTTACTTTGGAAAAGTACCACACGTATGTTACGGATGAAATTCATTTACATATTGCAAGATCTATAAAAGATGGTTGGAAAAAAGAAGATTTTCCATTTGATTTAAACAAAATTAACAACCGATTATCCGAGATATTACAGCAAGAAGTTTCTACTGTTGCTGAAGATAAAAGTATTAATGATTTTTATTTACGCATTGTGCGTCCAGGATGTTTGCAAGATAATAATCCACCTCATCGTGATGTTTGGTTAGATCGACTTCGAAATGCAGTGAATATTTATTTTCCTATCTGTGGCAGTACCGAAAATAGTGCATTGCCATTATTGCCAGGAAGTCATAAATTCAAAGAGTCTGATCTAGTTAGGACATCCGATGGTGCTGTATTGAATGACACAAAATATACAGTGCCATGCGTAATCTCAATTAATGGGGAACCCTTAAAAATGATGCGACCTAATCCAAGTGAAAACGAAGTATTGGTTTTTTCACCATATCTTGTTCATGGTGGTGGTTACAATACAAATGAAGATGTAACAAGAATATCTCTCGAAATGCGATTTTGGAAAGTTAAATAACTAACTTGCAAAAAAATACTATGAAACTAAGTGTGGTAAGTCCTGTATATAAAGCAGAAGATTTAATAGAACAGCTTGTAGCTAGGGTGAGTGAAACAGTTAGTAAAATCACGGATGATTTTGAAATTGTTTTGGTGGATGATTGTAGCCCAGATTCTTCTTGGCTTAAAATTAAAGAATTAGCATTAACGAACTCTCGAGTTAAAGGAATACAATTGAGCCGTAATTTTGGGCAACATTATGCGATCACTGCAGGTTTAGATCATGCTCATGGAGAGTGGGTTATAGTTATGGATTGTGATTTACAAGATGTGCCTGAGGAGATTGAAAAATTATACATTAAAGCACAAGAAGGTTTTGACATAGTATTAGCAAGAAGGTCTAATCGAAAAGATAAAGTATTTCAAAAAGTATTTTCATTTTTATTTTATCAAGTACTTAATTATCTCACTGGATTAAAGCATGATGAAAAAGTAGCAAATTTTGGGATTTATCACCAAAAAGTAATTAAAGTAATCACCTCAATGCGTGAAAATGTACGCTATTTTCCTATTATGGTGAAATGGGTAGGATTTAAAACTGGATTTGTAGACGTTAAACATGATTCTCGTGATGGTGAAACTAGCTATGTATTAAAGAAGCGAATCAATATTGCGATAGATGTTATTTTATCTTATTCGGATAAACCGCTTCGTATCTTTGTTAAATTAGGTATGCTCCTATCATTAACTGCTATTCTTAGTTCATTGTATTATTTGTATTTGTGGAGTAATAATGAAATTATTGTACATGGTTATGCTAGTTTGATCATCTCCATTTGGTTTTTGTCTGGTATGATCATTGCAACATTAGGTGTTTTAGGCTTATATGTAGGGAAAACATTTCAAGATGTTAAAAGAAGACCCATCTATGTAATTAATGAAATAGCGAATGATATACAAAGTTGAATGGGATACTGATTTTTTTGGATATCCAGTAGGAAGATATGATTTTAATAGCAAAAAAGATATTTTTGTAGATGAAGAGTTTATTACTGATTCTTCTCCGTTTAGC
>Ga0315905_10000594_pt1 | contig 39139 bp, 16 predicted proteins | sample LakEriMetagenome_5_FD_203522 | JGI IMG/M metagenome (GOLD analysis project Ga0315905, IMG submission 203522) | Freshwater fungal communities from buoy surface, Lake Erie, Ohio, United States - Buoy 4 MA121 | ecosystem: Environmental > Aquatic > Freshwater > Lake | place: USA: Lake Erie, Ohio...
CTTTAGGGTATTGGCTTCAGGGCCAATGGTTGAGGGTGTAGTTTATTTCGCAATTTTCGAATTTGTAAGATGGCAAAAACGGAAAAAAGTGGGTCTCTTTCAACGCTTCTTTCACCCCTCCATGTATTCAGTATTCAGTAATTTTTCAGCCACGGTAACATGTAATCAGTAATCAGTATGTCAATTTTTCCGAGGTTTCCGACTTTTCCGACCATTTCTAATTTTTATATTTAGGTTACCTAATCAATACAATTAATTGTCAATTTTGTTCTTGTATTTTTTTTATTTTCCTCTGCCCATCCAAAATTCGTGCACTACAAAACTGAAAAACGGCCACTGTGCAATGAAGACGACAATGACGCCAACAGTGAAGCTGGGGCGCACGGCGGGCGGCGGGGTGACCGCCGCGAAGACGACTCTGGGGCGCATGAAGCCCTCTGCTGCAGCCAGCGCAGGGACCACCACGCCGTACATCGGAACAATGCCGCCGCTGCACGGCTCCTGCCACAAGGGCTCGAGCAAGGAGGTCAAGAAGCTCATCGCCATGGGCGAGGGTGAGTGCAGAACATAACTGTGCGCGATGCGATTGCGTGTGCTCCTGGTGTGCGGGTCCCTGCTCCGCCAGATGCGGGTGCGCTGTGCGCATAGCGTGCGGCTGCCCTTCGGGCGCGCAAGCACGAAAAAGCCCGTGTGCTGTCTGCGCGGGTTCGTCACCCGCGCTCCCACAGCAGACACCCGTGCGCGGTGCGTAGAAGCGTGAACACCGGACGCACGCGCGCAGCGTACGACAGTCGCTCACCTCCTCACAGGCCACAAGCATAGTAATAGGCACATGCGTTGGTGCGGGCTGGCGAGCAGCGTCCAGAGCGCAGGAGAGCGTCGTGTGCGGGTGGTAATTTATGCTTTCATTCTCGCTGAACGCCCCGATTCGGATTCCGCAGAAGGCGTGCGTGAGTGCAGGCGTTGCGGTTTGCTGACTGGCAGCAGCGATGCAGATGTGAACGAGCAAACCAAGTCCGGTATGACGCCACTCATGTGTGCCGTCAAGGTGCTCGGGCCCAAGGATGGTGACGACGGCATTGTATCATACCTTCTAGAGAGCAAAGCGAACGTGAATCTTCAGGATGTCATGGGTGACACAGCGCTGCATATTGCCTGCTGCTCCAAGGTATTCTCTCGCTCTCTTCTTCCACCACCCATGCACTCTCTTCCTGTAGTCGGCTTCCAGATGTGGACGGGCGGCTGGCAATCCACTACGCGGCCATGAATGGCCACAGCTTGACCGTGCTCACGCTGGCGGCCTACGGGGCGGACGTCAACTCGTGCACCAAGAACGGACGCACAGCGCTGCACGGTGCCTGCTGGAACGGACACACGCAGGCGGCGCTGCAGCTGACCTTTCGCCCATGCCACCAGCAAGTACCTTCTGTGGAGCATAATCTGAAAACCGTGTATGCCAGCATGCTCAACTCTTCGGTGTGTGCCATGGTAGCACCTGGTTGAGTGGCGCGACTGGCTGGGCACTGACTGAGCTTCTTTCATCTTCTTTGACTGAGCTTCTTTCATCGTCTTTGACCAGGACCCATCAAACCCGCTGCTGCCCAAGGGGTTCTGCAAGTTGGTTCAAATACTGATTGACGCCAATTCAGATGTCAACATCTGCAATAAAATAGGGCAGACTGCTCTTCATCGCGCCTCGCAGGTACGGCACGCGCCCTCATTTGACGAGCTTCGAGTAGAATTTGCAAACACACACGCATCCGCACACGCCCTTGGCTACCAGCGCCAGCAAAAAAATTGTCGTTGGCGGCCGCCGCGAACGCCCATGGTTTCGGCGTGTCTAAGCGCCTGCGCTCGTTGTTGCGGCTTTCTCAAGATTGGCTCGTTCGAGAAACGAGGCTATTGGTTGTTTATTCAGAGTTGTGGCATCTTTCTCAAGATTCGCGGGGCGTGCGGCCGGGATAGCAATTCGTCGGACGCGGGCAGCTAAATAATAATGTGTGGAATCTTGGAGACTCACGCCATTGTTGGGCCCCCAACCTCATGAACGTGTAAGAGGGCGGGGGGGGGTGGGGGGGGTGGCAGAGAAACTGACACACGAATAACGGCTGCAGGGTGTGCGAGCCCGATGAGTGAGGATTGTATCCGCGTTGCGGTGATTTCAGGCAGAACGGATTCTGATGGTCTTGTACTGTGGCAGAGAGGGAATCATGAGATGGCTAAGCAGCTGGTTGCAGCCAAGGTTGACATGGACATCATAGATAGATGCGGGCGCACTGCAAAAGATGTAGCATTTGATGAAGCGACGATTGAGGCTCTGGTTCCACCGCCGGAGCCTGAACCAGAAGAGGAGGCTTGAGATCCAGCAGTGAGACACAGCAGCAATTTGCAACTGCATATGGCACCTGTGAAATTTCGACTGATTCTGTTACAGATTCTTTCTTAAGCGCAATACAACTCACACATTCCCTTTATTTTCTAAAATCAACTCTGCACTTTTTTTTAATAAATCAACTCTACACTGCGTGAAATCGAAAGCCCGTTGTAGGTCGACAACACTCTACGCTACAAAAGATGACACTCACAAGTTCTCTCACAAGTTCTCCATGTTGCATTCCAGCCTCTGCTTTGCAGGTGCTGCTGTAGCGCTAAAAAAAAGGCTGAATGACATGCACAGGTCCAAGTGTATCGAAGGTTTCAAAAGTTTCGAACTGCGCTTCCTTCCCATCGTCAGACACGCACCGGCGTGTCAAGTATTTCGCGGGCCACATTTCTTGCCCGTCAGCAGAGAACGAGCTCGTGAATGTGCCGCCTACATACAAACACGACCCAAGAGAGCGAATAGAAAGTACGGTGCCGTCGAGGCCTCCACCTACGCCGACCCACCTGCCTGAGTAGTAGCGCGCTATGTTCCTAACAGTGACATCCTCGACCTGCGTGAAGTCCCCGCCCACAAGAACTGACTCGCCATCCGTAGCAATACTGTGCACGTCTCCGTTGAAGGAACCAATTGGTGACCATGAGCGTCCATCCCACTTAGCAAATCGCGATACTGTGGTGTTCCCGATTTTTGAAAGCGAGCCACCAACATACAGATCACCATGTAGGGTAGCCATCGCAAAGATGAGGCCACCAGAGACCTGAGAACCCTCTCCAACAGCCTGCCAACTTATGCCGTCGTAAAAGGCCAACCCCTGGGCTTCTAGATTGCCCACTGCACGAAAGCGGCCAGCAATATACAACCTCGATCCAATTGTGGAACTTGTGGTTACAATTCCCAATACATTTGCACCACCAATGAGCGTCCAAGAATGGCCATTCCAGCCAACCAAGCCGCCGGAACGCAGGGACGTTCCTTGTGCACCCAAGGCTGTCGTAAAGTGTCCTCCGACCACCAGGAGTCTGTCAAAGACAGCCATACACTCAACGACACCGTCCAGTCCCCGTCCAATGCGTTCGACCTCGAAACCATTCCAGGACAGTATGTGGCCAAGATCTTTGCCAGCAGCCATTTGGAAGTTGCCTCCAGCGAAAATCTTTCCCTGGTATTTTGCCACAGCAAGAACAGTCCGAGAGATGTTGAGCTTGGCGTCCGCAGCTGACGCAGATGGATTTGAAAAACTTCCTGGAGATGCACCAGTGGGTCCAAATCCCACGAATCCTGACATTTCTGCATGCAGCGAAGCACCTGCATAGAGCATGTTAGCATGGACTACAGCCATATCAAGGCTACCAGTGCGAGACTGCGTGCCGTCTGAAATATTAAACGTAACCGTCGACAAACCAACACCATCCACGACCAAGCAGGAAACCTCTGTGTCAGACACAAAAATTTCGTCTACGCAGCGAGTTTTCCCGACGAAAACCGAAAAGTTGCCATAGTTTGGCGAACAGTAGCCACGGCTATATTGAGAACCGAAAAATTCTCCCTTCACAGTAATTCTTATTCCACCTTCTAAAGGCACAATCTGAGGTGTAATGGAGTGCACACGGGGTTTGGGATAGACCATAAGTGAGAATTGCTTTGTTGTCACCAGCTCTTTCGTCGAATTGCCGGCAAATTGCAGTCGCACTTGGACTATGGCACGACCGTGCGTAGCAGCTTCAAACTCTAGCGTCCCGTCAGCACTGATGTGAGGTTCGGCTTCAAAGAGATTATCGATACTAGATGTTACGGATGTGATGAAAACGAGAGATGACACATCGGAAATGCGGCGATTGTCTCCTTCGGAAATGTTTGAAGCAAAGTTGATTACCGTTTGGCGGCCCTGGCCTTCCACAACGAAATGCGATTCTGGTATGTTGAAGGTTGGCGCGGTCACAGCATCTTCGGACTTGGTTTTAGCTGTCAAATAGACTAACAGCGTGCTCTCAGCCAGAATTCCAGAACATTCACCAGAATCGACAAGAGACATGTCCAGCCCGTCCACAGAACGTCGCACGAAAATGCTAGCAGTCCCGATCGCGTGTTCAGTCAATGTAAAATATATTTCACCCTTGGAATCGACGACAGGCGAACCGACAATCAGGCCATTTTGATCTTCCATTCTCGAGAGTGCGTAGTTGTATGCGAAGCCATTATCAATTTCGGGGAAAGCCTCCATTCTGTGTGATATTGGTGCCAGGCTACCCTGTGTGAGGCGGAGTTCATTGCGAATGTTCTTTACTGAACTTGAGCGCGGCAACAGGAAAAGGGAGAACGATTGGAAAGCGGTATCGACGCCACCAAAAGCTGTCCCGCCATTATCCGAGAGTGCAACAGTCACTGAGAAGCCTCCAATATAACCCTCCTGAGTCTGCATTACCAGTGCACCATTTCGGTGGATGTGAAACTTCAAAAAGAGGTCGATCCCAGCAGATTGCACATCAAGGCACTCGAATGTGCACGCAACTGAGTGCAAAGAAAAGGTCATCTCTTGATCACTCTCTGCTGCGCTACCTGACGAGTATATTTGGGCGAAGTCGGGCAAGGTGTGTTCTACAGAACTTTCACATATCGTAACATTGTCAACCAACGAGAATTTTGGCGCCTGATTCCTGCTCTTGATATGTATAGTGAAATTTTCAAGAACTGACGTACGTTCATCTCCATTTTCGAGCTCGGACGGCCCGTCGTCGGTCAATCTCACGGCAAAATCAGATGATCCCGGCATCTGGCTGGCGGAAAATTGGACAACTCCAAAGCGCTGACCGTCCTGTATTTCGATAAATAGAAACGGCTGTGAGTCAAACAAACCTGGATTGGTGTGATTGAAATCCCAAGCGAGAGTCTGGTGATCCTCAAGCTGGCCTGCACTCAAATTCACGGCAAAAACCACCCTCTGCAATGTCTCGTGCATGTAAACAACAATATCTGAACATATGAAAGACGGTCGGTTGTTTACAGGAAGGACATTGATGGAAAACGTTTTTGACGCTGATTGAAGGCCTGTACTGTCTTCTAGCAGGACTGTGAATGTGGCATGCCCAGACTGGAAAGGCGCAGGGTAGAAACTAAGCGCACCGTTCTGAGCGAACGCAGGCCCCCGCTCGAACAGGAGAGGGTTATTAGTCTCAACTTGTGTGACAACGAAAGTAAGATGCTCACACTGTGACCCCAGAGCGTATACAACCTGATTGTTCACGATTGCTCGATTTTGAGATACACTGGTCGGCTCAACTGGAGCACATATGTATTGATCTCTCGGCACAGTGCCGAAAACCTTGACCTTCACGTAACCATCTCCCGTGTGACCCAACGTTGTCTCAAGCGAGAGGCGCGTGCCTCCCCGCAAGCCTCTCACGCCGCGAGTGTCTGTCTTTCTCTTGCGGTTGAAGTTCAGAGCATGTTCAGACACAGCATCTAGGAATTGAAGACAACCTGAGCTGCATCGACGAACCGCGTTTCCAACATCATCAGATCGGATCGAATGTTCCAGTGCCACAATTGCTGCTTCTTCTTGACTCAAAACCAGAATTTGTTTGTTGTTGGACACCACTGCTACTCCACCACTAAGTCCGATCACCTTTTCGAAATCCCATTCAAAAAGCAAGGCGCCGCGAGTCAAACTGGAGAGCAAGAGGAAATGAACAGGTCCGATTTCAAAATACTCGAAACTCACTGCACGCCCGGCATTCATGCGGAAGGCATATTGGTGTATTTCCATTTCTTCCGGCGGCATGGGACCGCCATAGATTGAATCGAATTCTGCATTGGTCATAGACAACAACTCTCCATATTTCTTTGTTCGTCGGTTGAATTGTAAGATAGCAGACTTGGGCTGGGACATATCACATTTTGCACGACCAAAGTCTGGCTCACAAACAGATTGTGCCACAGCTAGGTAGTTTTCGCCGTCAGCAATAAAAGATTTGAAGGCAGTGACTCCGCGAAGGCCGGGGACTGGGAATTGCACTCCATCATCAGATGGATTACAATCCGGATAGCAAAAGTGTTGCCTGCCTGCCGCCGAAGCAGTATCCTCTACTACTGAGAAAAAGGAAGAATCGAATTGTTGATACAGCAAGAACCGACCCCTGGTCTGGTTCCAGAGATACAGTTCTGACACTTGATCATACACAGATTGATCGTTTTCCGATGTTGGAGCCTGGGACTGCCTGTTTGCGATAGCCACAAAATCACCCTCATTGTCGATGGAAAAGGCCTCAACATCGAATGGTTCAGACGCTTCGATCGTCTGAATGCGTTGAAACAACCCGTTAGACACATTGTAAAAATGAACATTGCCTTTCAGCGTGCCCGGCTCCTGCAAGTCTGGAGCGCTATTGGCAAAAATTAAGACAGGTGTGGAACCAAAGTAGCCGAACTCCACATCATTAACACTCGTCGTCGGAATGAGCACAGCATGTTGTTGCTTGACAAATTTATCGGTGCTACGATCTCGTCCATTCACTACATCCCATCGGAAAACGTGCGCAGAAACCATGTCAGTTGTCCCATCGGAACGTACTGCGACAGCAAGATAATGCACTCCATCCACGAAATATTCTTTCAGTCGAACGATAGAGATCACAGCATTCGAGGGAGTGAACGCGAAATCCAGGGACTGATGGTGAGCAAATCGCTTGAGCTGGGGCTGCCATTTATAAATATTCACACCCACATGAAGCTTCTCTAGATTCATCTCATTACCGATTGCGATGTAATGCATGAGCTCACCATTCGCCCTGGGTACAGTGAAGTGAGAAACACAAGAAGGAGCCCGATCGGTAGATTCAAATGGATATTCCTCGAAGGTATTCAGCGATCCATTCCACTGATAAATTGCTGCTCTTGATTCTGCAAACACTCCACCGTGCGCAACAACAATGAAGTGCGCGTCTCCAATCACAAAGTGTCTTGAATCCTTAGCAGAGAAGGACCATGCATGTCCATTTCCACCCAGACGCATAGGATATTGCCCATTGCTCCATGATTTTTTATACTCTGGGTTTACAACAGCTATCACCGAGTTATCCACAGTCGTGTCGTTGAACCTCCAGAACAGCCTTTCTCCTTCCTTTAACCGGTCCGATTGAATCAACAAGCCATCATCAGAGATGTCGAAAGTTGCAATGGAGCGGTCGCCCCAGGCCAGCACGTATAGGGTTTTGCCGTCCGGACTCACCGAGACAGCATACGGACGGGAGAGACCATCTACGACTCTTCCGCTGATCATCATTCCGTCTACGAGAAGTTGATTTTGAACAAGTGCACCAGAACCCTCGGAACGAGAAAACACAATAGCCGCGTTATCGGAGAAGCTCACAGCATATAAGTACTTGCCGTTCGGGCTTATAGCCATCGACGTAAGAAATCTAAGGGGAACTCCATACTTTGGCGGAGACCAAGCGGTTGGATCTGGAGAGTTCGTACGTGTGGCCCGGTCGAAACTCCATGGCGTGGACATGCTGATCGCGGCATCGTAAGAGAGCTTGCCTTGATCAGCGGCATCTCTCCTGAAAACAGCGATGTTACGGGAGTGCAAGCAGCCAACGTACAAAAACTTTCCGTCCGGGCTGAACTGCATTGGTCCAGGACCATCAATGGCGCCCACAACAGCATGCTGCCCTTCATAAAACACAGCACCAAATACGTTGCTAGCGGCTATCATGTAAGGAGTGCCATTAGTATTGAATACAGCAACACTCTTAGGGAAAGCTGCAGGAATCGCCTGCCCCCCCGCAAGATCCTTGCTGAGTGTCATCTCATTTGCAGGCCCAAGGAAATGTGTGCCGTTCCATCTTAGAATCAGCACTTCATCATGACTATTCAAGTTGTACTTCTTTGTTGCAACCACCAGATACGGATGTTTTGCCTCAAAGAAACTCAATGCGGTTGCATGAAATGCTGCATCGCCGACGCCCTCAAAGAATCGAAGAGGGGGACTGATCTCTTGCACCAAAGTGTATGAAGTGAATTGCCCAGATTTATCCGCTCTGAACAATAGTACAGGTGCTCCATACGCTGCGACAGCCAAGTAACTCCCACTATCCATCTCGAAATGATCAACGTCCACTGCTGCATACGTGACAATTTTCTGGACAAGTCTTGCTGAGAGAGTATCTGTACCAGACTGTGTGTGACTAGCACTGACATTCAAGTCCCCAAAACGACTTTGTGTCGCATTGTAGAGATTTCCCAGCGCAAAAATGTCGAGAGAACCTTGCAATGTTGTTGAGTCTTTGCTGCGGTATGACGAGATTGCAAGGTACTCGATTCCAGCAATGGAGAAGCTAACAAGGTCAGAAGCCCATGACACAGGCAGAATCAATGATTTTTCGAGCTTTGAGTTCACGGCCGCAGAGTTCCAACGATAAATCGGACAGTGGTCCGAGTAGCTTGCCAGAGCCAAATACTCTACCGCATGTACTTGGAGATTTGCCCATCTCCTAGCTCCTCTAGTCTCGACGTTCTGCAGAAGTTTCAGCCGTGTCGTGTTTTGTTCTTGAATTAATTCAAACAAAGGAGAAGTTGTTGACGTTGATTCACCCCCCCAGAAATTGGCTGCAATGAGATAGTGTCTTGACCCGCTGGTGAAATGTGTAAATGAATTGGCACCCTGAATCATGAAGGTGGTCGCATCCAAGCTCATGATTTTTTGTAGCCTTTTCTCTGCAACATTAAAAGAGTACATCATGGAGTCACTTCCAAATACCACCTTCGTGAACGTGCCTTCCAATCCCGGTCGATGACGAATGCCTATTTGCGATTGGTATGTAAACGGCACAGGTTCGATTTTACCGGCGCGCAGTTGCGCCGGGATGTACCCACAATCTGCAGTAAGACATGTTCTCTGCCAGACGGGCACTTGCTTCGACCCGAATCGGCTGAAAACACTCATGATAGTGGACCGGAGACCCCAATTCCAACGGGATGTATTACAGTGCAACTGATCTACGTATCCAGGCGGACACAACAAAGTGCTCCCCGAGTTAGAACAATCTGTTCTGGCGACCGATGAAACTATTGCATTCGCACCATCGGAAAACCTGCAGGCGTATTGTTTCCCTTTCGCAAATTTTCCCTTTACGCTAATTGTGCTCTTCTCGATACTGGACACATAGTTACGATTAGGCGACTGAAAACCACCCAGAAGGCCCAGATCTTTGACCCAGTATTCAGTCTCTGTAAGAGAAGAGGCGTTCAGCGCCCCTGAATGAATGGCGTACAAATATTCCACTTCGCCCAGAGACACATGTCGTCGAACAATGCGAGCTGTCTTTATGGCACCGACGTGCATAAAATTAGAGGAAGCAAGAGAGTTCTCAAAAACTCCTATCGTGAATGGGATTCCTCCTCGGGTATACTCACTCTCAGGTGCACAGTCTAGCGCATACAGAATCTTTCCACAAGGTGGCTGAGAACAAGCCCGTTCCTGGGCCTGTAATCTACCATCCAAGAAAATGTGCAAGAAAGAACCGTCGTAACTTGCCACCAGATGCCTCCAAATGGCCGGTGTGAAGAGCAATGGCCCTACTGTTATCACGCTGGGCATTCCTTTTTCATTTCCTTCCAACGCAATTTGCAACGAAAATCTAATGTTGAGCAATTCATCCAACGTATAAGTGAGGAGAAATCCCCTCCTGCAACCAAATGTGTCAACCGCTGCAGCTAATAGACCATAGATACCAGGGCGGGATGCTGTTGATGCGAACCAAATTTCCAAAGCAATGCTTGACAAGGGCAATTTGGATGTGGCATCATCACCACCTACCAACGGCTCAATATTTTCCGCAATATAAAGTCCTTGATTCAGCGTTCCGTCGAATTGCATGGCTTCGGTGGTTCCATCATTCATAATGAATGTGGATGCCGACAACCTTTCCGCTCTCGATGGATTCATCCAATCTTTTAAAGGGCCTTCATTGCAAGGGGACCCCAGGAGAAAAGCCGAGCCCAATATGTTTGTCGCATCGCGAAATGAGGCAGGCCCAATCTCCATCGAAGCAATCTCTCCGCACTCACTGTTTTTACTTCTGTTAACCGTGCAGTAGCTTGGAGTGCATTGCGTGTGATATGGAGCGCTGAAGGCATTGGCATGCTGGGCCCCAAACAGGGAAGGGGTGGATAAATCCCACAAGCCCACAGTGTCGTCCAACAGCTGTTTGCAACAGTTAGTGTCGCAGTCTTGAGTCACGTGGATGATGCATGTATCGTTGGTAATATGATCCTCATTTTCCCATAAGAGTTCGGCTCCAGTAGCAGCAATTACATAAGTATTTCCTCCAGAGGTGAAGGCGTCTAGACCGGTCACATGGTCCAAATCAAGTCCGACCTGACCCACAGCATTCGAATCGAACCGAAGTCGCTGCATCTTGTCCGTGAGACGATCTGTTGGTGGTATTTTGTAGCGATTTGTGAGCCAGTCATTTGCCTGGTAGACAGAAATAACGTCGTTGTCTTTCTCAGTCACATACAATTGATTTCCATCAGGGCTTTTGATCTCGTTGGTTGCATACTCCAGTAACGCATATGAATTCACGTCATCTCCTCGTACGCTCGAGAACTTTAATTCGTCTGCAGACTTGTCCAACATGAATGTAGCAACCCCTCTGTGCAAGTACCCTTGAGCTGGGGATACTTCAGAGGCAAAGTCCTGAATATTCAGCTGTCCGCTGCTCTCCAGAACCTGAATTGTAGCGCTTGACTCCGGCTCGAAATCCAGATATGTACAGGGCTCAGATGCATCTGCCGGATCCTGATTCAAGCAAGTGCACTTGTCGCTGTACAAATATTTGCTTGAATTGCATGTTACATTCCAGGGCAACACAAAGTACGGAACATCCTTCACTGGTTCGACCAAAATCTCGAATGTCTTGATTATGGCATCGATCCCGGAGGAATGCCGCCCGCCGTCATCTTTTAAACGTACTGTCACAAAAGCAGAGCCGGTCCGTGACTCCGAGACAAAAAACATCAAGGATCCGTTCGCATGCAAGACTGGTTCTCCCACAAACAGATCTGGGTCGCTGATGTCTTCGACGATGAACGTCACGATCTGCGAGTTACAAGAGTCTGTGACGCTAGGGCATCGCTCGTTCAATGGACCGGGAACTATGTCAGCTGCAGCCTGGACCATTCTATGATTTCCACTGCCCTCCATAACTTTGAACTGGCTGCTTATTGAAAAAAAAGGTGCGTCATTGACGGGCAATACATGAATTCGGAAGACGCGATCAATTGATATATCCTCACCCCCGTAAGCCATGCCCCCGTCGTCTCGCAGTCTGACCGTAACATTTGAAACTCCGAATTGGTTGAGGGCTGTGCTGAAAACGAGCGTTCCATTTTCCAAAATAAAAGGCCGCCCTTCAGGAGCAAACAACTCTGGGGACGTGAACTCCAGCTCAAAGGTGTAAGTCTGGGCAGATTCGGTAGTCAAATTACTACTGTCCGCAGAAATGTTTCTGGCAAAATTCTGGAACGTATTTCTGCCGCTATCTTCAAGAGCCTCCACGGTCTTAGGTACAAGAAATCCAGGCGCTTGATTTACAGGTACTACCTCAAACATCACTTGCAAAACACTTGAAGTCAGATTGTGATGAGCTCCCTGAAGTCCACCATTATCTAGCAAGGAGATATCGAAGCCAGTGATACCCTTTCCGTAAGGAAGCAACCTGAAATGCAGGGTGCCGTTCGGATACGAAATGGTCGGCAATTGCGAAAACATCTGGCTTGCGGTGATAGGATCTAACGCTGAAACCACGAACGCTCCTTCTTGAGCCTCGTCACATCGTTCTAATGTGCACGTCTCAAATCCTCCTAAAGAGATTTCCGTTGCAAAGTGGTGCCGTATGTGTACAAGAGTTTGAGATGTGTCGCAGGCCGCTTGTCCGGGAGAAACCCATTCGCCGTACCGCTTCTGTTGTGTGATACATCCACTTCCTTGGAGCACTACAATTTTGTCAGAGGCTATCCTGAAAGTGGGCACATCATTGATGGGATACACCTGGATTTGAACTGTTTGGGTGCTGCTATTGACGCCTCCTCCAAGAACTCCACCATTGTCATGCAGAGTAATATTGATGTTCACGCTTCCATGAGCATGTCCTGTCGCTTGAATACTGAGCGACGCATTGCCTCCTCCACACTGTGACACGGCGAGCCCATCGCAAACGAGCATAATTTTCAAATGGTCCATTAAACTACGCTTTCCATCCACTACTTCAATGGAGAACCACAGCAGTTGATGGGATTCAAACATGCCTTGTGAAACATTAACAGCAAACGCGTCAATATGAATGCGACCGTTTTCCGGAACCTGCAGTTGCATGGCAGTCAATGTGAAAATCGGTGGTTGATTTACTGGCTGAATGCTCACATTCAGACGTGCCCTCGGCCCTGTCGTGACATTTTGTTCGTAAGATCGCACATCATCAAACAGGTACACCATGAAGGATGCGATGCCGTTTCGAAATGGAATAATTTCAAACGACAGATTGCCATCATGTGTCAATGCCGGGGCCCTTCGAAAAAGCTTTGCTACTCCTGAGCTTGCTTGATTACCTTCATACACGTCTGCAATCGAATTTTCGTCAACTTGGAAGTACTGTTCAACGATCCTAAAGGACACGTTCTGTTCCGCTTCGAGAATGCCTGCTGAAATATTGACAGCGAAGTGGCGGAGGTTAAAAACGCTGTTTTCATCAGAAGTCGCTTCGAAGATGTCAAGATCATGTGCTGATAGTGCAAAAGAAGGAGGGTCATTCACTGGTTCAATGGTGAGGCCAAATTCTTGGGGCGCAGATACATTAACACCGCCACCTTTCGTGCCTCCATTATCTTGCAGAATCACTTGAAAACGAGAATATCCACTGTGAAAGAGACGGGGCTCGAAGAGGATGGTTCCACCAGGGGAAATATGTGGAGACTTTTCAAACCACCCGGCATCGCCCTCAGTTTGAGAGACGAAAAACGTCAAATTCTGTCCCAAGCTGTTTTCGAACCCGGGTTCCGCAGAAATATTCTGAGCAAAATTCTTAATCTGTTGCAGTCCAGAGCTCTCGCGTACTGTGATATTTTGCGCGAGGCGAAATGTCGGAGCATGATTCACCGGTGTCACTACGATCGTCAAGGACATCGGGGATGACGAGTTAATACCACCGTTATCATAGCCTCCATCATCAACAAGCACTAACGTCAAGTTGATGCTTCCCGTTGCATGCTTCTTAGTGAAGAAGGAAAGAGCAGCACTCCAGTTACCAGATCCGGCCTCCCTCGCTGCAAGCACCGACACATTGTTGAGGGGAGATTTATCCTCTGAGATTAGGTGAATCACGGAAAAGGTTACATTCTGTGCAACTTCGTCTGGCGGTCCGGCATAAATTTGAGAAATGGCTTGGTATGTTGTGAAATTTTGCAAAGTATACTGATCCTGAAAAATGTTCAGAGATGAAGAGGGCAATACGAATGACGGTGGACTGTTGACGGCCTCAACCACTAGGGTGAACGTTCGCAAAACGCTCCTACCGTCCATGGAGACATTCAAAGTAATGTTCACATTGCCATTGCGCCCAGCGATTAACTTGAACATGAGACTTTTGTACGGGTTGCCGACGCTCAATCTCGGGCGACCATGTGGTAGGAAAAGTCTATCCCACGAGTCTTGAAGAACGTTGGATTCGCTCGGTTCAAAGGAAACTGTAACATCGGCAGAGCTATTGTGGCCTATTGTGCTCATGTGGAAAAACTGCTCAACCAAAGACTCCTCCTCGTTCTCAACAACTTTAACCTCCTGCAAAACAGTGAAAGACAGCAGAATGCGAATGGAAAAGGTTGTAGACACATTCGATGATCCCATGATCACGCTGAATTCGACCTCGCCATTGTAGTCGAAGGCCTGCGCCAACGTGAGATTCGCATAAGTTTTCGTTGAGTCGATATTTAGAATCGGACCAATCGTAAGAAGGCCTCCATCGGTTGCGCTAGAAACCCATGCTTCCGCCTGTGACCCGCGGTATTTCGTGGGCCGGACAAAGAAATCTAATAAATACGTGCCATCATCCAGATTCAACGGCGTATCTGGTGGAGTCGTGATGTTGTAGATGAAGTGACGCAGAGTAAGTGGACTGCTGATATTGTATCGGAAAGACTCTATCACAACAGCCTTGTCAGAAATGGAGAATCCGGGAACGTTTCCTGCATCCTTCATAAACGCCTGCACCGAAATCAGTTTCACAGTCGAATTCGTCGGCTCCGACAGCAGCCTGCGCCCAGAAGTTGGACAGTCCGTGCCGCAGAGACGTTTGACGAGATCCTCAATCGTATCTTTGACATTGCCCGCTCGACGTGCTCTTGCAAGCGTTTCTTCTCTGCTTGAACCAGCAATCGTGATTGATATGCGGCTGGTGTGGGTGGTCAGGTTCAGTCTGCTCTCGACGCTGACAAGGACAGGAGATACTTGAAACGATTCCGCCACGCTGAATTTGACTAGATTCAAGACCAAATTAGACACATTGAAAACGTCCACTTGAACAAGCACATACGAGTTCGAAACAGTGAGGTTGAAGCTCTGGACTGAGGTATCTACGCCATGCGAACCACCGTTGTCTTTCATCATGACTTCCAGTTGAACGGTTCCAGTCATTCCGGATTTCAAGGTAAAATTGAGAGTACCGTTTGAGCTGACAGTAGGTTGTTGCAAGAAGAAATCAGAAGTGTTGACGAAGAATGTAAATTCTTGATGCGCCTCCATGTCGATCCCGAGATTAGCGTCTAGGTATCCCTTTCTGACGTTGGTTACAAAGTTTTCAAAATTGTAGAAAGGCTTTTCATTTTCCCAAACCACCAAGCTGCTGCCACAGCAAATTTCGAACGAGGGCTGTTGATTCACGGGTAAAACCTTCACTCTGATTACAACAGGCGCAGTGACATCTACACCATTACAGTCAGTTCCATTGTCATCCCTCAAGACAACCGAGAAATTTGCTTCCCCGTTGCGATATGGAGCCAAACAGAAGTCAAGGTGTCCAGTGGTTGGGTTTATTTTGGGCAAATGCCCTACTTGGAAGATTGAGAGATCGCCAGCAACAAAAGTGACCTCAAAACTCAGCGTTTGAGCCATCTCATTGCTTCGATTGGCCGCAGCAGGACGAACCTCCAGCACGTATGAGTCCAAACGATAAGCATATGTACAGTTTTCAGTGAAGTGTGAAACACAACCATCGCAGTTTTCGTTGACAACGATTTCGAAAATATCATTCAGCAGCCCACTACTGACGATGGACATATTGAGGAAGAAGAAAGGTGCCTTATTTTTGGGAGTAATAATCACAGTCACATTCTGCGCATTTGATGTATCCTTGCCTCCATTCATGGTGCCACCGTCGTCCTTCGCAAGAATTTCCAGTAAAACAGTTCCGAAGCCATCGACGGCCAGCGGTAGAAAGAGAGTGCCAAGACCATGTTCATATATGTTGATGAAAGGGGGCTGTGCGAAGAGGCTGAGAAGTGATACGTCCTCCCCGATGATGCTCACATTCAACGTCACATTTTGGTGTGCATCACTTTTGCGGAGTCCAGGGGAAATAGACTGCACAAGATTACTGCTGCTGGCGTTTTGAGCGCCCTCACATAGGAACACGACTGAACGATTCAGCTGAAAAGCAGGTGGCGCATTCACAGGGAGCACATTCACCGAGAACAGGTGGAAAGCACTGGAATCTTCTGGCAGCCCATAGCTCACCTGAAATTCCATCTCTCCATTGTAATCCCAAGACTGCGAAAAGGTCAAAGCTGCACCTGTACACAATGGCTCGCACACAGGCACTACGGTGGGTCCGGAAGTGAACAATCTGTGGCCCATCGGAACTGATGCCCAGGGATCTGTCTCCTGCGTCCGATATCTTACAGGTTGCACTCGAAATTCGAGTGCTTCTTTTCCATCCATCGACAATGGAGAATTTTGAGGAGCACTGATGTTGAAAACAAAATTCTCCAAAACATATGGGTTGCTTGTAGTGAACTGGAATTGGGTAACTTGGATAGTCTGATTGGATATAGAGAATGATGCAACACGTCCACAATGCTCCAGGTAGGGCTGCACTCTGCTGAGGAGGACTCTGGATGGGCTAGGAAGAAGACTTGCGCGCACAGCTGACCTGACAGATTGGGCGAGCCGTGCTACACTAATCGTATCAGCTATAGACGAGCTCGAAATCTTTACTGTCAGTCGGTTCATCATGCTCGAGTAGTTAAAGCTGGTATTCACGGAGACTAGAACAGGGTGCCTACTAACCGACTGCGCCACGACTCTTCTAACATCCTGTGTATCCGCAGCTGTGTGATTTACATCAAGATAGAAGAGGACATATGAATTTACGACGGTCAAGTTGAAATAGCGTACTGCGGTATCTTCACCGTTCAGCTCTGCGCCTCCATCGTCTTTCATGATAACTCGAAGAAGTACAGATCCTGTGACTTTGTGATTCAGAGAAAAGATCAGCGCACCACTGGCATTTATTGTTGGTTGCGTGGCAAAAAAGGACGTCGCATTATGTTCCACGATAAATTGGGCATCCTGGAAAGCTTCAGTGTCGTTTCCAGCAGCATCCAAGTCCCCCTTTCTTATAGCCGTCAGAAAGTTTGGGATCACGTTGAGGTCTTGGCCACCCTCACACAGGACTAGATGACCATCGCAACAAAGATCGAAAGCAGGCTTTTGGTTCACAGGTCTTACGGTCACAGTCATTTGGAACGGGACGGTCGTGTCGGTGCCTCCACGCTCCGTCCCGTTATTATCCTTCATTGCTACATTGAAATGTGCAATGCCATTCCGATTTTGCTCCAAGCAAAAAGTGAGCTTTCCGCTGTTTGTATCCATCGCAGGAAGATGACCTTCCTGAAACATAGACAGATTACCGCTCGAGAAACTGACATGAAAGCTGAGTGTTTGATCGGCTTCATCTGCCAAATTCAAAGAGGAAGCCCGCATTCTCACTGCTAAGGACTCGAATGCGAAAGGGTGGCGACAGCCTGGAACCACAGCATGATCGCAGTTGGCACAGTTTTCATCAACAACAATATGCACGTGACAGTCACCCACGACGTCCTGATTCACGCAGTTCTTCTGGCACGAGAGCTGCCAGCCAGCATAATCACCACTCAATTCCTCCGGGCAAAACAACGAAAATGCTGGCGCGTCATTTACAGGACGAACATAAATTTCAAAATGGCTTGGGGATGATAGATCTTGGCCACTCCGTTCGACGCCACCATTGTCCTGAGCTTGTACTTGAAAATGTGCAACACCACTGAAATCCTTCGCCAACTCAAATACGAGAATACCATTCTCAGTAGTGATGCTTGGTTGGACTGTGAAAAGTGAACTGGACCCAAGAACGTGAAATGAGATAAGTTGCGTACTTTCGGGCCAGTCTTCTCCAGCCGGGCCTGTTTCGTGAATGTTGGGTCCCTTTCGCTCGATGCTCACAAAATGAGCTTGACTCCAGAACTTGATTCCCGAGGAAAACTCATCTTCATTCACCACAATGGGAATCAGAGTTGAATTTAGTGAATGCCTCGGCGCCTGATTTACCGGCAGAATCCCAATAACAAAGTGGGATTGGCTGCTAACCTGCGACAGTTGACCGAGACTGTTTTTGTGCTTGGCGGACATTGATACCGTCACCGATGCATTTCCAAAAACAAACGGTTTTACGACAAATGTCACAGTCCCGCCGAACGCCAAAAACGGATTCGGAGCAGTCAGAAAGTGTGGATCAGTCTGAAAGTAAGCAGAATCGCACGAAATCGTGAAATTGAAGCTATTTGATGCAATGTCTGCATCTGGCCGTGTCAGGTTCTCAACAAACACGAAGTCACCAAGCAAAACCGGCCCTGAATTTTCAAATACCGTGACCGTTGGCAGGGGTACAAGACCTAGATTTCGGTCGATCGGGTAGACATAAATCTGTATCGCGAAAACCTCTGACCTGTCCAGTCCACCGTATGCGGTTCCACCGTTGTCAAACAGCACAACGTGAACATCTGAAACTCCATGGGCTTCAGCGCGCACTGTGAAGACAAGGGTGCCATCATCATGCACCACTGGAGGGGAAGAAAAAGTTGTAGCTGAGGCTCCACTCAAGTGAAATTGGAGCATTTGCGCATCCTCTGTAAACGAAGTCAGGTTCGAAGATGCAATGGAATGTGCCCACTGAGGGAAACTATACAACCGATCCAAGCTGCTCATGGGAACTCTGATGTCATGTACGCCCCCGAAAATCGGGGCGCGATTAATGTGCACAAATAGGAGAGGGACCTGGCCAGGTAGGGTGGTGCCATTGTTTGAGAACACCGTGCGCCACTGCTCGCTCGGACCTGCGCGCTGCATTACACTAATGTTAACAGGTCGAGATTGATATGATGCCCATGGGGTCACCAAATCCCATTCTGGGGTGTTGCAAGTCAACTTTCTTGCAGTGACAGGATAGACCACGGATGAAACTGCAGACATCGGCGGCTCGCCATTCATAGAAAATCTGCATGCATATTCACGCTGAGGATCAAATCCGAAACCCGTGATTGTGATTGAAGTAGCAGGATTCCCAAGCCTGTCTGCAAATCCTGGCAAGTGCCCTGACCATTCTTCAAAATACTGGAATCCGGAAAAGTTTTTGGAGGGCAGATACACTTTTTTACCCCATGAACCTTGCGAAACTTGAAGATTTAGCACATGTTCGCCTGCTGAAACTGAGAAATTAACCATCTGGGCTGTATTGGGTACTTGAGGCACGATGCACTCCATACCTTTCGAAGACATCACCACGGCTTGTGTAGCTTGATGGCCAAATAAGCATAGGTATTTTCCCTCTGCATCAAATGCATTTCCGTTCACAGTAACTACTGCCCCGCCCTTCGCCGAACCGATCGAAGGCACCCAGGAGGTTAACATTTGATAGAACTCGAGTGCTGATGAGCTTGATGTAGTTGAGGCAACAACTCTTTCACCTTCAAGCAACAGCAAGACCACATTCCCATGTGCAAACACCCATTCTGGGCTTGTGCACACCACTTCGGTTGGCCCCAGAATTTCTGCGTCATCTGATGATGCAATCTGCATGGGACTATCTGAACGTTGCCAAACACATCGGTAGATGTGTGAATCAGCAAATCCAAATCCCTTTACGACAACTTTCTCTCCTCCTGCCGACGCAAATTTCACATTAGACAGGGCGCTTCCATTCCACACCGACACAAAGTCAAATGTCGGTCCATGGCCGCTGGAGGCATTCAATGCGGTCCTTTGATTCAACGTCGTGATACCATCAGTTGAGAAAGGCACGACCATATCGCCTGGGCCTACGACTTCTATCGCAACCTTGCCGGCAGGGTACAAATTTCCCCAGAAAGGTGTCTTGCAAGAGATATGTCGGAAACCAAGGACGACAACCGATGAATTCATTTGATTACCCTCGAGGTCACTAAAAACACAAGTGTACGTTTCATTGAGATGAAATCCATTCCCGTAGATGTAAACCTGTTCTCCACCCGTTGATAATTTGCTGGAAGTCGGTGAGAAAGAGTGCCAAGATCCTATAAGAGTAAATATCGCCCGTTCCGAAAACGATGCCGGCACTTCAGATCCTTTAAAGAAGAGGCGGAAAAAGACATCACCACTGTCATGTGTCCATTCTGCAACAGGACATTGAATCAAATATGCGCCTATTACAGTAGCGTTTGTGCTTGCGGCGTGGTTTTGAGTTGCAAAGACACAACTGTACCCCAAGCCGCCAACACTGAAGCCTGCTCCTGAGACCATCAACATCCTTCCACCTTGAGCAAGAGCGGACGAAGAGTCCAATGCTTCCCATCCGTGTACATAATGAAAGGGATATGAATCACGAGTATCGTGCGCAGCGATACCATGCATGGAAAAGTTGGCTAACAATTTCCCCATCGTCAGATCCAAACCAGTCCATTTCGGAATACTACACACAAAGCTTGTGACGCTTGTGTTTTTCGGGTGACCTCCCCGTTCAGTATGGTTGCCATACGAGAAGGTGCACCTTGACGTTGACACTAGCGAAACCGAGAACCCGAAACCAGACACTGCAATGTAAGAACCTCCTACAGCACTGCCTAGGTTGTCAGGAACGGAGGTCCAGACAGGGTAAAACACAAACGCACAAGTAGATGCTGCGCACGTCTGATTGTTTTTCTGCACCACGTTGACTCCGCCATCCGTAAAAGCAATCGATGAGTTTAAACCCGCAATATCCTCGACAATATCGATCAGCACAGGGCCAGCAGAATAGTAAGCTCCCCATGCAGGAGTCACACACGACAATGCTTGATTGGTGATCACGCGAGCTAGTGTGTACATCGACCCCTCTACATTATAAAAACTGCAGTAATATTTCACAATTGAATCAAATCCATAGCCCGAGATATGCAGGTGGCTCCCTCCACTGGCCTGGCCAGACGTGACGAGTCCAAGCGTACTCCGATTGTCCCAGCCACTCTTATATTCAAAGTAAGCTTCTGTCAATGAAGGGCCTGGAGTCCCATATCTGGGTAATACAGTACCATGGATGTCGATTACCGCGAGACTTGACATGTAAGTGGAGCCAGACACCGTTGCCGCAATGCATTTAATCGTTGTTGGCTGGACGTCGAACGCTTCAACATCGTATTCATCAGTTCCTTTGGACAAGCGGCATGTGTAGCTCAAGGTCGGCTCAAATCCAGCTCCCGTCACTTCAATCAACGTTCCTCCCTTCGTCGGAGCCGAGGACGGGGTCACCAAAAACCACGACGGAACAAAGTGCACAGCCATTGGACCACCTGTCTTTGGTACTATCGAACTGTGCAACAGGATCCTGAGACCCGTGATGCTCTGGTCCACAGGATAATTCCATGCAGAGAGAGGACACGCCAGTACAGATGTGCTCTTTGGTTTCACAGGATCTGTTTCGACCGACAATGCTCCTGTCGTGAATCCGCAACGGTATGTGGCATTCAAGGCGAATCCAAATCCGTTCACCACAAGATCCTGTCCACCTGATACAGAAGCAGTAGCAAACGTGCTGTTGAATTGCATGCCAGTGACGCTGGCACCGGACCAAACCGTGTAAAAATTAAACTTGCAATCTGAATCCTCGCATGACCCGGCATCGCTTTCCCCGTATCCAGGCGGTTCCACTGAAGCTGTAGGACCCAGAAATGCCAAATTCGTCTTTGGTATCATTTTTTGGAAGGTGCTTGAATTTATAGATACGTAGACCGTACCAGACGGACTCGCACTGGCTCGTGCATCATTACCCCATGAGTCCCCAAATTCTGTCCCCCAAGCAGGGGTACGGCAACTGAGTCTGCGATTCGACAAAACTCTCGCTGCGCTGCTCATGCGCTCATTATTACGAGCAAATATACAATTGTAAGTTGCGTTCTGATCGAAGCCATACCCAATGAAAATCAAGATATCGTTTCCATTTGCAGGGCCTTCGCGAGGGCTCGATACATCACGTCCGTCCCATCCAGCTAAGAATGTGAAGTTTGCCCTTGTTGAACTGCCAATGTGCCGGACTGAATCACTGCCTCTGAACAGCTCAAGCTGGACGGTACCAGAGGCATGCTCCCAAACTGGTGTCTCACACACAATTCTGGTTTGACTCAAGACATCCGCCCATACCAAGATGCTGATTTTGTCACGCATGAATCTGCAGGCATATTCGTTGACTGCCAGTACATCGAACCCAGAACCGTCTATTACAACTTGTTCCTTCCGTCGCGCTGCACTACTCGCCGGATGCCGATTAAACCAGCTGTCCACGTACATGAATGAAGCTTCCACACTTTCAGGAACAACTTCGGACGATGATTTTTGAATTACGACACGCACACTTTGCCAGACGTAAGGCCACGTCGGAGTAGTACAGTGCATCAGTATGTCGGAAATCGGAATTGAGGGGCTCGATGCTGCCCAATATGGACCACTCGTAAAATTACAGTAGTACTGGGCACTCGGATCGAGCCCAAAGGTCTTCAGAGAAATGTTGATGCCACCCAGCGTTGTTCCATGTGATGGAGAACCCGCAAGAAGACCATCAGAAATGGCAAGAAATTCAAAACTGCAGCCCAATGATTGACTACATAAGCAAGGAGGCTCCGAGCAATTGATGTACGGGACCGGACGTTGGGTTTGAAATGGCATCAGCTCCCCGAAGGCTACGACATCAACATCCACACGCTTGTGGGGAAACATCGAGCCCCAAACTGGTGTTATGCAATGTAGCCGGCTGCTTGATGTCACGTTGCAGGTTGCATTCATCATCATAGGTCCGAGTGAAAAGATGCTGAAATATGTGGATTCTCGAATGTCAAACCCGCCGCCCGAAATGACTATCCTGGTGCCTCCTCGCGCAGGGCCGTGTGCGTGCCCTGCACCATGAGCTGAGATTGGCTGGGAAGCGGTTGAGATTGTGTCCCAGGCTTCAAGGAATTGAAAATGAGCGCTCGAAGAATTGCCGCCCTTAAAAGGGATTTCCTCATCTCCTTTGTGGATGCTGACCACGGTGGTTTCGGCGCGGTGACTCCACACGGGTGTGACACATACTATTTCAAATGGCAAAATCACTGTCGCATGTACACTTTCTTGGTGCTCAGCTGACGTGAAATTGCACCTATAAGATTGAGAACTGACCTCGAAACCAGCTCCTCGAACAGTCAGAGCTTTGCCTCCAAGCGCGTACCCTGTACTGCTACTTACAGTACGCCATTCATGGTAAAATACCCAATACTGAGGGTCCGGGAAACAATTTGAGCGCGTACCACTTTGACACACACGCAACCCATCTCTTGTGAACAGCGAAACCGAAGCTGGAACATCAATCCCATAGTTCCAGGTTATTGAATCAAACTGGATGCTGGTTGGTTCCGCATACGCGTAGTCCGACACCACTCTTCGTCCCTGCGCAGATAGCTCAATATAATACTGGACATTTGGTTTGAAACCGGCCCCAGATACATTCAAAGAGACCGAGCTGGAAAAACGATCGAACTTCCCTGAATCAATTGTCCATGAAGCAGAAAAGTCAAATGCCAGTTCGGGGATCTCGCGACGCGATGACGCATCAACTCGATTTAGAAGGGCCACGTTCTCCTCACCACTCTCATGAGCAGAGTCAATAGTGCCAAAGACGCCGCGAGTGATTACGGTCACGACAGTGCTGTTGCCCACAACTGAAGCTGAACGTACCTTGACTATTTCCTGCCCTACCATGGCCATGCTTGAGGGAGGAATATTGTGGTTGCCTGATAAAACGAAAGACCCGGTGAACGATGACAGATTTGAAACCAGTGTCCCAAGGCCGGTGAGTCGAAAAAGCTGCAAGGATCCAGCCAAAATCGGAGCATCATCCATGTTGTGGGATGCAATGAATTTTTGCCCCCATCTGGGAGTGATGAATGTTATGTTGGAGACGTGGGATTGCTCTGACGTTGTCACGTAAGATAGGTTCCCTCGAAGAAATCGAGCCAGATACCTTGACGTAGGCACAAAGCCGTTCCCGAAAATGGTCAAGATGGTACCTCCGACCGCTGGGGCTTGTGTTGGATCAACTGCGTGGAAAACATCATAGTGCAAAAAGATTCTCCCTTGATAGCTTGCAACCGCCTTTCCATACGAGGAAATACAGGGATATGAAAGACATGCAGGAGATGTTGACGTGCCATCAGAGCATTGAGATCCCGAGCAAACAGCAGAGCCTTTGGTCCCCACAGTATAATTCTCCGAGATAAATGTGGGGCTCCAAGGTAAGATTTCACATTCAAACTCCGACAGGCATGAAATGATGTCGAGGCCGGATGTCTGCGAGGGTGCATCCCAAACGGGTGTGACACATGACAGGCTCGAGACATTCTTGATCGTGGCAATAGAGCGAACATCGTAATTTCCGTCAGTTGAGGTAAATTTGCAGTGAAATTGTGAGCGTGCACTATCGAATCCTGATCCCGTAACCATTATTTCTTGCCCTCCAGATGCAGCGATCCGAGTCGGGCCTTGAAATCGGGTCCAGCTATATATAAATTCCAAGATACCGTAGGATCGTGACTCGAGGAGAATTTCTTCACCAGCTTCTGAGATTATTGAGAAATTAGTTTTCACGTGCCCATAGACCCATTCAGGAATCAGACACTTGAGCTCACGGCTTCCTGTCAGTTCTTGACTATTGTCAGAAAATGCTCTTGTCGGCAGAGAATCCACCGACAACACACCTGTAGGCTCAATAGCGCTGAACCTGCAACGATAATTCGATCCAAGCACCTCTTCGTTAGTGTAAACAATCGTTCCAGCATAGTAGAATGGATCTGACTGCTCTCCTAACGCGTCCACAAAGGCATTCGGATATTTGCTAGGATGTCTAGCATGCGACAACACAATTTTTCCAGGCTGAATGCTTGCAAACTGGTCGGAAAATTGTTTGCAGCGTCCTGGAGCCCCAGTCACACATTCATAGCCTGGTTCGTTGCGATTTGTGAATCGGATACCCTTCTCTGCTACGATCAAAAAACCCAACGTTTCTCCAGCTGCAATTGCAACGCTGTCAATCTTGATGGTGTATCGCAGTGAAGAGGTTACTTGAACTCTGAAACCTTCCTCTAGCCCCAATACCTGACCTGTGGATCCTCCTGTCTTTCCGACTAATTCCCAGGTGTCTGCCGCAAGCTCAAATCCCCACATCCCACAAGGAGGGTCTTGACAGAAGCTCCTTTTGCGCATGAAGATCCACACTTTTTGGTCGCCTTCTACAAGGGCAGTGAACTCCAAAGCTTCAACGCGCAGAGATCGACGTGCGAAGACATCGAAACCTATTCCCCAGTACATAAGACCGGTGTCGTCTTGGGGATCAACAGGGTTTTCCTTGAACTTGAGGGGTGACGATGGAGCCAGACCGATTCCCGGCTTCGGATACGCAGCCAGAGCAGTTGTATATTCTTGATATGTAGCGGCGAAGCCCGAAATTTCTGCAGTGAGCACTCGGCCTCCGAAACTAAGACTGCGATTAATATCTATGCTGGTATATGCTGCCTGAAATACATGGATAGGATAATTGTCATGTATGAACGGCAGCAGTGCGTACACTGCAGTGCCGGCCAAGTGATCTGCTGCTATTGTATCGCGCTGCCCTCGATATATGCGGACAGAATGGTCACTCAGGACATGCGTGACCAGCATCAATTCTTGATCAATCATGATGTACGTGCCCACTTCCATGAAGAGTGCCCGAAACACACCCGTTAAACGATTACTTGCATTGAAGTGTAACTCGTCATCACCTTTTTGCATGAAAAAATGTACGTGGACCGGCGATGTCTTCCATGACATCCTCACTGTTGCAGCCGTGGCGGGATATTTTGTCCCCCATTGACCTAAAATATTGCAAGTTACTTCAGTGTCTGAGCTGCCAGCTTCAGCGCCAACCACTAGTTGATAGTCTGGAAGCCAAGGAAACCCAGATCGATCTGTGGCAGAAAAGTGGCAATTAAAAGAGTTATTAATTCCTTGTAGTGATAAGCCCTCGACGGTCACGGACCCATCTGAAGCTGACCCGAAGCCTGGTACCGATCGTGCGATGGAAGAAGCGAAGTAGAAGAAAGTTTCATTACTGTAGACGTGTTGCGGCAACCGGATGCCATGAGACACTACGTTAATCGAAACTGGACCCTGGCCATAGGGCCAACTCGGCGTCGAACAAAGGATTTCTTGTGCGCTGATCACTGTAGCCTCCCCAGAATCCATAAACGAGGACGCGTTTGAGGCCTTTATGAACCTACACCTGTATGCCGACCTTGGCTCAAACCCGTTTCCCACAACTTTCAGAACCTGACCACCGCTTGCGGCACCCCAGCATTGGACTGGGCCATACGGATGACACATGTTCTCGTAGTGAACGTCTCCAATCTTCCCCACATAGACCTTCTCCATAGAGGCTAAGATCATGATCGCCTTCACTACAGTGTCTGCAGGGTGTGCGAAAGTTCCGCCAAGTTCGACAGTCATCGGCAAACAGCTCACATTTGTATGGCATTGAAATAATTTGATCTGAACAAGCCCCTGTGGTCCGTCCCATGGAATCAGCGGGAGTTGAATGCTTGAAGATGACGTTGCTTTCACTCTTGATGTCTGTCGGTTCAGGCTCCTCCCACCGTCGTCTAGCCCAATGAGGCTGGCAAAATAGGTGACACTTGTGTTTCCACTCTCGAAACCGATCCCTGCGATGGTCAACTTCGAAGCAACGTATATACCATCAACTTGACGGTCTCCGTGCGCAGAACCGTGTACTGATGCATACTGAACCATGGGTGGCAACCACCAAGATGCAGAGAATTTGAAGCCACGTGCACTGCGCAGTCCTTCGTATGATACATCAACTCCATCTTCATCCACCAGTGATATATTGCTTTGAAGAGCATAAATCCACAATGGAGTCTTGCACTCAAGGTAATTTGTGGAAATAAAGCTAGCCTTTGTGTTTCTGCGCTCGCCTGCTGCGCTTTCAAATCGACAGTAGTAATCTCGTGAAACATTGAATCCGAATCCTCGTATACCTATCGTAGTATTTCCCGACGCAGGTGCAATACATCCAGCCTGGGGGCACACGATAGCTGTCCAGAGCTCCCGCAAGATTACCTTGATTTCTGCGGCATAATTGCTGACTGAAGTACCAAGGTACAAAACCTTCAAATGATATTCGCCAAAAACGTAATCAGGCGCCGAGTTTGAGCTGCCGAAAATACAACACACTTCACTCGTGCCCGGCTCCACTATTGCGGAGAGTGAAAGAATTGCTACCTCTTCATTTTCTGAAATAAGTTTGCACGAGTAATGCGTATTCTCGCCGAAAGTTGGGATAAGGCCAGCCCCCGTAACTTTGACTGTTGTCGGCCAGCAATATTCAGAACATCCGTAACCCGGATAAGGACCCATGGGTGCAGATACCACAGACGATTGAAAGGTAAAGGAATATCCCGATGGATACACAGACTCAAGAACGATTATTGACCACTTGCTTCCAGCCCATTCATGCACAGTCACGACTGTCGATGCACTAGGGCCTGTCCACGACGGGATTTGCACAATTTCCTTCCCAGCTGCCAATCCTTGTAGCGACACATTCAGCGATACTGAAAGTTGTGTGAAAGATGGAGAGCTAGCGTCAGTAAATAGAATTTTGTAAGGCTTAGCAGGATCCAAGCCTTTTGCCATCACGTAGATCGAAAAATTCCCAGTCGCTGGGCCCGCAGAACCATTGCATGTTCCTTGCCTTGCGCCTTGGCAACCCGTCAATCCAAACCACAGCGGTCTATACGTGACTGAAATTGCGTCGCTTAATGCCTCTGGCGCATTCCCGATGGATGGAAACGAAACGTTGACCATTGCCGCAATTACACCTGCTGGAAGCTCAGGGGCAGTACAAATGATCTTGGTGGGGGAGACGACTATGGCATTTGCGCTCATCTGATTGCCTGCAAAGTGAAATTTGCACGTGTATGTCTTTTCAGATACAAATCCCATGCCAGTCATTGTAATATTTCCACCGTTTGCGGTGACAATGGAGGGTGATGCGCTCAGAACTACAGCTAAATACTCAAAGGTGATGTTTTCCATCGATGCAATAGGGACATCTTCTCCTCCAAATGAAGAGTCGTAAAGAATAAGTTTGGTATTGGCCGGGGGGTAATGCCAAGACGGAGTCACGCAAATAAGGTGCGTATTGTTCAAAATCCGGCTGCCCGTTGAATCTGAGTCATACACGACATGCGCTGAGCAGAGTTTAGAGGAACATGCGTCGTCATGTTCACACTGAACGCCAACGTCGGCACCTCCTTTGCAATGCCGCGAGTATCGCATCTTATCCGCATCATCGACCTGCCGAAACTCGCAAGTGTACGAATTATCACACGTTGAGTCCTGCTGCCGGTTGCAGAAGTTGGAACCCACGACAGTGATCTCAGTGCCCCCAGTAACTCGTCCTTGCAAAGAAAATCCACTCGTTAACCATGCCTTTGTGAATTCGATGTAAAAGTGATCGTTCACATCGTGATAGAGAGCCAACCCATCCGAGTGGACGAGCGAAAGAATAGTTTTGACAGTGGCATAACTGCCCTGCAGGTGTGTCCAGGCTGGTGTAATGCAGATGATCAAGTTCGGGCCCTGCACCAGAGCATTTGCACTCACCGCAGAGGAATGCCCACCACAAGAATCATCCACGCAGGTGAATTTGCAAACTTGACCCAATCCCCTCATTCGATCGAACCCTGCGCCTGTTATTGTAACCCTGCTACCGCCCCCAAGAGGTGCCAAATTGAACGATCTTGTCACGTGCGGCCAAGGTCGACTGGCAGTAAATAGAGTCGCTGCCTGTTCCCAGGATGCAACATATCGGAATCGAGCTTCGTGAGGTGCCCCAACGAATGCCAGGAAAATTTGTTGCCCACCCTTGATTGAATAAAGCGAAAGTTCAACGGTCTGCTCGTGGTGTACCCAAACTGGCGTATTGCACTCGGCCTCTGTGCTCACGCGCACGGTAGCAACCGTGTCCTGGAAATACGAGCCTCTGATCCCAGGACTAATGTCGTTTTCTGTTTTCCCGGTCCACCTGCAGCGAACGTTTGTTGCTGTCGGGAAAAATGCATTTCCCGCAATGGTCACTCGAGTCCCTCCTTCTCGTACGCCATACGTCGGTGCGGCAATGCGGGTCCAGGAGGAGGTGAAGGTGTAGGAGAAGGCATCGCCCTGCTTACTAATTACTTTGCCAATGCCGACTTTAAACAACTCCACGCGAAGTGATGCTTCCCCATAAACCCAGGCGGGTACCAGGCAAACCAATTGTTCGCTTGAGCTTGGTGAACAATATAATACGAGTGTTTGCTGATTTCCATACGCGTCCGCTCCGTACATGAACACAATGTAGTCGGTTGCGGAAGAATCGAAGCCATTGCCCGAGACAATCAAATTATAGCCTCCCTCTGCAGGGCCAAACGTCGGCGAGGCAGTAATCCAGAAACCGCCAGCTTCATATGCGAAAAGCACGGACTGGGGTCCTACCAATTGAAGCTGCGCGCCGTTCTTGTTGAGGGTGAGAGTTGTGATTCCCGCTTGTGGCCAAGGCGGAGACGTGCAAGAAAGAGAAGTGCCGGTGACAAAATACGCAAGAGAGGTGACTGGCCCGTGCACACCGGTTTGTGCAAAGCTGCACGTATATGAAACACCACCTCGTTGACTGAATCCGGCCCCACTGACCAGCACCGACGTGCCTCCAAGTGTAGGCCCCGAGGGCTGATTGATACCGCTCCAAGCGGCGGTGATTGCGAATGATGAGTTGCCCATCAAGTTGTAACTCCCTTGACGAACGGTAAGAACAGAATCGCACTCTTCATACGTCCACAGCGGGACTCTGCACGCCAGAATCGACGCAGATGACCTGCCGAGGCGACGGGAAAGAGTCAGAAACCGCCGCCCAGCCCTGTATCAGACACGAAAAAAAATCTTTCAAGCTTTCACGTTGCACAAAAGCAGAACACATACGGTGTAGCAGCCGCCGAGAGCAACGACGATGCGCCACAAGCAAATTTGCAGCGGTAATCGCTGCTGAATGTGTTAAACCCAGCGCCGACAACAGTGAGCATGTACCCTCCAAGTCCGTGTCCACTACTGGGGTGGGCAAGATTGTACAAGACTTCTCCCTGTGCTCGGGCTGCCGGCAAGTGTCCTGCATGCCGAACTCAGAGGTCAGGGGCCCGCAATGTTTTCGGCGTGCCTGCTGTCGTTCTCCACGCAGGAGCTGCTGCTTGCACACGCAAAGGCCGACGGTTATGCCCGGTGCGCGGAAGCACTTACCGGCAGCAAGCAGGAGGGCGCTCAGGATGCAAGTGAGAGGCGCATGATCGTGCGCTGAGGCCAGCGCTGCCCGACGAGGACGGCGGCCGCCCAGCGCGGGCCTTCGTATAGATGCTTCAGGGCGCGGGGTCTGCGGCTGGCATTGGCGGCCGCTGACCGTCCCGGCGCCATCAAAATCGGCATGGGCCAGGGAGTGCGGCCCAGCTGGAATGCCCTGCCAGCCAGAGGCGGCATCGGAATGACGGAGGCTTCGCCACTGCAGGACTTCGTCCTCCTTCGTTGCCTCGCGAGCACTCGCGGGCGCTGCCCGGCGCGTCATGCTCGCAGCAGCCTGCCAACGTGAGCAGCGCAAGCGTGAGCACAATACTGACCAGTCCTGCGTGCTCGGCTAGCAGATCCGCATGATCCCTGGAGCTCCGCGCCGAGAGCAGGTTTCTATCTACACACACACACAGTTCCTTCACAACGAGCAGCATGCCGCGCCAGCACATATGCGCCCAGCATGAAGCCGGAAACATCATCTCTGACCTTGGTCGACGATGCCAGGGGCTGCGTGGGTGGCGCTCCTGCCCTCTCTTTCAGAGAAGCGCCGCCACGCGTCGTGGCGCTTCTCTGAAAGACAGGGTAGGACGCATACCGTCTCCTTCCGTGCAGTGTTGCGCCCATCGCCGCCATGCGGCGCTCGGGCGCGAAGCCCTGCAGCGCGACTACCCCTGAGGGTGCCCTAATCAAACCGACTCCTGCCCCCGCACGGGCGCGCTCGATGCTGCCCGATACTGCGCCATGCCCGACCGCTCACACACCTCTCCACCAGTCGAACCAAAGGGTTACAATTTTTTTTGAAAAAAATCCCTCCAAAACCCACGTCCCTGTTGAAGCCTCGTGACGTGGAAACAATATGGGTATAAACCACGATTCGTTACCCGGACCCATGGAACGTGTTCAGTTAACTTACACAACTCTTCCCGTCGGCTTGCCGGCGATGGGGGGCCTGGTGTCGACTAGCGCGGCGGAGAAAGGTGCTCGCCCGGTCCCGCGCGCCGTGACGTTGTCGCTATGCCCCTGTCTTGCCTGCGTGTGTGCTAACATCGTGTTTGGGCCCGTGCGCAGAACCGGGGGAGGATGGCATGCTTATGCGGGTGAGCCCTTGCGCCCGCTGCTGGCGTTGCGCTGCCTGTGCGGCAGCTGCTGTGGCCATGGTAACGATAATTATGGCTGCAGGACATGCGGGCGAACACTGCTGCGAACCAGACGACGGTTCATGGGGTTCAGACCCCCCGGTGGCGCAAGGTCGAGGCAGCTGCAAGAAAGCAAAGGGCTGGCAGTGTCGAGTTCCATTCGATAGTCGAGACTCGAATCTTTGAGCAACTGCAGGTTGCCACGAGCAATTTTTGTGTGTGCCGGTGCTGAGATCTGCCGCTGCTTGAGCTGACATGTAGCGCTGTTCTTATACCAGGCCCCGCACTTGATATCTAAGATCAGCCAGAGTGGACAGCGGGAGAGCCGTGATGATGCGCCCAGATTGGAGCGAGCACCCAGTGGTGCGTGGCCCGTCCGACTGCCGCTGTCTCGGACGGAGAGCAAATGTTTTGCAATATTTTGGCGAGCCCATGCTTGCGAATGTATGCCTCTGAAACAATCTGATGCAGCAGGCCAAGATGCGGTGAAGAGAACGCCGTCATCTGGAGATACGGTAAAGAGAACGCCGTCATCTGGAACTGCAAACGGCTCGTCAATTTCCGCTTTCGAAGTCCTAAAAGGTTTGCTGTGGTGCCCGTGTCTGCCTCGCGTCAGTGCTTTCGTCTTCTCATTGCTCAAGTCACACCTTCTTGCCCTGCTGTGTTTTCCCCTGCAGAAACGTCGGAGCATCACACGCTGGGCGGGAAAGAATTGTGGGGGAAAAAGAAGCGGAGAGAGTACATGCACGACAGATACGACAAATTGAGCGAATCGGACAAAGATGCCGGATTTCTATCTGCTCCCTGGAAATTTATGAGGTTTGGCAGCGGAACGAGGGGCGATACTGATGGTGCTGATACATCAAGCACAAAATGGCTTCCGGTGAACACTGTTCTTTGCAAGTGGGCAAATGAGGAGTTGAAAGATTTAGCTTGGAATGTCTCGGCACATAAATTGACATGTTTGCTGTTTATGGTGCCAGGTTCCCGTGTTGAATCCAGGCACACGACCTGCGGGTATCTTACGAGCAAGTGCGAAGTCTGGATTACAGGGAGACGAGTCAGAAACGCCGCCGCTTCAGAGCCCTGCTGATCCTAGAAAACGTCAGGTCTGCACAGTTTGTTTCGTCAGCCCCTGCCAGTATGTATGCACAATCAGTGTTTGTCAGTATGACGCTTGTTCATTGCGGCCTTTGGGTGTGTTTTGGTCTGTGACTTTTTGTGTTGTCGCTGTTTACCCCACTGAAATACCCAGACATTCTGAAGCTTTCGTGCCCTCTCTGTTTCTCAGCTAGATTCTCCACCGAGCCCAAGTGAGAGTGAAAAAGGTGTTGCAGTCGTCTCTTTTCCCGACCCACTGCCGAGAAGAGTCGCCTCTTTTCCCGACCCACTGCCAGATCGTGAAAAGGTGTACCCCTTTGTACCTTAGGGAATGCTCTACTGCCCCTGTCGTTCTGACCAGTTTCTCGTTTTGATTTCTTGGATGCGTATGTTGCTCTGACCGCTTAAGCTTCCCTTTTCGTTCAATCTCGTAAGACTGATTCTGATGCACGGTATTCTTACTGTACCGCAGAGGCTCTCCTTGCCGGCTGGACGTCTGACGCGGACCGTCTCCTCCGACAACCATCCTGAAGACAATTCAGACCATGCGCTGCCTGCAAGCCCTTTAGGAGGTTTGTGTTGCCACCGTCGCATGTTTGATTAATGTTGGGGACGTTGATGCTAGAACAAGTACTTGAGTTTTCGTCAGCAAAAATGACTTGATGCGCGTGGTCGCTTTGTTCCTTCGTAGTTCTCCTACCCTTCCCCATAACAAATGTGCTGTGCAGCTCCCAGGGCGCCATCATCTCCTACGAGACAAATCACAACGTTCTCGGGTATCAGTAGGCCGGGTTCCTTCTCTCGGAATCCATCGTCCCCAGTCCCACAGCAGAATGAACCTGTGAACAATGCCAGTGCAGACCCAGAAGTGCCGGAAAGGAGAAAGCCGACGCGTGTGCCGACCAAGCAAGGCAATAAAAAGGAAGCAGTTTACAGCCCTGTCCCAGCTGAAAAGTATTTAGGCCACAAGGCAGACCAAGCGATGGAATTGCAAGATCTGGATCTGGACGACTATAAAGAGCAATATTCTGTCGCGCCATATCGGAAAAAGATGTCGGTAGATGCTGACTCGAATCCGCCAGAACGAGACGAAAGCGAAGTTGGTAACGAAAACGAGATCGGTAGGGTCGTTTCAAATGCCGTCAGCAGCAGCGACTCCGCAGACGGGACGGGTTTCGGTCGAAGAAGATCTTCTGGGGCAAAGAGTCTGGGATGGGGAGACAAGAAGCCTCCTCCGCTGAGCTACAGGCCATGGTATTCAATCTGGTCGTGGTAATGTGGACGCAGGAAGGAAAACACCGGAGGTGTCCTTGGTTTGAAATGCCCTTTTCCAAACTTGTATGAGTATTTTTGGTGGTGTTATGTGAAAGCAAGTGACAAGAGAGATGGAGTTCGCAGGGACCCGCCGTTTTTCATATCGCGTTGATGTCGCGAGGGCGCTAAGTAATAAAAATGAATGATTTTTCAGTTAGATTAAAGACGATGCTTCATCAACTTAATTTCACGTCCAGCAACGAGTCACGCTGTCGAGCCAAGGCGGAAATCTCAGCATTAAGAGCATCACAAAGATCAAAATCCTCCTCGCCAAGCGCAGCTTCCAGCTGGTGATGCAGCAAGTTGATACGCTCTTGCAAAGTCACTCGTTCAGTGGTGCGTGCTTCCGCACCAACTGTTGCCCCTGTATCTGCCGAGTCCAATGTCCAGGTCACTGCTGCATGTCCTTCTCTGCCTCCTGGGGTTGCCAAGGATTCCTCGGGCTTGGCAGACGCACAGTGCACGACGTCCTCGTGCGGAGCGCTCGTCCGCACGTTTTGCCGCATCCTGTTGCAGCGCTCATGGATCCATTCCATCTCCACCTGCAACAACGCTGCAGACTCATAGTTGTTGCTCTCAATCTCTTCTTCCATGAGCAGCTGGACCTCACGCGCCTGCGACATAAGCAGCTGCAACTGCACGCATCCGTAGGATCAGAGTTAGCACATTTACCCACCCAAACCTATCAAAAAAGCAGGTTACTGTACACAAATTCTCACCCGATTTTCTTCCATCTTCTCGTTGGAGTCCTGTACCTGTAGAGCCAACGAATCTGCCCGCAGGCGCGCTTCAGTCAACTTTTCATTCAGCGCTGCCAACAAGTCCACAGCACCCTGCAACTGCTCCGCCTCCACCTCCCGCGTGGCAGTGAGGGCTTTTATCTGAGAATTGATGCTGGAGGCATCTCGGAAGGCGCGCTTGTCCACAGCCATCTGTTTGTGCACCTGCAGCTCGGCAAGCTGCGAATCCCACGACGCAAGATTCTGTTTCTTCTTCGTCACCTGCTGCTGTGCTTCCAGCAACTGCCGGCTTAGATCTGCCACACGCTCTTCAGAGACCTCTCTCTCCCGTCGAACCTGCTCCTCATCCACTGCGCTGCGTCTCTCGCAGAATCCTCCCTCTTCACCATCCCCCGACGCCGAGCACGCAGCCGCCATGCCGTCAACGTCCTCTCCCAATAGGGTGCGTCGGCGCAGGGCCAGCTCATGACGGCGATGCTGGGCCTCTTGGGCTTTCAGTAGCGTGGTGTTAGCCTCGCTAATAACTCGCTCCAAGGAACTGAGTGTCTCACTGCTGCGCTCTAGCGTCGTCTGCAGCACTTGGTCCTCAGATGCAATCAACTCTTTCGCCTTCGAGACCTCGAGCTTTTCGTTTGCCACACGCTGGAATTCACGCCTGCAACACATTCAAAAAGTCAGCATAGCAGCTCAAACTAGAAACTGATACATGCATGCACGATACTGCGGACGGTTGAGGTTTCCTCACGTGACGCGTTCTCTGTCTGCTCGAAGGGTTGCGCTGTTAGAGCTCTCAGCGTCTAGCAACATCTGCAGCAAAGTCTGGGCACTTTGCACTTCTTCCTTGCAGCGGCGCTCCTCTTCCAGCTTCACGACCAGAGCGCGCTTCAGGGCTTCAATTTGCTCCTCAATGGCCGCACGCTGCTCGCCAACGGATGACTCCCTCTGCTTGGCCTCGGCCAAATTGCGCTCTCGCGTTTGGAGCTCCTTCTCGTTGCTGAGCGCAGTCAGCGCAGTGTCAAGCTCTTGAGACATGACCTCAAGTGACGCGTGCTCGCCCTCCAGAACCTGTCCACGCCGCACCGCCGCAATGCGCTGCTGCTCTAGGCGAGCATGCGCGTCGTGCGAGTACTGTTGTGCCTTGGCACGCGCATCCTGCTCGACAGAAGAGAGGAATTTCAAGGCTTCCCGCCGCGCCAGAATAACCTTGCGCTCACAATCCTGCTGGCGTTGGTCTAATGCTTCATACTGCTCCCACAGCACACGCCACTGATCTTTGAACACCAGCAACTTGTCGTCACACTCATGCACTTGACGCTCCAACTCCGCAGCGCTCGCGTAGCGTTCGGCAGCCGCCTCGACGGCGAGTTGATGCGCTGCGTGTGCGCGTGCAGTGAAGGCGTCAGCTTCTTCCACTGCTACGTCCTTGCGCGTCTGGAGCAACTCCTTCTTCTGGCATTGTATGTCCGTTATCACCTCCTCAAACTCTCCAAGCAGCCGATTCAACCCTAGAGATTGATCTTGACGAGCACTATTCACGCGCTCACACAACTGCAGCAGGCGCTGGCTTGGAGTCACGAGCGCCGACAAAGTCGCTCCCCCAGACTCGGTTGCGGTAAGATTGGCAGCAGACGGGCTCTCCGTCGCCAAATCCACCATATCCAACGACAAATTTCCATTCTGAGGCAGCTTCTGGCTGATGCTTGCATCAATGCTCCTGGCGGGGGCATCGGGCTGGTCTGTCACATGCTCACCCCACCTGAGACGCGATTCCTGCCCCTCGCGATCGCGATCCGTCCGTGTCTCTTTGCCCTTGGGCGAGGGAATGATCATCTGCTTCATCATCATCTGCCTCATCCCCTTTGGCGAGCCCATGGCAACTGCCGCTCCGCTCTTTGAGGAGGCGCGAGTCTCACAAGCACCATTCAATGCGCCCATTCTCTCCCCCTCTGCGTGCCCATCACCGCTCATGTGCGCAAACACATCCGAAAGATCATCCCTGACACCACCCCATCCCCTCTCAACCTCAGCCTCACTGGCTTCCGCCTCATCCTCACTCGCTCCCCGCGCTTGCACGGGCATGCCGAGGTCGAAACTGATCAGGTCGCTGCTTTCATCTGCCACACCCTGGCCACGAGAAGGAGGTGGTCGTGGTGGTGCTTTGCTGGGCTTCGCAGGACCGAGATTGGAGTTGATTGCACTCATAGTCGCATCTTGGCCGCTTGGAGCCGTTGTACGCGGGGTCTCCTGCCAGAGTCATAGCCAGCAGATGAGCAAAGAGATTAGCCAGCAAATTCTCCCGGCATCCTTCGCCCTTTCAAGGCCTCGGGTGTGTGTCATACTCGGGTGTGTGTCATCGAGCAGACCGTGCGCATACTTATGCAAACACTCTCGAATAAGCGGTGTACGAGCTACCGGCACCTCAAATACGAACAGTACAACCTGCCGGCACCTCAAATGCGCGGTGAACGAGGTGCCGGCAGCTCAAATACGCGTTGTACAATTCGCCGGCAGCTCAAATACAAACAGTACAACCCGCCGGCACCTCAAATGCGGGGTGTACGAGCTGCCGGCACCTCAAATACGAACAGTACAACCAGCCGGCACCCGGCACCTCGAATACGCGGTGTACGAGTTGCCCTCACCTGAAATGCGCGGTGTACGAGCTGCCGGCAGCTCAAATACAAACAGTACAACCCGCCGACACCTCAAATGCGCGGTGTACGAGGTGCCGGCGGCTCAAATACGTTGTTTACAACGCATTTGAGGTACCGGCGGGTTGTACTGTTCGTATTTGAGCTGCTGTCGGGTCGTTCACCACGTATTTGAGGTGCCGGTGGGTTGTACTGTTCGTATTCGAGCTGCCGGTAAATTGTACAATGCGTATTTGAGGTGCCGGCAGCTCGCACACCGCGCATTTGAGGTGCCGGCGGTTTGTCCTGTTCGTATTTGAGCTGCCGGCGAATTGTACAACGCGTATTTGAGCTGCCGGCACCTCGTTCACCGCGCATTTCAGGTGCCGGCGGGTTGTACTGTTCGTATTTGAGCTGCCGGCAGCTCGTACACCGCGTGCAACACTCCTGCGCTGCAATACTCCTGCGCCACTCACTTTGCGTGCAAACACTCCTGTGCGTGCAAACACTCCTGTGCCACTCACTCTGCGTGCAAAGTGAGTCATACTCCTGTGCCTCACGCTGCCTTCATCCAAACACTCCCAAACACACCCAAACACACAGCCTTCATGCCAATACATTTGAGCCACACACAGCCTTCATTCCTTGATCATGTCGAGCCAAAGCACCAGAACCACTTAAAGCACACACACACACACACACACACGCACATACACACACACACACATACACACACACACACACACACACACACACACACACACACACACACACACACACACACACGCACACACACGCACAGACAGCTTACAGGATACAGTAGGGCAGGAACTTAGCACAAGCGTAAAACCTTACACACAACACTGGCACGCAACAATAGGCAACAATAGGGGCAACAATAGGGGCAACAATAGGGGCAACACTAGACACTGGCAAGCAACAATAGGCGTACGCAAAACCTGCACCCTAAACGCAAAACCTGCACCCTATACCCTAAACGCTACACTAGCTAAACCCAACACTAGGCATATATAGACGTATATTTGATTAAATCCAAGAAGCTAAACGAAATAGCAGCACCAGCACACACCCAGCACATACCCAGCACACACCCAGCACACACCTGCCTACGACGCCCGAGCGCAAACAAAATGAGAGAGGGAGAGAGAGGGAGAGAGAGAGAGAGAGAGACCAACGAGAGAGAAACCTGGGAGAGAAAGGACAAAACCTCACGAATTGCCTCATCCGACTCTTCCCTGATGGGGCTCCGTGCTCGAGGCTTAGATGGCGCTGAGTTGGGTGCTTTTGTTGCTATTGCTCCTTTCGATGCCGCTGTTAATGCTGCCTCACGCCTCGGGGCGCTCGACTCTGTGGTTGCCCACATTCACACACACACACACAAACACACACACACACACACACACAGGTATGACACGAGAGACACGAGAGGGATGACACAAGGTAAGACTCTATCACACAAGGTCAGACTCTATGACACAACACATAGGTATCACACTATGACACAACACATAGGTATGACACTATGACACACCGCATAGGTATGACATTACGGCACATAGGTCTGACACGAGAGAGAACCTGGCAGCATCACAGCCAACGTGTGTCCGTACTTCACTCCGCCTGTGTGTTTGTGTGAGCGAGAGGGGGCGGGCGACGATGGACGATGGACGCCACCCTGTCAGATACATTCCCTAAACCCTAAACCCGAAACCCTAAACCCGAATCCCTCAACCCTGAACGCAACAGGAGCCATGGAGAGAGACACAGTGAGACACATGCGAGAGACACATGAGAGAGACACATTGAGACACATGAGAGAGACACATGAG
>Ga0315905_10000596_pt1 | contig 39058 bp, 41 predicted proteins | sample LakEriMetagenome_5_FD_203522 | JGI IMG/M metagenome (GOLD analysis project Ga0315905, IMG submission 203522) | Freshwater fungal communities from buoy surface, Lake Erie, Ohio, United States - Buoy 4 MA121 | ecosystem: Environmental > Aquatic > Freshwater > Lake | place: USA: Lake Erie, Ohio...
TTGCGGTGCACGGTGGGTTCGTGGAAGTGAGCAACGGCAAGGTGTCGATCCTCACCGACGACGCCGAGCTGGGCAGCGAGATCGACAAGAACCACGCCGCGGCCGAAGTGGCGCGCTTGGAAGAGCAATTGCGCCACGAGCACGACGCCAAGGGTGCCGCCGAGTTGGGCAAGGCCCACGCTCGTCTGGCCGCCGCCGGTGGCGTATCGGGCACCTCCGCCGCCTCGCACTGATTCACGCCCTCCCTCATTGGGATCGAAATCCCGCCAGATTCGTGGGTCTGTTTCCCCAAGTCACCAGCTGCTCGCCACGGCGGATGGCGAAGGGCTCTTGGAGTTTTCGACCTAGGTCGGCGCCTTCCTGCTGCGCCCGAGTCACCAATTGCAGTCGAGCGGGGATCTCGATGAGATGACATTTCATTCACCCAGAACTGGAACTCTGTTCGAGAGCAATTCTGTCGATTCCTTATCCGAATAGCTGCCATAATCTCGAATGAATGAAGCCAATTGACGACGATCCGATTCAGCATCGCTTGAATGTCTTGAACTCATGGAGAGTCGTGAGGCACATAGTGCGCAACGTCGAGGAAGATTGTCTGCTTTTTCACGCAGAGCCGAATCCCGGTATCGGATATGACTGCCTCGGACTTGCCACACGACTCGGCTCTACTCGGATAGACCAAAAGTTTCTACTCAACCGCAACGGCCAGAACTCGACGGCTCTCGAGGGGGTTTGGAAACTGATCGAGCAAACCAACTCTGAAGAGGTTGCTGAGATACTTCTGAAGCGGCTCTCCTTTCAGATTCGCAAACGGCCGGTGGACAACCACGTTTCTCGAGTGTGCGATCAGGTCGTCGGTTGGATCGAGTGCCACCTTGATGACGACTTCCATGTCGGCCCGGTTGGCTGGTACCTGACGAGCAGACGAGGTCGGTTTCAGGCCGAACTGGAATACACGAGGGAAGAATGGCCTCTTGCGGATCACGGGCCTGAGATTCTCTGCATAGTTGGGCAGGATGAATGTGCACGGTTCGATCAAGTACCCCATGAAGAGAGGATGACGAAAATGTCGACGTCGGACGAATCGACTGATTATCCGACTTTGGAGAGTGCGCTGGCAGGCTGGGCGACGACTCAAACCATCCCGAGCATCTGGCCAGAGATTCACGGCGCAATCAGGTCATTGTCGGACAAATTAGGAGACGTCGTTCGAATTCACATTCCTCCGGCACGCGGTTACATCGCAGTTACATTCGAGCGAGAGCCAAAGAAGGTTGGTGCGTACATCCATCATGGGTATGTGAACCACATTGTCCCGATCGGGGGCTCCTTCGCCTTGGAAAATGACCCCGGATACTGGCGCACGAGTTTTTCATCGGCCCACGAGAGCGTTTCCAGGGCCCACAAGACCTCCATTGCTCCGACAGTATGCCCAGAGTGTCATCTGCACGTTCCGACAAGTGGCGAATGTTCCTGCGGTTGGATTCGGTCTTAGCCAGTGTTTTCATCGGAAACCGCTCGAGTCGAGGCGGAGGAGGTCAGGAGTGCCAGAGGAATCCGACAAGAACCACCTATACGTCGGTCGAAAATCGAACGGACAAATTGGTTACGTGGGCATAGGTGGTCAGACGCGACCTTTCGAAGGACACACCGAAGAGGCGGACGACGTGCTCCGCGGTGGAGAAATCTGGATTACGGCAACCCCGTTTTCGACGCGTCAGGATGCAGAAATGGCCGAGTCGCTCTTGATCCGTGCTCTCACTTGGGCAGCCGAGAATCCTCCCGACCTCGCAAATGTGTCGAAAGTGACTTCCTCGAAACATCTCGTTCCTGCCCTACCGTACAAAGCCGGCATTCTGAGGTACTCGAGTGTTTCCCGTGCGCTGTTCGTGAAGGTACGGCCAAGCTCTCTGAAGGGTAGAAGTGCTCCGTCGGGGGAGGCTGGTCAAATCGAGTTGGCCATGAGGTGCAATCGGTGGTGGCGCCTCATGGCGGCGAAAGACCGCAATGACCAGGTGGAGCTGCTCATTGCTGTCAGCTCTCAAACCAAGCCGTCACGTGTGATCGGGGTATGGAGGACCAGACCGGTTTCCGATTGGTGGTACGAAGACCAAGCTCGGCCGGAGATGTCCGAAGAACGGGCTGAGCCGTGGAACTCTGCTGCGCCCGTGTACGGGACGGATGCCGCGAAGGGGTGGGTCGTGACATTGGAGTCTTTGGACTCGAATGTGAATGATTGGCAGGGCCTCGAGTTCGACTGGGAGACTTACGCTCCACAGGGAATCGGTTTCAGCAGAGACATAAGACCTGCAAAGTAAGGCGAACTCATCTGGCGCTCTCGATAGGCATAGGCGTGCTTCGAGAAAACTAGGATCGGGACGTCGGCGAGCAACCGACCTCAGAGAGGCATCATGTATCCATTCCAGTCCGCGCTGATCACGGGTGCCTCGTCTGGTATCGGCGAGGCCATGGCCCACTGTTTGGGTCGTGCCGGTGTGCCCACGGTGTTGGTGGCGCGTCGCGGTGATCGCCTGGCCGAGTTGGCCCGTTTGTATCCGGGCTTCGAGGTGCTGGCCGCCGACCTGACCACTCGCGAGGGACTGGACGCGGTGTGCGCGCGCATCACTGACGTGGCTCGCCCCATCGACCTGGTGGTGAACAACGCCGGGTTCGGTTCGTCGGGGTACTTCGAGCAGGTCGATGCCGATCGTCTGCAAGACGAGATCGCTCTGAACGTGAGCGCGCTGGTGCGACTGTCGCACGCGGCCATGAGCGTGATGGTGGAGCGACGGCGCGGATGGATTCTGAACGTGTCGAGCGTGGCGGGCTTTCAGGCCGGACCGAGGCTGGCGGTGTACGCGGCAACGAAGGCGTTCGTCACCAGCTTCAGTGAGGCGGTGCACGAGGAGGCCAAGCGGGCCGGCGTGCACGTGACGGCGTTGTGTCCGGGGTTGACGCGCACCGAGTTCCAGAGTGTGAGCAACACCGAAGGATTGCAGCGCGGATTCCCGGTGTTCGCCTGGTTGACCGCCGAAAAGGTGGCGGCCGACGGGCTGGCGGACTGCGCCAAGGGCCGAATTATCAGTGTGCCGGGCGCTCTGTACAAGGGACTGGTGTGGGGGAGTGCGTTACTGCCGCGGGCGGTGAAGCGCTGGGTGTACGCCACGGCGATGAAACGCGGGTGATTCCAGTAGTTGAGTTCGAGAACGCTTGGTCCCAAAGATCGATCAAAAGTTCAGCCGACCCTGATTTGAAGTCCAAAACAGTGTTGTGGTCTCCTGAATAAGCTCGGCTGATGAGAATCGGACAAGTGATTCGCTATCCGGCGTCCAAGTCTGTCAAAGAGGTCGTCGACGGTCTGCAGAACTGGTACTTTTTGACGGCTCCTCCGCCGGGTAGCAATTGGCCAAAGGCGATGTTGGACTCGGGCATCAACACTTCCGCAATGACGAAGTCAAGCAGGATTCCTTATCTTGCATTGCGATCGAGCCCCCATCGATTTGGGTCGCGGGAAACTCCCTGGGAAGACATTCACCGGCCTGATCAGGGTTACTCGAGATACTTCGGTGACGCGAAGCCGGGTAACAAGGGGGCCGCTGACTACCTGGGTAATCAGCGCATGTTGGATGCCTACATTCAGCAGCAGGGCGACAGGAGCAGTCGCCTGGACTCTCCGCCAGTATTGATTTTTGAAGCAGTAGAAGAAGGTGGGAGAGAAAAGGGTCAGTTTGTCTTTCATGGTCTCGCGGTTATATCGCGAGCCGAACTGGTGGTTCAAAGTGAACCAAAGGGTGGTCGAGGAACATTTCCTAACTATGTCTTTGAACTCGCTCATTTGGATCTAGCCCCAGAGAACGAGACTTTAGATTGGTCTTGGATCAATGACCGACGGGATTCCGCGAAATCGGCGCTAGATGCGTTGTCCTCCGCACCGCAATCATGGAAAACGTGGGTTGAAAACGGCTCAATCGGGAACCTCAGACGAAGTGTGATTACTCGTGGAGTCGTGACGGAAAAAATGCAACGTCCCGCGAACAATACGGAAGAGTTGAAGCTTCTTAAGGCCATTTACAGTCATTATCAAGGCAGGCAACACAGGTTTGAGGGGCTGGCAGAGTTTGTAATCCAACAGATTTTCGAAGACCGGGGGATTGAATTCAAACCAGGTTGGATAACTCAGGGTAGCGGTGATGGCGGTTTCGATTTTGTTGGATCCGTAGACCTCGATCCGGTTGGAAAGATTCGGGCCAGCAGGCAGGTATTGCTTGGTCAGGCGAAGTGCGAGAAGTTGGATCGGCCCACAAATGGCCTACATATTGCTCGTCTGGCCGCTCGGCTTAGGAGGGGATGGCTCGGCGCTTATGTGACAACTTCATGGTTTTCAATGCCCGTACAGCGGGAGATATTGACAGATCGTTATCCGGTTGTTCTTGTCGATGGGTTGCGACTTTCTGAAGAAATCCGCAAACACTTAACAGACACAGGCAAGGAGCTTCACCAACTTCTCGGGCGGCTAGATTCGGAGTACGAACATCGTCTTGGCTTCGGAGATCCGGAGACCGTTCTGACCATGTGATGGCTGACCATGTCGTACTAAGTGGGGCGCTATTCGCTTTCGATGATGGTTTCCGAGACTTCGTCGAGAGCATCACGAACGATCTGAGCCTTCTCTGTGCTGTCCAGATCTTCAAGGCATATTGTCGCAAGGATGAGACCTACGAGTTTGACTGCGTGTCGGTAAGTCTTGCGGTCAGCCTTGGTTTCTTCGAATTGAATGAACATCTCAAGGGCGATCTCTGGGTCGAGACCGAGCTTTCGTTCGAAGACCGCCGAAAAGATGTCTGAAGTCTTCAGAATCAGCGGGATCTTCGAGTAGTCCCCACCACCTGACTTGCTCGTATGAGCAGCGATGAAGAGACGCCGGGGTGCACATCTCGACTGGGCATGCACTCCATCTCCGGTCAAGAAGTAGTTGCAGCCGGACTCCTTCTTTGGACGACCATCCTCGTATCCGTCGCACCATCTCCTGACCACGTGGTCGCGAAGTGGATAAAGCGCGATCCACGTCCAGAAGCCATGGTCATTGAGGAGGCCTGGACTCGCTTGACGCACCTGAAGAAGAGCAAGGTGCAGATTCTTTGCGAGCTCAAAGTCATCATCCGAATACTCAAGTGTGAAAGTGACTGGTTTGCCACTAACGGTGACATCTTCAGTAGGGAAATCGCCACTGGAGCCGATGGTGTCGGCGATCTGCTTCGCGCTGAGAAATTCGACGTCGACGATGCGCTTAGCTGTCAACGCAATCTGCTTTCCGGCCGTGGGGCTCACGCTTCGATCGTCCTTTCCATAAAGGTCTTCAGCAATTCGGATACCGCCTTCGTGGAGCCGAGCTCAACTTGGAGGCTTTGAGGGAGAAAATCGGCGATTGCTCGTTGGACTTCGTCCTCCTCCATCAGAAGCAGGCGAACAAGGCTCTCCTCCCATTCGGATTTGTGACCATTTGAAGCTGGGTCAAGCACGTGGATCCATTCTCGCAAAACCATTCTCTCCAGAGCCGAGAGCTGCTCTTGCACGCTCTCGGGTTCAGGGTCGTGGGAATTGATGTTGATTTCACGGGCTGCGTAGATGGACGTCGCGATCGCAACGGAGAGGCATTGGTGGGCAATCGTCGAGTTAATGGCATCCCGAGCTCGCGCGCGCTTCCCTATCTTGTCCTCGCATGTGAGGACATCTTGAAGGCCGTCGATGTCCGAATTGAGGTAGAGAATTGGCCGAGCTTGCCAACGGAGGGCGAAATACTCGGACTCCCGTAGACCTGGGACGCCGTCGTTTTTGAAGGATACCCAGCGGAATTCGAACAGGCTGTCGACGCCCTTGCGAGCACGGTCGAGAATAATCGTGAGGGGATCAGTCCAGCCGAGAATGCTCGACTTCTGCACATCGATTCGGGACCCGGCTGTGGATCTCAATCGGTCGTGCATCTTCTTTGTTGCCAAGACAAGGGGCTGCAATTCGAGTTCTCCGCTGAACTCGCTCAGGTCAAGGATTAGACCCTGCATTTCGCAGAGAAGCACCTCTGGCTTCTTCGCGGATTTGCCGACCGTGCTTGACGATCCGTTTCCGTGGACCCTCCGAGTCCGTGAGGGGACGTTCCACTGTCTTACAACGAATTTCGTATCATTAAGAACGCTCTGAACGCTGTAAGCACTGGTGTACTGGTCGAGTCGAAAGCCTGCCACGAAGGAAAGCCGGACTTTGGTCACCGACTCGAGCGAGGAGAGATCAAGAAAGTTGTTGCTCCATGACAGAGCTGTGGTCGCCCCAACCGCGCCCGGCGTGACGTACTCGCCATCTATCATGACTTCGGGAATGATTTGGAGTTCAGCGCTCCCGAGGTTCGTGTATGCCGGTTCGCCCTTCACGCCTTGGTCCTTTCCGACTGCTGGTAGGAGACTTTGACGTCCGCCAACGACCGATTTGCCACAGTGGACAGCGGGATTGACGAGGTCAACGCGACGTCGATCGACTGAAGGCCGTCGGGCACCACGAAGGTAACCGACCTCACCGTGCCCGGGATCTTCCCCGCAATCTTGGTTACGGTCACACCGATTGCCGTGAGGGAGCTCTCGTTGATTTCTGCGATGTTGAGCTCACGACCGGTTCCCTGCTCATCAAGTAGCACTATCGCGCAGTTCGCCCTCCACTCGCCAGACCCGGTATTCCGAGATAGCTTGAAAGAGGCCTTGATGGACTGGGGTGAAGTCCGGTCGATGATTCGATTGGCCATAGAAAACCGCTCCTCGCGCTTCTTCGCTCCCCCCTTGCCGCCTTTGAGCATCTCGGCAAGTCGTCGCGGGACTTTGCCATTTCCGGTTGCACCGGTGCCGAGAAGTCGCGTTGCATTCGCGCCGAGTGCATCGAACAGCTCCTTGATGTACTGCTTGCCTCCCCGCTTGTAGTTCTCTGCGAGCTTTATTGCTGACGAGTCCCACTTGTCGTGGGCCGGTGGCTCGGAATCGCGAAGAAAGGACTCCGTGGCTACGTCCTCGGTAGAAGTACCTCGATACTTCCCGGCCTTGAGCACTCCAACGAAGGGAGGCAAGAGCGACGAGAATGAACGCGAGTGGTACTCGACAACCATGTGAGCGCCTCGAATGAGGGCGACAGTGTTCTTGAGCTCGACCGGCACGGGCGACTGCTTCTCGTCGTCCTCGGTGATCTTTGTGACGCAGAAGATTGCCTGCCCGTCGAGTTGCTTGTGCTTTGACTCCACGAGTCGCTCGGGGATTCGCACCTTTATCTCGGAAAACGCACTTCCAAAATCCTCGGTAATCGGTTCGGTTGACGTTGCTTGCTCGGCCCGCTGGAAGTACTGGGCCCATGCCGGAAGTCCGACGGTGACCAGCTCCTCTTTTGATCCATTGCGCGTGCCAACGCGAACTTCGAGCAGTCCAGCGGCAATGGACGGCCAGAACCACTTCTGGACGGCGTTGTGGATTTGCTCGATCACGTCGCCTGCTTCGAGGGCCGTTTTCTCCACAGGATTGTCGAGAAACGGAATGAAGATTGACGTACCGGTGGATTGCCAGTCACGTGCGAGAGGGCTTCCCGCCACCGCCTTCTTGGCATCGTCGCCACGCAGAGAGACGGCCCACTTCTTTCCGTTCGTGGTCTCAATCGCTCCGAGATGGCCGTCGCTCGTGTAGTCGCCATCACCTCGCTTGTGTGAAACGAGGTATGCACGACCGAAGACACGGGGTTCGCCAACTGTGCCCTGTGACTCTGCACCTGTCCCCTCACTGGGGAGAGAACTGAACATCGCAACGGAGGCACCGCTGAAGGCCCAGATCACCGACTTGCCGATTCCGAATGATCCACCGCCGACACGCTTTCCAGCCGAGTCAGTCACAAGGACATGCCGGCAGAGCATCACGAAGTTTCCCGTGTCTCCGTCTTCTGCTCCCTCGAGTCCCCGCGCGTTGCTGTCCCTGATCGTCAAGCTTGGGAATTGGCCGGTCTCTACGTTGTCGAGAACCATCTTCGCCCGGCGGGAGAGATGGCTCTTCTGCTCAGAAATTGCGGTAAGGGTGTCCTTGAGGCCACGATCCCATCCCACTAGATCAAGAACAGATTGAGCCGAAGGTCCCTTGTGATCTTCGTAGATGAAGTCGACCGTTACCTTAGACCCGAGTCGCTGATCATTCGAATTCTGAATGGTCTCCCTGACCAGGGTGTCGAACGACATCTGGAATGCGAAGTTGTCGCTTCCTCCTCGTTGCCCCTCGCCCGGATAGCGATCTCTGAAGAACCAACTCGTAGTTGCAGCCACTGAGCCCCCTATAGAACCAAATCACAGGATGTTACAACCCCAATTGGATGATATGTGACTGTGGTAGCAGGGCGCAACCAGAGAAATTGAGTTGCTTCTGTCGAGTCTTTGCTAATTGAAAGAGTCATTCTGTCTTGACTTCTTGGAACTTCCGATAGATCCTTCGGAAGCGGTGGTGTCTTGGACCTAGGGGAAGCAAAGAAAGCAAGGGGAACATCGGGAATTGAACCTTGGTTGTATGACGCTTGGACAATGTGACTTTCATGTGAGGCAGAGTGCCATCAAGACCTTGCGCGAGATCGTCTATCAGTTTTGCGGTGGAGACAGCGCGGGTACGTCCCGGCAAGTCTGGTGTCACCGGAGTCGAACTTCAGAGTTACTGTGACCTCGTTGGTCGAAACTCCGGTGCATCCATCAACTAATGTTCTGAGGTGATGGCAAAGGGCAAGATTTCTTCGTTCACGTTCGCTGACTTGTTCGCAGGCATCGGGGGTATGAGAATGGCCTTCGAGAGGGCGGGCGGGGTCTGCGTTCTTACTTCAGAAATCGATGTTCATGCTCGTATGACCTATGCATATCAGCGTTGGGCGTCTGAAGACAGTCGACATCTGTACATCAACGACGTCGTTGAACTCGGGAGAATGCGGAAGGCGGCAACGCCAGACTTTGATGTCATGGTCGCAGGATTTCCCTGTCAACCCTACAGCATCGCAGGATTGCGACAGGGGTTAGAAGATGAAAAGGGCAGAGGTCAGGTATTTCTCTCAATGTTGGAGACTTTAAACAAAAAGAAGCCAAAAGCGTTTCTTTTTGAAAATGTCAAAGGCATGCTCTCGCACGATGGTGGACGCACGATTGCTTACATGGTTGATCGCCTAAGGGGTTGTGGCTACGACGTTCTCGAGCCGACTGTCTTGAACAGCATGGTTCATGGTGGCGTACCTCAGAACCGTGAACGGGTCTTTATCGTTGGTTTTCGTCGCGATCTCAGTGTATCGGCGGCGCTCGCCGACGTAGAGAGTGCGCCTTCGGATGCGATCGCAGCGGCGAAATTCAAATGGCCCAAAGCGACGAAACTCAGGAAAGAATTGCGTGATCTTCTTGATATCGAAGGAGTTAACGAGAAGTACTTTTACACACCAGAAAAATATGAGTGCTACGCCGAGATCGCTGAAGCTATGACTCGAGATGACACGGCATATCAATGGCGCAGGGTTTACGTTCGTGAAAACAAGAGTGGGGTGTGCCCTGCCCTGACCGCGAATATGGGCACTGGGGGCCACAATGTGCCATTAGTGAAGGTAAGGGAAGAGATTCGAAAGCTGACGCCTCGAGAGTGTGCTCGACTCCAAGGTTTTCCTGAATCCTTTCGCCTACCTCCCGGCATGGCCGATGCGCATCTCTATCATCAGTTTGGAAACAGTGTGACTGTTCCGCTTATTGAAAAGATCGCCAAAGAATTAGTGAGGCATCTCTGAAGTGATTGATCGTGATAGTGGCTTGTACGATTCGATGCTTCAATCAATGGCGCTGTTGTCTGGCCTCTTTAGTCAATCAACAGTCCCCTACATCAACTCGCGGTTTGTCGAGAAGCTGTTTGTTTTGACGACTGGGGCACAAGATCTTGGCAGAGCGGATAAGTCGTTTGATGCCCTGCTGCCTGGTGGTATCGGGGTCGGGATCAAGACATTTACTGCGGAAACTGGAAGTCACAAGACGGAGAAAGTCGCTGAATTCACAGCCCTCGCTAGAGAGGGAAGGTTCAACACTACAAACCGGAAGGTGCTGGTACGTCGTGTCGCTGAAGCGCGAAATCAGCGTGTTTTGTCAAATGCAAGCGAGTACGGCATATCCATCGATCGGTCCGTGTACCACTGCCTAATTCGAATTGAAGGAGGCGCAATTGTCCACGAAGAACCTTATCAATTAGTCAACTTAGAAAATCTGACGCCGACAAATGTGAAGGGTCAAGAAGTTGACGACTGGTCGTTTGCTAGTGGCAAGATTTACTTCTCTGACGGGCTGTCACAGTACAGCTTTAACGTTTCAAAGAATGTTCTCATGAAGCGCTTCAATTTTGATCGCTCGTCAAACTTGATTGAACTTGAATTACATAGTGATCCACTTGATCTCTTGGATCAATTGGTGGGTCGACAACCGAAGTCGGGAATGGGGCGACCAAATTTGACACTTGAACTAGATCGTGAGGACGAAGACAAGAAGGGTGTGCCAGGAAGGGATTATGTCGTTCTGCCATTGTTTTCGACTCGGACAGGTGAGGTAGAAGCAAAGTCAGGGATCAACCAGTGGAATGCCGGTGGTCGGCCGCGCAAGTTCGGCGAAGCATACATTCCGGTACCTAAAGCAATTCATGTCCATTTTCCGCGTTTTTTCCCGCCTCGAGACACCCACTTCAAGCTCAATCTTGCAAACGGGTTTACTTCACAGCGGGCGAAGATTTGCCAATCGGATGGTAAGGCATTGATGACCGAAAGCAATATTGAACTGGGTCGATGGTTGATAACGGTCGTTGATCCGTCAGTAGACCCGAGTGATTTCGGCAAACCACCAACTCGCCGGCACCGTCCTTATAGCTACAAAGATTTGGTGGCTATTGGGTCCGACTCGATCATTGTGCGACGCAATGGTAGGGGCGATTATTCAGTTGAGTTTGGCCCGATCGGCGCCTTTCAAGAATTTGAGTCAGCAATGTGAATCCTCGGCCACGGTGTAATCCATGATTAGCTCTCCCACGGCTATGACAATCTCGGGATTCACCTTTGAAGTGAGTGACCGTGTGCCGTTTGAACCTACGAGTTTTTCAAAAGTTGATGAAGTTAAGGAAGCATTCAATTTTGCTTGGAAGATGACGTTTGGGAAAAAGGGTGAACATCGTGATCATCGCGCTGGAGGATTTGCTCGCCGAAAGACCGGCGAGATATTTGCAAACACCTTTCAGGGCAAATTAGCCGAGTTCGCCGTCTGTCAGGAGCTTTCAGCCCGAGAAGTTCACGTATCGCCCGATCTCTCTGTTACGGGTCTCGGCCAGTGGGACTCTTTTGACCTCAAAGTAGGTGGGTATGTGATCTCAGTGAAGTCAACGAAGCGATTTGGAAACCTGCTTCTTTTGGAGGCGGCAGATTGGGACGATGACGGCAACTATCTGCACAACGGAGGTGAGGCCCAGCCTGATCTCACTGCACTTGTGCGAATCGCCCCTAGTCCTGAGGATTTGCTTCGCGAAAAGCGATTGCTCTACTCGTCAACCTGCAACCTAAATGACTTGAAGTGGGCTGTGGCACCAATTGATCAGTACACATATCAAGTAGTCGGAGCGGTGACTCGCGAATTCATTTCTTCCGCCGTGAGAAACAAGCATCTTCTTCCGAGGGGCGCAACGTTGAATCATCGAACCACAATCGATGCAGATAACTATTACATCCAGGCGTGTGATTTCAGGCCGATAAGTGGACTGCTTTAGTAACCCTTCGTTTCACATCAGGTGACGAAAAGAGTAGGGCCTGAGATGAAGCAGCGAAAGCTACACAACACTCGGCCGAGCCGTCGACTCGGTGACCCCCAACATGCATTGCGGCGAGGTGGACCTACTCACCGCTTCTACTGTTCGCTCGAAGAAGAACAGCGATTGCATCTCCTCACATTCTTGGGACTCGACTACATCAGGCAGGTTGGCCACACAAAACGGATCCCAATTTTGCGTGACCTCCAGGACACACCCGAGCATTGGCGGTCGGTCGATCAGTATCTGGTGTCTCGAGAAGTTGGAGATGGAATTTTGGTCATCGGCTATTTCTTCGGGAGGCACCTGAATCAAATCTGGGACGAGTCGGTCGAGATTCTCGGGCGACATGTCGACACCCCAACTCTTGTCCATCTACGCACTATGGCTGATGCGCTCTGCGACAAGTATTCGCCAGAGTGGGTGAGCCTGTTTCTTGCCGCAGCTGTCGAGGTGAAGCTTCGGGCCAAGCCGCAGCTCGTCGAATTCAGCGATGTTTCTCACCCGGCTTGTCCGTTTCTCATTCAAGAAGATCCAGTCGCTTGCGAGGTAGTGGTCCGCGAGAACGAGGTCGATCCGGTCACGCGTGAACGCCGCCAAGTACGGCGCAAGATCGAGCGGGTCAAGCGGAAGGAATTGCGAGAACAACGGGAGGCCGCGATCGCTCTTTCTCGGGAATTCGAGAAGGGCACGCGAGGTCGCGAAGTCGTGGTCGATAGCAACGACACCGACGTGGATGCGGTTGCTCCTACCGTCAACATCGAGATCCACCGTCTACGGCACCCGCGATTACCCGGTGCCGTCACGAATCTCGAAGCGGAGCCTGTGGGGCGAATTGGGTCGGCATTCGTGCGATGGGGGCCGTTGCCTGAACAAGGGAAGGCTCGCCCCGTTGTCGTCATCGGCGGCAACACTCGATACCTCTGGGTTCGACCGATCTTCACCAAAGACTTCAAGGCTGGGCTCTGGCGATCAGTCGTCATCCACGACTGGAAGTCTGCAGGGCTTGATCACGCATCGTACGTATCGATCGACGTGGTCCGGATCAGGCGCGATCGATGCGTGATCGGAAACGGATCGTTGAGCACTCACGACTGGAATCGGGTGTGTCGCGGTGAAGTTCACGACTGACACCAGAAGTGCTGGTGCCCGATTTGGCAGATCCTATTTGACACCTTGGCGAACGTTCCTACTTCGTGAACGAGAGGGGAATCCGAATGTATTCAGACCAGGGGTGCCAGGGTGATGTCGAGATCGGCACATACGACTCTGGCTTTACGAAGATGTGCCTGGTGCAGTGCGTCAAATGTACGGGCCTGTACGTCGTTTAGATGTGGGACGGGTTCTTATGGATTGTCGATCCGGAACTCGCTCCTCAACCGCCGTCGGCATTTGAGAAAGGGCAATAAACCGCGCTGGCAAGGCAGTACTAATCCGCGGTCGAAGAGGGTCGAGTCTGCTCGTGTGGAGGAGCCTCTCCGATCAGAGGATCGCGCGTCTCCGAGGACGATTTGCCTCGTGACTACGTCGTCGAGGAGTTGGTGGAACTGATCAGATCCTCTCAGAGAATCGAACCGACCGCAGCTCGCCGTCATCGTCCACGTCGATCTCGGTCCAGATGAGTCTCACGTCGTACTGACGAAGGGCTCGTACCACGTCGTCGCGTCCTTTGAAATCGGGTGACGACGTGACGCACAGGGCGAATCGAAAACCGTGCTCGCGCAAGAGGACTGCGTTTCCGATAGCTGCTGGCACCCATCTCGGGTTGAACACAGGGGAGACCTTGACGTCGATTACGAGCGATTGCGACACGTCGAGAAGGTCGGCGCTGATCGGAAACCCAGTCCCGAAATCGGACATATCGCGGCCGGGAAGGACGACCTTCCCACCTTGGCGTTGCATGTGGTCTTGCAGTGCCGAGACCACATGTTGCAGCAGGGCCTTGGAGGATGGCTCGCTCGACGACGATCGCAGTCGGCTCGACGATCGAAGGCCCGACGACGAGAGGCGGTCGGACGACTGTCGCCGAGAGTATTTACTGGTCACCTCTTTGAAGATGGCAAGAAAATGACCGGGATCCTCGGGGGTCACCAGGACGGCGACGTCCTCAGGCCGAACCGGGTCGGGGCCTGAGAGGAGCCGAAAGAGCTGGTCTTTTCTGCCGGGGGCCGCCAGATGCTCGGCGTAGACCTGGAGGAGCTCCTCCGAGGGTCGGTTCTTGCCTGCCTCGACGTGGCTGAGCGCGGCTGAGGAATACCCCAGCTCATCGGCCAGAAAGCTCTGTCGTACCCGACGGGCACGTCGCCCCGCTTTCAGGAGGGCACCGACGTGAAGACGATTATCCATGGTCAAAAGACTACTGATTACTGTGCGATCCCATAAAGATCGGATCATTTTGAGCAATATTAAGGAAAAATGTTGCCATTAACTTGATCAAAGACTGGAGAAGAGAATTCAAAAAGGTTATTTTAAGCAGGCATTATCTCCAGGAAGTCACACTGTTTTCCCCCGGAGCGTGGATGTTCCACACCGGTATGGTTAACTACTTGCCGTCATGACCAACGGGGTCGCGACGGAGCAAAGGAGTCACCATGTTCACTGCCCATCCCGACTACCGCCTCCCGCTCGAGCCATTGATGGCTGAGGTGCGCTGCCCGGGGGTTACCGAGTTCGCCGACTTCATCGGCGTGTCCCGGTGGACCGTCTACCGAATGATGCGTCGGGGTCTCACCATCCTCGAGGCCGATCGCCTCGCCATCAAGGTGGCGGGCTGCCACCCGATCTCGATCTGGGGGCGCGCCTTCTACGGAGACCTCGTTCCGCTTGCGCCCGCCAGCGACTGGAAGGAGGCGGCATGAGTAACCGCCGATTCCCGAAAGCCCACTCACCCAGACCGACCCCCCGAAAGGAACCTCACATGCAATTCGACATCACCATCCGTAACCGTTTCTTCGACACCGTGCGCTTCGAGCATGTCGAAGCAGCCGATATCGACGAGGCAATCGACGTCGCCTTCGGCCTTGCCGACCGCGGCCTGGCCGTCGACGTCGAAATCTCCGACGGCTGTGGCACCAGCGCCAGCTTTTCCATCAATGATGAACTCGAACCCGTCGAAACCAAGGTTCTGTTGCTCGACCGACACCGCGACACGTTCGTGGAGGTGCTCGTACATGCCAAGACCGCGCACGATGCGGTGGTCAAGGCGCTCGAGGATCGCCTCGATGCCGAAGTGGTTGCCATCGATGCGGGAGAAGAGACCGAATGGTGGATGGACGCGTCGCAGACTCGTCTTCCGCAGCCGTGGGACTTCTTGAAGCCCCGCCGTCGTCCGTCGTTGCGTCTCGTGACCGGAGGTGCGGCGTGATGGAGTACCCGCCTAGCCTTCCTTCCCCTCGCGTCGTGAAGTCGTCTGTTCTCAAGAAGCGGTTTCCGAAGCTCATGACCGATATCCCCGACGGCGATCACCTGCTTCAGGTGTGGGCGATCGCCGTGGGGCAGAACGAACAGGGTCGCGACATCCTGCTCACGGGTTGCGCCGTTTTCGGCTCGTTCGACGAAGCACAGAGTTTCGTGCCGGTGCCGAGGAATGTCTTCGAGTCCTGGTTCCCTCTGGCGATGCTGAACACGGTTCCCGATGATCTGTCTAGGTTCGACACGCTGCCTGCGGCTCGACCGGAGCGAGTCGTCGTGCGGGAGGCCATCAACACTGGATGTCGGGTCATCGAGATTTCGGCGGACGAGGGATACGAACTCGCCGACAAATGGGCCTCGGGGTATCAGCCCACGCGTCGGACGCGCGCCTATCTGAAGAGGGCGCTGGCCATCATTCCGAGCGAGCTGGCGGGTGACTTCACCGAGACTTATCAGAAGCTCGTGAACAAGGATTTTGACGAGGAGTCACCTACTCAGATCGCTGCCTTGTGTTTTGCCATCGCATCGTTGCTCGAAGGTCCGGAAGCCGCGTGATCACTTCTGCCTGCCCTCCGTACGTTCATCCCCCTAGTTCATCTCTCTTGACATCGTCTCGAAAGGAGACTTCATGATTGCCCAACTCGCCAAGGCTTCGGTCGGCTCGCCCATCACGCGGGCCGGCACCTCGTTCTTCCCGGTCTATATGCATCAGTCGGCGCCGAGCGTCCTGACCGGGCCCAACAGCCGGCTTCAGGTCACTGAACGGCCGGGCGCTTCGGTCCCCACGCTTGTAGTGGTCAATCCCAACGGCTCACCGGTGCTGATCACCGAGGGGGAGACCCTGAACGGTGGGTGGCAGAACCGAGTGGTGAACGTCAGCGTTCTCGTTCCGGCTGCCACCGAGATCGACATTCCCGTGTCGTGCGTGGAGGCCGGCCGTTGGGGAGGCCAGCGTGAATTTGGCCGTCACGGTCCGAAGGCGCCGCGTCGTGTGCGTCGCGGTGCCACGATGTCGGTTACCGACAACCTTCGTCTGTCGCAGTCGCGCCACTCCGATCAAGGAGCGGTGTGGCAGGCAGTCGATTACGAGTTGCAGGCCAATGGGATCGATGCACCCACCCGTGCGGTCGAGGATCTCGCCGAGCGCGAGCGACGCGATCATCGCTTGGCCGACTCCATCGCCGAGTTGTGCGCACGCGGCCCACTGCCCGGACAGTGCGGAATCGTGGTCGCACACGGCCGGCGCGTGGTTGCGGCAGAGGTCTATGGCTCGCCCGAGCTGCTCGCCGCCAGCTGGGAAAGCTTGGTTCGCGGCTTCTTGCTCGAAGCCGGAGGCGAACTGAAGGGGACTCCGTCGGCAACCAAAGCTCTTCGGTTCCTCGAGAAGGCAGCGAAGCGAGTGGTGGCCGTGAGTGATGGTGTAGGCCTCGGCCGAGAACACCGTATTGCCTTCAGTAACATCGCCGGACAGGCTTTGACTTTGGACGACGTGTTGGTGCACGCCAGCGCCTTTGCGCTGGCGGCCTGAGGGGGGGGATGGCATGGCCATTGATCTGACACCGGGTGAGATCTACTTCATCGGCGAAATGGATGTGCGTTCGAAGGAGCCGTCGTCGTACGTGAAGATCGGTCTCGTGCGCGAACGCGATGACAAGCGGCTCGACGAGCGCGTTCTTGAACACCAGACCGGCAACCCTCGTCAGCTCACGTTGCTGCGTTCGATGAAGACACAGTGCGTCTCGAGGGTGGAAAATCACCTGCACCGATCGTTCGCCACCTACCAGGTGAGTGGCGAGTGGTTCCATCTCGACATGGGTGGTCTCGATGACTCGATGGCTCTCTGCCAGCAGCTGGCCAACGATGCCGATCGGCGGTCAGTGTTCGTGGAGACCGCGAAGGCATTGAGCAGTCAGGTGTCGAATGGCGAATCCTTCGATCCAACCGACGAGATGAAGGACCTCCACCAGCAGCTACTCATCGCCAAGTACGGCACGAGTCTGTGCACTCAACTGGGCAAATTGGTGAAGTCGGTGCTGGACGAGTTGACGGACCAGGGCGTGGATACGTCTCTCTATGTCAGCCGACAGATGAAGGCCGGCAAGAAGGGTCTCGATGAGAAGCAGTTGCAGGCCGACCATCCGGATCTTTACGCCCAGTTTGTGCTGATGGAGGAGAAGTTCAAGACGGTTCCCTTGACGATCACCGGTCTACGCAAGTTCGAGATCGACCCGTCCGAGATCAGCGAAGAGTTCGGGATGATCCACCAACGAATCGTTGACATGTCGGAACTTGCCCGTCGTGGCGAGATATCCCCGGACGATTTTTATGAGCTGTATCTGGGGGTTCTGGGCTATGAGGTTTCTTTCGAGTGGACGATCAACTTCATTGACGCCGAACTCAAGGCCAGCGTGGGCGAGTTCGACGAGATCATCGGCGTCTGCAAGTGGAAGCGCGAGATGAAGATCGATGAGAAGTTCGACAAGGTCGCCTTTTCGGAAGTCCACCCTGACCTTGCCGAGCAATACGCAACACGAGGACCTGAGGAATTGTCGACCGTCCTCCACAAGGGTCGCGGGGCGATCGGAGCGAGATCATGAATACGACGAGATCAAGACTGTTAGGCAAGAAAAGTGGATCAGCGGCCTGGAGGAAAAGCACAATGCTTAAGGGGGAGAAACGATGGTGAGTAGGCGAGAGGTCAGAGCCCCATCCAGCAGTCACAACAATGCCGACCTCCTCGTGTGGACAACCTTTGTTTTGGGCGGCCACGAACGGTGGGTCGATGTCGAAGAGATGTATCTCAAGGCATTTGAGTTGGCCCCGGCTCGCCTGTCATGGCGAACTAGATCCGATATCCCCGACTACAAGAAGTGTGCCAAGGCACTCCAAGAACTTGAGGATGCCAAGCGATCCGAACATCTTGGATTACTGGCCAAACAGGGCAGCTACCTGCGGATGCTCACCGATGATGGATATCGGTGGTGCGAGACGTACCAGACGACGTTGTCAAAGCTGTACTCGGGGGGTTTTGTCCCGTCAGCCCTCTCTCAAGAGGCAGGCCGCGTGATACGAGACTTGGAGAAGACGGAGGTCTTTCACAGATTCCAGCAACTCGGTCGATTGGAGTGTGACCGTTGGGAATTGGCCGAAGCGATGCGGTGCATGGTCGATAGCTCGTCAGCCGTCTGGTCAGCTCGGCTCGATTCCGTAGCGATCGCTGCCAAAGCAAATGGCCGCCAGGACATTTTGGAGTTCGTAGAAGCAAGTCGAACATTTATTGGGGACGAAGGCGAAGGTGAAGCGAAATGAAGCAAGTTGAGATTACGTACACGAGCAAAGGTTTTGTTCAGGACGCGGACCAGGCCATGGAAGGCGATGTCGTCCGTGGACTAATTGAACTCATCACCAATGCGGACGATGCCTACGGTGCTAACTCGGGAAAGATTCGGATGGTCCTGCGACGGCCCGCAAGTCAGGCGGAGCCTGTCGAGGTCTCAGTGAGTGATGCGGCAAAAGGACTCACAACGGATGAAATGGAGAAGGCCTTCCTGACTCTGGGCGGAAACACCAGTGGATTTGCGGCGGGGGATGATGTCAGAGGCCTGTTTGGCAGAGGTTCTAAGGACACCTCATGGTTTGGTCAATCGGTGTTCGAATCAATCAAAGACGGCGTCTACAGCGTCCTCGTCCTCAATCGTGATGGAAAAGGGACGATTGATAGTCGAGGGGTTGATTCAGCCGACTACCAACGACTCCACATCCCGTCCGGGAAGAATGGTCTGACAGCAACCATCCGGGTGTTTCCCAATATTGCGAAAGTGCCGGATGCTCAAAAGCTATTTCAGCGAATCTCCAGCCACTTTCAGCTCCGTGACATCAACCGTCGTCATGAGGTGTTGTTTGAGGAAATCGACGATGGGAAACGGGTTCAACTTCACCCTGTTCTCTGGGAGGTTCCAGATGGCGAGATCTTGGTTGACCGGGACATAGACATTCCTGAGTACGAGGCAACTGTTCACTTCACGCTGAAGAAGCTGTCCAAACATCATGATTCAAATGTGAATGATTACTCCCCAAATGGGATCGAGGTCGTCGGCAGGCGCGCGGCGTACATGAATTCCTTTTTTGGACTGGCTGGATACGGAACAGGTTTGTTGCATGGCCGAGTTTCTGCACCGATCATCGACGAACTCATCCGTACGTTCGACAAGGATGACGCGGCCCAGGCAATTTCGCAGTCGAACCCCATTCGGCTGGTGAGGCGAGACCGGAAGGGCCTCAGCGAGGAGCATCCCTTCGTCAGACTGCTGACAGCTCGAGTCGTGGAAATCCTGAAGCCGATCGTCGAGTCTCTGCAGCCAAAGGCCGAACACGCTGGTGGTGCCCAGCTTCGTAAGGAACTCAATCAGGCCATCAGGGCGATCAACGACTTGATGAAGCAGGACTTGGGCGAGTCCGATGATGATGACTCTGTAGGGCCAGGCCGTCTCTTCGACGCCGGGCCAATCATTGTGATTCCCCCCTTGATCAGGGGTCGGGCCACCTCGATGAGGGACATCACGGTTCTCATCGACTCGTCAACATTGGCTTCAGATGGTTTGGCGCTTGATTTATCGAATCCGAACTGTGAGGTGATTTCCGAACCGACGCCGCCAATCCCTCACGACACGTTTGATGGGGTCCTTGTCTCTCGTGCGAGGATCAACCTGTTGAAGTTGGGATCTACCTCGGCGGTCTTTCGCGCCGTTGCGGATCCGAAGTTGGCCGGATCCGGAGAGGTGATCGTGCATGACGATCCGGCTGCGACTGACGAGCCACCGACTTGTCTTGAGTGGAAGAACTCATCGATGTCGGTCGCTGTTGGAAAGACAAGATCGTTGTTGTTGAGGGCACCGGTAGAGATGGGGCCCTCAGGAAGCTTGACGTGCGTCATCGACTTGGACGGAGAGTCAGCAGAGCTGATCGACCCGACGATTGACCTCAAATTGACCAAGCGTGGTTGGTTGGAAGGGCGAGTCAAGGTCACGGGGCTCAAGGCGGGGTCCAACAAGATCTCGGGTGTCGCGAATGGACAACAAGCAGCCGGCCGATTGAAGGTAGGGCTTCCTTCTGCTCACGAAGGTTTCAATTTCGAAGTGACTTTGGAGCATTCATCACAAGGTTCTGTCCGCGGCTTCATCCGAGAGAGCGACACTGGCCGTGAACTCGTGATTCTCACACAGCACCCGGGAGTGGCTCATTACGTTGGTCAGAGGCGTGAGGATGGTTCGTACACCAGGGAGCAGGAGCCGGACTCCAAAGCGGCTTTGGTCGAGGTGATGGCATCAGTGGCAGCGGACTTTGTGCTGAGACGGGACGTCGCAATTGACCCCACCATGTACCGAGACATCGACATGATTGTCCAGAAACGAAATCAGTTGGTCAGCCGTTATCTGCGACCGCTGATTCTGAGTCTCAATGTCTGAGTGCGAGCCAGTGTGGCATCTCTGGGCCGAGCCAGCGTGTTGGTTATCGGACGAGCTTCCGCTGTTGCCGGCAAGTTGGAGATACCACGTATGGAAATCAGCCATCACTTTGCCGGTTGAAGGCAAGGAGAAGGCGAAGGGCAGGAGACGAAGTGTTGAGGCTGGAGAGTTGCTTGTTCCTCTTGCCCGATTGACGGAAGCTCACTGGATGAAATGGTTCAAAAATGTCACCTACTCAAAATCCGGGCCAGGCATTGGGGACTTGGTCGTTCATGAGATCGAATCGGTGTTCAGTGCCAATCCTGAGCGATTTGATATTCCGATAATTCCTCGGCTGCCCTATCGAAATTCAGGAAGCAATGATTTGCCATTCTTGACGTCGACTTGGGATTTGCTGAAGAAGCGTCACCTCGATGACGAGGATTCGCTGAACAGGTTGCTTGGGGGAACATACTTTGACATTTTTGAAGCACTCGGAAGCGTCAAGGCTGTCCTGGATATTTCGATTACTGCGCAATCGTGGATTGATCCGAAGTACACACGAGAAGTCGTTTTTCTTCACCCCAAGCCCCCTGAGTCTGCACCGGATTTCCTAAGAATGATGCGTGTCAGAGTCTTCAGAAACGCTGGTCTAGTGGCAAAAGGCAAGCACTACACGACCGACTTCGCTGATGCAGTATCGCGCCGCTGGGGCGTCACAATCGAGAAACCTTGGACGCTCGAGCAAGTCGGTGATCTACTCGGTGTCACTCGGGAACGAGTCCGCCAAATCACGGGTGGTATGGCGCATAGCTACGAGTCGAGGCGATGGCCAATTCCGTCTGAACTCCGCGTGATTGCAGAAGAGCTTGTGGCGACCAACCAGGAAATGCTTGGAGTGACTTGGGGAGGAGAAGTAGTGAATGTCAGACGTGAGGATGCAACACGATTGCTTGTCATCTCTGGTCTTGACGGGCAATCGCTAGCTCCACTCTACGGAATCGAAGACCGGCTCGGAAGTTACAGCCTTGACCTTAAGACTGTTCGACACAGGACCTACTGGGCCTCCAAGCGAATGGGTCTTGTACAACAGGACCTTGCAGTTGACAACATCGTCGATGAGTTCACTGGTGTACCTGTCGAGCTGATTCGCGAGGCAATTTCGTACGTGGCGTCGCACGACGCTCTTCCCTATGACTATGTGCTCATCGAAAATCAGGGTTCTTGCTTCCTGATTAACGCACTTGTTTCGGTTCTATCAAAAAATGGTGCGCTGCCGCCGGCCGAGTTACACGAAGCATTGGTCAGATTCTTCAAGTATCGGACGCCCGGTCTGATTTTTCCGCCCCAACGTGTCATCGACGCGCTCCTCAGTGAGGACAGTCGTTTCGTTGTTGAAGGAGGCGAGGTTCGGCTCGCCGAGCCAATAGTCAAAGACATCGGTGAAACGTACGAGTGGATGTGGCAAGAGATTGCTATGGCACCTGGTCATGTTTTGCACCGCACTGAGCTTCTTCAACGTGGTCGCGAAAATGGCTACAACGCAAGTACTCTCAATGTCTATTTTTCCTACTCGACGTACTTCAAGCCTGTAAAAGGAAACTGCGTAACCCTGACAGGAGTCGTCCCGTCAGAGAGTGATGTGGCGTTCGCGAGAGCCCGCGGTTCGGAGATTTCAGTTCAGACGAAGGTGCAGTCATGGGAAGCCAAAGGCGCTGTTGTGGAGGTCCGGGTTCTGGTCGGGAATTACCTCCTCGACACGGGGTTGCTACAGCTACCGGTGGCCTGTCGAAGAATTATTGGTGGAAAGTCCTTTTCGATTTTTTGGGGTAAAGAATCGCGTGGAAATGTCGGTTGGTCCTCATCAGTGACTACCGGATGGTCAAGCGTTCTGAGTTATGGAGCAATTCTTCCTGGTGATGAGGTAACCCTGGTGTTTGACCTTGCTGCCTCTCAGGTTTTCGTCACCGTCAGCGAGGATCTAGTTGAAGACATCGAGTTTTAGGTTCGATGCCAATCTCGACTTGGATTCTGAAGGAAGCCGAGGTGAGGTGGAGGTCGATTCCATGGTTGTGTTAGTGAGTGAGAGAGAGGTGCGCTGCCGAAAGGCACGAAAGGTGCGACCCTGGAGGGACTGTCGGCTCCCCTGATCGGCGTTTGACCTACGCCTTCTCCACGGGGAGTTCGGAGCTGTCGGGTACGGTACCCGTGGAGAGTTGTTCGGGGACACTTCCAAGTGAAGGAATTTCCTCGCCGTCGCGTTCGGACCCGATGCACTTCACTTCGCGGCGATCATCCACCTCTACACCCGGGTGATTCCGTTGAAGGCGGGGTTGACGGAGTGATCGTCTGTTCGTCGGCCAATGGGATGAACGGATGTGTCGTCTTTGGGTCATACCGGACCCGCCGGCTTCACGGGACAGCAGACGGATTACCCGCACGTACACCGAATGGGTGCTGGTTGTCACGTACATTCCAGACACCTATCGTTCGTATCGCGGATGAGTAATGGCCCAAGGGGAGACATGGCGAATGACGATTGACGATCCGAGAACTAACGAGCACTTGCTCAGCCCGGAGGCTTCCATGGTTCTCGCCCTGTGGGACGGAACACATGGCGCGCGTGACAATTCTGCAATGGACTTTGAAACGCAGTACAACGCCGGTCTTGTGAGGCAAGAGGATCCGACCTTGCACGATTACGAGCGAAAGTGGCGTGAAGCGCATCCCTCTCGAGGTGAAGGACGACGGGAGATACCCTTGTTTCAGCTCGCCGCCGAGTTGGTCGTCTCACGATTGTTCGCTCCAGGGACGTACAACGCTTCTTCGGCCAGTTGGGAACGGTCGGAGACAACCTGGGACGTCAGTCTCGGAAGAACCGATCGTGACCCAGAGGACGATGCGCCTGACTCGGAATGGGTGGAGACCATGGCGGGCTGGGAGGAGATCCCGATTGCACGCTGGCAAACGTTCACGCCCGGAGGCATGGCGGCATATCGAATTCTTTTCGCATTCGGTGAAGGCAAGTTTGTTTCTCGGCTGCCGGTGGAGGAGTACGGTCGCTATGTGCCGTTTCGGTGGTCGCGCGACGATTGTCCCGGGGTGAACTTTCGATTCGAAGGCGGGCGCCGTGAACCCCTTTCCGATGCTCTGGTAGGAGGAAGCGATTACGGTCCGCGTTCGGCTTGGATCAAACGTCTGGTGAGTGAAGTCGATTTTCAAGCATTCCGATTCGACCTTGACTCGCCGGGGAGTTCAGCAGCACTTCTCTTCCGCGCCCACGAGGAATTCTTCGAGGAATTGGAGATGGTCGTCCGAGCGTGCTCCACGTTCGACTGGGCGCTGGGCCCGGCCTACCGGCTCGACGCTGCCGAAGATCCAGACGACCTCCCGTTCTGACCCAGATGCAACCGGAGCGCTTTCAGAACAAGTTGAAGAGGGGATGATCATGGACAACTGGAGAGATCTCGATCCCGATGTCATCGCGGGGATGTTCGATGCACGCCTGAAATCGGTCGTGATCAGATCCGGGGGTCCAGTCGATCAATTGAAGTGGGAAACCACTCTCGAGTGGTCTTTTGACAATCAGGTGGACTCGGAACTGGATCTTTCCGAGCCCGGGATTCGACTGTTGCTGGGTCGAAATGGTTCGGGGAAATCGACCTTGCTCCGCTGTCTTGGTTCAGGAATTGCCGCGTCGGGGACGATGGTCGATGCGACGTGGCGTTTTTCAATTCCCTCCGAGGAGACGTTGAATTCGTGGAGTGAGTTGGTGGAGGACGTGATCCGATCAGAGACGTTTGACGTCGATGCATGGGAGGATTTCCAGTATCTCGAGGCCAAGATGAGACTTCCGATTCTGGAAATGGTCCTCGAGCAACTCCAGTACCTCGACTTAGACGGGTGGATCGGATCTGTTCTGGAGAGAAGCGGACTGTCGCAGACCATCTACGACCCAACGCGGGGACGCCACCATTACGAAGCGCCGGACGCGTACTTGGGACCGCCTGAGTCGTACTCGCCGCGCTTGCATCCAGACCTGTGGGTTCGTGTCGGATTGTCACGGCGGAGTCTGAATGTGTTCGAAGAAGGTGATGGTGAAACCTTCACCGATTCCGAGTCGTCATTCGAGTTTTCGAATTCGGCGTATTTCCTCGAACATCCGGACCGAGCAGAGTTGGTCGGTCGGGCGATGAGACAATTCGTCACAACCCTTGACTGTGTCGAATTCGCATTCGATGCGGAAATGCCACTATTCAGGTTATTGGCTCCAATGCCAGATGGTGCGGCGCTCTACGAACTTCTCCGCTTCCGACGAAGTATCAACCATGCACGGCCAGTTCACGATCGCGTCCTTCTCACCTATCCGCTGAGCCTATGGGCCGAGCTTGGCCATGAACAAGTTGCATCGACTTGGTACGACCCCCGTGGGACGGATCCATCCCACGATCCAGCGAGATCTCACGAATCTTCGCTCCAAAGATTACGAACATTCGTCCGGACGACTGTCGTCGATCTCCGAGGTGACGTCGAGGAACAACTTGCCGAGATGTGGGGTCGGGTCGTCGATGCCCACCTGAAGGTCGTGGTCGTTCGTGGCATGGTGGACGCCCCATCCGATGTCGCAGACAAGTCGTCGATGACCGGGTCTCCGGCGGTCGGTCGAGAGCACATCATCGTCGACGGCTACGACCGGTTGAACGACTTCCTGAGTGGCTTGGTCGAGGATCTGCTCGAACTCGACATCGGCGTGGTCGGGTTACGTGCATTCCGAGCCCACGAAGCAGGTTGGTCGAAGCTGCCACCCAAACCCGGCGGTTTCTTCGGTTCTCTCGACTTCGGTGAGGAGATGCAGGGACGACAGATCTTGCACACACCCAAGTCCAAGTTCATGAGCGCGCTCGTGCTCCAGTGGCAGGAGCCGATCGCGGGTAACTGGCTGGAGATGGACGCTGCGTCTCAGGGCCAGCGTGACGTGATTCTGATGTTGCTGGCCATGGCCACGTCCTCGAGTGAAGCTTCGAATGCCAAGGACCATTTGCTCCTCATCGACGAGTTCGACCAGCACCTTCATCCGACGGTCTCGTCGAAGTTCCTGGAAGTTGCCCAACGTCGGGCCAAGGGGTCGGGAACGAGGGCGATCATGTCGACCCACTCGGCACCGGTTCTCGCTCATCCGTCGACTCGGCAGGCACCACGGATCTTCGCCCGACGAACCGTGGACGGAGCGTTCAGCTATTCACAAAGCCCTCCGGAGACTCGTGAGCAGCTGGCCGCCGAGCTGGGGATCGATCTGCTCGCGGCGTCGGCCTATTCCCGACTCTTCATTCTGGTCGAAGGTGAACACGACGAGGCGGTGGTCCAGAAGCTCCTGGCCACGGGCGACGGGGGTGCGGAGATCACCGGAGTCGAAGTGGTCAACGGGCGTGGTACGTGGGCGTACGAGGGAATCTGGAACAACGTCCTGCGATACCACTCGGCCCCGGTGTTGGTGGTGCACGACAAGTTCGATCGTCACTTCGAAAAGGCTTGGGTGGAGTTGAGGGAACGAGCCGGTCGGGACGGGGAAGAACTGCCCCGATGGGTCGACACCGACTTCCACAAAATGCGGGTCGAGATCGACGAGCGTGTAGCGGCGAAGAAGAGTCGTCGTGGTGATGACGAGACGGACAAGATGCTCTCGATGGTGCTCGGCATCTTCGGTGGCCGGAACGGGCGTCCTTCTGCGAAGGACATTCTCCGACTCACTTTCCACGGGATCGACTCGCCGGACATCATCCGACTCCTGCCCATCGATCACTTCCTGAAGGCGAAGACGGACCACGGATCATGGGACCGGGCCGAAGAGTGGTGGGGTAGCCAGAAGAAGGGGAACCCTTGGAACAAGGAGTTCAAAAATGCGCTGAAGTTGACCACCGATGCAGTCCGTACGACATTGTCAAAGTCCGAGGACGGCTGGCACCCCGAGCTTCAGCGGCTCTACGACGTGATCCGGAATCTCCATCTCGAGGGCGGGCCGGCGTAGAGGAACTCGCGGCCGTTCGTCATCCCCGGTAGCGGATCGGGTTGCTCGATCCCCTCGGGAAGTCGACGGACTTGCCGTCGAGGCCGACTGCGCGGTCGAAGACCGGACCGGATTCGATCGGCGACAATCGAAAGGCGTGACGTCCATCCGACTCCCGTGGTCCGATCACCGACTCCAACTCGTAGACGGCCCGGGTGAGTCCCGCTGCGTACGCGATCACGAGGCGGATTCCCCGCTGCTCGATCGTGTTCGGGGCGACCCGCCACCAAGCCCGCACCGAGTCCATCAGTTCAGTGTCGGTGATGCCCTCGTACCAGCCACTGCCAGTGCGGAAGTAGCCACGTTCCACCTCTTCACGTCCGGGCTTCCACTTGGGGGTCAGTCGGACGATGATCGACGGATCCATCTTGTCGGGCAGCTTTTCGCTCATTACCAGGTCTCTCCTTCTCTCGGTTTCGGTGTCGTGGTGTGGCTGGTTCACAGGTAGCCGTGCCAATTCGGCGTCGTCTTCGGCCCGGGGTTTTCCCGCTTCGGCGCGGAAGCGTGGATGATCGCGGCGGTGATCGTTCGCAAGTGTGCCCGAGAGGGTTCGGACATTCCTTGCAACGACATGGCATGGTTGCACACCACCTCGTCGAAGAGACGCCGAATCTCGCGAGCATTCCCGAACCCACGTCCACGCGGCATCACCCTGATCGCCTCGCCCAAGGCCTCGAGGGCACCGGTTTCGAGGACGTAGTCGTGCTCCCGGGCCATGGAAACGAAGACCTTCGCCAACTCTTCGTCGCCGTAATCGGGGAACTCGATGGTCCGGTCGAAGCGGCTACGCAGACCGGGGTTCGACCGAACGAACCGAGCCATCTCCTCCGGGTAGCCGGCGACGATGACGACCAAGTCGTCCCGATGAGCCTCCATGAACGTGAGCAAGGTTTCCACGGCCTCGGACCCGTAGTCGCGACCGTCCACGGCGAGACTGTAGGCCTCGTCGATGAACAGAACTCCGCCCAGCGCCTTCTCGCAGACCTCCTTCGTCTTGAGCGCGGTCTGCCCGAGGTACGCACCGATCAGATCGGAACGACCCACTTCGACCACGTTGTCGGTTCGCAGAATGCCCATCGCGTGGTACAGCTTGCCGACCAGACGGGCCACGGTGGTCTTGCCGGTGCCGGGATTTCCGGTGAAGACGAGGTTCGGTGACATGTCGACACCCTTCAAGCCGGCGGTGGTGCGCAGGTCGTCGACCCGACGCATTACGGCCAGTTTGCGGACGTGCGCTTTCACCGGACCCAGGCCCACCAAGGCATCGAGTTCAGCGAAAACCCGCTGCGCTCGCATGATTCGGTCGGACTCCTTCACCTGCATCTTCCGGCACTGCTTCTTCTGGAACTGCAAGCGACCGAGCGTTGCCTCGTGGGCCATGCGGAGAACCTCGACGACTTCCTCGAGGGACTCACGGGTGAGCGCCGTCTCGGGGAGGTGGTACTCCACCCAGAAGCTGTGGTGGCGAACGTCGTCGATCCGGGCAGTGTCGATGCGAACGTGGGCGTACACCCAACGTTCGTTCTGCTCGAGGGCCCACGGGCGGAAGCGAGCCATGTCGACCGTGCGAGCGCTGACACACTCGACGGGCATCTCGACTCGGAGGGCACGAGACCCGTCGTTCAGCTCGACGAAGCGAGCGGCCAGGAAGATTGGATCCTCCGCCCGCGATCCGTCGAGTGTGAGCATCTCGACGACGACGGGGCAGCCGGCGTTCGGGTCTCCCGCTTCGACGAACTCCCCCAGATTCGAGACCCATTCGACGATGTTTTCGTTGGTGACTTTGGTGGTTGTGGTGGTCATGATGCGCTCATTATGAGAATTCGAAAAAGGGTTATGGGTATCTGCTACCTTTAAACGACTATGAACAGCATTTCCTCTGATCCAAGCCAGGTTCCAGCACGTGTCGAGCTCGCCCATTTCAATTTGCATCCTTCGTGGGGCTTGGTCATCGGAGGACTCCGACGCGATGTCGACGGTCTGTGGGAATTGCCGTGGACCTGGGTGATGGCGGACGAGAGCCCGGCCGAGGCCGCTCGGAGGGTCATCGACGAGGTGTTCCGTCTACGCGAGGTTCTTCACGAACCCGTGCTCGTCGGTGTGCGATCGACACCGGTGCCGGATGCCAGCGTTTCCGTGCTGTTCGCGGCTTTCGGACTCGTCCCCAACAACGTCCGCGAACGGTCGGGATTCCAGCGAATCGTCGGATGGGACGATCTCGTAGGGGAAACCTTCTCGGCGGGGTCGGCGTTGGAAGGTGTCGGTGACGCGATCACCAAGATGGTCGCGGAGCGTCCGATATTGGCAAAGGCATTGGCGGCATCACGTTCATTGGACGTCTTCACGATTGCCGAACTTCGCGAGGTCTACGAGAAGGTCTTGGGTTTCGAGGTGGACGAGTCAAACTTCCGAAAGAAGGTTCTCGCTTCGGTCGGGTTCGTCGAGGAGATTTCCGTCGAAGAGTCCGAGGAACTCGAGGCCAAATTGTCGAAGGGTCCGGGCAAGCCACCACAGCGCTATCGATGCGGTTCGGCGACGCGACTCGAACCTCCCGTCAGGTTCGAGCGGAGGTCCTCCTAATCCCGATGATCCCGCTCGTACGCGACCGCGGGAGGTGGCCACGTGAACTGCATTCCCTGATCGACGCAGGTTCGCATGTAGAGAGTCAAGGTCTGCTCGTCGAAGCCGAACCGTCGGTACATGTCCATGAAGGCACTACCGAAGAACTTGAATGCATCCCAGCCAACTCGTCGGAGCGTTTCTTCGTAATGATCACCCGTGGGAGCCGACCCGTGTTGGGCTTCGAGCCAGTGTCGAAGACGACCGAGGGCGATTGCCATGTAGAACAGCTGCTCCGGTGGTCGACCCACGCGTTCTTCGACCCTCTTGGCGAGCAGGCGAAGATCATCGCTGGTTTTGTCCGAACATCGCACGAGTTCCGCGAACTCTCGAGACAGCTTCGGTCCGAGAATTGCGTACAGCACCTGTTCGGTTCCGTTCGTGTATCCAGTGTTCGCATTGGAAGGTATCCACTTGTCCATTGTCCGTCCCCGTTTCCGTCGCCTCACAAACGGTAGCCGGTCGGTTCCTCGAATGATCGAGGATGAATAGGCCTCGTTCGATTGTTCATATAGGCCCTTTTCGGCTGGGTGTTCTTGTGTGAAGATCGAGCCCATGGAAAAGGTGTGGGCGGAGGGAGCTGTTTTCGACGAAGGCCACGACATCGTCGAGGCCAAATGGGATCACATTGGTCGACACGTGGTGTTCGTCAGGTATGCGGCGCCCCTGACCGATGAGGATGATCCGGGAGACCTAGAACGCGTCGTTCAGGTCGGTGTGGCTGACGATGGCACCACTGTCTGGACGCGTGTTTGTGGCCCGTCGTCCCCGGTGGTGAGCCCCGATGGACTTCTACTCGCCCACGAGGACCGGGGCCGACACGTTCTGGTGAGGAACATCGTCACAGCCAAGGTCATTCGTGAGGTTGACTACTCCCGTTTCGGGAGTCGAATCAAGCGGCTCACATGGAGCCCGGATTCCGTGCATGTTGCAGTCGAAATCGATAGGGAGTCGGACAACGTGCACCTATTCGAGGCCCGACCGGGGTCCGAGAAAACGAGTCGTAGCAGCGGGAGATTCCTGGGCTGGAACAGCACAGGAATCCACTTTGCTGTGACCAACGAGCCCGAGGATTGGGATGAACCTCGTGACGTCGACATTGTGGAAACTCAGTCGCTCTGGGCGGTTCGGAGAGTCGAACTGGAGTCGCCGGAGTTTCAATGGAGTCCGGACGGTCGTAAGGCGGTGGTCGTCGATTCGGGTGAGAATCCGTCGCTGCGGGTGGTGTCCGTTTCGAGGGACACGAAGACGATCATTTGGAAGATGAGAGTTGCTGCATCGATGTGGTCGCCGGACAGTTCGCGTGTTCTGGTTCGTGAGGCATCCGGTGGTGAAAGCGGGGGCCCGCCCGGGTATCTGGTGCTTGACGCGTCGACGGGAGATTCCACCAGGTTCAGTGAGAGTGCAGGAGCGGTTGACGCTGAGGGTTCATTTCAGTCGCTCGGGATGTCATGGTCTCCGAACGCCCGTCATGTGGCCTTGACGGAGTCGTGGCAGGGGCCTGGCCCGTCAGCAGATGAATGGCGGTCCAAAACACGTGTCATCGTGATCGACACGACGGACCCGAGTTCGATCGAGGTGATTCCGGACGCACTTTCTTTCATCTGGTCACCTGACGGTGGAAGAGGGATGGCTTGCACCCATTCCGATGGAATGCACCGTGCTGTCGTTGGGACTGTCGGTGGTTTCGAGCAGTTGCTCGAAGTGGAAGGCTCGGAGTTCGAGATTTGGGACGCGGGAACTCGGTCCGATATGCCGTTTCGGCTGTTCGCCATCCAGGATGTCGGTCGCACTTGCCTCGAATTGTGGGATCCGTGGAATGGCCATCGCATCGGGTCGATCCCCTTCACTCCGGATGAAGTAGGTCATCGGCAGTCGAGTGTCAAGACGGTGATCTGGTCGCCCGATGGCACGCGATTGCTGATCCGACGCACCGCTCAGCGAGCTGAGGTGTGGAGTCGGACCTAGTCGATGACGAGAGCGAGGGTCTTCAGGCAGTGGTCCTCGTCGAATTCGAATGCCATGTGATGCATGCGTCTTCGCAACTGTGAAGTAGGCGTGGCGGCATCCGTTGCTTGCTCAAGTAGTGGAACCACGGTAAGGCGCACAGTGCTGACAAACCCCATTGTCATCCTCCCAGATGATGCCGTCGCATTGCATACACAACTCGACTCCATTCTGTTTGGCGACGCAAGAAGGAATGACACATTCTTCGGAGCCTTCGAGATCTCGCCCGCAAGTAGGGCAGTGCCCGTCGTCTTTCTTTCGTTTCACCATAGGAAGATCCTGCTTCGGGGGTGTTGCAGAGAACTCCGGCGTTCAATCCAAGATCAGATACACGGGCACGTGATGACCATTCAAGGTTTCGTCGTCAAGGTCGACGAGCGTGCCAATTCCTCGATACGTGGCGGCGCGGTCGAGTCCGCTCTCCGTCAGATTGAACAAGGAATCGAGCCCGTTGAAGAAGGCCTGCTTGCTCGAGAATTGTCCGAAGTCCCGGTATCCGGTCGGAGACTTTTTCATGAAACTGGCCACGGACGATCTGTACTACGTCTTGGTGTCACGGATGGCTCGGGCGTTCGCGAGGGCCTCTTCGAGCGGGTCGTACCAGCCCGAAGGGCCACGTGATTGGAGATAAAGAGAATCGTTTCCGACGAGTCGACTTTCGTCGATCGAGGGTCTCCCGGCCGTTTCCAATTTGTGAAAAGCGCAGTCCACCTGAAAGTGGAACAACTCGTGTTGGTAGAGGATCTTGTACGCGGCTTTGATCGAGCGTTGCACTGGGGTCGACTTGGACGAAGTAGAAACGATGTGATGTGCCAGTCCGAGGATGCCGTGTCGCTTGATGTGGATGCCCCATCCGCGCCCATGGCGAAACGAGACATAGAAAGCGAGTTGATCGATGCCCCTGTTTTCGTTCATTTCGCCCGCTACACGTCCGGCGCCGACCAGTTCCTCCCGACTTTGGACCCGCCAGGCCGGGATGAAGTCGGCGAGAAAACTTTCGAGTGGCAGAGTGACGAGAACCGCCCCAGGAAGTTCGGGTTCGGGTATCAGCAATGGAGTGATCATGTCGTACCGCGGGAGCCTTGTGAAGTGGTGGACGGGTCCGGCAATTTGAGCCTATAAAAATCTTGTACAGGGCGTCTGATGGTCCTGAAACCGGTCTCGTTTGTGCGGAATAGACTGAGTCTTAAGTCCAAAAGAAGTTGCGATGCTAGTCGTAACAACGGCCCCGCAGAAACTAAACTTTTTGAGTCCGTGGAGGGGATCATGGCAAGGTGCCGTAAATGCGGAGGGTACTTCGAACGCGAAATTTTTAGGCACACCCCTCCCGGCGGTGTTTTGTGCCCGCGGTGCAGCGCTCCTGAAGTGCGACGAGCCGAAGCGGCCTATCGTCAATTTGAGCGTGAGCGTCTAGCCGAGGAACGACGCGTCGAGCGTGAGCGTCAGGCCGAGTTGCGACGCTCAGAACGTATAGAACGTGAGCGTCAGGCCGAGTTGCGACGCTCAGAACGTATAGAACGTGAGCGTCAGGCCGAGTTACGGCGTATCGAGCGAGAGCGTCAGGCCGAGTTGCGACGTGTCGAGCGTGAACGGGCGGCGGAACGGAGAAGGGCGGAGCAGCAAGAGAGAGCCAGCAGAGTTCCGAACGCACGGGTTGCGTCCGGCCGCGATTCCCGGGGATCGGACGCGGATGTTGCATCTCAGTTGGTTGCATTGACCGAACTGTTTCGTCAGGGTGTCCTGACCTCCGAGCAGTTCGAAGCCGCCAAGAACAAACTGCTGGGACTCGACTCGCCCACGTCTCCAACCGGCCGTAACCCGAAAGAGACGATAGTCATCGACGGAGGCAACGTGATCCGCACGGCCGGTTCGGCGGATGTGACGATCACCGTCAACGGAAAGACAGTGCAGACATCGCGGGGACGAATCGAAGAGAACAACTCGGAAGACTCCGCCGAATGATTCGTTGAAGATGTTTCGCTCGCCACCGGGGACCGACGATCCTCGGGATCATTCGCAGTGCTGACACACGATGGAGTCTTCATCCAGCTCGTTCCCGCAATCAGGGCAGGCGCCGATGCCGGGTTCGATCAGAATCGCGCCGCAGGCGGGGCAGTCGGTCCAATCGTCGTTGCCGATGTATTCACAACATTCGGGGCAGAGCCCGTCGTCGTTCATGAGACTCGTCATGGGTGAATTCTGCTGCGGGGGTGTGGTGCCCATCTCCGTGCCTCATCCGAGAAGGAAGACCAGTGGAACGAGTACTCAGATCAGCATGGTGACCGAGGCGATCGCTAGGCCACCGACGATGACCATGGCGATGACGGTCCACTAACAGCAGCTCTGCAACGGCGACCCCTTAGTGGTCTCGGTAATCGGTGTGAATGGTCGACTTCGTGCCGAACACTTCGAGCTTGGTCCAGGGGTCCGGCAGGGCTGTGCGACGTCCGAGAAGACAGTGAGTCCGGAGAACGTCGTTGACAGTCGGAAGGCCAAATGGGAGTCTTCACGAATGACAAATAGCGAACTCGAAGCGACGACAAATGAGACCTTTGTCCTCCGGGCGCTCGACAAAGCGTTGATGGTTCAGGCTCCGTTGGCCGCGGCTCACGTGGCACGGCTGCGACGTAGGAGTCCCGCATCCAGCCCTCAGGAGATCCTCCGACGTCTGAACAATGAGTTCAGGGCCAGCACCGTGACGACGGGTGCCGGTGTCGGGGCCGCCGCAGCTGCCCCGGGGGTCGGCACCGGGGTAGCGCTCTCCCTGTCAGGGGGCGAGTTCGTCGCCTTTCTGGGAGCCACAGCTCTATATGTTCTTGCTCGCGGCGAAGTACACGGCATTCGTACCGCTGACGTCGAGCGACAGAGGTTGTTGGTGACGGCAATCCTGTTGGGCCAGAGCGCCAACAGGGCCATACCCGTGGTCGCCGAACGGACCGGACAACACTGGGCCAAAGCCGTGGTGAAGTCGATCCCGATGAGCTCGATCCGCCAGGTGAACCGCGTACTGGGCCGAAACTTCGTGACCAAATACGGTTCCAAACAGGGAATCATCGTGTTGGGCAAAGTCGCCCCGTTCGGGATCGGCGTCGTTATCGGTGGAACGGCCAATGGAATCATTAGTCAGGGGATCATTCGTGCGTCGAACGCGGCATTCGGTCCGATCCCGTCATCGTGGGATGGCTCGGTCGCGGACGACGACGTCATCGACGTGTAGCGGTTATCGGGTTTCGATCGCGCGCACAGAAAATCGTTTGCGGGTCGTTTTGGGTCTCATAAGCATTCGACAGTCGCGGAGGGACCGAACATGAGCAGCGAAAACCAACCGAATATGAAACACGTGGAAGTCGGAGAGGGCTATTTCGCCCTCAGCAGAGAAGAGCGTCGGGCGTTGCTGCGCCGGCTCCTGAACGGAATGTCTCCGAACGCTGACGTGCGCGCGATTGCGGCGTCTCCAACTGCTCCTGAAGAATTCGATTCGCAACAGATGGGGAGCGACGATGACGAGACTGACTGACGGAATTTACGTGGAAGGGCTGATCGTTGGTCCGGAACTGTCGGAGTCTCCACGGTCGATCGTCGCCATCCGAGAGGGCATCATCTCCATCTCGTTGAACCCGTTCGGCGGACCGGCATTCCCCCAAGAGCACGACTCACCGGTGGGTCGACTCCGTCGTTTGTTAACGGATGTCGAGTCATATCATGAATACATACGGGTTGGCCACGAACGTTTGGCCGAGGCATTCCGCACCGACAACGGCTTTGCGAGCGGGATCCAGTGGTTCGACTGGGAGACCGCGGAGGCGAATCGCTATGAGCGCATCGCGGAATCGTGGTGGTCGGACTTCGATGGCTTCCTGGACCTCGCCCATCCCTTTTTGCTTGCCGGGGCGCGTCTGATCGGTCCGACGAACTGGCTCGTGACCGTATACAACCGTCAACGTATCCACGACCACATACTCGGGACGCCACTTCTCCGGTTCGAAGTCAAGGGACTCCCGAAGGCCGAACTCATTCGCAGTGTTGGGAACCGACGGAACGAAATCATTGGAATGATGTTCGGTTGGTGAGCGCCCGGCTTTCGGCTCCCGCGTTCTGCTTGGGCGAATGCGTGGTCAGAACTGACCGCTGCGCGATCCCAACGCCTCAGGCGTAGTCGACGCTGGAGATCTGGTTCAGTTTGTCCAGGCGGTGGTGCGCCTCGATCATGCGCACCGTTCCCGAATGTGAACGCATCACCAGGCTTTGCGTGACCGCTCCACCCGCGTGGAACCGCACGCCCTTCAACAACTCGCCATCGGTCACTCCCGTGGCCGCGAAGAAGCAGTTGTCGCCGCGCACCAGATCATCCGTGGTCAACACCGCATCCAGGTCGTAGCCGGCGTCCAGGGCCGCCTTGCGCTCGGCGTCGTTGCGGGGCCACAACTTGCCCTGAATCTCGCCACCCATGCACTTCAACGCCGCCGCCGAGGTGACGCCTTCGGGCGTTCCGCCGATACCGAACAACACGTCCACGCCGGCGTCGGGCCACGCGGTGGCCAGCGCACCGAAGATGTCGCCGTCACTGATCAACTTGATGCGCGCACCGCTGGCGCGCACCTCCTCGATGAGATCCTTGTGACGATCACGATCCAAGATCATCACGGTCAGGTCGCGCACGCTCTCGCCCTTGGCCTTGGCGATCCACTTCAGGTTGTCGGTGTACGACGCGTTGATGTCGATGGACCCCTTCACGTCGGGACCGACCGCGATCTTCTCCATGTACATGCACGGACCCGGGTCGAACATGGTGCCCTTCTCGCTGACCGCGATCACCGACAGGGCGTTGCCGCGACCCATGGCGGTCAACGTGGTGCCGTCGATGGGGTCCACGGCCACGTCGGTGTCGGGCTTGGAACCGTCGCCCACCACCTCACCGTTGAACAACATGGGCGCCTCGTCCTTCTCGCCCTCACCGATGACGATCACGCCGTTCATGGGCACGCTGGCCAACACGGTGCGCATGGCGTCCACGGCGGCTCCGTCCACACCGTTCTTGTCGCCACGACCCACCCAGCGCGAAGCGGCCAGGGCGGCCGATTCGGTGACGCGGACGAGTTCCAGGGCGAGGTTGCGTGAGGGCTTCTCGGGCATGGGTTCAACCGTAGTCCCACGCCCGTGGTCGCCCCTTGTTCCGCCTAGCCTTGCCCCGTGGTCGAACGGCGCCCCCTCACCGTGGCCCAATGCCTGGCCGGGCGCGACCTCACCGAACCCCGCCTCAGCCCCGACGGCTCGCTGGTGGCGTTCTGCGCCTCCGAAGCGGGCGAGACCCATCTGGTGGTGGTGCCCGTTCAGGGCGGCGCCGAGCGTCGTCTGTCGCCGTGGCCCGTCCGCGGAGGTCGGGGCTTGGGCGGCGGCAGTCTGGAATGGTTGCGCGACGGCTCGGCCGTGTTGTGTGTGGCCGCCACCGGCGAACTGTGGGCCATCCCGGTGGACGGACGTGATCCACACGTGTTGATGACCCCCGATGCGGGCCGCACCGTGTCGTCGCCGGCGGTGTCACCCGACGGGGACGCGGTGGCCGTGGTGATCGACCAGACCGAGATTCACGTGATCACGCTCGACGGCTCCGTCACGCGCGTCGACAGCGGCGCGCATGCGTTCGTGATGGATCCGGTGTGGTGGAACGGTTCGCCGGTGTGGGTGGGGTGGAACGCCCCGCACATGCCGTGGGACGAAACACAACTGGTGTCCACCACCGGTGTCATCGGTTCGGCGGCGGGTCTGCAGATTCAGCAACCACGCACCGACGTGGTGGGCGAGCGCTTGGGTTGGTTGGACGACTCCACCGGTTGGTTGAACCTCACCGTGGTGGGCGACACGGGCATGGTGCGCGCCGACGAACACCACGAACACGGTCTGCCGTCGTGGGGTGAACGTCAACGCTCGTGGTGTTTCGATTCCACCGGTCGACGCGTTGCGTTCGTGCGCAACGAGGACGGCTTCGGTCGACTGTGCACGTTGAACCTGGCCACCGGCGAGGTGCTCGAACACGCCAAGGCCGTGCACGGTCAGTTGTCGTGGGTGAGAGACACACTGGTGGCCATCCGCACCGGCGGCAAGACCCCCACGCAGATCGTCGCCTACGACACCCGCACCGACGACTGGTCCCGTCGCACGTTGGTGGTGGGGCCGTCGCACGAGTGGGACAGCCATCCCAGCCTGGTGGAACCCGAGTTGCTCGCGTTCACCGCGCGCGACGGAGAGTCGATTCCCGCGCGCCTGTTCCGCGCGCCGCAACCGAACGGCCGCACCATCTGCTGGATCCACGGAGGCCCCACCGACCAATGGCAGGTCACCTTCTACCCGAAGATCAACTACTGGGTGGATCGCGGCTACGACGTGCTGGTGCCCGACCATCGTGGCTCCACCGGACACGGTCGCGCGTTCACGCAGAGCCTGCGCGGCCGTTGGGGCGAACTGGACAGCGACGACGTGGTCGATGCTCTGCGCGCGTTGGGTCGTGACGCGAACACGGTGGCGGTGCTGGGTGCCTCGGCCGGTGGCATGACCGCACTCAACGTGATGGTGGTCGAACCGCGTGTGGCGCGGTGCGCCGTGGTGTCGTATCCGGTGTGCGACATCGCGGCCCTCGACGCCACCACGCACCGGTTCGAAGCGCACTACAACCGCTCGTTGGTGGGCACGCCCGAAGAGACCATCCAGCGAAGCGCGCGACGTTCGCCGATTCATCGCGCCGCGGAATTGCGCGACGTCCCGTTGCTGATCATGCACGGCACCGCCGACCCCGTGGTGCCCGTCGAACAGAGTCGTTCACTCGTGCGCGCCATCGCCCACAGTGGCGGACACCACTGCGAACTGATCGAGTTCGACGGCGAGGGACACGGCTTTCGCGACCCCGCCAATAAGCAGCGCGAGTTCGACGAAACCGAAGCGTTCCTGAACGGGCATCTGCGCTGATTCAGGGCTAGCGTCTCGGTCGTGACCGACTGGAACCCGCTCGACCCCGACCTCGAGAACGTCTACTACGACCTGTCGTCGTGGACCTCCGATCAACAGGCCGAACTCACCGCTCGCTTGGCCAACGCCGACATCGCGCACGCGTGGGTGGAATCCGAGTTGGTGGTGTCGGCCGAGTTCGAGGACCTGATGGACACCCTCTTCGACAAGCTCGAAAAGGAACTGGGCATCGGCGTCACCGCGGTGGCCGGCGGTGTGGACGAGGGCGACGACGTCACCGAATACGAACTGGACGAGTTCAACATCGAGGAGCGACGCGAACTCACCGAGATGCTCATCGCCAATCGCGTGACGCACCGCTGGATGGAGACCACGCTCATCGTGCCCACCGCGGCCGAAGAGATCGTGGACGGACTCCTGGACGAGATCGATGCGGGGGACATCGAATTCGACGATGACGACAACGACGACGAGTAGTCCCGCATGCTTCTCGCCGAGTTGGAGATCTGGCACACGCGTCCGCTCACCCCGACGCGTCGCGTGTCGTTGGGTCACATGGTGCTGCCCACCGACCCGGCACCCGGTTTCGGCGGCTTGTTGCTGAGCGCCATCGTCGCGCGCCACGTCATCGACGTCGAAGAGGAACTCATCCCCGACACGCACCGCTTGGTGGCCCAGATCGAGCGCAACGAGCGCGTGGCCCA